>PJTO01000102.1_pt1 | contig 111398 bp, 107 predicted proteins | sample 1512101 | NCBI WGS metagenome assembly PJTO01 (sample SAMN08177690, study PRJNA422409) | Soil metagenome, whole genome shotgun sequencing project.
AGAAGCGTCTCAGCAGCGAATCGCTTTGCAAACGACGAAAATGGAAAATCCGTTCACAGCCGAGCATCCAGCCGACGATGAGATAGAGCAGGATACGGTGAACGGGAAAGAGCGAGTTGCGCGTTTTGCAGTGAAAATTCGGTCTTGATTTTGCCGATGGCTGTGGTAGACTTCACCTAAAAGGTGTTCCTCTCTTTGGGTGATGTTGTTCTGGACAAACACCATTCTACCAAAGATTTGGGGCCCTTTTTCATATTATCAAAGTGTCGTACTTTCGAAATTCAGGGTAAATTTACATAATAATGGAGCTTTGGACATTGGATTCAGATTGAGGCCTGATCTGACAGGGCGAGGTTGGATTTCAAGCAATGAATTATTCCGTACAAGGGGGCTCCATAGGATGAAGCCGAGGATTACGGTAATTACATTGGGCGTGGACGATTTGGAGAAATCATTGAAGTTTTACCGCGATGGATTGGGATTTCCGACAGAGGGAATCGTCGGTCAACAATTTGAGCATGGCGCCGTGGCTTTTTTCGATTTACATGAAGGCTTAAGACTCGCGATTTGGAAGCGAAAGGATATTGCCTTCGATACAAAGCTCAAGCTTTCCGCACCCAGTCCGACGGAATTTACTTTAGGCCATAATGTGGGTTCGAAAGTCGAAGTCGAAAACATTCTGGAACAAGCGCAAAGGGCGGGCGCAGTGATAACGGTTCCGGGTCACGATACATTTTGGGGCGGTTATTCGGGTTACTTTCAAGATCCGGACGGTCACCTGTGGGAGGTCGTCTGGAATCCGCAATGGGAGTAAAAGCAAAATGCCCCCTGGATCGCGATGATCCAAGAGGCATCTATACAATCGTATGGGTATCGGCCGAACGCTGGACTATGCAGCCGAACCGGAGGGTTTCGGTTCATCGTTGCTGATATCGTCGGCGACAGGCTCGTCATCCGCTACATGGTAATATTTTTCGTAGACCCGGACTGGAACTAACAAACAGAAACCTACGAGTATAATGCAGAAGGTAAAAAATCCATATGTGCTCATGAAATCGGCAACCAGTTGACCGCCCTCCGAAGCCAACTTCGCTACGCTTTCTCCTACAGGGGGCAGGTTGGACATAAATTGCATACTCATGGACGTAACCTCCAATAAAATGAATTTGACGGGCCGCTCCCAGGCAGCGCTGCGGCTCATCCTCATTGAGTTTGTGAACGACGTTCTTTCTGATTTCTATATTAAAACGTCCTGCTTCGGATTAATGTGATAAATATCACAATAAAGAAAAACAGTTGGGAGCAAGTGAACGGTGAAAAATAAAATAATCGAATTAGTGAATCAGCTTCCGGACAGCGATCTGGAAAAGCTGTATGGGTCGGTTGAATTCCTTCATCGAAACTACTTGTACAGAAAAAGCCTGCAGGACAAAGGCATCATTTTGACAGAACGCTTCGGGCTGGAAACGCAACAGATCGTTGAGCTATGGGACGCCACATTTGCCGGCGAGATTAGCGACAAAACCAAAGAAGAAATCTATTTCTCCGAGTTTAAGTGGCATATGTTCAGCTATAAGAAAAAAGACTGCTTGACGGCGGAGGCCGCAAGGGAAGCTTTCGATGGGGCAGCTAAAGATGAGGTGTACGTCTTTTATCAAAACTCGCCTCAGGTATGGGTATATACAAATGCTGCTGGGCTGCGCTCCACGGATTTCGACTCTCAGCAGGACGTTTATGTTTTTGACAAAGCCTTGAAATGGACCTATATTCATACTCACGAGTCGTATTGCGGACCGTACTTTTGCGAGACGGTAGTGGAGTAGGGGCGGTGAGAGACGATGGCGAGGCTGACAATGGGGATGGTTTTGATTTTGGCCAGTCATTATGTATTAGGAATTTTGTACGATAGCGACATGTTTAAGGAGTCGAATTTCCCTTATTGGACGGTATATATCCTAATAGTAGCTTTTGCTTTATTAAACGGGACTTTGGCACTGAGGACCCGCACCCCGAACGCGTTAATAAAGTGGATCGTTTTATCCTCCTTGCCAGGATTGCTATTCATGACCTATGCCAGAATGCAGGGCAGCTCTGGCGGTATGATGCCTACAACATGGGATTGGGGATTGTGGGAACTGTTCTTACCGGCGCTATTCACGGTGATGCAACTCTTTATGTTGATTTATTTTTTGGGAAGCCGGAAAGGTAGAACGGCAAAGTAAAGGGAGGAACAACCTAGGCAGTCATACTTTTACCGAAATATTCGGAGTTAAAGCCCTTGCTCATAAATTAAAAGAAGCATACCCGCAACTGGAACTGGTGTATTTGCCGGAAAAGCATCTGGAGGCGAACGAGAGTTATTTTAAATTACAGATGAGTACCCCGACAGTGCAGGGAGACAGGGACAGAGGAGAGAGAAACATATGGTTACCGTAACAACGCGAGTCGAAATTGATGCGCCGATTCAGCTGGTTTTCGACTTGGCGAGAGATATTGATGTACATACTCGAACCGTGTGGCCGCATACGAAGGAAAAGGCGGTTCGAGGCGTAACGAGCGGAAGAATCGGACACGGTCAGACGGTTACCTTTGAAGCGAAACATTTGGGAGTCAGGCAGCGACTGACGTCCTTAATTACCGAATACCGCGAGCCGTATCTTTTCGTGGATGAGATGCAGAAAGGCGCGTTCAAGACATTAAAGCATACCCACGAATTCGAAGAGATTAACGGCAAAACGGTAATGTCCGATACTTTATGCTTTGAAGCGCCGTTTGGAATTATCGGCAGGTGGGTGGAGAAGATCATCTTAAAAGAGTACATGAGAAAGTTTTTGGAGCATCGCAATAACGAGTTGAAAAAGGTGGCCGAGGCGGGGGAGGCGTAGTCGTAGTTGCGTCCGTGACGAGAGCTGGCCGCGCTGCCAGAGGCCGCCTCTCGCATTCGTTATGCAGAGCCTTTCGAGGTAGCCGACTACGGCAGAATGCGGGACGAGGAAGAGAAGAGGAAGCTGTTTCCGATGCTGTATCGCTAATGACGAACTCGACAGGGGCTATCTCCTAAGTAGGGTTGTATAAATTAATCGATCAAAGAAAAAGTGCATGTATCTTCCGGAGACTGTGTAAGGAGATACATGCACGACATCATTCTCTGCCGATCATCTTTTCGTACGACTTTTTTACATAGGGGATAGCCCCTTTTTATAATTTTTGAATTGGATGGGCATAAAAAAGCGGAAATGGTTGGTTTGCTTCGGCTGACGGTTTATTATAATGGGAACAGGAACAGCAGCAGAGCACTCATCATTCCCTTGGCAGGTGATAAACATGGCATGGCTGATGGCTATAGTCATTATCGTTATGGCAGCGGGATTGGTCGCGACATTGATCATCGGTCAATCGAAAAGCAATAAAGAAGCGGACCCCCGCTACTCGCAAAATACAGGAAAGAAGTGGCTGCGACTCGGCGGAATTTATGTCGTCGGCATGATTATAGTGGCCGCTATCGTAATCGCCTTGAACAATTGAGGCGCGAAACTTATTCCTGCTAACAACCTATGCGCCTAAGAATAGATAGAGCTGCCCCCGAGATTGCTTGAAGGGCAGCTCTATTTCGTCGTTTAACCGTCGGTTGTTGCACGAAGCGCTTCAGCAAACCGGGCAATTCCCAATGGTATATCCTCCGTTCTCGCTCTGGCAAACGTAAACCGGACAAAGCCGGAATCCGATCCGTAGACGCTGCCAGGTACGAAAACAACGCCCCTGCGCACGGCTTCCTCCAGAAGCTTGCCGTCATGGATGTCCGGCGTCAGCTTGCACCAGAGATGCAGTCCCCCTTGAGGAATCTCGAAGCGAATGAGATCTCCCAGCTCTCGATGGAGCGATTCAACCAGCAAGTCCCTCTTGAACAGCAGCTGCATTCTCAATCGTTCCAGATGAGGCTCGAAGTAGGCGGAATTCAGAAATTGCGCGGCGACCTGCTGCGGAATAACGCTAAGGCCGAAATCCATTTGCTGCCGCGCGTCGGCCAGCCTCTCCGCGATCGCTCGCGGCGCCACCATCCAGCCGATCCGCAGCCCGGAGGCGGCGATTTTGGAGAACGAGCCGATGTACAGCACCGAGCCGATTTCATCCATCGCCTTCAGCGGCGACGGGGGCGCTCCATCGTACGAAGTCAGGCTGAACGGATCGTCTTCCACGATCGGCAGCGCCAGCTCGCTTGCTACGTCCAGCAGACGCTTTCTTCTCTCGGCAGCCAGCACCGTTCCCGTGGGATTTTGAAAGTTAGGGTTCGTGAACACCATCTTGATGCGGTGCTTCTTGTACAAAGCCCGCACATCGTCCGGATCGATGCCGTACCGGTCGACGGGTAGACGGAACAACCGCAAGCCCGCGGACTGAAACATTGGCAGAGAGTAGCAGTACGACGGATCTTCGATGGCTACGGCGTCTCCCGGCGACAGTAGACACTGCGTAATCAGATACAGCGACTGCTGCGAGCCCGATGTCACGAGCACCGACGCCTCGGTCGTGCGGATATTGCGATGGGCCTCCAGATAAGAGACGAGCGCCTGGCGTAGCGGAATATAGCCTTGCGGGTTATCGTAGCCGAGGTACGACGTATAGCGATGCTCGCTCATCAGCGCGGCGATTTCGTCGTTGGGCGCAAGATCGCCGGCCAGCTCGCCGCTGGCGAAATCGATCAACTCGGGATTATGGGCCAGAGCTTCCCGGATTTTGCGCATAAATGGCAAGTTGGGCAGGAAGCCGCCGCCCTCCGAATAACGCTTCCAGTTCGGCGTATGCTTGGGCGCAACGCCCCATTTGGTCGCGCTTACGCGCGTGCCGCTGCCTGTCCGGCTTTCGATGATTCCGGTCGATCTAAGCTCGGCGAAGGCCATGATGACCGTACTGCGATTGACTCCAAGCTGCCCGGCCAGCTTTCGTTCCGAAGGCAGCAGGCTGCCGGGCGGAAATTCGCCGTAGGAGATACGCTGCTCCAGATGATCGGCGATCTGTTCGTATAGCGGTTGTTGGCTGTGACGGTCCGGCTTCCACATCTATATCGACTCCCGTTATTCAATCGGACTTAGTGAAATTTTATCATACCACCGTTCGGCGGAAAATAAGTCTTCGTTTTTCGGAATAACGAGGTCAGATTGTCACAATTTGTTGAACGTGGATGGGGAGAAGAATGGCGAACTGGAGGGTCAACTTTCGGTCCGTTTTTGATATCATAGTGATCCAGGTTGTTAAATCGGAATGAGGAGTGACGAGTCAAGATGGATAATCGTTACGTCAAAGTTGCCGTTGTTCAAGCTGCGCCAATACTGTTCGACAAGCAATCCGCAATGGATAAGATCGGGAGCATGTCAAGACAAGCGGCGGCCGAAGGAGCGAAGCTGATCGTTTTTCCGGAGGTATTCCTGCCCGGGTATCCCCGGGGCCTGGGATTCGGCGCGCGCGTCGGCAGCCGTACGGAGGAAGGAAGACAGCATTGGCGACGCTATTGGGCAAGCTCGATCGACATCCCCGGAGCGGAGACGGAGCTGTTGGGGGAACTGGCCAAGGAGCTCGGGGTGTATTTGATCGTCGGAGCGGTAGAGCGGGATCGGGAGTTCAGCAGAGGCACGCTCTATAACACGATCGTTTATTTCGGACCGGACGGGGACCTTCTGGGCAAACATCGCAAGCTGGTGCCGACGGGCTCCGAGCGACTCTTGTGGGGGCAAGGGGACGGCAGCACGTTAACCGTCATTGATACGCCCTACGGCAGAATCGGCGGCTTGATCTGCTGGGAAAACTACATGCCGCTCGCCCGCGCCGCCATCTATGCGCAGGGTATCGATATTTACATTGCGCCGACCGCCGACGCCCGGGATTCGTGGCAGGCTACGATCCGGCATATCGCCTGCGAAGGCCGTTGCTACGTGCTGTCCAGCAATCAGTATGCGACGAAATCTTCCTATCCCGCAGATTTGGCCGGGCATGAAGACCTTCGCGAAGACGACGAGGTTTTGAGCAGGGGAGGCAGCGCTATCGTCGGACCGCTCGGCGAATACGTCGCGGAGCCGCTCTACGGTCAGGAGGGGCTGCTGTTCGCCACGCTGGACCTCGATCAGGTCGCGCAAAGCCGCTTTGACTTCGACGTCGTCGGGCACTACAGCCGTCCGGATATTTTTAGACTGATCGTAAACGATGCCAAACAAGAAATCGTGAAGAAATCATCGGATCTTTTGAGAGAATAAATTACCGAGTCATATATAAAACTTGTATTGAACATTTTACCAAATTTGTGTTGTGAACTATAATGGTAGAAAAAAGGCCGAGGGCCTGAGCCTCGTCCGCCTGAAAGGATATCCGGAATGCCGACGATCACCCGTGCGAACAAAGCGGATATTCCGGAAATTCTCCGGCTTCAGTATGCCGCCTATCAAAGCGAGGCCGAGTTCTACGACGATTATACGATTCAGCCGCTCACGCAAACTTTTGACGAGGGCAGCTCCAATCCGATGGACCGGGAGCAGCTTCAAGAGCGCATGAGGAACTGGCTCGAAGCCGATTGGAGAGCCGATCTTCTGATGTGCGGGGAAGAAACCGTCGGATACGCGCTCTATCGATTCAAAGAAAACAACTACCATCCGGGAATAAAAGAAGTATACTTAAGGCAGTATTTGTCGGTCGCGAGCATCGAGGCAAGGGGCTTGGAAATGCAGGGAATAGCGCTGTTGAAGGAGCTGCGGTTCAAGGGCGTCGCGACGATCGAGATCGATGTGCTGGAGGAGAACCGGCACGGCAAGAGCTTCTGGCTAAGGGCGGGCTTCGAGCCTTACGCCTGCAATATGAGAATGAGAAATACATAAGTCGGAGAGAGCGCAAACGATGATCAAATACAACATTTGCTTTATTAGACGCGGCGACGAGCTGCTGCTGCTGAACCGGAACTTCGCCCCTTGGATGGGACGGTGGAACGGAGTAGGCGGCAAGCTGGAGGCGGACGAGACGCCCCGCGACGCGATGATTCGCGAAATTCGCGAGGAGACCGGAATAGAGGGGTACGGGCTGCAGTATAAAGGGATGATCACTTGGAACGACGACGACGCCAGCTTCGGCGGAATGTATCTGTACGTGGCGGAAGTGGAGGGAAGCTTCGACTACGCGACTCCGCTTGAGACGGACGAAGGCATCCTGCAATGGCGGCCGATCGACTGGATTATGGACGCCAATAATGGCGGCGTCGTATCGAATATTCGCCGGTTTCTGGAAGCGGCCTTGCAGGAACCGCACTGCTATGAGCATCATTGCTACTATCGCGGCGACGAGCTGGTTTCCTTCCAATCCAGCCGAATCAGTCCGTTGACGGAAAACGATGCTCGGCTGCGGGAGGCTTGTCTGAGAGAGGCGCATAGCGAAATTTTGTCTGTCAAATAAAAATAAGGGGTGACTAAGTATGGCGGACGCTCTCAAGCTCATCCGAGGAACCGGCGACGAAGCTCTTCGCGTTCGCAATAAGCTGATCGAATTCAATTCAAGGCATGTTCCAAACGGAACGTATGAGGAATTGAATCTCGTATTGAAAAACGATAACGATGAAGTCGTTGCCGGTCTTAACGGCGTGATGCGCTGGAACTGGCTGGATATCGATTTTCTGTGGGTGTCCGACGATGCTCGCGGCCAGGGACTGGGAAGAAGACTGCTGGAGGAAGCCGAGCGGTTCGCTCAAGTCAAGGAATGCACCTTTATCAAATTGAACACGTTCAGCTTTCAGGCGCCCGAATTTTACAAGAAATTCGGTTACGAAGTCATCGCGATCATCGACAATGCGCCGACCGGGTACAAGCATTATTTTTACAAGAAAGATCTCTGAGCTCATAGGGGAGGATTGCGCATGGATGCTATACTCATCGCTACTGTATTGCTCTTGATTCTGCTGTTCATCGGTCAGAGCAGGAATGCCGCTCTCCTGAAGAGAAAGCTGGAGAACGACGAAAGAATCATCAACCGTCTCGATCTGATATTGCAGGAAATGAATAGGAACAGCGCCGACGGCAAGTAAACGCAGCCGCACCGAATCATCGTCCGGCGTCATTCCGCAAGAACGGACATGCTGGACCTGGCGAAGCTCAAAAACTGGCGCAAGTGGGGGGACAACGTTTCTTCGTCCCGAAGCGCAAGACAGATGAACCGGTTATTGCGATAACGGGGAAGCGGACGCTGGATCAATTCGCCGGACTGCGTTTCCCGGATTGCGCTTCTCCATGGCAGCACGCCGATGCCCATGTTGCACTTCAGCCCCTCTTTGATCGTCTCGATCGCTCCCATCTCCATGGCCGAATCCAGTTTTAGTTCGACCTGCTCCGCCCATTCGTCGGTGAGCTGCCGCGAGGTCGTACCGGACTCATGCAGCAGAAACGTTTCCCGATGCAACTGCTCCACCGCGATTTCCTCGAAAGAAGCCAGCGGATGTTCGGGGCATAGGAACAGTCTCAGCCCGTCCTCCGCCAATTTGTAGACAACAAGCCCTTCAGCGTCCTCCACTTTCTCGGGCAGCGATACGATCGCCGCATCGATCTCGTAATTACGCAGCATGGCCAGCGTCGATCTTGCTTTTTTGACGGTCAACAGAAGTTGCGCGTCGGGATGCAGAACGCGAAACTGCGCCAGATACTGGGGGATAAAATAGGTCGCGGGCGTGTGGCTTGCCCCGATTCGAAGTCTTCCGCCTTGTCGGTTCCTCAACTCGCGCATCCGTTCCTCGGCTTCATCCACCAGCGCGACAATCCGCCGGGCGTAGGGCAGAAGCTCGAATGCGTCGCTTGTCGGCCGGAAGCCCCGTGCGTTTTTGCGCCATAGCGTAAGTCCGAGCGTCTCTTCCAGCTTTCGCAGATGGAAGCTGACGGTGGGCTGCTTCAAGCCCAGCTGTTCGGCCGTCTCGATCAAAGTTTGGCCGTCGCATACCGACAAGAACACCTTTAACTGCTGCACGTTCATCGCATTCCCTCCGCTTCTTCGTTTTGAGTAATTATAGATAGAATCTATGTTTATATCAATATAAATAGATTTATTTAACATAAATAGCGGGCGGAATTAACATCTCTTGTACAAACCGATGTTACTTTTTTAGTAGAGCATTTCACACTAGATTGGTGGAGGGTACAAGAGATTATGAAAAATACGAAAACGAAGTTGACGGGAATTTCACTGCTGCTGGCCATTGCGATGACGGTGATGTCGGCCTGCGGGGCTAACGGCAACAATGCAGCGAACAGCGGCGCTCAACCGACGACGTCCCCTTCGGCAGAAACGGCGTCTCCGTCGGCCGAGACAACGCCCGCTAGCGAGGAGCCGACTCCCGAAACGCAAGACGAAGGCACGTTAACCGTATACCTGAACGATTTCGACGATATTATCGGTCCGATGTTCGAAGCGGCAACCGGACACAAAATCAACCTCGTCAAGGGCAATGGAGCGGAGATTATGTCTCGGATTCAAGCGGAAAAGGGCAATCCGCACTGGGACGTCGTCTGGCTGGATGCGATGCCGACCGTCTACGGCATGGGAGAGGATAACCAACTGCTGACGGACTGGGTGCCGGACAATGCAGCCAAGCTTAAGGATACGTATCAAGCTTACGTTCCAGCTAACAAGTCGTTCTATCCGACCGGCGCTCACGCTGCGGGAATCATCGTCTATAACACGAATGCGTACACGGCCGATCAGGCTCCCAACTCTTGGGACGACTTTGCCAAGCCGGAATTCAAGGGCGCGGTCGGCATGGCCGATCCGGCCATCGCAGCTCCCGCGTTCCCGTTCGTCGCACGTTTCTTCAGCGAGAAGCAGCTTGACGGCGGCAAAGCCTTCTTCGATTCTCTGTTCGCCAACGGTTTGAAGGTATATCCGAAAAACCCTAACGTTGCAGCGGCGCTCAGCTCCGGGGAGATCAAAGCGGCAGCGCTGCAGGAATCCAATGCCTACGGTTTGGTGAATTCCGGCGAGCCGATCGGCATCATCTGGCCGGGAGACGGCGCTCCGGCTTCCGTACGCGTCGCCGCGATTCAGAAAAACACGAAAAATCCGAACGCAGCCAAAGCGTTCGTCAACTTCCTGCTCGACCCGGCCACTCAGCAGCAACTGATCGATCAAGGCGATGAAAGCTACTTCGAACCTTCCGTTCCGGGCGTTAATCCGAAGGCGGACCGCGCGGCCGATGCCAACCTGGTTGCTGCAGACGCCGCATGGGCGTTCGAGCACGAAGCCGAGATCAAGCAATGGTTCGCCGACAAAGCGGTGAAATAAGCCATGCTGAAGCCGAGGCTTAATCAGAATCGCCTCGGATGGTTCGTAAGTCTCGCCCTGTGCATTCTGGTCCTGTTCCCCTTGGCGGCAGTCATCGTTCAGGTGCTGCTGCCGGGGGTTTTCTTCGGAGATTGGAAGCTGGGAGATTTGCGGCTCTTGCTGGAGCTGTTTAACCGTCCGTTATGGCTGAAGTCGTTGGAAAATTCCGTGCTGCTGGCAAGCGGAACGACGCTGCTTGCTACGCTGCTCGGCGGCATGCTGGCTATGGCGCGAGCGACATGGCGCTTCCCGACCGCGCGCCTGCTCGATGCGGCCGTCTGGGGGCTGCTGATCACGCCCTCGTTTATTTTAGCGCAGGGGTGGGTCATGTTTGCCGCAGGCGGCGGCTTGGCCGTCAAGCTGCTGGGCTGGAGCTGGATTGCGCACGCCGTATTCCAGCCGGCGGGGCTAATCGTCGTTATGACGCTCAGCAAGTTTCCGCTCGCTTATTTAAGCGTTCATGCCGCGATGGAGTGGAAGGTGGAGCAGCTCGCCGAAGCGGCCAGACTGTGCGGCGCATCCGCATGGCGGGTCTGGCGCACTGTACAGGCGCCGCTGCTGCTGCCAGCGTTTCTGGCTGGCGCTGCGCTCGTGTTCATGGATACGGTCGGGGATTTCGGGCTGCCGGCTTCGATCGCCGCCGTCTACCGGTTCCCGACGCTTCCTTACTCGATTTATTCCGCGCTGTACACGTCGCCGATCCGCTTCGATATGGCCGGAGTGTTGTCCTTTTATCTGGTTCTGCTCATATCTCTGGCGATGCTGCTGCAATTTTACGTCATGCGGCGTTCGCGCTTCGATTTTCTGTCAGCGCGCGCTATTTCGTCTGAACCGAAGCCTGCCGGCCGGATGACGCCGCTCCTGACGATCGGCAACCTGTTGTTCCTGCTTGTCGTAGTCGGCATTCCGATCGGCACGAACGTGCTGATGTCGCTGTTCCGGACGCAATCCGGCGGGTTTACGCTCGACAATTTGACGTTCGCTCATTACGTCTCGCTGTTTGCGGACCACAGCCAGCTGTTAGCGGGATTGGGCCGGTCCTTGCTCATCGCTTCCGTCTCCGCGCTGGCGGGGCTCGCGCTGGGCGTCGCGGTGGCGTTCGTGCTCACCTACTCCCGGTTCCGCTTTAAGCGCTGGATCGAAGTGATGTCGCTCGTGACGCTGGCCGTTCCGGGCGTCGTGCTGGGCATCGGCTACATTTTCGTCTGGAATCAAGCGTGGCTGGAATCGATCGGATTGCTGCTGTACGGCAAGCCGGCTATTCTTGTGCTTGCTTCCGTCGCGGGCGCCGTTCCCGTCATTACGAGAATTATGGTGGGCGCGATGGCGAAGGTGCCGGGCACGCTGCTCGATGCGGCGCAGATGCAAGGAGGCTCCTTGTTGAACTGCGTAAGGCTCATTCTGGCTCCGCTCATTCGCGGCGCGTTGCTGTCGGCGGCTCTCGCCGCTTTCGGCTCAAGCGTATTCGACCTGGCGGTAAATGCGATTTTGTTCCCGCCGAACTTCTTTACGCTTCCGGTTTCGATCAACAAAGCTTTCGAGGATTTGAACTTCGGCTATGCGTCCGCAGCCACAATGCTGGGCGGAGGAACCGTTATTCTGATCATTCTGCTGCTGGAGATGCTCCTGCGGCGAAAGGTGGCCCGCACATGAACGGAGCTTCTCGCGAACGACCGCTTCTGGAAATTAAAGACGTTGCCAAGCGCTACGAATCCCATCAAGCGCTGGGGGGCGTCTCTCTCGATATGCGCAAAGGAGAAATCATCAGTGTCCTGGGACCGTCCGGCTGCGGCAAATCGACGCTGCTGCAGCTCATAGCCGGACTCACCCTTCCGGACGGCGGCGAAATCCTGCTCGAAGGCGCCGTGATCTCCTCCTCTCGCGGCATGCAGCCGCCGGAGAAGCGGGGAGTCAACATGGTATTTCAGGATTACGCGCTGTGGCCGCATTTGAGCGTGTTCGACAACATTGCATACGGGCTGAAGAACCGGCGCATGGACCGCGCCGACATCCGCAAACGCGTCGGAGAATTGCTGGAGATGCTGCAGCTTGTCGGACTGGAGAAGCGGCTTCCGCCGCAGTTGTCCGGCGGTCAGCAGCAGCGGGTCGCGATCGCGCGAGCGTTGGCGACGCAGCCCCGGCTTCTGCTGCTCGACGAGCCGCTGTCCAATCTCGACATGCGGCTGAGAATTGAAATGCGCACCGAAATGGCCTATTTGTTCCGGCATCTCGGCACGAGCGTGTTTCATGTGACGCACGATCCGGAGGAAGCGTTCGCCATGGCCGACCGGCTGCTCATTATGCGCAACGGCGCGGTCGATCAGATCGGAACTCCGGCCGATTGCTACGCGCTGCCGGCGAGCCGTTGGGCCGCTTCGCTGCTTGGCGCGATCAACCGGATCGAAGGGACGATCGTCCGAACGGCTCGCGGCGTCGGTCTGAGAAGCGGCTCGATTGTGATCGAGGGAGTAGGAGCCGAAGCTGTCCCTGAAGGCAGCGAAGCGGAGCTGCTCTTTCGTCCGGACGACGTCGTCTTTCACGGTTCCGGCGAAGCGGAGATTACCTTTGCCGCCGAGACGGCCGTGGCAAATGGAGGTGGACGGCGGCAGGGAGACGATCGGACGACGTTTGGTCTGACCGTGCGGCACAGCACCTTCGAAGGCAAACGGTGGCGCATCGTCGCCAATACCGATGCCGGGCAGAAGCTGTATCTGCTTGGAGAGCGGCAGTTGCCTCCGGGAACGCCTATTACCGTCTCGCTGCCCAGATCCGCAGCTTACATCTACGACAAGTCGCAGGAAAGGGGTTAATCCGTTGAGCATTTCCCAACGTCCCCGTTTGTTAGCCGTATCGGATATACACGGACACGAAGAAGGTCTGTTGCTGCTGCTCGATACGGCCGGCTATAAAGCGGGGGAGGACCGGCTGGTGCTGCTAGGAGATTACGTGAACGAAGAGCCGGAATCCTGGGACACCTTGAGAACGATTAAGAAACTGTCCGATCAAGGAGCCGTAGCGCTCCCCGGCAACACCGACCTGATGGTGGCGGGGGTGGATACAGCTCCCGCGCAGCTTGCGCCGCTGCTGGAATGGTTGAAGTCTCTTCCCTCTTATTGGATCGCGGACGATTATCTGTTTGTACACGCCGGCATCCGTCCGGGAATTCCGCTCGACCAGCAATCGCTGCGAGATCTGACGGAGATCCGCGAGCCGTTCTGGAGGGAAACCGTTGACATTCCGTACACCGTTATTTTCGGTCACACGCCCACCTACAAGCTCGGCGCAGAAATCGGGCGAATCTGGTGCGATGCCGGACGATTAGGCATTGACACTGGGGCAAAACACGGCCAGCGCCTGACGCTTCTGGATGTCGGGCATCTGCGGTGCTACTCCTGCTCGACCTCTCCGCTGAATCTATACCAGGACATTCGCGTCGATTTCGTGTATAATTCTGGAAGATAACTCAAACGAACATGACCCTGCCTAAGATAGGAGCTATCTGAGGCAGGGTCTTGCAGGTTTGACAGGGGGTGGACCATGTATAAGGCAATCATTTTTGACTTGGACAATACGCTGCTGGATTATTCGTTCAGCGAACTGGACGCCATGAAGCGAACGCTCGCCGATCATCGCCTGTTTGTGGATGAAGAGAAGCAATGGGAAGCGTTCTGGACTATTTTCTCGCAGCATAACTTCCGGCATTGGATTGACTTCGTCAACAATCGCGGCCCTCACCGATCGATTCAAGACGTGTTGATCAGTTCCTTCCGCGATTCTCTCGAAGCTGACGCGTCCCAGCACGAACGGCTTACTGCGTCCTACTGGGATTATTTTTGCAACACTTGTTATTTCGAAAACGGCGCGAGGGACGTGCTCGATTTTGCGAGAGCGCGCTATAAGCTGGGCATCATCTCCAACGGGATCGGAGAAGCCCAGAGAAGAAGGCTTGCTGCAGGAGAGATTTTCGACCTGTTCCATTCCGTCGTCGTATCGGACGAGGTCGGTATCCGCAAGCCGAGGAAGGAGATTTTCGAATACGCCCTGGAGGAGCTGCGGCTTGCGCCGCGGGAAGTTCTCTTTGTCGGCGATTCGTTGACCGACGATTATGAAGGAGCACGTAATGCCGGCATCGACTTCTGCTTCTATAACAGAGGGAAGACGGAGCTCGCGGATTTGCATAATCCGAAGTACGTGATTTGGGAAATGAGCGAATTGCTGGAGTGTCTTTAAGCGAGAAAATGTAAGGATCATCTGTAAAACAGGAGAGTGCGACGGGATGAGTCAAGGACACTTTATCATTACGGGGACATCCAGAGGAATTGGCCGTCGATTGGCCGAACTGCTCTTGGAAAGAGGCGGCTACGTTCATGGAATCTCTAGAGGGCCGGTCGGCGAGCTGGAACGATACGAACGTTATCTTCATAAGCGGTTCGATCTGAGCGAAGTGGATGAGCTTGAGCTGTTGCTTGACGACATTGTCGGCCTTATCGATACGTCCGATACAAATATGGTATGTCTTATTAACAACGCTGCAGTACTTGAGCCGCTGAAGCACACCGAGCATTGCAGCGCCAAGGAATTGAATCGCAGCTTGCAAACGAGTTTGCTAGCGCCTATGGTCCTCTCATCCCGATTCCTTAAGCTCACTGAAAGTTTTACCGCAAGACGAAAAATAATCAATATCTCTTCGGGATCGGGAACGTCGCCCATCCCCGGAATGAGCGCGTACTGCTCGGCGAAGGCCGGAATCAACATGTTCACACGTTGCATCGGGATGGAACAAGCCGAGAAAGACGATCCTGTCGAGATCATCGGCGTTGATCCGGGCATGGTTGACACGGATATGCAGACCGCGGCCAGAGGGCAGGATGAACGTTTCTTTCAGATGGCGGCTTTTTTCCAGGAAGCCTATCGGGAGGGGCAATTAAAGACAACGGATGAAGTGGGGGAACGTCTCCTCTCCATTATCGATACAAGATATGAGTCAGGACAAATCCTTAACTGTCTGGACATTTAACCCGGAGGATAGACAGATGACTGACAGACCCCAGCTTGTTCTGGATGTGGCGGGCGTAATCATTAGATTGACCACATAGAGAGGAATGGCTAATGGAAATTAAGCGACTCACAGCTTTGTCTGGAGAAGAGTTTCATGCGCTTGGCGTATTCGGATACACATCGATGCAGAAATACGAAGCGATAACCGAAGAGACAGAGGATACGTTTAGTCTTCGCTTGAATTTGGTTCAGTTAAAAGCCCCCTTCATCAAGCAGGAGTTAAATAATGACGAAGATGTCGAGAACTACAGAAAAATGGTTAAGCTTGGCCATTCCCTCGGGCTGTACGCAGAAGGTCGATTGGCTGCGCTGGCCATAACGGAACCGCAGACATGGAACAACACGTTGATGATCTGGCATTTTCAAGTGCATGAGGGCTACAGGCGGCGGGGGTTCGGCCGGCAACTGCTTGGCGAAGTCGTCGAATTGGCTCGCCGGCGCGGGTTCAGAGCCGTAACGTTGGAAACGCAGAATACGAACAGCGCGGCGATCCGATTTTATCGGCAATGCGGCTTTACCATAGAAGGAATCGACCTTTCTCTGTACGCCAATCGGGGAACAGGCAGCGAGGAGATTGCTTTGTTTATGAGAAAAAATACGACCTAGAGCAAGCTCGTTACAACGGATGTCTTGCAGAGAGGGGCAAGCCATGAGTTCGATTAAAGCCGTTCTGTTCGATCTGGACAATACGATATTGGACCGAACGAGAACGTTCAGCAATTTTACACATGCTTTTATTTCTAACTACTTCCGACACATAGAGTTCCCGCAGTCGATATACGAGACGATCATCGAACGGGATCAGGACGGCTATAAGGACAAGAACGAATTGTTTACGGAGCTGATCGACCTTCTGCCCTGGCAAGCTAGACCCCGACTGGAAGAACTAATGAGCTTTTACGGTGCAGAGTATGTCGGGAACGCTATTCCTATGAATCGGGCCAGAGAAGTAGTGCTTGAGCTCAAAAAACGGTACAAAACCGGTCTGATCACAAACGGCAAAACGGCCATCCAATACGGCAAAATCGATAGGCTCGGTATTAGGGACGACTTCGACCTCATTCTGGTATCGGAAGAGGCGGGAATCAAGAAACCCGATCCGCGAATTTTCGAGCTGGCGCTCGAGCGCCTTCGGCTTCAGTCTGAAGAGTGCGTCTACGTAGGCGATCATCCTGTCAACGATATGGAAGGAGCGTCTCAGATCGGCATCGCCGGAATATGGATGAAGGTAAATCAGCCGTGGAGAGAGGAGCTTTCCGCACGTCCCTTGCACACGATTCGTCAGTTGGAAGAGCTGTTGACGCTGCTTAATTGAAGGAAATCCGAAAGCGGGAGGAAGCGAAAATGACCATTAGAGAGCTGGCATATATGGCGATTAGAGTGATGGCGGTTTACTTTTTCGTGCTTGGACTGAATCATCTGGTCAATTATTTGGATTTTGCCTTGCCTGCCTATTTGCATGTGCTGGGGGAAGATGCATCGTATGGAAAAGTGTTCTTGCTCGTCGGCGTTCCGTCGATTCTGTTGCTCGTCATAAGCGTGGCGTTGTGGTTGTCGTCGGGCAAATTAAGCCGATCTCTCGTTCCGTCCCGTTCAGGTGAGAACGAATCCTCTCCGTCCTTCAGAGGGGTGGAAGCGTTCGTGTTGGCGGTAGTCGGACTTGTATTGGCGATATTTGCGATCACGACCTTGGCGAGAATGCTGCTGAATTACGCGAACATGGATGCTCAGAATCTATATATCGATGATAGGAGCTTCTATATTTCGCTCGTGGAGCAAGGGATTCGACTGCTGCTGGGTATCGTCCTGACGGTAAAAGCGGAAGGGTTCGCGCATCTGCTTCGGAAAATCAGGGGGAATCGAGCTTGAAGAGGTTTATAGCCGGATTCATGCTGGGGGCGCTGCTGTTCGGAGCGATCGGAGCTTACGCCGCAACGAAGGAAACGATCGAAATCAACCGTAACGTCCGCAAGCTGGTCATTAACGGGAACAGCTACGAGATAGGCGATCAAATGTTTACGAGCGGCGGAACGACGTACGTGCCTTTGCGATTTCTCTCGGAAACGTTTAACCATATCGTCGAATGGGACAATCAGGCGAAGACGGCATATGTTCATCTTGACCCCTGTCTGATAGCTGGCGGCATCGCTTTACAGCCGCAAGGAGGGCCCAACATTCCTGATATTAGGGCGCTCTGCATTAATGAACGTCCGGTGCTATTGCCTAAAGACGTGAAAGTGATAGGGCAAGCGATTTCAGATCATGGCGTGTTGCCGGACCAGTGGCCCGTCTATACTCTGCGCCGTGGAGATCGCATCCTCAGAGTCGGCTTCAAAAATATGCCGTCCAGCAAGGAAGAGCTCGGAGAAGAATTTGCGTTTTTACAAGAATATGTGAGTACTAGAGATTAAAACGCCGAAACCGCCCTTCAGGGCGGTTTCCAAGTCATGAATTCAACCGTTTGCTGTTCTGAGAAGCAATCGTCATCAACGTGACATAAATCGGTTGAACGCTCATTTTTTTGCCGAATTCGAACTTGTAGCTGGCGGTCTGAACGTTATTCGCTCTATGGTACGGCGAAGTAATATAGTGGATCACGATCTCGCTGTCGTCGAAGCCGGTCCCGGCCGTCTCCATCGACACCTCGTAGATTGAATTCAAGTGAATGGACGCTACTCTAGTTTTTCGGCCGGTCACGCCTTGGTGATCAATTAAGATCAAGCGGTCGTCGGTGAAAATAAATGCGTCGCGAACGAGTTTAAATCCCATGTGGATGTGCTCGTCCGGCATGAGATAGGCGCCGTATTGATTTTGCAGCTCTTGCACCGATACTTCCGAATAGTTGCCGAGTATGCCGCCGAATAAGGACATTGCAATTCCTCCCCGTTCTGACTGTCTCATGAACTTGCAAACGAATTTCCACCATTCTACAACTAGAAGATATTCCCCTCCCAAGAGAAATAGTATAGAATATTTATTCCGATCTGCTGAGGAATGCCGAAGGGGCGGGGCGTCTCGCGGCCGTCCCAGGGTGAACTATGGTACAATACAAAGAGTGAAAAAAAGCTCAAACTCAGGAGGTATGAAGATGACTGAAGCGAGAGAGGACCATCCGTTCCCTTCCGGCATGTCCCGTCCGGCTCTTCGAGCGCTGGAGGGTGTCGGAATAACGACGTTGGAACAGGTGGCCGGACATAGCAAGGCGGAGCTGCTTAAGCTGCACGGCTTCGGGCCGAAGTCGATTCGTTTGCTTCATCCTGCGCTTGAGGAGATCGGACTGACGTTTGTGGAAAAAGGGAGAAAGCAATGATCGTCAAACAATATGTCACCTCCCGGCTGAAGCTAAGAACGCTCGACGAGAAAGATGCCCCGCAGGTTCTGGACTACGTGGTGCGCAACGAGCAGTTTCTGTTTCCTTGGGAGCCGCTGCGAACGCCGGATTATTATACGCTGGAAAGGCAGCGGGAGCTGTTGCGTTTCGATCAGTCGAGCATGGCGCTGGAACAACTGCTCAAAGTATGGCTGTTCAAGCAAGCAGAACCGAACCGAATCATCGGCTCGGTCGCTTTAAGCAACATCGTTAGGGGCGCTTTTCAGTCCTGTCATTTGGGTTATAAGCTGGATGGCGAAGAGGTTAACCGAGGCTATATGGAAGAGGCGCTCCGAGCGGTTGTGTCGATTGCCTTCGAAGAGCTCCGGCTTCATCGCATTGAGGCGAATATTATGCCGCGTAACGGAGCTTCGCTTCGTCTCGTCGAGAAGCTTAATTTTCAGCCTGAGGGGCTGGCCCGCAAGTACTTGAAAATCAACGGGAAATGGGAGGATCATATTCACATGACCTTGATTAACGAGGCGCTGGATACATGAAACGAACCGAACGCAGCTTCGCCAGCAAAATGATCGGCGCCTTTGCAGCGTCCGCACTGTTTGCCGTCTATATTGCTGTGTTTTTCCCCGTTTTAAGAGAAAATCTAGGGCTGCAGCTTATTGCTGTTTTTTTCATCGCTTACGCTTTTATTGTCATCGTTGTTTTTCCAATTTCTCTGCTTATCGATAAGCTGGCCCGATCCGGCCGATCTCCGGCACTTAAGGCATTAGGCAACGTATTGCTGGTCGCGGTTTCGCTTGGCATTGCGCTCGGCGTGCTGGTATCGATTGGAGGAAGAGCGAGCAGTCAACTGGCGCTCTGCGGATTAGTGTTGATCTTCGGCTATTTGGCCCTGGACCAGCTCTTATCCCGCATCGAAAGCAAATATAGAAAAATGAACGATACGCAGACGTAAGGACGAACGATTGTAAACGGTTCAAGAGGCGCAATAGATCAATCTTCGCGCGGAGGGGATATAAGATGATTGCTGTCGTGTTTTGGTTCATCGGCATGTTTATTTTCTTTTTTATTCTGTACAACGTCATTCAGCACGCGCTGAATACGTCGGAGATGGCGAAGGACTTATCCGAGATCAAGCAACTGCTGAGAGAACAGGCCGCGAGCCGTCCGACACCTCCGCCGCCGGCTCCAATGGACCTCACGGATATTCGGGAAGCTTACGACCGCTGCCCAGGCTGCGGCCATGCCGTTCAAGCGCATCATCCCGTTTGTCCGGAGTGCGGCCTACGCTTGACTTGATTGATTCGACTGGAAAGGGGGCGATGCGAATGCGCATTGCCGGGATTAAGCTTTATGCGCATGAACTAGAGTCTCTTCGGCGCTTTTACCGCGATACGTTGGAGCTTCCTCTGTGCGAAGACGGGAAAGACTCGTTTACGGTGCGCGCCGGACAGTCTTTGTTGACCTTCGATCGGGGGCATATCGATTCAGCAGAACCTCCTTATTATCATTTTGCTTTCAACGTTAGCGAGAATAAGATCGCGGAAGCAGTCGAGTGGTTGAATAGAAAAGGTGTCGCGATCACTCCGGTCAACGGCCGGACGGTCGTCCGTTTCGAGTCGTGGGACTCCGATTCCGTTTATTTTGATGACCCTGAGGGCAACATCGTCGAATTCATCGCAAGGCATCGTCTGCCGAAACGATCGGATAAGCCTGGGTTCTCCGCTGAGGACATTGCAAATATTAGCGAGATCGGTTGTGGAGCGGACGATGTGAACGAATTGTCGCTGCTGCTCCGGGAACGATTACGCGAGCAGGTCTATCTAGACGGGGACGACCTGTTCACTCCGATCGGAGACGAGGAAGGGCTGATCATTCTTTCATCGCTTCAGCGCAAGTGGCTCGGTTCAAACAAACCGGTGCGGATTTTTCCGCTGGAGATTACCGTTCGTACAGGAGAGTCGAGCAAGTCGTCGGTACTGCACTACCCTTATTCTCTTCGTACGCAGTGAGCGCGACTCTGTAGAAGTTATTGAGAGCACAGGAGGGCCTGATAAGAAGTGAAACTAAGCTTCAGGAAAAAGACGAGCGAGGACGAGATTCCTTACGATCTGTTGCTGCTGGCCGATCCTTCTAGGGAGATGGTTGACGACTATGTCGCCAGAGGGGATTGCTACCTGGCCTATGAGGACGACGAGTTAGTCGGACAATTCGTCCTTATCGCGACGCATCCGTGCACGCTCGAAATAATCAATGTCGCCGTTCGCGAGTCTCGTCAAGGGCAAGGCATCGGCAAAGCGCTTGTGCTGAAGGCTATCGAGACGGCCAAACAAGCGGGCGCCTCGACGCTGGAGATCGGCACGGCCAATTCCAGTTTCGACCAGCTTCGATTGTACCAGAAATGCGGCTTTCGGATCGTTGGCGTGGATGCCGGCTTCTTCGTTCGGCATTACCCGGAGCCGATCTGGGAGAACGGCATTCGCGTACTGGATATGATAAGATTGAGATTAGATTTACACGACATAAATTGAATGTTGATACATTGAAGCGATGACCCAATTACGAAACGGAAGTGGCAGAACATGCTAGTTGCTATTAGAGACAATCTGGACGATCCGTCCGTGCGCGATATTGTGGGATACAGCGTTTATCCCGATCCCGACAAGCTGGATAGAACGATCGATGCCTACAAATCGGATGACCGGCTCGAAATATACGGGTATGAAGCCGAAGGGGAACTCATCGGCATTATCGGCATACGTATGAACGAGAGCGGTGAATTAAAGATCGAGCATATTGCGGTAGCTCCGGATTTTCGCGGGCTTGGTTACGGGCGAGGGCTGGTGCTTGAGACGATCGAGCGGAAAAGCCCTGCAAAACTGATTGCCGAGACCGATGAAGAGGCGGTGGATTTCTACCGCAATATCGGGTTTGAGATCGAAAGCTTAGGCGAGTCTTACCCGGGCGTGGAGCGCTTCAAGTGCGTCTACGTCGTGGAGCCGGACTAGACGCGAAAGAAGCGACTCGAAGAACGGCGGCAATGCCTGAAGTATTTAAATTGTCCATTTCTCTTCACTTTTATTGCTAATTAGATTATAATAATTATAAATAAGGAACAATGAAGCTCCCGTAATTTAGAACTTCCTCACAAGTGAATAAACAAAGGCGAGTCGTTATTCTCGCTTAACATGCTGCTCCCTATCGGAGCAGCATGTGTCATTTTAAGGGGTGTAATAATGGGAGTCATTCTCAATGGAGAGGGAGAGATTACAATGAGCCAAGCGATACATTCGATGAAGAAGGGACAGGAACATGGCGAGCGCGGCGAGCTTCGGCAACATCGAGTCGAAGGCGCAGCCGCCGGCTGGCTGAGCCGGTACGGGGAGGGTATGGCTGCTTTGGGGAGCGGGCTGATCCTCGCCGTTGCCTACATGCTGGAGCAGACGTCGTATCCTTGGGCCGTTGCCTTATATATTACTGCATTCGCGGTCGGCGGGTTCGCCAAAGCGAAGGAAGGAATAAGCACGCTTGTCCGGGAGCGCGACCTTGACGTCAACCTGCTGATGATCGTTGCGGCGATCGGAGCCGCAAGCATCGGTTACTGGACGGAGGGCGCCGTGCTGATCTTTATTTTCTCTCTCAGCGGTGCGTTAGAGACCTACACGATGGATCGCAGCAGCAGGGACATCTCGTCGCTAATGGACCAGAAGCCCGAGACGGGCACGCTGATTCGCGACGGTATCGAACGCATTGTTCCGATTGAGGAGCTGACGGCTGGAGATCTCGTTCTAGTTAAGCCGGGCGAGCGAATTCCGTCCGACGGCGTCGTGACCGAAGGCGCATCCGACGTGAATCAGGCGTCCATCACAGGGGAATCGATTCCGGTTGATAAAACCCCGGGAGACGTCGTCTATGCCGGCACGTTGAACGGAGAAGGCGCGCTGTACGTAGAGGTCGGACAGACAAGCGAATCGACGCTCTTCGCCAAAATTATCCGCCTCGTGCAGGAAGCGCAGAGCGAGAAGCCGGCCTCGCAGAGGTTTATGGAACGCTTCGAACGCATTTATGCGCGAGCGATTCTGCTTGTGTCCGCATTGCTCATCGCGGTTCCTCCGCTGGTGCTGCAGGTTGCGTGGGAGCAGGCTTTCTATAAAGCGATGGTGTTTCTGGTGGTGGCGTCTCCTTGCGCGTTGGTTGCTTCAATTATGCCCGCAATGCTGTCGGCGATTTCGAGCGGCGCAAGGAAGGGTGTGCTGTTCAAGGGGGGAGCGCATCTGGAAAATCTCGCGAATGTGAAGGCGGTCGCCTTCGACAAGACCGGCACGCTAACGCAAGGCAGGCCGGTCGTGACCGATATCGCTGCTTTCCAGCACTATGACGAGAACGATGCGCTCTTCATCGCGGCTTCGCTCGAGAGTCTTTCCGGACATCCGCTAGCTAAAGCGATCGTTAGCGCTGCGCAAGAGCGGGGGCTGACGCCGGAGCGGCCTTCCGATTTTGGAGCGCTGACGGGCCGCGGCATTCAGGCGAAGCTCGGCGGCGAGCTATGGACGATCGGCAAAGCGTCTATGCTGAGAGAGCATGAGCGGTCTGGACCGATCGCGGAGACGATCGATCGGCTGGAAGGGGAAGGCAAGACGGTATCCGTACTGATGAACGAACAGGGAGCGGCAGCCGTATTTGCCATGCGCGATCAGATTCGGCCGGAAGCCGCCCGTTCGATCGCCAGATTAAAGAAGCTGGGTGTACAAACCGTCATGCTGACCGGCGACCAAGGGCAAACCGCGCGTGCGATAGCCGACGAACTCGGAATCGACCGGGTTTATGCCGATCTGTTGCCCGAGGACAAAGTGACGCGAATTAAAGAGCTGAAGGATGAATACGGGGCGGTGGCAATGGTCGGGGACGGAGTGAACGACGCTCCCGCGTTGGCGACGGCAGGCGTTGGCATTGCAATGGGAGCCGCCGGCAGCGATGCGGCGCTGGAAACGGCGGACGTCGTGCTGATGAATGACGATATCGGCCGGATTGCGGATGCAATCGTGCTTGGCAAACAAGCGAAAACGGTGATCAAGCAAAATATGACGTTTGCGTTAAGCGTCATCGTACTTCTGATTGTCGCCAACTTCACGCAGGGGATTGCACTGCCACTTGGCGTCGTCGGACATGAAGGCAGCACGATTCTGGTCATACTGAACGGTTTAAGACTGCTAGGCTACCGGGCGAACGACTAATCGGCAAGAGGGCGGGAAGAAACGGGCGAATTGCGGCTGCGTTTCTTCCCGCCCTCTTGATTTTGCTCTCGAAACCGCTATAATGATGATAATGATTCTCGTTATTATGCTGCGGAGGAGATTCGAGGATGAACCTGCTGTTTCCGATCATGACCATTCTGCTGATCGCTTGCGGCGCTCTTTGCCTGTTTGCGGCAATGTCCAATGCGGATCGTGCGCGGTTGGCCCGGAAGGCGAGTTTCTCCGATAGCCGCTCTGCGGGCAGAATGGCGGCTTCGAGCCTTGCCTGGAAGTCAAGAGAATAACGTTCGGACAATACGGAGCCGTCGGGAGGAAATCCCGGCGGCTCTGTTGCTACTACGCGCAAGATGCCCACGAAAGCAGATTTCGAGACGGCCCGGAGGCTTATACAGGAGCTATCGTGCATACATTTGTACAACAGGACCTATCCATCCTGCTCTCACGCACCCTATTGAGGAGGTGCTGCCCGTATTCAGCAGGTCCCTGTTAATTAGGCGAGGGGCAGATATTCGAGCAAGGAGCGACGCGAGTGACGCTGATCACGAAGGTGTTTTCGGCCTTTTTCGAGACCGAAGTCAGGGTTGACTGGAGGAATGACCGGGCTTGGTTGTCCGTTCCTTGACTAATCTGACAAAAAATACGACTAAAGTAGCTAGCGCACCGGTCGTGAATTCGGTACATTTAGAACGGATTATTCCATTTAGGAGAGGGGTTTGACCGATGGTTCCGACTGAATCCGACATTCAGCAGAATAAAGGCATGGCTATAGTGGCTTACATTTTGTTTTTCGTTCCATTGCTTGCGGCTAAGGAGTCTCCTTTTGCGCAGTATCACGCCAGACAAGGCTTGAACCTGTTCTTGCTGGCGTTAATAGCGAACGTGGTACTGAGCATTATTCCGATCATCGGATGGTTGTTGCTTCCGCTGGTCAACTTAGGAATTTTGGCGCTTGTCATTATCGGCATTCTTGCTGCGGCGAACGGCCAAGTGAAGCCGCTTCCTCTGATCGGGAAGTATGAGATCCTGAAGTAATTGCAGGATAACCGACAAGCCCCCGAGCCCTAGCGGAGTTCGGGGGCTGTCGCATGTGGAGGGATCGTCATGAGTGAGAGGAATCGGTTGGCGGAACGCACGGAAGCGATTGAACGTTCGGAGATTGCCTATACGCTCGATCGTATGGAGGCAATTCGGGATCGTCCCGGCAATCCGGAAGGAATCGAGATTCTGCGAGTTGGCGGAGCGCTATGCATCTACAGCAGAACGATGCCTTGGCCGGGATTTAACACAGTCAAAGGTTTAAGAAGCAGCGATGCGGATGCACTTGAAGAGATTATCGAGTTCTACCGCGCCCGCGGACGTAAGCCGTTGTTTGAGCTTGTGCCCGGGGTGGTGGATCAGGAGCTGATGAAGCGGCTGACTGCGCTTGGCTTCAGCCAGACGGGCTTCCATACGTCGATGGCTATGACGACGGGAGTTGGAGCTGCGCTTCATTCCGTGCCACTGGCGGACAAGCTGGAAATACGCTCGTTGTGCGAGGATGAATTCGAGCTGTACGCGACCGTCCACTGCCGCAGCTTCGGCTTGCCGGACGACGGCATTCCTCCTGTGGCCGCGAACAATCGGGTGCTGTATGACCGTCCGGGATGGAAGTTTTATTTGGCGTTATGGGAGGGTCAGCTCGCCGGAGCGGCCGTATCTCATCGAAACGGAGAGATAGCTTCGCTTACGTTCGCGGCGACGCTGCCGGACTATCGCGGGCTTGGCATTCATGATGCGCTGCTGCGGACAAGGGTCGGAGAGGCGTTCGCGGACGACTGCGAACTGGTCGTCGGACAATGCGCTTTCGGCTCGCAGAGCCATCGCAATATGGAGCGTATCGGGATGAGCGTCGGTTATGTCAGAGCTTCATGGGGTGAACGGTAAGAAGGGCCGGTGGAATCGTTACGCTTTCCACTATTTTTGCGCAAGCTGCAGGGCTCCAGGCCTGCTCGCCGGTCTTTCGGATAACAAGGTAAAGCCCGAACGCAATTTTCTTCTTCTACGACGAGTCCATCCAGACTAAAATCTTCTCTCCGGCATAACCTGACGTATAGGCACAATTTGGGATGAGAAAATTTTAATTTTTTTGGCGTGGATTTGTAACCTTATGTTGTCCTAATCCGTTTAATAGGTAATAGGAAAGCAAAGGCTGCGGTTACGAGCCCTGAAGGAGAGATTGCATAATGGTCAACAAACTGCTTATCAGCATAGTCGCCGTGTTGTTCGGTATCATGTCGTTCGGTTCCATTACAGCGAATACCGGCGAATACACGCCTGTTCCCGTGGACGAGAGCACGCGTGTCGCATATGTTGACGCAATCTATCGGGCGGACGGAGATTGCTATATAGACGCGGATTTCATAGAGTGGTACGAAGGGGAAGCCGCCAACCGGATATTTCGCGAGAGAGAAGCGGATTCGGGCATGGACGAAGCTCCGGACGGCTACTACATTGTGAATGACGACCAAGCGATCGAGCGGCTGAAGCTTGCGCCTGACGTGAAGGTGCTGATGCAGATTTACGACCGGGCGGGCGATATAGCCGAAGCGGATGTCGTATGGAACGAGCAAATCGCGTTAGATAAATTCATCTCTTTGATGACGGATAACGGGGAAATGAACCTGAGAGATTATCCGTATCATTTGACGATAGAAGACGGCGTCATCACGAAGATTGTTCAGCAGTTTATTCCATAAGTCAGATGAATCGAACGACGAACGTCTCCCGCAAAATCGGGAGACGTTTTTTTGCGCGAGTCCGACCCGACCCCCGAGCCGGAGAATAGGGGCCAAAAAAGTGCCTCGACCTGACCCGAGCCCGGGGGCGGAGGCCCAATTAGTGCCTTAATGCCCACCCAATGGCTGCGGTCGCTCATAGTTCGCCTAACCTGACAACAGTGGGATGTACCTCCTGGAGGAGCCAAGCGTTTGCCTTTGGAGATCGTGAGATCTCGTTGCAACGAGTTTACCCTTAAAGCAAGGGCTGTTCATAAGTCGCTTATGAGTCGCTTATGTGACGGCCTCTTTGTCATGTTTTCCGCATTAGCGGCCAATTCTTTTCCTTCACTAGCAACTCTATCCTTTCGAACGCGTCTAATAGGATACAATGTTCTATACGACATGAGTAAATTTTACCGGAGGATGGATTCATGCTTTTTCGTACCCGCCGCTATGCCTTGTTTTTGCTGTGCTTGTTCCTTCTCGTCCCGATCGCGGGGCACTCTGCTTCCGCGGAAACGCCGCCGCAGATCGGCATTTATCTGGATGGGAAGAAGATCGTGACGGACGTTCCGCCGTTCATCACCGCGAAGACGAACGTGACGATGGTGCCGCTGAGCGTAATCAGCAAAAGCTTGGGAGCGAACGTCAGTTGGTCGCAAGCGACGAAAACGGCGACGATTCGGCACGAAGGTCTTGTCCTAGACATGACGATGGGCCAGAAGTTTGCGCTCGTTAACGGTCAACGTACGGATCTGGAGACGACCGTTCAAGTGGTGAGCGGACGCGTTATGGTGCCGCTTCGGTTCGTCGGCACGCAGCTGCAGCTGCTCGTTACTTGGCAGCAGGCTACGCGGACGATTTTGCTCCAGTCTCAGGAAGGCGGAGAGGTCGGCCCAGGCCCCGGTCCTGGCCCTGGCTCCGGCAATAGCGAAACTCTGAGAGGCGCCTGGGTATCGACGGTGTACAATCTGGACTGGCCAACGGACAAATCTTATGGGAAACCGGAGCAGCAGAAGCGGGATTACATAAAACTGTTGGACGATTTGCAGGGAATGGGGCTGAACGCCGCATTCGTGCAGGTGCGTCCGTCTGCAGACAGCTTCTATCCTTCCGCGCTTGTTCCGTGGTCGCGATATTTGTCGGGCAAGCAGGGAACCGATCCTGGCTATGATCCGCTGGCCTTCATGATCGAGGAGACGCACAAGCGGGGCATGGAATTCCATGCGTGGTTCAATCCGTTCCGCGCGACGGTCGACGAGAAGAAGGAGGGATTGGCTGCGAACCATATCGCGATAACTCATCCCGAGTGGGTCGTTCTATTTAATAAAAAGTATTACATCAATCCGGGCATCCCCGAGGCGAGGCAGCATATTATCGATGCGATTATGGAAGTCGTACGAGGCTACGATATCGACGGCGTTCATCTGGACGATTACTTCTACCCGTCCGGCTCGTTCCCCGACGATGCGACGTATGCGGCCTACAATACGGACTTGCTTAGCGCCAAAGCCGACTGGCGGCGCGATAACATCAACCGGTTCGTCAAGGAACTGGGCGAATCGATCCATCTGGTGAAGCCGCAGCTAAGCTACGGAATCAGCCCGTTCGGCGTCTGGCGCAACATTGCCGACGACCCGACCGGATCGGATACGAAAGCTGGCGTTACGACGTACGACAGCATGTACGCCGACGTTCGCACGTGGATTCAGCAGGGCTGGATCGATTACGTCGCTCCGCAAATCTATTGGAGCCTATCGTTCGAAGTTGCTCGCTACGACAAATTGGTCAACTGGTGGGCGAACGAAGTGAGAGGGACGAACGTCAAATTGCTGATAGGCCACGCGCCATACAAGCTGGGCACGAAAGAAGCCGGCTGGAGCACCGCTCAAGAGATTATCAACCAGTTGATTTACAATAAGAATGTCGTCGAGGTGCAAGGAGATATTTTCTTCAGCGCCAAAGATTTGCGAAGAAATCCGCTTGGACTCATTCCGCTTCTGCAACAATATTATCAACAGTAAGAAGTAAGAGGCTGCACGAGATCGATTAAGATCCCGATGCAGCCTCTTCTGTGTCATCCGCCCAATTGTCGAGCCAGCCATTGGCGAATGACGGTGAACACTTCCTCGCGCCGCGACTCGTTGTGCAGCTCGTGCTTGAAATCCGGCCATTCCCGCCAATCGACGCTCCTGCCGGCTTGACTTGCAAACGCTTTGCTCGCTTGGAGCGAGGTGACCTTGTCGTCGCCGCCGTGCATGAGCAGCAGCGGAACCTGCAGCATGTAGGCATGGTTGAGCGCCCACAGTCCGGCCTTCTGCACGCCGAAGAAGAAGCGCGCCGTAATCTGCCCGTGTCCGAGCGGATCGTTCACATACCGTTCGATCATCGCCGGATCGCTGGTCAGATGCTCCGCGACCATCGGGCGGTTGTTCGTGTAGGACGGGTATACCCGCTCGACGACTTTACCCACGATCGCCTGCAGCGAAGGCGGCTTAAACGCCAGCTTCAGCCACGGTCCCGTCACGACTGCTCCGCGAATGGCCGGCTGCCGCCGCAGCAAATAATTAAGCGTGACATTGCCGCCCATGCTGTGACCGTACAGAAAGATCGGCAATCCCGGATATTTCCGCTGCGCCTCGTCCAGCAGCAGATCGACGCCCTCCAGTAGGGCTTCGTAGGTCGGCGCGTGGCCGCGCTTGCCCTCCGTCTTGCCGTGACCTCTCTGATCGAATCCCAGCACGGCGTAGCCTTCTTCGTTCAGCATTTCCGCCAGATGAGCGTAGCGGCCCATATGCTCGCCCATGCCGTGGACAAGACCGACGACCGCCCGGGGGCTGCCGTTAGCAGTATCCGGACTCCACTCGTATGCGTGCATACGAGTCTGATCCTTGCACCGCCATTCCATGATGTTCATGCCCATCCGCCTTGCCTCCTCCTTTAGAGAAGTTTATTCCTTCTAGGGGTTGTTCTTATACGTTAATCATATCCGAAATCGAGCGAATCGGCGAGAGAATTACACCTCAGGCGGAAGGATTGGAATCGCGCATCGATATTGATTACAATAGAGACAGAACCTAAGCGACAGAAGGAACGGGAGGAGTATCAACATGGAAAATAACGCGCAATCGCAGCTCCATAAAGCGACTTTCGCCGGCGGGTGCTTCTGGTGCATGGTGACGCCGTTCGAGGAGCTGCCGGGTATTCACGGCATCGTATCCGGTTATACAGGCGGGCATGTCGCCAACCCCACCTATGAAGAAGTATGCTCCGAGACGACCGGACATACCGAGGCAGTGCAAATTACATTCGACCCGGGCCTGTTCCCGTATCGTAAACTTCTCGACATTTATTGGCGTTCGGTCGACCCGACCGATGCAGAAGGACAGTTTCACGACCGGGGCTCGTCCTACCGTCCGGCAATTTTCTATCACGACGAGCAGCAGCGGCAGGAGGCCGAAGCGTCCAAAGAGGAGCTGCGGCGCAGCGGGCGCTTCGACAAGCCGATCGCGGTCTCCATCGAACCTGCGGTCGAATTCTATGCAGCGGAGGAGTACCATCAGGATTACCATACGAAGAATCCGCTCAGATACAAGTACTATCGCCACGGATCGGGCCGCGACGCGTTTCTTGAGCAGCACTGGAATACGGCGAAGGATAAGGAGGAGCTGCACAAGGAATTGCGTCACCGGCTTACGCCAATGCAGTTCGAGGTGACTCAGAACAGTGCAACCGAGCCGCCGTTTCGCAACGAGTACTACAACAATGCGGAGCAGGGGATTTACGTCGACATCGTGTCCGGGGAGCCGCTGTTTAGCTCTCGCGATCAGTTCGACGCAGGCTGCGGCTGGCCGAGCTTCTCCAGGCCGCTGCACGGAGGCAGCATTCAGGAGCGTCAGGACTTTACCCACGGCATGTACCGCATCGAGGTGCGCAGCCGGGAAGCCGATTCGCATCTCGGCCATCTGTTCGACGACGGACCTATGCCGGGCGGACAGCGCTACTGCATCAACTCCGCTTCCTTGCGCTTTATTCCGAAGGAGCGGATGGAGGAAGAAGGCTACGGCAGCTACTTGTCGGAGCTGTAAGCCGCGCCGGGGCAGCCGACGTCGTGCCGCATTAGTAGAGCACGCGCCATAAATAGAACGTCGTATAGGCTTCCCAGCCCTGCCAGCCGACCGCCAGCTCTTTAATCCGGGCGACGGTCGGCTTTTGTTCCATCTGCAGTACCGATTTGATCGCATTGTGCAGGCCGACGTCGTCAATCGGAAAAGCGGACGGGTAGCGCAAGCATCTCATCAGCACGTAGTTGGCCGTCCAGGGACCGATGCCGCGGATCGCGACCAATCTTTTTTCCGCGGAGCGGATATCGCCTTCCAGCAATATGGCTCTGCCGAGCTCTCCGCCGGCTATGAGACGCGCGACGCCGATCAGATACTCTGCTTTCTTCGTTGTCATTTTTAACTCCGTAATATCATTGACGTTCAGTTCGGCAATATCCCGAGGCTCCGGAAACAACCAGCAGTCGACGTCCCCGCGCCTCACCTGCCGCCCGAATGTCTCGACGAACCGACGCTTGAGCGTGTAGGCGAATGCCAAATTGATCTGCTGCCCGATAATGCCCCAGCAGAGCGCCTCGAACAGGTCGGGAATGCCCATGTTGCGCAGGCCGTACAGCCTGGGGACGACGTCGCGCAAAATCGGATCGCGGCTCGACATCGCGTAAAAAGCGGAAAGATCGTTGTCGAGATCAAACCATTCTCTCGTATAGGCGACGACCTCTTGCGCGATTTCGTCGTTCCACGGCTCCTCGTCCAGCGGGCGAAGAAGCAGGCAGCCGGGCTCCGCGTCGACCTCGAAGAAAACGGCTTGAGAGCCGGCGGGAATCGCCTTGTACAGCCTGCCGTCGCGGATGCGATACAAGCTTTCGTCGGGAGAGCGGGACAAGTAATCGAGATTAACGGAAAAGTCGAATTCGGCGGGAACGGGGATGCGAATCGGACCATTTATTTGGTTCATAGGCGGTTCTCCTGACTCTAAAAATTCAAGTAATTTAGTTGTACCATAAAACGGACCCCCGCGGCTTACGATATGTTGCGGTTATATTAAAGCAATGAAAGGTAATTCTATCGGAATAGAGCGGGGTTTATCTTGATTCCGACGCTGCTTTTGCGGTATACTTTTCTCGCCAATATCATAGATGAGGAGCAAGAAAATGAGCAAAGTATTGATTTTCGGTCACAAAAATCCGGATACGGATACGATTTGTTCTGCCATTGCTTATGCGGATTTGAAAACTCAGCTCGGCGAAGAGGTCGAAGCGGTTCGTCTGGGCGCCGTCAGCGGGGAAACCCAGTATGCGCTGGACAAATTCGGCTTTGAAGCGCCACGGCTTGTTGAGACGGTTGCGGGCGAAGCCAAAGGCGTTATTCTCGTCGACCATAACGAACGTCAGCAAAGCGCCGCCGACATCGATCAAGTGACCGTGCTTGAGGTCATCGACCACCACCGGATCGCCAATTTCGAGACGAGCGCTCCTCTTTACTACCGCGCAGAGCCGGTAGGCTGCACCGCGACGATTCTGCTCAAGCTGTACAAGGAGAACGGCAAAACCGTTCCCGCCAACATTGCCGGCCTGATGCTGTCTGCAATCATCTCCGATTCCTTGTTGTTCAAATCCCCGACCTGCACCGCGCAGGACGTTGCCGCCGCCAAGGAATTGGCCGCGATTGCCGGCGTAGACGCGGACAGCTACGGCCTTGATATGCTGAAAGCCGGAGCCGATCTGAGCGACAAGACAATCGCACAGCTTATTTCTCTGGATTCCAAAGAATTCCAGATGGGCCAAGCAAAAGTCGAAATCGCCCAAGTGAACGCGGTTGACGTTAACGACGTTCTGTCCAAGCAAGCCGAGCTGGAGGACGCGCTGACAGGCATCATCAACGAGAAGGGGCTCGACCTGTTCTTGTTCGTTGTCACCGATATTCTGAACAACGATTCCGTTGGCCTCGCCCTCGGCAAAGCTGCTGACGCGGTTGAAGAGGCTTATAGCGTCAAGATCGAGAACAATCGCGCATTTTTGAAGGGCGTCGTTTCCCGCAAATCGCAGATCGTTCCCGTACTGACCGATATTTTTAACAAGCGCTAACGGTTGCTTAAGGGAGCTGTCCCATAACAGAGCGAATCCGGATTATCGATAATAGTTGGGGTATGTATCTCCTGGATGGAGGTACATACCCCCTTTAACCATTATGTTCGATAATCCACTTGATTGGCTTACAATTTCTCATCCGGGATGTATACGATACGCCTAGAGGTTCTCTGCCAAGGATGGCGGGGCCGCTTAGGTTGGATGTCCAACATAGAAGCATGGAGGCTTCGAAACATCATGAAACTTAGCGTACTCGAACATTCTCACGTGAATGAAGGCAGATCCGTGAGAGACGCGTTGGACGAGACGGTAGCGCTGGCGAGGGAGACGGAGAAGCTCGGATATTATCGCTTCTGGGTGTCCGAGCATCACGGAAGCGCGGCGTTGGCCTCTTCGAGCCCGGAAATTCTGATGGCGCACATCGCATCGCATACGAAGACGATTCGGATTGGCTCGGGCGGCATTATGCTGCCGCACTACAGCGCCTACAAGGTGGCGGAGAACTTCCGACTGCTGGAGGCTTTGTATCCGGGCCGGATCGATATGGGCTTGGGGCGCGCTCCCGGGGGAACGCCGATCGCAACTAGAGCGCTCCAGGAGCACAAAAGGTACGAAGTTGACCCGTATCCGCAGCAGATCGTCGATCTGTACCACTATTTGCGGGACGACAATCCGGCCAATCACCGGTTCTCCGGGCTGCGGGCGTTCCCGGAGACGGAGGGCATGCCCGAGCTGTGGCTGCTCGGCTCCAGCGACGGCACCGCCAAAATCGCGGCGCAGCTCGGCACGCCGTATGCGTTTGCTCAGTTTTTCGGCGCTGCCGGAGACGAGCCGCTTCAGCACTACAATTCATATTTTCAGCCCTCGTCCTACTGCGCTCAGCCTAAGGCGCTGGCCGCTGTCATGGCGGTGTGCGCCGACACGGAAGAGGAAGCGCGGCAGCTTGCGCGCAGCAACGAGCTGTTCTTCCTTAAGCTGTTTGCGGGACAGGACCTTCGCTCCATGCCTTCCGTCAAGACGGCTTCGGACTACCCTTATTCGCTTGCCGAGCAGCAGATGCTCGACCAGATGCGGACTCGCCGTTTTATCGGCACGCCCGGACAAGTAAAAGAAGCGCTCAAGCGCTACGCGGACCGCCTGCATCTAGACGAATTGATGATCGTCTCGCACATTCACGATTTTGAGAAGCGAGTGCGCTCTTACAGATATATAGCGGAGGCCTTTCAATGAAAAGAATTGCAATCGATATGGACGAAGTGATGGCGGACTTCATCGCGAAGTATCTGCTTCATTACAATAGAGACTTTAACGACAACGTCACACACGAACGGCTGCATGGAATGCATCTCAGACAGCTGAACCCGGAACTGGAGAGCCACCTTCGGAAGTGCTTGGACGATCCTTCGTTTTTCGGGGACTTGCCCGTTATGCCGAACAGCCAGGAAGTCGTTCGCGAGCTGAGCGAGCGTTACGAAATCTTCATTACAACGGCCGCGATGGAGGTTCCCGCCTCCTTCGCCGCCAAGTACAACTGGCTCAAAGAGCACTTCCCGTTCCTGAACGAAATGAACTTCGTATTTTGCGGCGACAAAAGCATCATCGACGCCGATTATTTGATCGACGACAACAGCCGTCACTTCAAGCGCTTCAAGGGGCAGGGTCTTCTGTACACCGCTTCGCACAACGTGCATGAAACCGGGTTCGTTCGGGTGAACAACTGGCTGGAAGTCAGGGAGTATTTCGCAGGGATTTAAGTTGCATAGAAATGTTGAATAGCAGCAATCCCGAAAGTAGGGGGCTGTCTCATAAGCAGGGTTGCATGATTATCTTTCAGAGCAGCTTGGTTGGCTTATGGGACAGTCCTCTTTTTCTCGTTGTGCAAGAATCTATGATTTTCTCCCATGATTGTTGGATGCCTTCGATATGAAAAGTAATTACAATCGAAGTATAGAACTCTTATTCCATTAAACGACGAGGTGGTACCATGACGACGCATACCCCGATTAAGCCTGCTCGCAAAGCAAGGATCGGATTATACAGCGTTGGGCTTCATGCCTATTGGGAACAGTTTCCGGGTCTACGAGAACGGCTGATCGAATACGGCGTTTTTATCGAGAAAAAAATGGCGCAATGGGCGGAGGTGTTCAATTACGGTCTCGTCGATACGGAGGCGGAGGGCCGGAAGGCCGGAGAGTGGATGAACGCGAGCAACGTCGACTTGGTGTTCTGTCATGCGGCGACTTATTCGACGAGCTCAACTGTGCTCCCGGTCCATCAGGCGTGCAAAGCGCCGGTTGTGTTTCTTAACCTGCAGCCGACCGAGCGGATTAATTACGAGCGGACGACGACGGGGGAATGGCTAGCCCACTGCGGCGCGTGCCCGGTGCCGGAATTCGCGAACGTGTTCAATCGCGCTCGAATACCGTTCCGAGTCTTGAACGGCCTGCTGGGATTGGACTATACCCCGGCGATTTCTTTAACGAACGAGAAGACGAACGACAGACCGGAAGCGATCCGGGCATGGCGGGAAATCGAGGAATGGATTCGTGCCGCTTCCGTACCCCGCACGCTAAAAACGAGCCGATTCGGTTTCCTCGGCAACACGTACAGCGGCATGCTTGATATGTACAGCGATTTTACGATGATACAAGCGCAGACCGGACTGCATGTCGAGGTTGTGGAAATGTGCGATCTTGACCGGTTGATGAAGGACGTGACCCCTCAAGAGGTCAAGCAGAAGCTCGAAGAGGTTCGCGAAATGTTCCGGATTAGCGGGGACTCCCCGTCCGACCCGATCGCGCGCAAACCGACCGACGAGCAGCTCCAATGGTCGTGCAGAGTGGCCGCGGCGCAAGAAAGGCTCGTTCGCGAGTACGATTTGGACGCGCTCAGCTATTATTACCATGGCGCGCCTGGCGGGGAATACGAGAAGCTGCAGGGCGGCTTTATCGTCGGACATTCCTTGCTCACGGCGCGAGGCATCCCTTGCTCGGGCGAAGGCGATCTGAAGACGGCGCTCGCGATGAAAATATGCGACATCCTCGGCACCGGCGGCAGCTTTTGCGAAATCGTCGTTACGGATTACGTCGATGGGACGATACTGCTGGGTCATGACGGTCCGTTCCATATTGCTATTTCTGCGGGCAAGCCAGTGCTAAGGGGCATGGGGCTCTATCACGGCAAGCAGGGTACGGGCGTATCCGTCGAGGCCAAGGTGAAGACAGGACCAATTACAACGCTGAACGTCACGCAGACCGGAGATGGGATGCTAAAGCTGATCATTAGCGAAGCGGAATCGACCGACGGTCCGATCATGCGCATTGGCAACACGCAGACGCCGGTGAAGTTCAAGATGCATCCGGACGACTATATGGCCAAGTGGTTCGCGGAAGCGCCGACGCATCATTGCGCGATGTCGATCGGGCATAACGGCTTTTTGTTCGCCAAAGTAGGAGAGTTAATGGAAATGAACTATGTTAAGATAGGTGGCTAAATTTGCTGTGGAGCGCCTTTTAGGAACCGCCTTATCTCATATGGTACAATGACTTTAGATTAACTTCATGATTAAGGGAGCGGCGAAGATGAAAATCGGGTTTATAGTAATTGATATGCAACCGGTTCACTTACAGGGCGTAGAAGCGCAAATGATAAATAATGCATGCGAACATATCAATTATGTATCGGATAGGCTTCGCTCAAACGACCATATTGTCATACACATACAAGATATCGAAGGAATCACCGGAGCGAATAGAGAGGAATTCGATACAATATCGGAAATTCAAATCAAGGATACCGATTTGATTGTGACCAAAGAGTATTCAAATTCATTTTGGAAAACCGAGCTTGAACAGATGTTAAGAGATCGCGGAGTTGAATTTTTAATCATTGCCGGCAACGCTGCGGAACATTGCGTCTTGTTTACCTATAACGGAGCTCGTGAAAGAGAATTCAACACTGTGATTTTGCAGAACGGAATATTAAGCAAATATCATGATGTCATAACTTCCACGTACAGAGATCGAAATCTCATCTCGTATCCGGTAATCAAGTATATGACAAGCAAGTGACTGTTCTATTAAGAAGATCGTAAAAGGAGGAGAAGTCGCCCCGAGGCGAATTCCCCTCCTTTTCGTTACTTCCGACCTATTGATAGGTGATAACCGGATCCCAAACCGTTCTGTCGTAATACATATCATTGTTGCTGTTGACGATGAAATAGATGGCGTCATTGGCCGCAACCGCAGTGCCGATATTCACACTGTAGCCCGTCGTATCGTTGGGCGCAATCGACTGCCAGCCGCTGGCCGGCCATATTTGCGTGCCGTTCTTCACAATCTTGACTTTGACGCCGTCTCCGCCTACATCATCTTTTCGAACGACGCCCGTAATTTGCAAGTTGCCTGCACGGGGAGCCGTGAACTTTCTGACCGAATCCGCATTCGTGTCCGGGTGCTGCCAGTTGTTGCCTACGATGCTGAACGATCCGTTTTTGGTCCAGCGGCCGTTGCCGGAATCCCAACTCATGTCCGTATACGCGCTGCCGTTCCAGTATTGATAAGACCATTGGTCGGCTCCCTGAATGTTTCCGAAGCCGATCGAGGCTTGAAAGTCTTTATAGGACAGTACCGGATCCCAAACCGTCTTGTCATAAGAAATATCGCTGTTGCTATTGACGATGAAATAGATGGCGTCGTTGGCCGCAACCGCAATGTCAACATTGACGCTGTAGCCCGTCGTATCGTTGGGCCCAATCGACTGCCAACCGCTGGTTGGCCAGATTTGCGTGCCGTTCTTCACAATCTTGACTTTGACGCCGTCTCCGCCGACGTCTCCTTTCCTGACGACGCCCGTAATTTGCAGAATACCTGCCCGAGGAGCAGTGAACTTTCTGACCGAATCTGCATTCGTGTCCGGGTGCTGCCAGTTGTTTCCGACAATGCTGAACGTTCCGCTTTTCGCCCAGCGTACGTTGCCGGAATCCCAACTCATATCCGTATATGTGCTGCCGTTCCAGTATTGATAGGACCATTGATTGGCGCCCTGAACGCTTCCGAAGCCGATCGAGGCTTGATAGCTGGGCCCGGACAAAGCGGTGGTGATACTTACTTTCCGGATATCGTCGGCGAATGCGTGATAGAGCATTTCAAAGGTTTGACCCACCACTTTCAAATTGCCGGAAGTGCCCGAATTGACCAGTGTCCAGTAGGGTTTATTAAAGGTCGTATCCGAGGAGCTCAGTAATTGCGGGACGCTCCAATTCACCAAATCCGGGCTGGTGGAGATTTGAAGCGTCGTTAAGCCCGCTCCCCACGCCGGACGGTTGTAAGAGGTCATGATGTATTGGTTCAGATGGGCGCTCCAGCCCAAGCTCGGTACGTTGCCTCCGGCTATGATAGGCGTTTCAAGCCCGGAATTGCCAGGCTCTGTCCAATCGCCGTTATAATACTTGTGCCACACGGACGGGTTGCTCTTGGAAGCTCGTGCGATATAGATGTGATCCGCATGGTCGGAACCGGTAACGGTAATCTCTGCGTACGCGATATACAAGTAATCGTCGTTCGGATTGTCGAATAAACTGAAATCTCCTGCCCCCAGACGGTAGGAAGGTCCGGGTTGTCCGCCGGTAGTCAACCCGTCAGGGCGATAAGCGGTCGTATACGCCGGTTGGGAACCGGTGATGACCCAGCCTTCAAAGTCCCAATTCTGTCCCTGATCCGTGGAGGTCATCAGACCGATATGCCGGAAATCGGGCTCGCCGGGGTCCCCTCCGGTTGTCGTATTATAACCTGTGCCGCCCGCGTACCAGCCCGTTTCATTATGAATGTACGCGTAAAACTTTCCGTTCGCATCGATATAGAGGCCCATTGGCCATATGATGCCTCGCGATCTGATCTTGTTGCCGCCTTCATCGGGGTAATAGGAACCGTTAAATGCCGTTCCCGCCGCCCCCAAGCTGAAGTTTAGATTCATGTCGTATTGATAGGTCAGATCATTAACGCTAGTTCCTTTCCACACCTTCAAGTGGCCCAGCAAAGCATACAGCTCGCCGTTCGGCGCCCGGTACATGGCGATGCCGCCATCCTGCTGAACTCCGTTGGCATTGGTAAGGTCGGTCAAAGAGGAACTGCCCGAGAACGAGAAGGTGGGGGAACTGGCATATGCGGTTTGTCCAAAAGACAGCAAACCTATCCCGCTCCAAGTCAATAACGCCAACACGATCGTACTCCAAGTCATCCGATTCGTTTTCGCCAACATCGACATGCCTCCCTAATAGTGAATTGCCTTAGCCTTTCACGGATCCTGCCGTCATTCCTTCAATGATAAACCGTTGCGCTGCCAGATAGACGACAAGAACCGGCAGCATCGCGATGATCAAGTCGCTGAATACATACTGCCACTGAGTTCCGTATCGGGAGACGAAGTTGAATACCGATAACGGAATCGTCCATTTCGAGCTGTCGTTCAGCAAATACAAAGGGCCTTGAAAATCGTTCCATACGAGCATGAACACGAATATGGCTGCGGTAGCCAGAATCGGCGTCATCAAGGGGAAAATTACGCGAAAGAACAGCCTCTGCCCTTTGGCCCCGTCCACGAAAGCCGCTTCATCCAACGCACGCGGAATGGCTCGAATAAATCCCGTCATTAGAAAAATAACGAAAGGGAAATAGTTGGCGGCGTAATAAAGGATGATGCCGACGTATTCGTTGGCCAGGCCAAGAACCTGCATGATCTTAATCGTCGGAATCAACGAAGGAGGGGCGATCAGCCCGGCGACGAACAGCAAATAAATGCCCGCAACCCATCTGGACCTGCTTCTGGCTATAATGAACGAAGCCATCGATCCTGCCAGCAAAACAAGCAAAACGGAGGAGCAGGTCACGAATGCGCTGTTCAGCAAACCGGACAGCATTTTCCCTTCCTCGAACACGATGCTGTAGTTTTCCCATTGCCATAGCGAAGGGAGACTGAGCTCCAGCTTCGTGACTTCGGCCGGCGTCTTGAACGATCCGAACACGATAAAAGCGATCGGGATGAGCACGAACAAGCTTGCGGCGGCAGCAAACAAGGTTACAAGCCATTCCCGGTACTTGCCGATATTCACGCCTCCACCTCCCTTTGTCTGAGCTTGTGTAAAATCGGAAAGGAGAGAAGGGCGATGAACAGAAACAGACAGACGCTCACCGCGGTACCGTAAGCGTATTGGCCTTGGGAGAACTGCTTGAAGATGAGCGTATTCGCCACTTCGGTTGCCGTACCCGGACCGCCGCCGGTAATGACGTATACCAGTTCGAATGTTTTCAAAGAGCCGATCAAGGTCATAATGACGTTCACGGTAAAGGCCGGGGCGATCAGCGGGAAGATGACCTTGCGGATGCTTTGAAAGTAGCTGGCTCCGTCGATTGTGGCCGCCTCGGTCATTTCCTTCGGCACATTTTGCAGCCCGGCCAGATAGATGGCCATGGAGAACCCGGCCCACTGCCAGACGTTGATGAAGGCGAGGACGTACAGATTAATGTTTCCATCGCCCAACCACTCCTGTTTCAGAAACGGCATATTCAGCGCTCCCAAAAACTGATTCGCCATACCGTCGGGGTGGAGAATGGCAGAGAACATGAAACCGACCACAAGCGCGCTTAACGTACAGGGAAAAAAGTAAATCATCCGCAGCAGATTTCTTCCTTTAAGTCGAGCGTTCAGAACGAGGGCCAGGAGGAAGCCCAGCCCGTTCTGAAAGACGGTGACGACGAACGCATAGATCAAGGTGTGCCCGAAAGCCGTAACCAGATCGTTGCTTGCCAGCAAGCTGCGATACTGTTCCAAACCGACGAAGGAAATCTGCTCCCGATAGACGTTCCAATCGGTGAACGAGTAGTAGAATCCCGAAAGCACGGGATAGACATAGAGAGTCAAATAGAGAGCTAAGGCCGGAATGAGAAACCACCAAGGATACTGCAACGCTTTCCGCAACTTTACCACTCCTGCCTTCTTGCAAATTACCAGCCGCTTAAGCCTGCGGCTTTAGCGGACTTATCGTAGTTTTCCTGCATCGCTCGCGCCATCTCTGCCGGCGTTTTCTTCTCGCCATACAGATCCTGCAGCAGAGCCGGGTAGGTATCCCCGATGGCGACGTTGAGCAGACCGTTGAAGAACGGAATGCCTTTGCCCGTGTCCACGATGGCTTTGATTTCCTCGATGCCGGGATTAACCGGCGCGTTTACACCCGTCCAGGAAGGGATCGATTTCTCCGCCCCGTACAGCACGGAAAGCGTCTGCGGATCGGCCAGATATTCGAGAAATTGCTTGGCTGCCGCCTCGTTCTTCGTGGCTTTGAAGGCGTAAGCGCCACGCGGATCGGACAGGGGAACATACGCCTCTCCGTTCACGAACGGCTGCGGAAACATGGCGATTTCGGCATCCGGGTATTTTTCTTCGATGACCGGGAATGCCCAGTCCGCCTGAATAACCATACCGACTTTGCCTGCGGCAAGCTGATCCAAGGACATATCGTAAGTACCCGAGAATAAATCGCTGTTTAAGTAACCTTTCGCCTTCAGATCCGCTTGTCGTTGCAGCAGCTCAAGATAAGCTTCCGTTTGATCAAAGGTAGTTTGGTGCGTATTCAATTTGTCGATAATGTCCGGTTGGGCGTTGATAATTTCGCCGAATCCGTTAAAGGTATATATTTGCAAAGGCCATGCGTCTTTTGCCGCTTCGTACAAGGGCGTGACGCCTGCGGCTTTCAGTTGTTCGCACAGAGCGAGAAATTCGTCGTATGTCTTCGGCACGGACAGGTTCAACCGCTTGAACACTTCCTTGTTGTACAACACCCCGCCGACATTCATGCCGCTGGTGGGGATACCGTACATTTTGCCGTTCGACTGCAAATAGTATTTTTTGACCACTGGATTGATCCGCGACATATAAGGCTCGCCGCTTAAATCAATCAGATTCGTTTCAGGCATGATTTTGTTCAAATGGCCCTGATCGCTGTAATAGAAAAGAATATCGGGCACATCCTTGGTGGCGATTTTCGTCTGCACCAATTGTTCGAATTGCGCCCCGCCCGGCAGCGTCTGAACGTCCAGCTTGTTTCCCGAGCTTTTCTCGTAGTCCAAAAAAATGCCTTTCCACGTCTCATTCATCCAATCTCCGGTAATCAGAACCTTAAGCGTGACTGGGCTGGCGACCTGCGATGCGCTCGGTTGCGGGTTTGTTTGCTCCCCGGCAGAATCATTTTTCGCATTGGAGCCGCATGCCGACAAAAACAGCAGCGTACTGCACAAGACCGTCGCCGTTACTCCATTAACAGACAATTTCATATCCTTTCCCCCTTGCAAAATGGTATTGCACATTTCCACTATATCGCGGAATGAAGCGCATACAAATGGTGAAAATCCACCTTTTCTTTTGTATTATGTTTACCTAGTCAACCGTTTCGCGGTTCTGCTATAATCACTTGCAAGGTGATGACGATGAAGCAGTTGGGTATTCATTATCGTATTTTTTTGTCCTTTACGGCCATTATCCTGTTCATGGTCGGCTTGCTGAGCTATTTTAACTACAAGCAGGCAGCCGATCTGGCGTTGAAGAGATCCCTTGAATCTTCTCATCAAATTCTGTATCGCTTAAATCAGTCGATGGAAGAGACGATCAAAACGATGGACAGATTTTCCGCTCAGGTTATTTTTAACCCGCAATTTCAACAGTATTTTAACGATCCTGTACCGCTTAACGATAGCAGCGACTATCAGGCTTTCGAGATCAGAAGAGGTTTCGAGAATACGTTAGCGGCGATGAACAGCCCAAATCTTGTAGCCCGGCAAGTGAACGTGTTTAATCTGCAGGGGGATTTTATTTCCTACAGTTTGTCGAGCAATGGATATACTGACAGGAAAGCCCGCTATCCGATGGCCGACTGGATTCAGCCTACCTTACAGTTGGCCGGCGAGAAGATGCTTGTTCCGCCTCACCGCAGCGAATGGGATATCGATGATCATTTCGTCTTTTCGTTAACCCGCGCGTTTCCGGTTCCAAAAAATGAAAGCCCGGCTTTAATCGAATTGCAGCAGCCGTATTCCCTATTAGAGAAGTGGGTGGGCGATACGCTAGGGGGTCATGTCTATATTTACGACTCCGCGGGACGTCTGTTCTATCCCGCTCAGGAAGATCGGAAGGGGCTCCAAGAGCCTCCGTATGATTGGAAACGCTTTACGCCAAGCCTCGCCGATCAAATCGCCGACGTCCAATGGGGGAGCAGTTTTATCAGTCTCTATCAGTCTAGTTATTCGAATTTAACGTATGGACTGGTTCTTCCCGAAGCGATTGTGCTTCAGCCGGTTAAGCGTTTGCGCGCGACCTCACTGTCCGTTGCATCGCTGACCTTTGTTCTTGCCTTGCTCCTGTCCTACTGGGTTTCGGCCACGATCACGCGACCGATCAAAAAGGTGCAGCGAGTTATCAGGAGTCTTGATTTCTCCAATTTGAACGTATCCTGGGGAGGGAGCCAGCCGAAGTTCTCGGGGGAAATGCGCGAGCTGCTCGAAGCGGTTGTCCATATGAAGGATCGGCTTAACCACTCCTTAAACCGGCTTGTCGAGTCCCAACAGAGGGAAGCTATGGCCCAATTCCAGTCGATGCAAGCGCAGATGAATCCTCATTTTCTGTACAATACGTTATCTTCGATCGGGTACCTTGCCGAAGAAGACGGGGCAGAACGCTTGTCGCAGATGTGTTACAAGCTTACGGGCATGATGCGTTATGTAGGGTTGCCCGTATCCGAGGGAGTCGCACTTAAACAGGAAGCGGATTACATCGTTTCGTATCTGGAACTGCTGAAGCTGCGCTATGAGGACGACTTTGCTTTCGAAATCCGGCTCGACCCAGCTCTGGAACAGATCCCGGTTCCCAAATTCAGCTTGCAGCCCTTTGTTGAAAACGCCTATAAACATGGATTTCAGTTCGTGCAGCCCCCTTGGCGCACGTCAGTTGAGATAAAGAAGGCGGATAACGGAGCCGGCATGGTCATTCGCATTCAAGATAATGGCTGCGGGTTCTCTCCGCAGGCGCTGGAAGAGGTTAGGCGCATAACGGACGATCTTCACGTCGGTACACCCGTCAATCCGGACGAGCTCCTCATGCAGGCGATGGGAGGATTAGGGCTGGTTAATACGTTCCATCGGATTTGGCTGTTCTGGAACGGTCGCGTGCGATTCCGGATCGATAGCACCTCCGAAGGCAGCGAAATCACAATTTTGATCGATCACACTGGAGGTTAATGCGATGTTCCGCATCATGGTTGTTGAGGATGAATCCCGGATGCGCCGCAGTATCGTCGAAAAAATAAATCGGTCCGACCAAGCTTTCAAAGTCGTCGGAGAGTATGAGAACGGATCGGACGCCTTGTTGGAAATCGAACTGTTGAAGCCTCATGTCGTGTTGTCGGATATCCGTATGCCCATTATGGACGGCTTAACGCTGTTGAAGAAGGTGAAGGAGCGGTATCCCGGGCTCCTGACCGTCTTGCTCAGCGGTTATCCGGATTTCGAATACGCCCGGGAAGCTATCGCGTTGCAGGTCGAGGATTACTTGCTGAAACCGGCCACACATGACAATATCGGAAAATTGCTAGACAATCTGCGCGACAAGCTGTTGAAGAACGACAAGCTGATTCAATCGGAGGTTTTGCAGCATTGGGCCTATCCGATTCGGGCGGGTCTAGATGAGCGGGAGAATGTAGAGCGATTGGGACAGGAACTGTTCTACCATGCGGAGTATTTGCTGGTTTATTCCGCTTGTGCTGCCGTAAATGCGCCGCAAGCGATAGAAGAGTCGGATCTGCTGCCGTTTCTGGGGTCCGGGGAGGAAATCTATGCGCTCCCGGCAGTTGAGGGAACGGAGTCGATCTGGGTCATCGGCATTCATCGGTGTAATGAAGAGCGGATCAAGCATCTGAAAGCGACAATAGCCGCCGGAGACAATCGTTTGACGACTTCGGTTGTCATTCGCTTACAAAGGCTGAAATCCGAGCTGAATCGCAGCCTCCTTATCGCCAGGAATGTGTTTCGGGAGGCCAATCTGGTGGAGGGCAGCAATTTTTTCTATCTGGATGAGCAGAGAATTCCCGAATTCCCCGGTTTGACCGTCCCTTTGCACATCGAGCAAGCTCTTTCCCGCTGCATCCAGAAGAAGAACGAACAGGAATTTTGGAGACAACTGCAGGCATTCTTCGAGACAGAGGAGATGAAATCGGCTTCCCGCAATCAATGGGTACGAACTTTGCAATTTTTAGCGAGAGCGATTGCGAGGTGGCATGACTCCGACTTGATGCAGGTCAATATTCCCGTTATGGACCGGGAGCTGGAAGAAGCCGTCTGGCAGTCGGATCGTATCGGCAGCCTTGAGACAAACATTAAAGAGGTGCTGGACCAACTCTTCGAAGCTTCTGCAGATCAGGGTGAAAAGAAGGACCCTTGGATCGATCAATTGAAAAGATTTTTGCAGAACAACTACAGGACCGAGTTGTCCTTATCGGAAATCGCCGAGCAATTCGATCTGAATCCCAAATATATGATCCGTGCCTTCAAACGGGAAACGTCCGTAACGCCATGGGAATATGTAATCGGACTTCGTATCGAAGAAGCGAAAAGGCTGATTAAGGAGCAGCCCAGATTGTTGTTTAAAGATATCGCCGAGCTGGTGGGCTACTCCGATCCTTATTACTTCAGTAAGTTGTTCAAGAAAGCGACGAATGTAACTCCTACCGAATACAAAAGAATATGAGTGATGAAATGCTCAATGAGACTGAGATTTTGTAATATCAAGAGTTCTGGGGACCAGCGCATACACAACGATCGCTACAGTCAGCATAATGATCCCGCCGATCAAGCCGGCCGTCGCCAAGGAGTCGTTGAAAGCAGAGACCGCTTTAGAAGCAAGCTCGGCAACGCCAAGCTGAGCCGAAACTTCAAGCGCTCCCACCACCGATTCCTTGGCCAATTCGGCCAATGGTCCGGCGATGCCTTCGTTCACGAATGTCTCAATATTCAAGTGATTACGATAAAGCTGTGCAGCTATGCTGCCTAGAATAGCGATACCCAAGACGCCGCCGAGATCGTACATGGATTCCTCAATGGCAGCGGCGTTTCCGGATTTTTCTTGAGGCGCGCTTAACATAATGATTGCAGAAGCGATGGCTAGCGAACTCGAACCGGCGCCGATCAGAAACAAAGATGCTGCAAGCGCCGGGTAGTCCATCGGATGCCCAAAGAAAAACATAATCAGGAATCCGATTCCTGCAATCGCCAGTCCTCCGGCAAGAACCGTTCGGGCTCCGATCCGAGCCGCAAGCATCGGAGCAAGCGGGGCAATAAACAATGAACCGAGAGCCATAGGAAGAAGGTAAACGCCTGCCTTAAATGGCGAAAGTCCCTCGACAACCTGCAGCCACTGAACGACCAATAGTAGCAGAGCATTCATTGCAAACATGGAGATCAGCGCTGCGATCGTCCCTGCCGTGAACGCGTTATTTTTGAAGAGTCGAACGTCAAGCAGCGGATCGGGGCTCCTCAGACAACGAACGACAAACCCGATTAATAGGATGAGGGCAGAAGCGAAAACCATCCAGGAAGTGGCGTCATCCAATCCCTCCTTGGCAAACTCCTTAATGCTCCAAACCAAAGCGACCATACCCGCCATAGACAATCCGGTTGCGAGAATATCCCAGCGCGCCGCATTGGCATTGCGCGCTTCAGGCAGCAGGAACACTCCGGCGAGAACAGCCAACAATGCAAATGGCACATTAATTAAAAACGTGGATTGCCAAGGAAAGTATTCGAGCAGCGCGCCTCCGACGATAGGGCCGATGATCGCACCGGCCGCCGAAACGGCGGACCACACGGCAAGCGCTGTTGCCCGTTCTTTGGGATCTTGGAAAATGGTTCGAATCATCGAAAGCGTAGTCGGCATGATCATGGCTCCGGCGGCTCCAAGAACTGCGCGAAGTGCGATAACCTGTTCGGAGCTATCAACCATAGTCACCAGCAGAGAAATCAGACCGAATAGGGCAAAACCGGTTAACAAAACCTTTTTTCGTCCCCACCGATCGGCTAATGCGCTCATAGGAATAAGCATGCCCGCCAAAATCAGCGAATAAATATCGACAATCCACAGCTGCTGAACTGATGTCGTGCCTAGGTCCTTCACCAGGTCGGGCAGGGCCATAATCAAAATCGTCATATCCATCATAACTACGAGCAAACTAACGGATAACACGGTTAATGCCGTCCAGCGTTGTTTGGGCGTCATGTTTTCCGCCGAAATAGCAAATGAGGATTTAAGCATCGTTTTTCTCCTTTTTATCTAAGGTGATGACGGTGAGACATTGCTTGGCATTTTATAGACCGACCGTACGGTCTATGGGGATTTTAACATAAGAATTTACATATTGCCAGTACTATTACTCACTATGAACCCAAGACAGAGTTGTAGTATACTTGCGATAAATGTAACTGAGCAGGAGGTTGAAAAGTGAGAGAACGTATGCTGGAGGTGGCGAGAGATCTATTTGTTAAAAATGGATATAACGCCACGACGACTGCCGACATTGTTAAACGTTCGGGCAGCAGTAAAGGCACGCTATATTATCACTTTGAAACGAAAGAGAACTTATTCCTGGAGATTCTTAATAGAGAAGAAGATAGATGGCTGCAAGTATGGAGAGACGAAGAAAAGAAATGTTCGAACAACACGGCGAAGTTCCACCGTTTCAACGAACTATCGGCAATAACCGATTTCTACTATCCGTTGCAGATGGCCATGATCGAATTTTATTCCAAAGACCATGAGTCTACGCTCGTTCAAGAGAAAATTGATGAATTGGACCAGCGCTATATTAACCAATATTACGAAATATTTAAAGCCGGGAATGAAGCGGGCGAGTGGAACATTGAGGATATTGAAGCTACGAGTCAAATTGCGGCAGCCACAGTAACGGGCCTCATCCTCTTCACCTATAAGACGGATAAAGACAAAAGGAAAGAGCTTTTTGCACGCTTTTCCCATACGTTCCTTAAAGGTTTGTTGTGACGAGGAATTCAGGAGGTGGAGATATTGAATCTTAAACCTTATATCGGGCAATACATAAGAGTCGTTACACGAGATCGGGAATGGTTTGTTGGTAAACTGCTTGAAGTTAAACCACATGATAACGATAGCGATATTGAATTTGAGTTTAATATCATTTCTTCTAGTAAAGACAGAAATATGCGTTTAGGAAAACTTGCCGAAAAGAATAGAGACCTTAAGAAAAACACAGGAATTCATATTGTGAAATCCAGCGAGATACTTGAGATAGAGGAACTAGATCCTAAAATACAACAAGGCATAGAACTGACATTAAACAATGTACCCGACATCGCGGATGCCTATCGTTCTATGAGCATAGACACTCTTCCGCACAAAATCGAATTTGGCAAATTAGAAGAGCCTGACAAACCGTAATTTGGATAACGTCTGCAATGAATATTGCAGATTTTTTTGGGCTCAATCTCAATACCAAGTGCTTGACCTGTATGTTTTTACACAAACTGTTCGTCAAAGCCTGTTGAGTTAGACAATTCAACACAACCAGAGTTGTCTTTGCTACCAGAAGCAGATATATCGGATATGGAATACTTCTTAGAGCAGATAAAGCTGATCCTTCCCGTTGTGAATTTTATGTCCCTTGTTCCATCAGTGGTAACCCGAAATGCTGAGAAAGAATCCGAATCATTCGGATGGTCCGAAGTTTATCAAATCAAGACAAAGAAACTAGATGCACAGATGATTGAAACGGATAAAGGATATGTGGTCTTATCAGGCTCCGAATGTAGCAAACAAACATCTAGTTCTATCTCAGAGGGTTGGGTGAAACTAAGGAACAAATTAATTGAGACAGGTGTTCTTCTCGATACTGGAGGAAATTACACTTTTAAGGAAAATGCTATTTTTTCAAGTATCAGCGCAGCTGCCGCGATCGTTTTAGGTCGACAAGCAGCCGGGCCTGTTGAATGGATAGACAAACACGGAAAGACTTATAAGCAAAATCAAGAGAATCAATTTGAAGGGGATTTCGGTGATGACAATTGACTTTGCCTAATCCTCTTTTGCAATACGTAGTGAATTGATCCGAACACGATAACTTTGGGGTTATTTGAGAGTTATTTATACACTAAGGGACAACCGGCTCCGGATCTTATAAGCGGAGAGCATAGGCTTAGCAATTTTTTGCTGTGGCAGTCTTCAGTGCCGAGCTGTGGTTTACTGGAACCTTACGGCCTGATTTCACCAAGGAACTATTAGTAGGAGCGATTAGTGACTATAAAACGCGCAAATCGAGAAGAGAGTGACCATTAAGCACGTGCGGCGGTTCTATCGATGAGAAAGTGGATCAAAGAATCATCCCCAGCCGTCCCAAATAAGAGAAATTTAGCCCCCATATACGTGAAATGGATGTCTATGAGCCAATTTCATTCCTCCGTATAATGAGCTTGTAGATAAAAATTTCCATGGGAGGTTATCTAATGAAGAATGTTAAAGCGCTATCACTCGCTGCGATTATGGCGATGACGGCAGTTGCGGCAGGCTGCGGCTCAGACAAGGGTTCGGGGTCGGGCGATTCGAAAGGCAAGGATGTGAAATTGTCCCTCCGTCATACGAACGTAAGGGATACGTCCAAGGCTACGCAGGATATTCTGCTCAAAGCGGTCAAAGCGGCGGAAACGGCGATTCCCGGACTCAAGTTTGAGCTGGACGGAGTAGAGGATACGGTTAACCGCGATACGAAGCTGAAAGCCGAGATGGCTGCCGGCAACCCGCCGAAAATCTTCGATCTCTTCGGTGGAGCCGATACGCAAAATTACTCCAAAGCCGGCCACTTGCTGGATTTGACGCCGATTCTCGCCGAATTGGGCTTGTCGGATAAGTTCCTTGATCTGGGCGAGTTTACGATTGACGGAAAAGTATACGGACTTCCAAGATCCGGCTATATCGAAGGCGTTTTCTATAACAAAACGATGTTCGCCGATGCGGGCGTAACGTCTCCGACGACGTGGGACGAATTTCTGGCGGTGTGCGAAGCTTTGAAGGCGAAAGGCATGGTGCCGGTTGCGGCGGGTACCGGCGGACCGGACGGATGGGTCGTGAACATGATTGCCAACTCGCTGTTCGTACGCGAAGCGGGCATGGAAGTTCAAGAAGGGTTCGTCAAAGGCTCGCACAAATGGACGGACGCTGCGGTCGTAAACGCCTTCAAGAAGCTTGAAGATTTGAAAACGAAGGGTTATCTCGATTCGAGCGCATTGGCATTGAAATATGCAGAGGGACAAGCGAAGTTTTACCAAGGCGGGGCCGCGATGCTTATGGACGGCAGCTGGGCTATCAACGCTTTCGAGGATGCGGAGAAATCCAAGATTGCCGGAAATGTCGGGTTCTTTAACTTCCCGCAAGTGGGCGGACCGGGCGACGGCTATATCAACGGCGGATTCTCGAACGGTTACGGATTTTCCAGCCATGTGAACGAAGACGAGTTAAAGGGAATTAAAGAGTTCATCAAGCAATTTTACACGGAAGCGTTGCAAAAAGAGGCCTTGTTGACCTCCAACGATTTCCCAGCCATGAAAATCGCAGATACGAGCGGTACGACGGGTGTTATTAACGAGGTTCTGTCCGTCTCCAAGGACGCGAAAGGCATATTCCCGGCATTCGATTCCATCGTTCAGCCGAAAGTTAAAGTGACGCTGGAAACGACGATGCAAGAGCTGATCGGCGGCAAAACGACTCCGGAGAAGGCAGCGGAGAAAATGCAAAAGGTACAGGACGAAGCTAACGCGGAAAAATAAAGCTGACCGGAGAAGAGGTCGGGCACCTCGCATTCGCGGGTGCCCGATTTTCACCTAGATGGAGGTAAACTTTATGAACAAAGTACTCAGAAACCCGCTGGCTTATGCCCTGTTCATACTGCCCGCGCTTATTATGTATATTGCCATTTACATTTTGCCGCTGTTCAGTTCCTTGAGGAACTCTTTTACAAGCTGGAATGGCATTAACGAAGCAACCTTTAACGGCTTGGACAATTTCAGAACGGCGTTTTCGGACGAGCGGTTTTGGATCGCATTTAAGAATAACATTACGTTTGTATTGTTCTCCTCCTTCGTGCAGGTGCCGATTATCATCTTCATCTCGATTGTCATTAGCGGCGTCAGGAAGTTTTTGAATTTTTACAAGACGACCGTATTTCTCCCCAGCATTCTTTCGACGGCCGTGATCGGAACGCTATGGCAGTTCATCTATCATCCAGACGTCGGATTGATCAACCAGCTTCTGCGCGCGGTCGGTTTGGAAAGCTGGACGCATGCCTGGCTTGGTGAGGAAGGAACGGCGTTTCTGGCGATTTTGATCACCAACTCGTGGCAGTGGTTCGGATTTTATATCGTACTCTTGCTGTCTGCGATTTTCGCCGTGCCGCGCGAGCTGCTCGAATCGGCCGAAATGGATGGAGCCGTCGGCTTCAAGAAGTCCTGGTACATTACCATTCCGATGATTCGGCCCGTTATTCTGGTCATTTTGCTGCTCTCGATTACCGGCGCGATGAATGCGCTCGACATCGTCTTGATTATGACGTATGGGGAACCGTTCGGAAGCTCCGAGGTTATGGGAACCTACTTATATAAACAAGCTTACAAGTTTAACGAATTTGGCTACGCCAGTGCGATTTCCATTATCATTTTCGTATTTACCGTGTTAGTCACGCTCATTTTTCAGCAGATCGCGAAACGGACAGAGGAGGTAGAGCAATAAGATGAACGTCAAGCTGAGCAAAGGAATCCCTCATCTGTTTCTGTTCGCTTATGTTTTTATCGTTTTGTATCCGCTATTTTTCCTGCTAAACACTTCATTCAAAAAAAATCTGCAAATCGATAGCGATCCATGGGGGCTGCCCGAGCCGTTTACGCTTAACAACTACACCTACTCTCTATCCAATAGCAAAATCGGAATCTATTTCTCCAACAGTTTATTTATCAGTATCGTATCAACACTCGCGACATTGGGGCTGTCCATCTGTATCGCGTATGCGATCACGCGCATGAAGTATCCATTTCTTAGCAAGTATGTATATGCTATACTCTTGTTATCCCTACTGATTCCTTCGCCGTCTTTGTTGATTCCACTCTATCGAATGGTGAACTGGCTGGGCATCTACAATACGCCGTTAGGCTTGATTATTCCGTACACGACGTTCGGAATACCGCTCACGGTATTCGTCATTTCCGCTTTCCTGAAATCGGTCCCAAAGGAGCTGGAAGAGGCGGGAGTGATGGAGGGGCTGTCCGTTTACGGGCTGCTGGGCAGAATCATTTTGCCGCTGACGCTTCCTACGCTTGTAACCGTATTCATCCTGAATTATTTAGGGAACTGGAACGAATACGTGCTTGCCAACCTGTTTTTGTCCAACGATAATTTACGTACGCTGCCGGTGGCGGTCGTCTCCTTCTTTAATAAATACAATACGAATTACGGCGCGCTATGCTCGTCCGTCATGATTAGCATTACGCCGATTATTCTGATCTACAGCGTGCTTCAGAAGAAAATTATCGAAGGGGTAATGGCCGGCAGCGTTAAAGGATAGTCACGGGGGAGTATGGTGAATGAGCCTATACAAGAAGATTCTCGTCGCATTTCTAGTTCTCATCATATTTCCTTTATTAATTTTAGGCTGGATCAGTTACACGCTGTCGCAAAACTTAATCGAATCCAAATTTAATGAGCAGACAGAGCTAACGATGAAATCGGTCGCGAGAAATATTCGCAATATCATCAGCGAGGCGAACTATTTCTCCGATTATTACTCGATTATGAAGCCCGAAATTAGTCGGGTATTCAAAGAGCTGAACACGTATCGCGACAATGGCAAAAAAATGCCGGATTACGAGTCGGAAATACGCAGCAGCCTGCTTTCCTATTCTCCGATCGTATCGGCGGCGCTGTATGCGAAGTCGGGCATTGTAGCTACCGCGACGAATAGCAGCAGCACGTTCATCTCTTACGAACAACTAATGGGCAGCTCCGTTTTCCAGGAAGTGAAAGAGCTCAACGGCATTCCGAAATGGATCGGACCCAAGGAGCACCAAGAGCTGCAACTGAACGACAACTACTTTTATCAAATTCGGGTCATTCGCGAGCTGTACAGTACGGAGGAAATCGGAATCTCGATTGCCCAGCTGAAATTGAAGGAATTGGAAAGTACCTTTCAGTTGGATGCTCCTAACCGGCTGCAAAACCATCGATTAATGATCATGAACAAGAACGGCCTTGTTATTTTCGACAATCGCAATCAGGAGTTGCTCGGCCATCAATTTCTTGCCGAAATCTCCGAACAAGTGGAGCTGAATCGGCCGTTTTCCAGCGAATCGGTCATCTTCCAGTACGAGAAGAATATGGTGAGCTTCTATCCGTTGCAGCTTAAGGATTTGGGAGCAAGCGATTGGATTCTTGTCTCTATTACGCCTTGGCGGTATGTGGCGGGACAAATGCAGACGATAATGATCTGGATTGCGGCTTTGTTAAGCTTAATTCTCAGTCTCGCTTTGATTTTCAATTTTGTGTTCGTTAATCGAATCATTCATTTCCTGCTGCGGGTCGTCAATTCGATGAAGCGCGTTGAGCGCGGGGAGTTGAGCACTCGCGTTCACGTGAAAGGCAAGGATGAGACGACGATTCTGGCACGCGGCTTCAACAGTCTGGTCGGGCGCATTACGGATTTGCTCGAAGAGGTCAAGCTGCAGCAGAACCGTAAAAACAAAGCGGAGCTTATGCTGCTTCAGGCGCAAATCAAGCCGCATTTTCTGTTCAACACGCTGGAGTCGATCAACGTTCTTGCCGTTCAGAATCAGGGCGACAAAATCAGTCAAATGGTGTATCAGCTTGGAAATATGCTGCGGATTAGCATGTACGACAAAGAGGAAATTAGAATCAGAGACGAACTGGAGCACTTGCAGAGCTATTTGGAAATTCAGGAATTCCGCTTCGAGGACAGCTTCCGGTATGAGATCGACGTCCCTGAGCATCTCTTGGAATACTCCATTCAGAAGCTGACGCTGCAGCCGTTCGTCGAAAACTGCATTCAGCACGGCTTCGAGGGAATAGAGTATATCGGCTTGATTCGCATTTACGCAGAGGAGGAACGAGACGGTATCGCTTTCTACATCGCGGACAACGGGATCGGCCTATCGAACGAACAGCTTGCCCGGTTTCACTACAGCCTGGAAACCGACCGCTCCTTCGACAGCCGCGACGCGATCCGCGGAGAAAGAAGGGGGCTGGGGTTGGGTAACGTGGCGGATCGCATTCGCATCGGCTACGGCAAAGATTACGGCGTCTATATTTGCAGCCATCCCGATTCCGGGACGACCATTAAATGTGTGATTCCTAAATATAGGGGGGAGTGGGGTGCATTTAACCGCGCTGCTGGTGGATGATGAACCGAATATTTTGCGCAACTTGAAAAATATCATTCCTTGGGAATCGATGGGGATCAACCAGATTCGTCTGGCGAAAAATGGACAGCAAGCTTTGGACATCGCGAGGCAGCTAAGCCCGGATATTGTTTTTAGCGACATTCGTATGCCGATGATGGACGGGATCACCTTCCTTGAGCACCTTCGCGAGTTTAACGCCTATGCCGAAGTGATGGTCATCACCGGGTATCAGGATTTCGAATATGCGCGTTCCTTGTTAAAGTTCGGCGTCAGCGACTACATTATCAAGCCCGTTAACTACAAAGAGCTGATCAAGCAGACGGAAAAAATCGCTCTGAAAATCCGCGCCAAAAAACTTGAGCAAATGATGCAGAAGAAACAATGGGGCAAAGTCGTCACGCTCGCTTACGAGAAAATTTTATATGATCTCATCATGGATTACACTGCGGTGAACACCAAGTATCAGCTATTGGAAGAGGCGCTCGATTTAGAAGAGTATGCGTATACCTTCATGCTGATCGATTCGGACAATTATTCGCAGAAATCGTTAAGCTGGAACGAACAGGAGCGCAAGCTGTGGAACTTCGCCATTCGCAACGTGCTCCAGGACGCGCTGGCCGCTTACGGCTTAAAATATGTCGTCCTGCAGTTGCGCGAAGGCGAATGGTGCGCGATCATCGAGCAGGACAAACGCAAGCCCGGAATCGACATCGCCGAGGCGAGAAAATGGACCGAATCGATGCAAACCGAAGTGAGCAACCATCTTCATCTAAAGGTCAGCATCGTGGTTTATCCGAATTCAGTGGCCGTAAGCGAGCTTTCGCGGGTGTACAAGAAGCTGCAGCATACGCTTCAGCTCAGTCCCGGCAAGGAAGAAGAAGCGCTGCTCATCTATAATCCTGTAGCCAATCAGAACGACTCCTTGTGGAATTCGATTGAGAAGATGATCGTGGGACTCAAGATGTTGGATAAAACGGCAACGGAAGACGCCTTTCATAAATTGACCGCACAGCTGGCCGCCGTCTCGGAGCAAGCGTTCATGCCTGCCGAACAGATCTTGCATTTCGTCGTCCTGCACCTGCTGCGGGAGATGCGGGAAATCTATATGATCACGATCCATCAAGAGGAAGCAGTATGGAAAAGGATGGATAGGAAGCTGGGCGTTACTTATCCAAGAGCTCATCGAGAGCAGCATTAACTCGGCGCTGAAGAAAAAGAACAGCGAAGTGCTGATGCAGGCCGCACAGGACTATATTTCCCGCAATCTAGGCTCTTGCTTTGGAGTTGAGGAGATCTCGGGCCATTTGGAGATCAGCTGCAGCTACTTCAGCTTGCTGTTCAAGCAGCATTACGGGGAAACCTTCATCGAATATTTGTCGAAGCAGCGAATCGAAACGGCCCAGTGCATGTTGCTTACCAGCGACAAAAGCATCACTGAAATCGGAGCGGCCGTCGGCTACGTGAATCGGCGCTATTTTACGAAGGTTTTTCAGAAGTATTCCGGCGAGATTCCTTCGGAATATCGCGAGAAACGGAGGTAGAGCAGCAACAATGAAGGTTAAACGAATCGTAGCAAATATTAACACGCAGCGGATAGAGGCGACGCGAAGCTTCTATGAAGAAGCGCTTGGTTTGGAAATGCTGATGGATCATGGCTGGATCGCGACGTACGGCTCGGAAGAGAACATGGCTGTGCAGATCAGCTTTGCGTCAGAGGGCGGATCGCAGACGGAGACGCCCGATCTGTCGATCGAGGTCGATGACGTGGACGAGGCGTTAGAACGAATGCGGAGAGCCGGTTTTCCGATCGAGTACGGGCCGGCCGACGAACCATGGGGCGTGCGTCGGTTCTACGTGCGGGATCCATTTAACAAGCTGGTCAACATTCTGGCTCATCGCTAAGCCGGTTAAGGAACAAAAAGAGCGGCCGACGCAGCATTGCGGGCTGCTCTTTACGCTGCGCGGACAAGCGGGAATACGGATCGATGACGCTTATTACGAGATGAAGCGGAGGAAATTTGCACGGAGAAGGGGACGGAAGGCGCCCTTTTATTCTGCAAGTAAGTGTTTTTTTGAGTACTAGAGAAATAACGGTTTTGATATAATTATAGTAATACCAATGTTTGGAAGGATGTAGCCCTTTGTCGAGAGAGATTACAGTAAGAAGGCTATCTACTATAGAAGAAACAAAATGGCTGGACGAGCAGTTTGCTCAACACTATGCGTGGTATAAGCCCGGAAATTACTATGCTCAATGTCTCGAAGAGAATCGGGAAGGCGGCAGGGTTACGCTGCCGGACGAGTTGGAGGGCATTGCCGCACGCACTTCGGATACGGTCGGTCTTGGCGTAGGTCTGTATGCGGATTACGGGAATGCACAGCGCCTTTACGGCAAACGCGGCTACGTTATGGACGGCAGGGGCCTGATGTATGCGAACGAAGCCGTTCGCCAGGGGCGGACGGTGACGGTGGACGACGATCTACTGCTGTATATGGTGAAGCAATTGTAGGTGTCATTGCATCTTTTAAGCACCTACTTGACAACTGGTGAGAGCAGAAAGAGATCCTCGATTCGGAGTTGACTAAGCGCATGGAACAACAGCTGCTGATCGTGTTTGCGATGACGATGATTATTCACGCCGCCGAGACATTATCTTACTCCGTCAGATTGGCGGGCGTGAGATTGAATAAAATCGCAGTCGCGCTGTCCCTCACCGGCATTATCGTGCTTGTATCCCGAACGGCTAATCTGATTCAAGCGCCGTTGACCGCCAAGTTTGTCGACTTCGCGAGAGAGCATGCTTCGTTTGATCTGCTTCGTTACTTGCGCTTTATTTTGCTGGCCTCGTCGGTGGGAACGCTAGTCGCCATCGTTCTTTTTCCCAGTTTTGTCGGCTTGTTCGCGAGAGTCATCAGACGCTTGGAAGTGACCGGCTCGATTCCGAAGCTGATTTCCAGCGTGACGCTTGGCCAGTTGCGCAACACGAAGCGCTATTTGCGGGTACCGCGGCTGAAAATCAGCCAGTATCGGTATTTGGGCATATCGAAGAAGTTTATTTTGCTCAATATCGTCGTTACCGCTTTTTATACGGTTGGTGTACTCGCATCGCTTTATGCCGCCCATTTGTTGCCGCAGTTCAGCACGACCGCTTCGCAGGCTTCGGGCATCATAAACGGGATTGCGACCATATTGCTCACCGTATTTATCGATCCGCAGCTTGGTTTGATTACGGACAAGGCGTTAAACGATACGCGTCAGCGGGATCAGCTCGGCAAAATTTACGTGCTGATGATGACCACCCGCTTTTTCGGCACGATGTTGGCGCAGCTTGTGCTGATTCCGGCCGCTTACTTTATCGGCGTTGTAGTGAAGTGGATTTAAGAGAGGAAGTTGCGGATGGAAGAATCGATTCAGTACCCGATCGGACGTTTCGAACCAATTGACGATCAGACCGGCGAAAGACGCCTTGCCCTGATCGAAGAAATTCCCGGCCTGGCGAACCGGCTTCGCAAGCTGATCGCCGGACTGCCGCCGGAGCGGCTATTGATTCCATACCGGGAAGGCGGATGGACGATCGCCCAAATCGTTCATCATCTCGCGGACAACGACATGAACGCCTATCTTCGCTTCAAGCGGGCATTGACGGAGGAAGAGCCGCTGGCCAGCTCCTATCGCGAGGATATGTGGGCGGAACTGCCGGATTACAGGAAGCTACCGCCCGAGCATTCGCTGTTGCTATTGGAGATACTTCATGCCCGATTCGCTACGTTGCTGGCTGATTTGGAGCCAGCGGCTTTCCAGCGCAAACTTCGCACGCAAGTGCTGGGCAGCATAACGCTGGACGTAGCTATGCAGCGGTTCGTTTGGCACAATCGACATCATCGCGCTCAGATTGAAGTTTATTTGAACGGGAGGGATTAATATAGCAGCATTTGAAGCATTGGAGGGCGAACGGGTAAAATTGGCGCCGCTAACGCTGGAGCATGTTCAGCCTTTGTTTGATTGCTCCCGCGATCCGGCGATTTGGGCCGCATACCCCATTCGGATCGAGTGCGTCGAAGCGATGGAGCAATTCGTGCGGAAGGCGCTGGACGGACGGGACCGTGGCGAACAGTATCCGTATGCGGTATACGATAAGGCGCTTGACGCGTATGTGGGATCGACGAGGTTTCTTCGTATTGCCGAGGAGCACCGCAATCTCAGCATCGGTTCTACCTGGTACAGCTCCGAGGTGTGGCGAACGAGAGTAAACACCGAGACGAAGTATTTGCTTCTTCGCCACGCGTTCGAGCAGGCGGAGGTTATTCGCGTGGAAATCGTTACAAGTACGGACAACCTTCGCTCGCAGCGGGCGATCGAAAGATTGGGAGCCGTCCGGGAAGGCCTTCTGCGCAAAAAGTATTACGGACTCGACTACTTCGTCTACTCCATCGTCAACGAGGAATGGCCGGCTGTTAAAGCGAGGTTGGAAGGGTTCCTTTCGACTCACGATCGATAAGCGGCTCTAATGGGCCGATAGGCATTCCGGTAAAAGACTCTATTCCAAGATGACGAATGAAAAAAATTATGTTTATCGGCGGCGGCTCAGCAGGGCATGTGACGGTTAATCTGGCATTAATACCGCATTTTGTTCGCGAAGGCTGGTCAACCGCGTATATCGGCTCTATTAATGGCATAGAAAATCAGCTTGTCAGCCAGCTAGACGATGTTCGCTATTATTCGATTGCCACGGGAAAGCTGCGCAGATACCTGGATTGGCTAATAGAAGCAATAAGGCGAGAAAAGAGGTCGGAGCGGATGAGGATTGTCGTCGTAGCCGATACGCATATGCCGAGAATGGCGAAGAAGCTGCCGGACAGATTGCTGAAGGAGCTGGAGAAGGCGGACGCGATTATTCACGCCGGAGACTGGACGAAGCAATCGGTATATGAGCAGCTTGCTGCGTTTGGGCCGATCTACGGAGTGGCGGGCAATAACGATGGAGCCGAGCTTCAGGCTAAATTTGGGCTAAAGAAGCTGCTCAAGCTTGAAGACTGTCGGATCGGAGTCGTGCACGGCCACGGTGCGGTCAAGCGCTCGTCGACGGAGGCGCATGCGATTGAAGCTTTTAAGCGGACGAAGCTGGATGCGCTTGTCTACGGACATTCGCATATTCCCGTTCGCAGAATGGAAGCGGGAATGCTTGTGTTTAATCCCGGCTCTCCCACGGATAAAAGGAGACAGCCGCTATATTCGTTCGGTCTGTTCGACATTGCCGGCAGCGAGCTAAGGGCGAGGCATATCTTCTATGAAGATAAAGCCTGAACGCATATGAGGATAAAAGCGATAGCCGTCGTATGCTATAATAGGGATGATCGAATGGGCAAACCAGATTGGAGCACCGGACTTGAAGAAATTTAAAAAATTCTACATTGAAATTACGAGCATCTGCAACCTGGCCTGCAGCTTCTGTCCTCCGACGAAGCGACAAGCGAATTTTATTAAAGTCGATGCTTTTAAGCATACGCTCGACCAGATCCAAGGGCATGCCGAATATATTTATTTTCACGTGAAGGGCGAGCCGCTGCTGCATCCGAAAATCGACGAGCTGCTCGACATCAGCCACGAGAAAGGGTTTAAGGTTAATCTGACGACGAATGGAACGCTGCTGGGCAAAAACAAGCATAAGCTGCTTGGCAAGCCGGCGCTTCGGCAGATGAATTTCTCGCTGCATAGCTTCGACGGGCATGAAGGCTCGGTCGATAAGGAAGGCTATGTCGGAAGCGTGCTCGATTTTGCCAAGGAAGCGGTTGCTACGTCCAACATGATCGTGTCTTTGCGGCTGTGGAATTTGACGTCTGACAATGATACGAATTTGAAGAACGATCGCAATCGCGAAATTTTGGAGCAGATTCAGCAAGCGTTTAATTTGGATTTCCGAATCGAGGAACGTTTCGTAAGAGGACAGGGCATCAAAATCGCCGATCGTGTGTACTTAAACCACGAGGAAGAGTTTAAGTGGCCCGACTTGAAAGAAAAAGAGGACGAGGGAAAAGGCTTCTGCCACGCGCTTCGCAATCAGGCGGGCGTTTTGGTGGACGGCACGGTTATTCCTTGCTGTCTCGACGGCGAGGGCGTGATCAATCTGGGCAACCTTCATGCCAAGCCTTTTGCAGAAATTATTGAAGGCGAACGCGCCACTCGGTTGCATGACGGCTTCTCGCGCAGAGAGGTTGTCGAGGAGCTGTGCCGCAAATGCGGGTATCGCCAAAGATTCAGCAGCTAAACCAAAAGTCGCGGAAGCCGCGGCTTTTTACATAGAGAAGGAGTGGGAAAACATGACAAAAGCACTACAGCCTGTGCTCGACAGGACATATATAATGAAAATACTCGAAGCCTTATTGGCGACGCCGAGCCCAAGCGGGTTTTGTATGGAGATCGTAAAACGGGTGCGAGCCGAGACCGAGAAGCTAGGCTTTGCGCTTGAGACGACGCCCAAAGGCAATGTCGTCATTACGTTGCCTGGAGCGGACTGCGAAGCCGGCGGCACGCTTGCGCTGACTGCTCATGTCGACACGCTCGGAGCGATGGTGCGTTCGATCAAGCCGAACGGGATGCTGCGATTTACATCAGTAGGCGGCTATGCGATGCAGACGGTAGAAGGCGAGTATTGCCTCGTGCATACCCGCGACGGGCGAACTTACGAAGGTACGGTGCTGTCGACGCAGCCCTCCGTTCACGTTTATGCCGACGTGCGCGACCAGAAGCGGGAAGAAGCGAACATGGAGATCCGATCGACGAACTGGTCGGCACGAAGGAAGAGACGGAGAAGCTCGGTATCGCTCCGGGAGACTTCGTTTCCTGGGATCCTCGGACCAGGATTTTGCCGAACGGGTGGATCAAATCTCGGCATCTGGACGACAAGGCGAGTGTCGCCGCTCTGTTCGGCGCGATGGAATGGCTGAAGCGCGAAGGCGTTCAACCGGCCAGAACCGTCAAAATCGTTCTATCGACCTATGAGGAGGTCGGACATGGCAGCTCCTACATCCCGCCGGACATTACGGAGCTGATAGCCGTCGATATGGGCGCAATCGGCGACGATCTGTCGACGACGGAACGGGACGTCTCGATCTGCGCCAAGGATTCCTCAGGCCCGTACGATTACGGGATGACGTCCAGGCTGATTGAGTTGGCCCGCCGCGAGAAGCTTCCGCACGCCGTAGATATCTATCCCTTCTACGGATCCGACGCCTCCGCCGCTTTGCGCGGAGGCAGCAACATTCGCGCGGCGTTGATCGGCCCCGGCGTGCATGCTTCGCACGGAATGGAGCGAACGCATGCGGACGCCGTAGCGAACACCGCCGCACTGCTGATTGCCTATATCATGGACAAAGGAGAAGATGACAGATGAGCAACTTGACTGAACGCCCGACGAAGGAAGAATACGGCGGACATTTCGGCACGTATATCGACGCCGTCCCGGAAGGAAATATCGTCGACATTCTGGCGGAGGATTTGAAAGCAACCTCCGAGTTTCTGTCCGATCTTCCGCTGGAAAAGGCGGAGTACCGTTACGCCGCGGACAAATGGACTATTAAAGAAGTCATCGGACACATCGCCGACACCGAGCGAATTATGAGCTACCGCCTGCTTCGCATTGCACGCGGAGACAGTACGCCGCTTCCGGGCTTCGATCAGGACGAGTACATGAAGCACGTCAACTTCAATGCCAGCTCCCTGGCCGATCTGATCGCGGATTATATCGCTGTTCGCAAAGCGACGCTAACGCTCGTTCATTCGCTGGCGGACGAAGCATGGGGCAGGAAAGGAACGGCCAGCAATACCGTCATGAGCGTCAAGGCGCTTGCGTACGTGATTGCCGGTCACGGCATTCATCATATTCGCATCGTGAAAGACAGGTACTTAGCGTAGACTCCCTGTCAGGATGCTCCTATTCGTAATCCATATCTTCCAGCAACTTGATCGGCCGCCGTTCCGCCTTGCCTGCGGAGCGCGGCCGTTTTCCTTTGGAGCCGGCTTTGGCGGCGGACGACCGTTCTTTGCGAGCCAGATGCGCCAGCTCCTTCTCCGTCTTGCGGTAATTGGCGAACCTCTTGGCGTCAAGCTCGCCGCTGTTCAGCGCTTCAAGCACAGCGCAGCCGGCCTCGCCCTCATGTCGGCAGTCCCTGAAACGGCAGCTTTCGGCAAGCTGCTCGATGTCCGAGAACGCTTGCTGCCAGCCCTCTTGGGCGTCCCACAGCTGTAGCTCCCGCATACCCGGCGTGTCCATGACAAGCGCGCCGTTGTCGAGCAGAAACAGCTCGCGGTGAGTCGTCGTATGACGGCCGCGCGCATCGTCTTCGCGGATTCCTTGCGTAAGCTGCAAGCTTTGCCCGGCAAGCCAGTTCAGAAGCGTGGATTTGCCGACGCCGGACGAGCCGGTGACTGCGATCGTGACACCGGGCCGCATATAAGCTTCTAGTGCTTCTTTGCCTAAGCCGGTTAATGCGCTGACACAGTGAACCGGCACGCCAGGAGCGGCATCTTCGACTTGCGCGGCGAAATCGTCCGGTTCCGGACATAGATCCGACTTGGTGAGCAACACGACGGGGGAAGCTCCGCTTTCCCAGGCGGCGATCATATAGCGCTCAATTTTCCTCAGGTTAAAATCTTGATTCAGCGCGGTCACGATAAACAGGTAATCGAGGTTGGCTCCAACGATTTGGTCTTCGATTACGGCTCCGGCAACTTTGCGAATCATCGCCGAGCGTCGCGGAAGCACTGCATGGATGACCGAGCGATTCTCGCCGGGCAGCGGCTCGGCGAGCACCCAATCGCCAACGGCAGGGTAATCGCCCCGTTTGGCCGCAAGAAACTCGAACTTCCCGGTGACGGCGGCGCTGTGAATACCGCTTGGGGTCATAATGTTGTACGAGTGCGAGAACTGGGCGACAACTCTCGCGGGCGAACATTCGCGAGGCGGCTTCTCCTGCGCCGCCAGCGTTTGCTGCCAATCCTCGTTCCAGCCGTAAGCTGTCAGTTGATCATTGCTTGTAACGTTCATATTGTAAATTTCTCCTTGTGATTTGAATTTGTCCTAGAGCGCGTGTCTAAAAAACCACGCCCTAACGACGCAAAATAACCGCAGGGAATCCCTGCGGCTGGTCTGCGCGACTAACGAATCGGCGCACAAAAAAACCGCTCGGAAACCGGATGGTCTCCGAACGGCCTGCATCAGCAATGCGGTTAAGCATACGTTAAAATCCGTCTGCCTAAGCGAATGACATTACAGCGCAACAATTCCGTAGAGACCGAGAGCTATGCTCGCGAACAACCGACGTGGCAACCCATGAGTGAATGATGTTCCGCATATTCTTCAGCCTCCTTGCGTGTAATATGGTGCTATTATAATCAGCCTTTATTTTCCTTGTCAAGTCAAAAAAAGCCTGAAATCAACGTTTGAAGATTTATTAACCGGATGGTATAGTATGTAGGCTGGACATACAAACTCATTTTTGGATGGAGGAAACAACTAAAGTGAACACCGCAGACAACGCAGCGGGGCCACAGTTTAAGGAGCTGGAGAACGTCAAGCGATTGCCGATATTGATCACGTTGATCATTGGCGCGTTCTTCTCGATCTTGAATGAAACTCTGCTCAATATCGCATTTGTAGACTTGGTGAAAGATCTTGAAGTACCCTATACGACGATTCAATGGCTGTCCACTAGCTATATGCTCGTTGTAGGCATCCTAATTCCGGTATCCGCATTGTTGGTACAATGGTTTACGACTAGGCAAATGTTTATTGGCGCGATGGTGCTCTTCTCCGTCGGAACGCTGGTGTGCGCGATTGCGCCGGGTTTTCCGGTTCTGCTCGTCGGCCGAATCATTCAAGCGTTCGGCACCGGCCTGATGCTGCCGGTTATGATGAACACGATTCTCGTGCTGTATCCGCCGGAGAAACGCGGCGCGGCGATGGGAAGCATGGGTCTTGTCATTATGTTCGCTCCGGCGATCGGACCTACGCTGTCCGGCCTTATTCTCGAGTCGCTTAACTGGCGTTGGCTGTTCTACCTGGTGCTGCCGTTCGCCATTTTGTCCGTTCTTATTGCTACAGTCTACCTGAAAAACGTGTCCGATGTGACCAAGCCCAAAGTCGACGTTCTGTCGATTATTCTGTCCACGGTCGGTTTCGGCGGCATCGTCTACGGCTTCAGCAATGTGGGCGATCCCGAAGGAGCGGGTTGGTCCGAGCCTAAAGTGTATTGGACCTTGATCGTTGGCGGTATTGCTCTTATTTTGTTCATATGGAGACAACTGGTGTCGAAGCAGCCGATGCTTAACCTTCGCGCCTTCCTGTCGCCGATGTTCTCTCTCAGCACCGTGCTTCTCATCATCGTCATGATGTCGTTGTTCTCGACGTTGATGCTGCTGCCTATTTTCCTGCAGCAAGGACTGTTGATGACCGCCTTTGCGGCTGGACTCATCTTGCTTCCGGGCGGTATTCTGAACGGCTTCCTGTCGCCTGTAACCGGCAAGCTGTTCGACAAGTTCGGCCCGCGCGTGCTGGCCATTCCGGGCGCGCTCATTCTTGTCGGCGTCATGTATCTGTTTACGACGATCGATCTTGAGACAACGAAGGGAACGCTTATCCTTTACCACTGCATCATGATGGTTGCCATCTCGATGATTATGATGCCGGTGCAGACGAACGGTCTGAACCAACTGCCACGGGCTTATTACCCGCACGGAACGGCGATTCTTAATACGCTGCAGCAGGTATCCGGCGCGATCGGCGTTGCGTTCTTCATTAGCATTATGACCAACGGAACTAAGGATTATATCACCAACCCGCCTGTCGATGTCAACTTGGAGCAATTGCCAACGCTTGCGCTTAACGCGGGTATTCACAACGCGTTTAAGATCGGCATGGTGTTCGCAGTCGTTGCGGTCGTTCTCTCACTGTTCATCAAGAAGACGAAAGCGCCTGAAGCGGAAGTTCAGCAGAAGGCCGCTTTGAACCCGAACGAAGGCTAAGCGAAAACGATTGGAAGGAGCTGTACTCCCGGATTCGGGGGTACAGTTTTTTCTTGTGCTGCACGATTGAAGCAACTTGTAAAGCTGCGTTCACCCGATGTTCATATTGCTTTCCTACAATTTCGGCATATCGACTGGCGAAACAGGAAGGAAGATGAACCTAATGTTGAACGTATTGAATCGAGTGACAGGCTGGGCAAGCAGTCGCAAAGGAGCGATAACGGTTTTACTGGCATGGCTGATCGCAATTGTCGCGCTTACGGGGGCGGCCCCTTCGGCAAAAATGTATTCCGTAAGCGCTGGGGAAGGCAGCGTCCGGGAAGATACGCTGTCCGCAGAGGCGAAGAGGGTCATGGAGGAACGTTTTCCTTCCGAGGACGGGCTGCCGGCGCTGGTCGTTTTTCACCAGCCGGACGGAATCGACGCGGACGGCCGCTCCCGCATCGGCGAGTTTAGTCGCTGGCTTGCGTCTGACGACAAACCCGCCGATATGACAAGCGCGCTTCCGTTCCATGAGCTGCCTGCCGAAGTTCAAGAGCGGATGTTTTCCCAGGATGGCACGACGATGGTGTATAGCTTTTCATTCAAGCAGGGACTAGCCTCCGATCAAGTCTACGAAGCGCTCGGTCAAGTGCGGGAATGGCTGGATGGGCATTCTCTTCCGGGCTTACGAACGGAAATTACCGGGCCTGCCGGAATCGCTGCCGATACGTTGGCCCTGTTCAGAAACACCGACTTGGTGCTGCTCTTCGCCACGGTTGGCTTGATTCTGATACTGCTGATCGTCATTTATCGTTCTCCGCTGCTGGCGCTGATGCCGCTTGTCGTTGCGGGCGTCGTCTATCAAGCCGCAGATCGCTTGATCGGTCTGGGCGGCAAGTACGGTTGGTTTGTCATCGACAGTCAGGCGTTATCGATTATGCTCATTTTGTTGTTTGCCGTGCTGACGGATTATTGTTTATTTGTATTTTCTCGATACAGAGAAGAGCTTCGCATAGTTGGCAGCCAGTTCGCAGCGATGAAGCTGGCGATGTCCCGCGTAGGCGAGCCGATCCTCTTCAGCGGCGGCACCGTGCTCGTTGCCATGCTGGCTCTGCTCGCAGCATTGTTTAAGCCGTATCACAACTTCGCCCCTGTGTTCGCCATTGCGATGGCGGTCATTCTGCTTGGCGGGCTGACGCTGATTCCCGCCGTTTTCTCCTTGCTTGGACGCAGAGCGTTTTGGCCGTTCGCGCCGCGTTTGGAGGCCGGGGAGAAGATTGGGCGCCAAGGGCTGTGGGCGAGAATCGCAGCCTCTGTCGTCAAGCGCTCCGCTGCCTATGCCGGGGGACTGCTTGTCCTGCTGCTGCTCGCCTCCGCTAACGTCGGAAGCTTGCACTATTCGTACAATTTGCTAGATTCGTTTCCGGAGGAGCTATCGTCGCGCCAAGGCTTCGAGCTGTTGGAACGGCATTTTCCGAAAGGCAAGCTGGCTCCGGTTTCCGTCGTATTGGAATCGACCGAAGAGCTAGTGCTTAACGACGAATTATTACAAAGCTTAATGGCGTTAACGAATGCGATGCGACAGACCGTCGGCATCGATACTTTAACGCCGGAGTTAACGTCGGAGATGGCCGGTCCGGATTCCAGGCTCCCTCGGAATTTCCTGTCGGAGGACAAGCGGGCGATCAAGTGGGAAGTCACGTTGACGGATAATCCCTACGATGCTGAAGCGCTCCGCGTCATGGACGGCCTGCGGCAAAATTCCGCACGGCTGTTGCAGGAGAACGGGCTGGACGAGGGGAAGTATAGTATTCATTTTGCGGGACAAACGGCCGTGCAGCTCGATGTCAGCCTCCTGAACAAAAGGGATACCGTTGTCGTGTTTTCGCTAATCGCCGGTTTGATCTTGATCATGCTGCTACTTCAAACCCGCTCGCTGTGGATGGCGCTGCTAATGCTCGGCACGATATTGCTGTCTTATGGTGCCTCTCTCGGACTGGGCTGGACGATCTTTAGCGGAGCGCTCGGGTACGAGGCGATTAGTTATCGGATTCCGATGTATACGTTTGTGTTTCTGGTCGCGCTAGGCGTAGATTACAACATTATGCTCGTATCCAGAATTCGCGAGGAGGCGGCAAGGAGAGAATGGAAGGAGGCAATCCGTCACGGGGTTGCGCATACGGGGAGCGTTATTTCCTCGGCAGGCATTATCCTGGCCGCTACGTTCGCGGTATTGATCACGCAGCCGATGCAGGAGCTGTTTCTGTTCGGCATTACGATGGCTATGGGCATTGTGCTGGATACGTTCGTCGTGCGCGGAATTTTGCTTCCCTCGATTCTGGCTTGGGTCGGAAGAAAAACGAAACAAACTGCAAACGCTATGTCCAAGGGCGATATCCGGGCGTAGAGTTAAGTGAATTACTTCAGGAGGAGGGCGGCAAGATGAGAGTGCAACTGCTGGTTGCCGACGACGACCCGTACATTCGGGAGCTGCTAAGGCTGCTGTTCAGGAAAGAGGGCTATACGGTTCACGAGGCCGAGAACGGCGAGCAAGCTTCCGCTATTCTGGATAAAGAAACGATTCACGCAGCAATCGTCGACATTATGATGCCGGTCAAAAACGGCTGGGAGCTGTGCGAGGAGATCCGCAGAGACTACGATATTCCGGTGCTGCTGTTGACGGCCAAGGGCGGGCTCGACGATAAGGAAAAGGGCTACTTGTCCGGAACCGACGACTATCTCGTGAAGCCGTTTGAGCCGAAGGAGCTGCTCTATCGCCTCAAAGCTCTGCTGCGCCGATACCAGGTCGTGTCCGCCGAGCTGATTCGCTTAAACCGCACAGTTATCGACCGCAACAGCTATGAGGTCAAGATAGGCGGCGAAGTCGTCGCTATTCCGCTAAAGGAGTTTGAACTGCTGGCTCAGCTGGCAAGCCATCCGGGACGGATTTTTACGAGAGAGCAGCTGGTTCAGTTGATCTGGGGAGCCGATTACGAAGGAGACAGCCGAACGGTCGACGTGCATATCAAACGGCTGCGAGAGCGGTTTGCCGAGCAAGCGGACGATTTCGTCATTACGACGGTACGCGGCATCGGCTATAAAGTCGAGGTTAAGGCGGAATGAAAACACTGTATTTGCGGATCGTCGTTACATTTGTGCTTATCTCCTTGGTCAGCAGCTTGTTTGCGTTATGGATCGCGGGTTTTTATTATCAATCTCAATTAAAGGACGAGAACGAGCGGAAAGTGATGCGTATCGGCGAAGAGATCCGAGCTTTATACGAGCAAACTTCGGGGCTGGGCTTTGACGTCTACCTCAAGCATATCGCCAATACGGGGTTCCAAATTTATGCGGTGAACGAGCGGCTTGAGGGCGCTTATTACGGTAGGCCCTTCAAGCACGAGAAGCTTGAGCCCGAACAAATTCGAAACGTGCTGGCAGGGGGGACCTACGACGGCATTCGGAAGGAGCGCGGACTTCTGCTCGGCTTTTTCGAGAACAGTCTGCGCAATAGCGTCGGATTGCCGATCCAGGTCGGAGAACAGAGCTACGCTCTGTTCATCCGGCCGGATCTGGAGCAGCAGATCGGCGAAATTCGCCTGTTTATGGCCGTATTGATGGGAGTCGCTTTTGTGAGCAGCGTGGCGCTGATCGTCATTTTCTCCCGATCCATCGTCAGACCCGTCAAGCATTTGACGCGGGCAACGCATCAAATCGTCGGCGGCCATTACGATGTGGCTTTGAACGTATCGCGGCGTGACGAAATCGGCAACCTGGCCCGCGACTTTACGGCAATGGCGCAATCGCTGAAGCAGCTTGACGAGATGAGGCAGGAGTTCGTCGCCAACGTCTCTCACGAAATTCAGTCTCCGCTGACCTCCATTCAGGGCTTTGCGCAGACGATACTGGATCGGGAAGCGACGCCGGAGGAAGCGGAGCGCTACCTGTCCATTATTACCAAGGAGAGCAACCGGCTATCCTCCTTAAGCAAGCAGCTTTTGACGCTGGCCGCGTTGGACAAGGAATCCGGCTTAATCCGCAGAACCCCGTTCCGGCTGGATGAGCAAATTCGCCAGGCGCTGATCGTTACGGAGTGGCAGTGGAGCGAGAAAAGGTTAAACGTCGAACCGGAGCTAGCCGAAATCGTCGTATCCGCCGATCCGCAGCTTCTGTACCAGGTGTGGTTTAATTTGATTGTTAATGCCATTAAGTTTTCTCGTCCCGACGGGACGATTCGAATCGAAACGGCAGTTGAACGGGAGGTCTCAGTAACTGTAACCGACACCGGCATCGGGATCGGGGAGGAGGAGCTTCCTCATATTTTCGAGCGTTTTTACAAGGCGGACAAGTCAAGGACTCCGGCCCGTTCCGGCAGCGGTCTGGGGCTGGCCATCGTGCGCCGAATCGTCGAGCTTCACGGAGGAAGCGTCTCGGTAAGCAGCAAGCCGGGCGAAGGAAGCGCGTTTACAGTTCGACTGCCCTATCGTTAAGCGGCTATGCTGCCTTTTCCATTTCGGATTGAGGACCTGTTTAGGTTATACTAGAGATTGACGCCTAATCTTTCCATACGAGGTCATCATCCATGAAAACAATGAGAACAAGGTACATCGCCGCGCTGTCGTTAGTTGCGATGGGAGTCGGTTTTGTCGTCACGCTGCTGCTGCCCTATCATCCGGTGACGGAGCTGCTGAAGGGCGGCTTCGAAGCGGGGCTCGTCGGAGGGTTCGCGGATTGGTTCGCGGTAACGGCGCTGTTTCGTCATCCGCTCGGAATTCCGATCCCGCACACGTCGCTGCTGCTCAAAAACCGGGACAAAATTTCCCGATCGCTCATATCCGCGCTGGAAAACGAGCTGTTGAACAAAGAAAGCATTAAGGAAAAGCTGAAGCAGTTTCAATTGATGAAAACGGCGGGCACGGGGCTCGTTCGACTGGTCGCCAAACGCAGCAATCGGGTCGGCGTCCTGAAGCTGGCGCACGCTTTCGTCGCCCGGCTGCCCTTGGAGACGTTCGCGCCTTACATGCAGCGCGCAATTGCGGAGGCGGTTAGTCGGATCGACGTGAAGCCTATGGCGGACAAGGCGGTAGAAGCCGTCATTCGGGAGCGGATGGACGAACGTGCGCTCGATTACGCGCTTAGACAGGGAGGACTATGGGCAAGCAAGCCGGAAACGGCTTATATGCTCGGCTCGATTGCCATGCAAAAGGTGTCCGAAGCGAAGGTCGGGGGTTTTATGGGGTTTGCGGTGCAGGCTTTCGCCGGATTTATGAGCGAGGACAAGCTGGGCGGGATGATTCAGCAGCTACTGCTGTCGAGCATCCGGGATTTGCTCATGCCCGGAAATGCGAACAGGGACAAGCTGTTGACGGAAATTCGCCGTCAGTTGAGAGAGGCTGCGGACAATGGAGCGCTGCTGTCGCAGGGCAAATCCTGGGTCTTGGACAAAATCGAGCATCCGGACAGCGGTCAGTTTTTGCTGGACCGTCTGGAGTCGCTGCGCCAGGCGATACTTTCGGCGCTGGAGCAGGAAATGGAACGGGGCGGGCGCAAAGTCGTCTCCGCGCTCCGCTATGTCGTGCGCAGGCTTCAGGCCGAACCCGAGACCGTGGAAGAGGCGGAACGCAAAGTGCTCGCCTTCGTCGCCGACGCCGTGGAAGCGAACCATTATCGTATTGGGCTGCTGATTAAAGACAACATCGACAAGATGAACGACAAGCAGCTCGTCCAGATGCTGGAAGAGAAAATCGGCGGCGACCTGCAATGGATCCGCGTCAACGGCGCTCTGTGCGGCTTCCTGATCGGCTTAGTGTTATCGGGCATTCAGTTGTTGAGTTGAATGGAGTTAAGCGGCGCAGCCCTCAAGCCCCGATTCTATAGTTGGAGATAAGGCGGTTTTCCAGCTTTATCTCCGGCTACCGGGCGGATTCGGCATGAATAAAGCGGATTTCCCGCTTTAAATTTCAATAAATCCACTTTTCTCGAATTTAAGACGGAGAAACCGCTCTATTTCCCGCAAAATGGCTATTTCCCCATATATAAGCCTGCTTTTCCGCTTTATCGCATGCTGCCCAACCGACTCTCCCCCCGTCCGAAACTAGGGCGTGTATGCAAACCTGCTCAGGGTCGTCTTTCACCGCCTTTTCGCCCCTGCTTCGTCACTTTTGCTTGACGTACCCCCGGTACGCCTTCACAAAAGTTCCTTGCATGGAACGAAAATTCGGCCATATCTGCTATCCTCGGAGTATGCATACACGCCCTAGGGTTGATATCGAACATTTTACTTTATTTTCTCCTACCTCTCAGATCTTGCCCCGCCTCAATACAGACAGATTAAAGGTAATCCGCAAAACGCCAATCCCGGTATACAATTTTTATAGTGGAAAATAATCAAAATGTCGGCTACACTTAATTGAGAATAATTCTCATTAATTAAGGGGGGAGCAGGTATGAACGCCTCCTTGGATACGATCTACCAGCTTTATTTCGATACCGCTCCTTTTTCCCGCATCGGCCCGACGACTTATTCTCTCTCGCCGTCCGTTGGGGAAGGAACGATCCATCGATTAGCACCTACAGCGGGATTGAAATCGTGTATTCGGAGTATCGGCTGCATTCGCGGCAGACGAATCGCTTTGCGACACGGGAGCGGATGGTCGAGCTGCAGTTCGCCATGTCGGGACGGCGCTCCGCCAGCATATCGGGGCTGGATTTTACGTTGGAGAGCGGCAAGGGGGCTTTGCTGCTGATGCAGGATTTCGACGTCAAATTCGATTTCGGCTGCGAGGAGCCGATCTGTTCGTTCGCGCTCGGCATTCCGGTCGAGCTGTTCGAATATGCGATGTCCGCGCTTACGCGTCCGGTCAATCGGCATTTCGAGCGGCTGACGGGGGGAGCCGTCTTTAAGCAGCTTGACCTCGTGCCCGACGAGCGCGGCTTGAATCTGGCGAATCAACTGATCGGCGAGCTGCGAGGGACCGGACGATCTCCGCTGTTAATGGAAGCGGCCGCTTACGAGCTGCTGAACTTGTACTTTATACAGCTGTTCGATCCGGTGCCCGTCTGCGAGGGACTGTCGAGGGAAGATCTGCGCCGGGTGCGCCGGGCGGCGGAAATTCTCGAAGCGGAGATGCGGCACCCGCCGTCGCTGCTTGCGCTGGCGAAGCGGGTGGGCATCAACGATTTCAAGCTAAAAAAAGGGTTTAAGGCCATTTTCCAATCCACCGTGTTCGATTACTTGCGGCAAATCCGGATGGACCATGCGATGAAGCTGCTGCGCAGCGGACATTGCAACGTCACGCAGGCGGGGATCGAGACCGGCTACAGCAATATCAGCGCCTTCTCCGAGCAATTCGGCAAAACGTTCGGCATCAAGCCTTCGGCGGTCAAACGGATTTATTAGCGCGGGGACGGCGCGCACGAATAATCCGTGGAGCGGCAAGAAAATCCCTACGGAGGCGGCGAAAGGCCGACCTCTCCTGTATCGTTTAGTCCAGACGAGAGAAGGAGAGGAGAAGCATAAGATGTTCAGAATCAAAGCCAGTATTTTTTTCAGCGTATTCGTAGCCATGCTCAGCCTGATGCTGATCTCGCCGATCATGCCGCCGCTTATTCGCGAGCTTGGCTTAAGCGAAAGCCATTCCGGCTGGATCATTTCGCTTGGCTCCGTATGGATGGCGATCATGGCTCCGATCTGGGGCCGTCGGAGCGATACGAGAGGGCGGAAGCCGATCATTTTAACGGGATTTATCGGAATGGGCGTAAGCTGCCTGTTGTTCGCGCTGGCGCTGTACTTCGGTCTGAAGGGCTGGATCGCCGGCGGGATGCTGGTCGCGCTGCTTATCGTCACGCGCAGCATGATCGGTCTGTTTATACCGGCAGTACTGTCTTCGGCGCAGGCTTATATGGGCGACGTCACCGAAGGGCAGGAGCGAACGGCCGGCATGGCGATCATTAGCGCGGCGAACGGCATGGGACTTGTGTTCGGTCCGGCCATCGCGGGAGCGTTCACCGGAATCGGGCTGCTGTGGCCGCTTTATTTCGGCACGGTGCTGTCGTTCGTGGCATTCGCCGTGGCGCTGCTGTTCATTCCTCCGGCGAAGCCGATCTTTCAAGAGAAGCCGCCAAAGGTTAACCCGTTTCAATCCGGACTGCGCCTTTATTTGCTGGCGGGTTTCGTGACGATGACCGCGGTGATCGGCATCCAGGTGGTCGGCGGATTTTATTTTCAGGACATGCTGCATCTGACCGGACAGGAAACGGCGCGTATGCTGTCCGTCGGACTGATGCTGGCGGGAGTCGCCATGCTGCTTGTACAGGTCGTTCAGATGAAGTGGATGAAGCTTCAGCCAAAAGCGATGATGTTGGTCGGCTCGCTGTTTATTTTGCTCGGTATGCTGATCTTTCTCTATTCGGGGGGCAAAGCTTACTACTATTTGGCGTTTTTCCTGTTCGGGGTAGGTGCGGGCATGTCTATGCCGGGCTTTATGGCGGTGGCCTCGCTCTCCGTATCGAAGGAGCAGCAGGGCGGCGTGGCCGGCCTGATCGCTTCCGTTCAGGGGATAACCGCCATCGTGACGCCGATCGTCACCACCACGCTCTACCAAGCGGACAAGAGCCTGCCGTTCTGGCTCATTATCGCACTGAGCGCAGCGATAGTCCCGGTGCTGTTGTTCGTTAAAGGCAGAGCTTCGGCTAAGCCTTCGGCAAACGAGGGGCTTGCGAGGGAATAAGGGGGAGCTATCCAGGCGAAGGCGGATCGAAAGCGACTCAGCCCCGCCGATAACTCGCCGGAGTCGTACCCGTAAGCTTCTTGAAGACGCGGTGAAAATGGGGCAGACTCTCGAAGCCGCAACGCTCGGCGATCAGGCTGACGTTGTCGTCGCTGGCAAGCAACTCCTCCTTGGCCAGCACGACGCGTTTGGCGTGGACGTAATCGGTCACATTCATGCCGGTATTCTGCTTGAACACCCGCGAGAAATGCGCACCCGTGACGGACGCTTGCTTCGCCAGAGCGGCGAGGCCGAGATCGGATGCAGGGTGCGCCGCGATATAGTGGAGCACGTCCTTCATCCATTGCGGGCCGATGCCGGATTCGTCGCCATCGTCTTCCAATAGGCTGTTCATATGGCGGTTGATCAACAGCAGCCACTGTTGCAGCAGCAAGTTGACGGCATGGCGATAGCCGACTGCTTTGTTCTCAAGCTCTTCTCGCATGCGCTCCATCGCTTCCTCCGTAGCCAAACGGAGCGGCTTGTCGAGCTCCAATCGATAACGCTTGCGCTTGCGAGCGAGGTCGAAGCAGCGTAGGCTGCTGTACGACTCGCCGATATCGTCGACGGAGACGAAGCTCGGGGCGAAAAAAACGGCAGTCGAGGTCACCGGATCTTGAGCGTCCTGAAACGAGCGATGGATCGAATTTCCCGGCACAAGCAGCAGATCGCCGGCTTTAATGTCGTACAGCTTCTGATCGATGAAGAACGTCGCTTTGCCTGTGTAGACGTAAAAAAACTCATATTGATCGTGCAAATGGTCCGGCAGCTCTCGCTCCGGGCTTTTCTTATCTCTATAGACGAATTGGAACGGAAACAACGGCTCGCTCGCGAACGGTTTGCGGTAAATTTTCATCGGATGCGTCTCCCTGACATGCGTTATGCTTAGAACATATCAAAATTGAGTATATTTTCGCAAGGATTAAATCTTTTTACAACGATTATAGCTGATAAAATAAAAGCAATAGGACGATTACAACCCCCGGAATCGGGAGCGGTTTAGGCATGCAAGGGAGAGGTTACATGAGAATCGACGCGCATCAGCACTATTGGAAAATCGAACGAGGCGACTACGGCTGGATTACTCCGGAGCTGCCTGCGCTGTATCGCGACCTGTTGCCGGAGCACCTTCGGCCGTCCCTTTCCAGGCATTGTATAGATGGAACGATTGCGGTACAGGCAGCGCCTACAGTGGAGGAGACGGAATATTTGCTGGGGCTTGCAGAGCGGGAGCCTTCCATATTAGGGGTAGTCGGATGGCTCGACCTGCACGATCCGAACCATCGGGAGCATTATCGGCGGATGGCGGCCCATCCGAAATTCGTCGGCTTCCGCGTGATGATTCAGGAGATGCCGGACGCTTCCCGTATTTTGGAGCCAGCGTTCGTGGAAGCGCTTCGCTCTTATGCCGAGGAGGACGTCCCGGTCGATCTGCTCCTCCGCTCGGATCAACTGGAGCCGCTGATCCGACTGCTGCGCCTCGTCCCGAACTTGCGCGGAGTGGTCGACCATATCGCCAAGCCCGTCATCGCCGAGGGACGACTGGAGCCGTGGCGATCGCAGATGAGCGAGATTGCAGGACATCCCGGCATCTATTGCAAGCTGTCGGGCATGGTGACGGAGGCCGATCACGCGGCATGGCAGTATGAGCAGTTCCGGCCATATGTGCGCCATACGCTGGAGCTTTTTGGTCCAGATCGCGTTCTCTTCGGAAGCGATTGGCCGGTGTGCCTGCTTGCCGCAGAATACGATGAAGTGTTGGAAGTGATCGAGCGGAGCTTGCCTGAACGTTGGGGAGCGGCGGAGCGCGCCCGTCTGTATGGACTTAACGCAAAGGAGTTTTATAAACGATGAACAAGCTGAATCGACAACAATTGCAGATTGTGGACGCTATGGCGGCAGGTCGGATAACCGATAATGCGCCGGTGACGGTGCTGCAAATTGGAGAAGGCAACTTTTTGCGCGGTTTCTTCGATTGGATGGTGCAGACGAGCCGCCAGCAAGGTTTGTTTCGCGGAGGGGTTGCGGTAACGCAGCCAAGGCCGTCGGGCAAGCCCAAAATCGAAGCCTTGAACGAGCAGGATCGACTGTATACGCTGGTGCTTCGCGGAATCGACGAAGGGAAGCCGGTAGAGCGCAGGGAGATCGTCTCCGTGTTCGCGGAAGCGTTCGATCCGTACGACGATTGGCAGCGGATGATCCGGCTGGCGGTCAGCCCGGAGCTGAAGCTTGTCGTCTCCAATACGACGGAGGCGGGGCTTGTCTATCGACCGGAGACGCTGACGGAGGGCGAACCGATCGTGTCCTTCCCGGGGAAAATCGCCTACCTTCTCTATCGCAGATACTTGGAGTATGAAGGGGCGGCCGATCGCGGTCTGCTGTTTCTTCCTTGCGAGCTGCTGGAGCGCAACGGAGACGCGCTTAAGGAAAGCGTGCTGCAATATGCGGCCGATTGGGGATTGCCTGAAGCTTTCCGGGAATGGGTGCGGACGGCTAACCGTTTTCTGAATTCGCTCGTGGATCGAATCGTGGCCGGCTATCCGGATGAGGAACAGGCCGAAGCCTGGTTCTCCGAGTGGGGGTATCGCGACGAGCTTCTTTGCGTAGCGGAGCCGTACCATCTATGGGCGATCGAGGGCGAGTCCGAGCTTGACGAGCTGCTGCCCTTTGCCAGTGCGGGTCTGAACGTCGTATGGACGGACAGTTTACAGCCCTATCGGGAGCGCAAGGTGCGAATTCTGAACGGAGCCCATACGCTGATGACGACGCTAGGCATTCTCAGCGGAACGGAGCATGTTCGCGAGCTGATGGAACACGAGAAGCTCGGAGCATTCGTCAGATCGACCGTACGCGAAGAGATTATTCCGTCTTTGCCTTATCCGCAGGAAGAGATGAACGCGTACGCCGAGGTGGTGTTCGACCGCTATATGAACCCGTACGTCCGCCACAGATTGGCCGATATTGCGATGAACAGCGTCAGCAAGTTCAAGGCGCGTCTGCTTCCCTCGCTTGAGTATTATGTAAAGAGCGGACAGTCGATACCAAGCGGGTTAGCCAAAGGATTGGCCGCGCTGCTTCGCTATTATCGCGTTCGGCGCGAGGGGAACGAGTATAGAGGGGCGGCGTTTGACGGACGCGCTTATACGGTGCGAGACGATGCGACGGTATTGGAAGTTATGGCAGCAGAATGGGAAGAGGCGCAGCGAACGGGAGAAGCGCCGAGACGGACGGCGGAACGGCTGCTCGCTTGTGAGAAGCTGTGGGGAACGAATTTGGCGCAGTGGCCGGGCTTGACGGAAAAAGTGGAGCAGGCGTGGGCGGAATGGACGAAGGAGGAGCAGGCATGAGGGAATGGCTTCGCGTATCGGAGCGCGACCAGGTCGTTATCGCGCTAAGAGCAATGGCGGCGGGAGAGACAATCGTTCTGGAGGATGGAACGCCGCTAACGTTAACCGAGGACGTGCCCGCAGGGCACAAAATATTGACGAGACCCGTCGCGGAAGGCGACGATGTGCTCAAGTTCGGCTATTCGATCGGGAAGGCGAAGGCCGACCTGCGGCCGGGAGCTTGGGTGCACACGCACAATTTGCGAACGGGGCTAAAGGGGCTGCTCGACTATAAGTACGAGCCCTCCGCCCGGACGGCAAGCGCCAAAGCTGCGCCGAGGCAAACATTCCAAGGCTATGTAAGAGCAAATGGAGAAGTCGGAATTCGCAATGAAATCTGGGTGATCAATACCGTCGGCTGCATCAACAAAACGTGCGATATCATTGCCAATCGCGCGAACGCGATGTATCGCGGGCGCGTGGACGGCGTCTATCATTTCTCCCATCCGTTCGGCTGCTCGCAGCTGGGCGACGATCTGCGCTTTACTCAGAAGCTGTTGGCGTCGTTAGCCAACCATCCCAACGCGGCAGGCGTGCTCGTCGTCGGACTCGGCTGCGAGAACAATCAGATCGAGCAGTTCAAGCAAGCGATCGGAGAATCGAACTCGCGCAGAATCAAATTTATGAAGTCGCAGGAGTTGGAGGACGAGCTGGAAGAGGGACTGGCGCTGGTCGAACAATTGGTGGAATACGCGGAGACGTTCGAGCGGGAGCCGGTACCGGTGTCCAAGCTGAAAATCGGCCTGAAGTGCGGCGGTTCGGACGGCTTCTCCGGCCTCACGGCCAACCCGCTTGTCGGCTCGCTGTCGGATCGGCTGATCGAATTCGGAGGCACGGCGATCTTGACCGAGGTTCCGGAAATGTTCGGCGCGGAGACGATTCTGATGAATCGCGCTGCGGACGAAGGCGTGTTCGGGCGGATCGTATCGCTGATCAATGACTTTAAGCAATATTTTATCCGGCACAACCAGGAAATTTACGAGAATCCGTCCCCGGGCAACAAGGCCGGCGGCATTACGACGCTGGAGGAGAAATCTCTTGGCTGCACGCAGAAGGGCGGCAACTCGATCGTAACCGATGTCGTGCCGTACGGCGAACGGGTGCACAGCGCCGGGTTGAATCTGCTGGAAGCGCCCGGCAACGACCTCGTATCCGTCACTGCGCTGACCGCGGGAGGCGCTCACATCGTCTTCTTCACGACGGGGAGAGGAACGCCGTTCGGCGGACCTGCGCCTACCGTGAAGCTATCGACCAACAGCGAACTGGCCCAGCGCAAAAAAAACTGGATCGATTTCGACGCCGGCCGCCTGTTAAAGGATAAAAGTATGGAGGAATTAACCGACGAGCTGTGGGAGCGGACGCTCGCCATCGCTTCCGGAGAGGCGCGCACGCTGAACGAAGAGAACGGTTTTCGCGAAATCGCGATTTTCAAAGATGGAGTGATTCTCTGATGAAAAAACGCAAGCTGGGCAGAACGGGATTGGACGTATCGGTGCTAAGCTTCGGGGCGTCCTCGCTCGGCTCCGTCTTCCGGGAGACCGACGACGCCGAGGCGATCCGCGCCGTTCACGCCGCGCTGGACAGCGGCATCAATTATATCGACGTCTCGCCGTATTACGGGCTGACGAAAGCCGAGACCGTGCTGGGCAAGGCGCTTAAGGACGTTCCGCGCGACCGCTATTTGCTGTCCACGAAAGCGGGCAGATACGGTCCGGACAGCTTCGATTTCAGCGGCGGCCGCATCCGGGCGAGCTTGGAAGAGAGCTTCGCCAGACTCCATACCGACTTCGTAGACATCTTGTTTTTGCACGACATCGAGTTTGTCCCGGCGGGCATCATTTTGGAGGAAGCCGTGCCGACGCTGCACAAGCTTAAGCAGGAAGGCAAAATCCGCAACTATGGCATTTGCGGATTGCCGCTATCGCTGTTTGAACAACTGCTCCCGCAGATCGACGCGGATGCGATCATCTCGTACTGCCATTATTCGCTAAACGATACTTCTCTGCTTCGCCTGCTCCCGCTGCTGGAGAGCCGGGACGTCGGTCTTGTCAACGCCTCGCCGTTGTCCATGGGCTTGCTTAGCCTGCGCGGAACGCCGGACTGGCATCCTGCGAGCCCCGAGCTGAAAGCCGTTTGCCGGCGTGCGGCAGAGCATTGCGCGAACCAGGGGGAGAACATCGCCAAGCTGGCGGTGCAGTTCTCGACGGCCGACGAGCGCATTCCGACGACGCTTGTCAGCACGGCCAGCCCGGACAACATTCGCGACAATGCTCAATGGGCGGAGGAACCTATAGATGCGGCGCTGCTGCAGGAGGTAAAGGACATTTTGGCGCCAGTGCGCGATCTGACCTGGACAAGCGGCCGACCGGAATATAACGAAGGCATTACTGGATAAGGAGGCGGGACAATGTTCGGAATTGTATGCGCGGAGGTGGGGCGCTTTGAGCCGATTGAGCTGCCCGAGCCTGTGTTGGGGGAGGACGAAGCGATTGTCGGCATCAAGAGAGTCGGCATTTGCGGCACCGACATTCATGCTTTTGGCGGCAATCAGCCGTTCTTTACCTATCCGCGGGTGCTTGGCCACGAGCTTGCGGGAACTATTGAGCGCATAGGAGAGAACCAAGCGGGTTTGGCCGTCGGCGACCGGGTCGGCATTATTCCGTATATGTATTGCGGGAAATGCGGCGCCTGTCGCCGCGGCAAAACGAATTGCTGCGTTTCTATGAAGGTGCTGGGGGTCCATATCGACGGGGGCATGAGAGAGCGCATCGCCGTGCCGATCTCGCATCTCGTTCGGGCGAACGATCTGACGCTTGACCAAGCGGCCGTGCTGGAGCCGCTTAGTATCGGAGCGCATGCGGTGAGAAGATCGGGGCTTCAGGCGGGAGAGACGGCGCTTGTGATCGGGGGCGGGCCGATCGGGCTCGGCGTAATGGCGTTTGCTCGTCATGCCGGAGCCAGGGTCGTCGCTATGGATGTGAACGAAGCTCGGCTTGATTTCTGCCGATCGTGGGCGCGCGTTGACGAGACGGTGAACGCGAGAGGGGACGCGCTCGACGAACTGGCGAGGTTGACGAACGGAGAACTGCCGACGGTCGTGTTCGATGCGACCGGGAACGCAGCTTCGATGGCTTCCGCCTTCGGCCTGACCGCGCATGGCGGAACGCTGGTCTACGTCGGTCTCGTCAAAACCGACATCGCTTTTCACGATCCGCTTTTTCATAGCCGCGAGCTGACGCTAATGGGCAGCCGCAATGCGACGAGAGAGGATTTCGAGACGGTGTACGAAGCGGTGAGAAGCGGCTCCATCGACGTAGAGCGATACATTACGCATAGAGCGCCGATCGGCGACATGATCGAGTCTTTCTCGGACTGGATGGATCCGGCGTCGGGGGTCATTAAAGCGATGGTGGAGTTGTAGGTTAGTGCCGCCAACCCGCAGATGGCGCCAAAGCCGCTATTGAGAAGCTGCCTAGGGCGTGTCTGCATACTCCGAGGACAGCAGATATTGACCGAATTTTCGTTCCATGCAAGGAACTTTTGTGAACGCGTACCGGGGGTACGTCAAGCAAAAGTGACGAAGCAGGCGGTGAAAGATGCCCCTGAGCGGGTTTGCATACACGCCCTAATAAAAGGTATAATAAGCTTTATTCATGAATAAAATAAGCAGCAATCCGGAGGAGCCTGTCACAGCAGGCTTCTTTTTGTCTTTTTTAGGGCTGTGGAAAGCATGCAACAGGGGGAAACGCGTGGAATTCATTTTGGAGCTTATGTTGATCATTCTATGTACGAAGTTGGCGGGAGATCTGTCCGTCCGTCTGGGACAGCCTGCCGTTCTGGGCAAGCTGCTAGCCGGAATCGCGCTTGGGCCCGCCGTGCTCGGCTGGGTCTCCCAGGGAGGCTTTATCGATCAAGCGGCGGAAATCGGCGTGCTGCTGCTAATGTTCATCGCAGGGCTTGAGACCGACCTGGAGCAGATGAGACGAAATTGGCAATCGGCGTTTGCAGTGGCCGTTGCCGGAATTATCGTTCCATTCGCTGGCGGGTACGCTGCCGGAATCGCCTTTGGATTAAACACGACCGCCTCGTTATTTCTTGGAGTCGTGCTGTCGGCGACTTCCGTCAGCATCTCCGTGCAGGTGCTCAAGGATATGAACAGGCTGAATTCGCGCGAAGGGACAACGATTCTCGGCGCGGCCGTGCTCGACGACGTGCTCGTTGTCGTTCTGCTGGCGGTTATGATGAGCGCATTCGGAACGGGAGCGGATATTTCGATTGGCGCGCTGATCGGCAAGAAGGCGCTGTTTTTCGCCGTAGTGATCGCCGTTGGCTGGTTGGTCGTCCCGAGAGTGCTGAAATGGCTGGCGCCGCTGAAGGTAACCGAGGCGGTCGTTAGCGCCGCATTGGTGATCTGCTTCGCTTTCGCTTACTTCGCGGAGGAACTGCAAATGGCCGGCATTATCGGCGCTTTCGCCGCCGGAATCGCCATCGCTCAGACCGAATTCAAGAAGACGGTGGAGAAGAAAATCGAGCCGATCGCGTACTCGCTGTTCGTTCCGGTCTTTTTCGTTAGTATCGGGCTGAACGTCTCCTTCGCCGGAATCGGAGAACAGTGGCTATTCCTGCTTGTCGTCTCGGTGGTCGCCTGCATTACGAAGTTGGCGGGGGGCTGGTTCGGCGCCCGTGTGACCGGCTTCGACGGACGTTCATCGCTCTTGATTGGAGCGGGTATGGTATCTCGGGGGGAGGTCGCGCTGATCATTGCCACGATGGGCCTGCAGGGCGGTCTTGTGCTTCCGAATTACTACACCCCGATCATTATTGCCGTGATCGTGACGACGCTGGTTACGCCGCCGCTGCTCAAACAGTTCGCGAAGGATCAGCCAGCGAAACAATTTAACTAGTAAGGCGCAGATAGTAAGGGGCCGCACCATAAGCAGGTCGAACAAGATGATCGATAAAGAGAAAGTGCACATGCACGAACACTCTCTATCGATCTTTTTTTGTACGACTTTTTTGCTTATGGTACAGCCCTTTTAGTGAGTTCAGGCGGCTTCTGCGGGAGTGGAGGCAGCAGGAATGCCGAGGGATTCGGTCCGCATATAGAGCAGCAGGCCAACGATGACGAAAACGCCGCCGATAAGCTGGGACGTCGTCAGCATTTCTCCGAACAACATCAGTCCCAGCAGACTGGCCCCCACCGGCTCTGCAAGCACAGTCATCGAGATGGTCGTCGGGCTAATGAATTGCAGCAGCCAGTTAAAGATCATATGGCCGAGTTTGCGCCGATTTTCATTTTCTCCATGATCGGGGGAACGCTGGCGGATCGCTGGAAGCCGCGCCGCACGATGGTTTGGAGCGATCTTCTCACCGCGGCGTCCGTATTTGCCGTACTGCTGGCGCTTATATACGGAAGCTGGCATGCGCTGTTTTTCGCGGCGTTCGTTTCTTCGGTGCTGTCGCAATTTTCGCAGCCGTCGGCGATGAAGCTGTTTAAGCGGCACGTTCCGGACAAGCAGCTTCAGGGCGTGATGGCCGCTCATCAGTCGCTTTCTTCGCTCTTTAATGCGAAATACGGAAGGGGCTTATATCGGCAGAGTAGGGGGCGTGATGACTCCGCTGTTTATGGGCATGATGGTTGTCGGAATGTCGCTCGGGGGCGGATTAAAAGCGACGCTGTCGCTGCAAATCGTCTATTCGATTTCCGCGATTTTGTTTATGGCAGGCTCGCCCGCGCTCATCCCGCTGCTGGGTAGCGGTAGAAGCCGTACGTCGCGAGAGGATTATAGGCCGAACGCTTGATAGACGAGGAAGGTGACGGTCGCTGCCAATGCAACTCCCGCGAGCGCTTGTGAGAGGGTATGTGCACCGACGCGCCACCTTGACCAGCCGACGAGGACGATGAGCGGAGCAAGCCAGTAAGCTAGCGGTGTTAGGAGCAGCGCTAGCGTCAAGACGGTTCCGGTCACTCCGATCAGATGCAGGCTGATTTTCCAGCGTGCCAGCTGCGTGACGAGCAGAGCGGCGGCGACGGCGCAGACCATACCGGCGAAGGTCGCTAGCAGTTCAAGCGGCGCTTCCAATAAGAGCAGAAATGCGAAGGCGCAAACCATGCAGCCGATCGTATACAGGAACGGAACGAGGCGCTGCTCGCGGCGGCTGATGTCATGGTCGCTCCAGCGCCCGCGCGATACGCCGCGGCGAATAAACGCGAACGGGGCGGCGGCCGATCCGAGAATAATGACGATGCCGCACAGTACTCCTTCGTAGACGGTAGGCGCAAAGCGGATCGAAATGATCATGAATAACGGAACGATGAGTACAAATGGATGAAGCAGGAAAGATACGATATATGCGAAACGATAGGAGGGGGAAATCCCGGTTGTCATCCGTTTAACCTCTTTTCCACGGAGTTTCATCGATTATAGCATGCGACTTGTCGCCTTTCACCTTCAGAAATCAAGTGTTCCTGAACCTGTACTCGCTTGGGGTGAAACCCGTTGTTTTCTTGAAGACTTTAGAGAAGTATTTTTCGTCGTGGTATCCGACAAGTCTGGCGATCTCGTAGGTCTTATAGTTTCCTTGCCTCATATATTCTTTAGCCTTGTTTATTCTTAGCCGGAGCAGGAAATCGATAAAGTTCTCGCCGCTTTCCTTCTTGAATTCGCGACTGAGATATTCGGGACTGATGTGCAGCTGTTCGGAGACGAGATCGAGGCCGATTTCTTCATGGAAATGGGCGCTCATAAATTCTTTGGCCTTGTCCACCAGCTTCTTTGTGCTTCTGGTAGATCTCTCGGAGATGTAGTCAAAGCAACTTTGCAGCAATGTCTGAAACCATTCGATGATTGCGGCTATGCTCTTAAGGCGATTGACCTTCGTGTAAAGATAGTATTCCTCCCCCATCAGAGCTTCCGGATCGAAGCCAAGCTGGCTCATGATCTTATGGATGAGGATGAGCAGGTGATAGTTTAATTGCTGAACATCCTTGATCTCGAAGGAGCAAGGTTTCGCGAAGATCCGATAGCGATCGGCAATGAACTGCATTCCCGCCTCAAACTGACAGGAGTCGAAGACGGCGAGCAGTTCCTGTTCCAGCTTGAGGTCAAGAGCCAGAAGCAGCGGCTGGATCGGTTCTTCCGATCTATAGGCATATACGCCGTCGACATGGGGCTCGGCGATCGTCTGCGCGTAAGCTCTTCTTGCTGTATCGAAGGAATTTCCCGCGGCAGGCAAGCTGCACTCTACAGAACCGATGGCTGCCGCAATATCCAGCTTCAAATAGGTATGTGCCATTTGTCGAAGGGCCAAGGACTGGCCGACGATATCGGGAAATCCCCCTTTCTCGTCGAGAGAGCCGCTGTTTAGCAAGAAGCCGATCCCTTCCTCCCACTTGAACGGCTCCGCCGTGAATCCCCGCTCGCGGAACACCTCGGAACACATATTTTCCAGCCCGTATTTCAGCAGTTCGAGATCCGGATTGGACATCGCGAGGGCAAGCTCGTCTAAGTTGTCGATGCCCGCAAGCCAGACGCAGTAATGCGGATGTGTGAAATCAAGGTCGTATTCCTGGCATTTTCTAGCCAATTGGCTTTCATCCGCATGTCCGTTCAGCGCCTCTGTCAGCAGCTGCCTGCGCAGCGCTGTCGTTCCTTGTTTCAACTTGATTTTGATTTTCAGCTCGTCCTCGAACAGTTCGCGCTTCAGATTCAGCACTCGGAGCGCTTCTCGCATGACCGTTTCCAAGTCCTCGTCGCTTAGAGGTTTGAGCAAATAGGAGAAAGCGCTGTGACGGATCGCCTTCTGCGCGTATTCGAATAAATCGTATCCGCTAAGCACGATAAAAAGAATGTCGCTGTATTCTCTTCGTACGGTTTCCAGAAGCGCGATTCCGTCCATTCCCGGCATGCGGATGTCGGAGAGGATAAGATCGAATTTGCGGTTCTTGATCATTTCCAGCGCCTGCGTGCCGTCATGGGCCATCCAGATGTCCGTGAAGCCGATTCTTTGCAGAGAGTCATGAAGAGTCGAGCGGATCTGGCTCTCATCTTCGACAATAAGAATATTCATCTTACATATCCGCCTCCTGAGTACGCTGCAGAGGCAGCGTGATTTTAATGGTCGTATGCAGACCGGACTTGCTGCCGATCTTTAGTCCGAATTCCTGACCGTATTGAAGCTGAATACGGGAATTGACGTTTCGGATGCCGATATGCTCCATGGAATAAAGGGGCTCATCGTAAGGTTGCTTCAGCAGCGTATTGAAGTGGCTGAGCGCTTGCTCCGAGAATCCCCGGCCGTTATCGTAAATATAGATCAGCCACTTGTCTCCGGATGCTTTGGCAGAGATGCGGATCTCGCCGCCGAACGATTTCTCTTTCAGCCCGTGCTCGATGGCGTTCTCCACGATCGGCTGTAGGGTGAGCCGAAGCAAACGACAGTTCCACAACGATTCGTCTATATCGTAATGTACGGTGTATTTGTCGGCGAAACGGATCTCATGCAAGTATAAATACTTGCGGATATGATCGATCTCCTCGCGCAGGCTTACGGAGCTGCTTCCCTGATTCAGGCTGTAGCGGAATATTTCCGACAGATTCTGAATCATCGCGGAGGCTTTATCATACTCGTTCCGGTCGATGACGGATTTCGTCGCGTACAGAGTATTGTAAAGGAAATGCGGGTTGATCTGGCTCTGCAATGCGCTGAATTCGGCCTGCTTGCGGAGCAGGTTGGCCTCGTACTTCTGGTTGATCAGGTTTTCGATATTTTGCACCATATGATTAAAGGCGCTGCTGATCTGGGCAAGCTCGTGAGTTCCCTTCACCGGGACCCGCGTAGAGAAGATTCCCATCTCCAGCTTCTTGAACGACGGCATCATTCTGCGCAGCGGCTTAACGAACATATAGGAGACGGCTATGGAGATAAAAAAGACGATCCCGGTAACGATCGGCAGCATGATTAAATTCATGTTTTTGAGATAGGCGCTCTTCTTCTGCAGCTCGGCAACCGGAAGCAGGGAAATTACCTGAAACCCGTATTGCGAAGGTTTGCTGGCGATCAGCAGCTCCTGCCGGCCGTCCAGATTAATTCTTGCCGGGGTTTGTCCTTCGGACTGTACGGCATCCAAAATGGCCTGCTTCTCGGGCTCGTCCAAGGGAATGTTGGAATAAATCAACTTGCCCGTCCGGCTGATGATGGCGACTTGTTCGCCCTGCTGCAAATTGACGGTTGCGATATCATCGAAGAACTGCTGCGTATTCTGATCGACGAGCAGCACGCCGATGGTCCTGTTGGCATAATAATCCATGATGGATTGGGCAACCGAGATAACGGTCGGCTTCGTTTCATTCGTCAAATACAGGATGAAGTCATTCGTGTGCGGATCGATGAAATAGGGAGCGCCGTTCAGCGCCAGCGTCTCCTTGAACCAAATCTCCTCTTTCTCGGAGCCGGAGATTGAATTTTTCCCCTGAATGTTGATCGCGTATTTGACTTCGCCTTCGGCGTCCAACAGACTAATGCCGTTCAGCTTGTCGTTCATCTGGAGCACCGCAAGGAAAAAGTTGTCAAGGCGTTCTTTAACCTCGAAGAACGTATCGCTTCTGTCCGTCGGATCGGCGTTTAAGAGGTAGTTGATCTCTTTGTTGATCAGAAATAGAGAAGCGGATTGCTTCTGCAGCACTAGGACATTTTCGTCGATATTGCGCATGATTTGAGAGGAGATGTTGACTTTGTTGCGGATATAGTCGGCTTCCGCGTTGCGCGCCGACAGGCTGTAGGACAGGAATCCGTAAAGAAATAAAGGCACCGAGATTACAACAAAATAGATAACGAACAAACGGAAGGCGATGGTGTTCTTGAGGAGAAACCGCCAATTGCGCATAGATGCTGTCTCCTGTCATGTAGTCCTCTTGAGCTTGTGCTGACATCATACCATGACTTGATTCTGCCGTGGGAGAGCAGGGGGAAACGGGTCAAAAAAATACTCCTATTATCAAATATTTGATTCTACTTTCAGACGATAGCCATGCTTACAAAAGAGAAGCAAGACGCGAACAGACAGGGTTCACGACGACAGAGGAGGGGCTTTGCAAATGAAAAAACCATTCATCTCGATTTTGACGGCTACGCTAGCGATCGGAGTTATTGCAGGCTGCGGGTCGAACAACGATGCCGGGAATACGCCGGCAGCCAGTACGACCGGATCTAGCGAGACTTCGGGAGCAAGCGGGGGCCAGACGCAGGAGGGATCGGAATCCGTTCAGGACGCGGAAGCATTCACGATCTCCGTAGCCAGCTGGAATCTGGCCGACGAGCCGCTCGGGATCGTCCAAGCCTACCGAGAGGCTTTCGAGAAAGCCTACAAAGTCAAATATCCCAATGCGACGATCGAATACAGAAACTCGCCCGGCGAGAAGTATTTCGATCTGCTGAAGGCGCAGATGGCGTCGCACTCCGGCGCGGACGTCATTCAATTCCAGCCGGCTCAGCTCCCCTTGTTCGCCAAGGCTGGATATATTGCCGATCTGTCCGACATGGATTTCGTGACGAAGATCGACGGCGCGGCGAAGATCCAGAGCTCATACGACGGCAAGGTCTATGCGGTCCCGTTCGATCTGAACAGCAACGGCGTCTGGTATAACCGCAAAATGTTCGAGGAGAACGGCATTTCCGTGCCGAAGACGTGGGACGAGCTGCTGCAAGTGGCGGCGGACTTGAAAACCAAAGGAATCGCGCCGTTCGCAAGCGGCTTCAAAGACGCCTGGGTGGCGAACATGACCGTCGGTGTTTTCTTGCCAAATGAGTATGGCAGCGAGACGTTCGAGACGGAGGTCTATCAAGGCACGAAGAAGCTGAACGGGCCGGAGCTCCAGGCGGCCTTCGCCAAGCTGCAGCTGCTTGTAGACAATGAATACTTCGGCAAGGGCGCTCTCAGCAACGGTTGGGATTTGCAGCGCAAGGACTTCGAGGAAGGCAAAGCGGCTATGATTATCCACGGGGCTTACATCGGCGGTTTGGTCAATAGCGAGATGAAAGACAAGGGCGGGATGGAAACCGGATTCTTCGCGCTGCCAAGCGACAAGGGCGAACCGGTGTTGGGCGTGACGGCCGGGGTGCTGACCGGCGTTAATGCCAAGGCGAGCAATGTTCAGCGGGCGAAGGACCTGGTCATCGCCATGCACGATCCGGAAGCGATCGTTATTCGCGACAAGGATGCGGGTGTCTTACCGGCGATTAAGGGTATCGATATTGACTACGCCGAGATTGGAAACAAGGATTTCCTGAATGTCATCGGTACGACCAAGAGCATCATTCCGGGACAATTCATGCCGACTTCGATCGGTGATATTTACGGTAAAATCTTCACCAAAATGCTGTCGGGCAGAGTATTCGAACCTTCCTGGCTCGATGAAGCCGATACGGCGTTCCAGCGGGACAAAGGGCTGGTAGCGGCGCCGGAATAAGCGGAGAAGAGAGAGGGAGGCGGCGGGATGCTGTCTCCCTTTGCAATAACACAACCAGTAGCGTCAAGCCGAAAGCGGGGATGCCTTATGAATTCCGGTAAGAAAAACGGGTTGATCGAGCTTTCGTTCATCGGACCTGCTCTGATCTTGTTCCTTATCATTGTAGTATGGCCGTTCGTCAGCTCGCTCTACTATTCTTTCACGCAATGGGATGGGATTACGAACCCGGTATTTATCGGATTCGACAACTTCGTCAACCTGTTTAAGGAAGAGAGCTTCACTATCGCGCTTAAGAATACGTTCGTGTTCGCCCTGGCGGGTCTGCTGATCAGTAATGTTCTAAGTCTGCTGCTCGCTCTGGCGTTAAATCGCGCGGGGAAAATGCAGTCCGTGCTGCGCACGATTTTTTACTTGCCGGGAGTCGTCAGCTTTGTGACGATGTCGATCGTATGGACGCTAATCTACCATAACGACGGGGCGATTAATCAGCTGCTGCGATCGCTGGGCCTATCGTCGCTTGCGAGGGAATGGCTTGGCAATTATGATACCGTCGTTCCCGCGTTGATCGTTATCATGGTCTGGGGCGGCGTCGGCTTCGGGGTTATCGTATTTCTGGCCGGGCTAAACTCCATCCCGGCCGAGCTCTATGAAGCCTCTGAATTGGACGGGGCAGGAGCATGGGCCAGGTTTAAGGCGATTACGTTCCCGTTGCTGATGCCGTCGATTACGATCGTAACCTTTCTGGGACTGACAACGACGCTTAAGTTGTTCGATCTTCCGTTTATTATGACTAACGGCGGTCCGGGCGACGCCTCCAACACGATCGCTATGATTATCTACAAGCAGGCGTTCAGCTATAGTAACTATGGATACGCGACGGCAGGAGGAGTGCTCTTGTTCCTGTTCGTTGCTACCGTTTCCATCCTGCAGCTGAAGACGACGACGAGCAGGGAGGTACAGCTCTGATGAACTCTTCCGCTGCTGCGGCAAATAAGAGACGGAGAACGGGAAGCACGGCTGCGCAAGCCGCTTCGTATTTGTTGGCGCTCGTGTTTCTTGCCCCGTTTCTCTTATTTTTCCTGAATACGTTCAAAGACAAAGATCATATTTTCGACGCGTTCCATATGCCGGATCTGACGAATTTCGACAACTATACGAAAATGTTCAAAAACACAGATTTTACGGCCTCCTTGCTGCTGACGATTTTCATTTGCGTCGCTACGCTGTTTTTCATCGTCCTGTTCTCTTCGTTGGCCGGGTATATGATTAGCCGATCCAATCGGAAGATGATCAAAATGTTATATGTTCTGTTCGCGGCCGGCCAGATCATCCCTGCGCAGACCAGCATGCTGCCGCTCTACAAGCTGGGGGTCGCCACGCAAATGATCAACACGGTGCCCTATCTGATTATCATCTACGTCGCAGGCGGTACGGCGTTCGCGTCGCTGTTTTTCGCCGCATTTACGAAGACCATCCCTTACGCGCTGGAGGAGTCGGCTTTCATCGACGGCTGCGGACGGTATGAGACGTTCTTTCGCATCATTTTCCCGCTGCTGATGCCTGCGACGGCGACGATCGTTACGACGACAATCTACTGGTACTGGAACGATTTCCAGGGCCCGTTGATCTACTTGAATTCAACGAAGGTCGCACCGCTTATGATGTCCATCTATTCGTTCATGGGGTCTAACAATACGGTAGACTGGGGACCGGTATATGCCTTATGTTTCGTTTCCGCGATCCCGATGATTCTTTTCTTTCTGTTGACTCAACGCTACTTGCTCAAAGGGATGGTTGTCGGTTCGGTCAAAGGCTAGGTGTTAAATTTAGGGGGATAGTCGGCAGTATGCCGTATCCCTTCAGTACGAATTGAAAGCGTTATCTTACTCTGTGGAGGTCGAAACCTATGAAAACATACCAATTCCGCAGGATTCGGGATTAACGCCCGATTCGGCGACATTACGATTCACGATCTCACTTCGACCAATTCCAAGCAGTGGGGCTATAATTTCAACTTTATGGTCAACGCGACAGTAACCGACATCAGCACTTCGAATGTGGGAATTGTCAGTGCGGGCAGCGACGGAGTAAATCCTTACGGGATCGGAGGGATCGTCGTCGCGTATTCCAGAGACATGGTCTTCGACGGCGTGAACATCCACAATGTCAGCAAAGGTGCGCAGGGATACGACGGCGTAGGATTCGATTTCGAGGGCGGTCTGGAGGCTTGAAGGTGCCGGCGGAGAGGTCCTGATCGCGGAGAAGGAAATTTCCGATTTCGGCGAAGGCAAGTACTATGTGTTCAATGCGGCTGGTCCGGTGAAGGTGAAAACCACAGTTGTAGAAGGAGAGCGCGCGGTGATCAGCGGCGTTTTCTTCGGTGCAAGCAAGGCGACGGCGCCCATGACCGTTAACAAGACCAGCGCTGCGCCGAAGCTTGACGGCAACGTGGGTTCGGAAGAATGGAGCTCTGCCGACATCATTGAGATGAGCTACGAGAAGCAGGTCGCCAATGGCGACGGCAGCCTGATCGGAGGAGGCGCGCACACGGATTTGACCGGCGAGCTCAGACTGATCTGGGATCGGTTTGGTCTGTATTTGGCGGGAGAAGTAAAGGATAGCGAGTACTTCAATCCCTACGGGACGGGAGATCCGTTGAATAACAACGATGTGATTCAGGTGACGCTTGATCCGCTTAACAAGAAAACCAGCGGTACGGCCGACGCTTACATTTTCGATTTCGTTCCAACATCGGGAGCCGATCATTCAGGGGCCGGAACATGGTTCGAGCATTGGAAATGGGGAAGTTCCGATTACCGGGCAGGCGTGAAGGTTGCGGGTAAGCTGACAGGAGACGGTTATGCATTGGAAGCCTTCATCCCCTGGGACGCATTGAAGAAAAACGGAGAGTCTTTCCAAGTCGTCCCGGGCATGAAAATGGGCATAGGTCTAATGATCGGAGATTTCAAGGCCAACGGTCAATTGAAGGGCATTCTGACCAACTTCGGACAAGGCGAAAATGCGATTGGAGACGCTTCCGCTTATCGCACCGTAATCTTCGCGGAGAAACAGGAGGCCGATGCGGTCGTCTCCCGCGGCAAAATCATTACGGCTTCTAGCAACAATGCGCCCAGTTCCTCGCCTTTGATGGCAATCGACGGCAATGAAGCGACTTCCTGGGTAGCCGCCAACGCAGACTTGCCGCAATGGCTGGAGGTGGACTTGGGCAGAGCCTACAGCTTGAGCAGAATCGATCAGCTGTTCCTGACGAGCGATCCCTGGAAATATACCGTTCAAGGCTCTCTTAATGGAGAGGGCTGGACGACGATCGTAGATCAGACGGCGAATACCGAACAGGGGCCGTCGTTCACGCATGCGGTCGAGGGAGCTTACCGCTATGTAAAGCTCACAATGATCGAAGGCTGGGGCAATTGGGCTACGGCCAAGGAGTTCAAAGTCTATACGAATGAAGCGATTCTCACGTCATCGGCTTACGAGATCGATGACGAGCGAATGACCGTGTCCGGCGTACCGACCGGAGAAGCGGTCGATACGTTTAAGAGTAAGCTGGCTGTCGTGAACGCAACGTTCGCTCTGTACAAGGCGGATGGATCAACTCTTGTTACCAGCGGCAAGCTGGAGAACGGAATGAAGCTCGTGCTCATGTCGACGGAAGGTCTCGGCGCCGTCGTTTACACTGTGAAGACGAATGCGGAATATTCGATCGATTCTTCCTTCAAAGTCGGGAGCGTGACGAATCCGGCTGTGCTTGCAGGAGGTCAATTGCTGACCGGCAACGCCCAATTTACCAATCTGTCGAATGCCAGCCGTACGATCACGATGGTCGTTGGGCTATACGATCATACAGGAACGGACGGAGCATTGGTCAGCTTCTCGTACAATACGAGAACTCTGGCGCCGGGCGAAACCGGCTCCTTGTCCGCCGGCTTTAAGCTGCCGGAAGCGATTGCCGGCTACAAGGCCAAAATCTTCGTGATCGGCGGCAGCGATCTAATGGCCCCGTCGGCGGTGCTTAGCGAAGCGGCAGTCCTGACTTCAGAATAAAGGAGAGAATGCCCGATGAGAAAAAGGATACTAGCCATATTGGCGGCATTGCTCTTGTTTACCGCCCCGGGATTCGCAGGAGCGGCGGAAGAGGATGGATTGGCCGTTTCCATTCGTTCTTCCGACTTGTCAGTTACCGTTAAGGGACATTTAGCCGCCGCGGCTAACCAGGATGTCCTGATTACGGTTATCGATCCGGACGGCAAGCTGGCTTATTTCAATCAGACGAAGAGTGATGCGCAGGGAAGCTTCCAGTTTGTCTATCAGTCCCAAGCCTTGGAGCCGGGTTCGTACAGGATTAGCGCGATCGGTTATTCTTCCGGCCCCAATGCTCCCCGACTGGAGACGCTCTACACGTACACTGAATCCTCCGTCGTTCCCGGAGAGCCTCCGGTTCAGCCCCCGGCACAACTAGGAGCGGTTACGGAAGCGCTTCTTGAGTTGACTTCTTCCGGCGGGGTTATCTTGAAGCCTCCCGCCGCTTATGACGAAGCGGGTCGGTCGTCGCAGCTTTCCATCGCGGCGACACTGTTCCGTCAAGCGGTACAACTGGCCAAGCCGGACGACCAAGGAGTCAGGCATTTGATCGTGCGCATGCAGACAGCTCCTGGCGCTCAGGCGTATCGGATCAAACTGCCTTCCGAAGCGTTGAGCGCGGAGGGCAGAGGGGTGAGCTGGACGTTGTCCACACCTCACGGAAGCTTGGTTGTATCCGGGGATATGCTTCATGAATTGAAGCTCAAGGCCGCCGATGTCGTGGATTTCTTTTTTTCCTTGCAGGAATGGAAGGATCGGGACAGCGTCTTGACGGAGGGGATCGGCGACAGGCCTGTGCTGGAATTGAATATGAGCGTCAACGGCCAGCGGGTTCATTGGCAGAATAACCGGTCGTCCGCCCGCGTGACGATTCCTTATATGCCTTCTTTGAACGAGTCGCTCAGTCCGGAGAAGCTTGTCGTCTGGTACATCGACGAGTCCGGGAAAGCAGTTGTCGTCCCTAACGGACGATACGATGCGTCGCGGTCAGGCATGACCTTCCGGACGAAGCATTTCAGTTCCTTCGCTATCGCCTATAGCGCCAAAAGCTTCGCCGATTTGACCGGAGTGCCTTGGGCCAGGAAATCCGTGGAGGCGCTTGCCGGCAAAGGAATCGTGAACGGCCTGTCTGTAAGCCGTTACGGACCGGACTTGCCGGTGAAGAGAGCGGATTTCCTCGTATTGCTGATGAAGACGCTGGAGCTCGCAGATGGAGAGGGAGCCCGAAGCCAGTTCTCCGATGTTCCGTCCTTCGCTTATTATGCGTCAGCGGTGCAGACGGCTAGAGAGCTTGGCATTGCCAAGGGGGATGCCTCCAACCGTTTCAAGCCCGATGCTCCGATCACGAGACAGGAAATGGCCGTTCTGGCGTACCGCGCGCTTGCGGCCGCGAATGTCATTCTCCCGTCCGAAAGGGACATGCTGGACGGTTACGAGGATGCGGCCAACCTTGCCGAATATGCCAAGGAAGGCGTTGCCGCGTTGACTGCCCAAGGGCTTATCCAAGGGGACGGGAACAGGTTCAGACCAGGCTCGCTTACGAGCAGAGCGGAAGCGGCCGTATTCATTTATCGGCTTTACCAGCTGCAGGAGTAGACGAACTTCGGCGCTGATACATCTATCCGACTGACAAAGGGAGGCTCTACTATGTCGAGCAAGCGTCAAATGCTGGGGATGTTGTTTTTCGCTGCTGCATTCGTTGCCGTTTTACTGTTGGTGAAACCTGGGGAGGCCAGCGCGGCCGTGTATTACGTCAACAATCAGAGCGGTTCCGGCTGCAACAATGCCGGGGCCGGAACGTCAACGGCTGCTCCTTGGTGCGATTTTACGCCGGTTAACGCCAAGACCTTTTCCGCCGGCGACCAAGTTCTACTCAAGAGCGGTGCAGCTTGGACCGGTCAGACATTGAATCTTCAAGGGGAAGGTACGGCAAGCCAGCCTATTCTGTTGTCCTCCTACAGTACGGGGAACAAGCCGATCATTGCTCCCGGAACGATAGATTCGATTGCCATTCTCCTAAATGGTAAGGGGGGGTGGAAAATCGCCAATCTCGAATTGTCTAACGCATGGGAAGGGATTAGGCTTCAATATGATCATGTTTATAATAAGGATTATATTTGGATCGAGAATTTGACGATCCGCAATATGACTTCGGCATACAACAGTGCGCCAACGTCTTATAATCACACCTCTGCCGGGATCAGCGTCAAGACGATGGCAGATGCGGTCTCGCCGCCCTATTCGGACAAGGTTAATGCGCCCGGGAGATTAACTGCCCTGACCAATCTTACGATCAAGAATGTCAATTTCTACAATTGCGATACGGCGACATGGTTCGGTGCGCCGGTTACCGGCTTTAATCCTTCCGAGCACCTGTGGGTGAAGAAAGTCATCATGCAGGATTTAACGATCGATGGAGGAGGCATGTGGGGATTTAACGCTTTGTTTGTTGATGGAGGCGTCTTTACGAATCTGGTTGCGAAAAATATCGGAGGGGTGTCCAATCCGTTTGGGTCCGCTGGTTTTGTTATCGCCTACTCGAAGAACGTAGAAGTGATCGGCGGCGAAATCGTCAATGTGAGCCGACATCCCGACCAGAATTATGACGGCGTAGGCTTCGACTTCGAGGGCGTCGGGAAGAACATATCGCTCCGCAACATGAACATTCGCAACACGGCAGGAGCAGGTATTTTCCACTATAACAATTCGGGTCTGCCGGACATCGATACCGTCATCGACAACAACATTGTGAGTCACTATGGCAACAATCCCGGCAACAGCAGCGAAGGGATTTATTTTGCCGGAGGCAGCGGCATCGTAACGAACAACGTGTTCAACAACAGTTTTGCTCGCAGTACGTATGGGGGAAGTTACGGAGAATTTGTGTTTACGAAAAATACGGCGAACACGGTAAGCCCAAGCTTCGTGCCGATGCCTCCATCGGTCATTGGAGCTCCTGCGGGTACCGGGCTGGTGACGTCGCAAGTGCCGGGAACGCTCCGCAATGACAGCAACGGGGAAGTCGGCTTCAAATTTACGACGGGTGCTACGGAGATTACCCTGCAAGGATTGGGCAGGAAGGCGGTGGCCGGAAATTACAAGACACATACGCTCAAGCTGCGAAAGGACAGCGACAAGTCGCTGGTCGGAGCGTGCAGTGTCAGCACTTCGACCGCTGTTCCGGATTCGCAAGGTTATCAATACTGCAAGCTGGCTGCAAACGTCAGTCTGCAGCCAGCCACGTCATATTTGCTAACCAGCACCGAAGATTACGGCGGAGATTACTGGCATAGCGACGATACGACGATCGCGCTTGGGACAGGGACTGTGAACGGATCTATCTATAACAATGGCGGCGGATGGAGCAGCGGGATTGCCGGCAATCGCGCGTATGGTCCGGTGACGCTCTTGTATACGTTAACGAATATAGCCAGGAGCGGCACGGCAGCGGCATCCGGTACGGATACCGCCAATGGGTATGCGGCTTCCAAAGTCAACGACGGCATTGCTTCGACCGATTTTAACGGTTGGGCAAGCGCATCGCCCGCAATGCCGCAATGGATTGAGATCGACTTTGGCTCAAATAAAACCTTCGGCCGGGTGGAGCTGTATACGACAAGCGGGTACGAGCTCAGAGGGTACCAGATCCAGGTGTGGAACGGTTCATACTGGGTAAACGCTTTCCCGGCTGTGACCGGCAATTCATCCGCGCACCGGACACATACGTTCGCTGCCGTGACCGGCTCCAAAATTCGCGTGTATAGCACTCAGGGCGACGCCGCAAGCAGCTACGCCCGGGTGAACGAACTGGAGGTTTATAGCTACTAATAGAAGAAGAGGCCGCTGTCATTAATATCCGTCGATTCCTTGTCGTCCGTCGTCGTAGCTTGATCCGTCTGCGACTGTCCGTTGTCGGACGACGTATCGGCGGGAATGACACGCCGTGCCGTCACATAAGTTTTGTCCCAAGTGCTGCCCTCGAATTCAGATATCGTGACGCCGATGCCGACTCTGTACGTGTGAAGAATTTTGCCGTCTCCGATATAGAGGCTGACGTGATTAATGACGCCGTCGCGGTTCGTGTCGGAGAAGATCAGGTCGCCCGCCTGAAGCTGGCTCTTCGGAACGTATACGCCGACTTGCGCTTGTTGTCGCGAAGAACGGGGAATGCTAATTCCGTTCTGGTTGAAGACGTACTGGGTAAACGAAGAGCAGTCAAACGCATCGGTGCGATCCGACTCGGCTCCGTATAAATAACGGACGCCCATAAACTTCTCTCCTACGGCGATGACGTCGTCCGCGATCGAATGCGCCGCGCCGTTAGCGGCTGTCGTCTGAACGGCGGCTGCCGCGGCGTGGGCGGCATGGCCATCCGCGAACATCGTTCCTGCGGAGAAAGCGATCGTCAGACCGAGCGTTGCGCCCAGTACGGCTTTGTTGAATTTATATTTAGCAATCGGATATTTCATATTGAAATGCCTCCTTTTGTTTTTCCTTCGTCTTTCCTCTGCAACCCACTTTACCACATCATTTTGACCCATCATTTTCTACTAATAAGCGAAAAATGCGCCTTCCAAGGGGCTCGGCCCCTTTCTTAGAATACGATGAGATTTTTCACATCCGGAGGCGCTTGACAAACGGGGGACAGAGGAGGATGACGACAAGACGAGCAACCGGGCTGCATCATCGGGTAGCGAAACCTCGATTCAACCTTTGCATTTCCGATCTGAAAGTGTAATAATGACTCGATAATCTGGTTGTGGAGGCATTATTCTTTGAATCGGTATCCTTTTGCAGTAGAGCCGGGTAAACCTTATGTGCAGCAGGTCGGAGAATGGGTCGCTGACGTCTTCTACGACGCGCTGCCCGAGGCCGGCTTCGAAGTTCGCGACGAACAGATTTACATGGCGTTTCAATTGGAAAAAGCGTTCGCGGACAAACGGACGATTTTCGCGGAGGCGGGCGTAGGAACGGGCAAGACGCTGGCCTATTTGCTGTATGCGGTCAGCTATGCCCGCTATCATCGCAAGCCTGCGATCATCGCCTGCGCCGACGAATCGCTCATTGAGCAGCTAGTCAAGCCGGAAGGCGACATCGCCAAGCTGACGAAGCATCTGGGGCTTTCGATCGACGCCAGGCTAGCCAAGTCTCAGGACCGCTATCTGTGCCTGAACAAGCTTGATCGCGCCAGAACAGAGTATGAGGATACGGAGTTGTACCGCGAGTTGTACGAGCAGCTTCCGGCGTTCGTGCACAAGAGCGAGGGGATGCAGTCGTTTCACGCTTACGGGGATCGCAAAATGTACCCGCATCTGAACGATCGCCAATGGGACAAAGTCAATTGGGACCCGTTCCAGGACTGCTTCGTGTGCGACAAGCGGCATCGCTGCGGACAGACGCTGTCTCGCGAGTTTTACCGCCAATCGGCGGATCTGATCATTTGCTCTCACGATTTTTATATGGAGCATATCTGGACTTATGAGGGCAGAAGAAGAGAAGGACAGCTTCCGCTGCTTCCCGAGCATTGCGCCGTCGTGTTCGACGAAGGCCATCTGCTGGAATCGGCGGCGCAGAAGGCGCTGACGTACCGCATCAAGCACGAGAGCTTCGAGCAGCTTGTCACTCGGCTGCTGAAGAACGATATTCGCGAGATACTCGCCGTGCTCATCGACGAAGCGATCGACAGAAGCGAAGAGCTGTTCGTGCTGCTGGATCGTCATAGCCGCGTCGTTCCCGGTTCGGACAGGAGAGAGGTCCGGTTGAACGGCGAGTTGTACGGGGCGGTTGCCCGTCTGCGCGGGACGCTCGACGCGATAGAAGAAGAGCTGGTGTTCGAGAGCGAATTGTACACCTTGGACGGATACCAGCTGCGAATCGTCGAGGAGCATCTGGAGATGATGCAGAAGGCGCTAGGGCTGTTCCAAAGCTCCGGTTCGCTCATATGCTGGGCCACTGACAGTCCCACCGGACTGACGCTGGTCATTATGCCGAAGGCGGTCAAAGAGGTGCTGCGCGAAGGCGTATTCTCCCGTTCGATGCCGATCGTCTTCTCATCGGCGACGCTGTCCGTCAACGGCAGCTTTGACTATTTGGCCGACACGCTCGGAATTGATCGGTATTTGTCGTTCAGCGTGGCTTCTCCATATGAATACGCGGGGAGAATGGAGGCGCTTTGTCCGTTGAGGGAAGGCGAATCCGGCTTTTCCGGCAAACTGAAGGCGGCTGCTCGTATGCTGCTTCGGACCGGAGGCAGGGCGCTGATGCTATTTCCGTCCCGCGAGGAGCTTGCTGAGTTCCAGGCGGCCGTTTCCGGCTGCGAAGAGCTATCGCATCTCGATTTCGTTTTCGAAGGAGAGGGCGAGATCAGCCGCCTGATCGCCGAATTCGAAGCGAACGAGACGATGGTGCTGTGCGCCGTCACGTTATGGGAAGGACTGGACGTTCCCGGACCGTCCTTATCCAACGTTATCGTCTGGTCTCTGCCTTTTCCCCCGAACGACCCGGTATTCGCCGCCAAGCGTCTTGACGCCGCATCTCCGTATCATGAGGTGGATTTGCCGTACATGCTGCTGCGCCTCAAACAGGGCATCGGCAGGCTGATCCGCTCCAGGGACGATTCGGGTCTGGTTGCGTTTGTGGCGTCGGAGCTGCAGGAAAACTCGGAACTGACAGAGCTCGTGAGCGGACTGTTGCCCGAGGGCGTCGAGCTGCGATTCGGCTGAGGACGTGTGTAAAATAAGGTTGTCTTTTGTTACTGCGGTGTTAATATAAGGAAAGAGAAATCCAATTAAAGGGGGTTGCGATCGAATGTTGAAAATCGCCGTACTAATCGGAAGTCTGAGACAGGGTTCCTACAACATGCAGTTGGCGCTCACGATGAAGGAACGCTATATTAACAAAATGGATCTGGAAATCGCGGACATTCGATCTCTTCCGTTCTTCGACCAAGACATCGAGCTGAATCCTCCTCGGGAGGTTCATGCGCTGCTGCGCAAAATCGCCGCCTCGGACGGTGTGCTGATCGTGACGCCAGAATACAACTGGTCCGTTCCCGGGGTGCTGAAGAACGCGATCGATTGGCTATCGCGCGTCGACAAGGTGCTGATCGACAAGCCGGTTATGACGGCGGGCGTATCCCCCGGAGTGATGGGAACGATCCGCGCCCAGCTTCATCTGCGCGAAATCCTGGCAAGCCCCGGCATCCAGGCGAGGCTGCTGCCGCCAGCAGGCAACGAGATCATCATCAGCTCAGCCGCGCTCAAGTTCGACGAAACGACGAGCCGGCTGGTCGACGAGTCGACGGTGCGCCATATCGATCGCGTCGTAGACAAATTTATCGAATTTGCCAAGCAATAAGGGGACATCTGGCAAAGGGGTTGCCTCATAAGTAGGATCGTGGAAGATGATCGATAGAAGAAAAAGTGCATGTATCTCCTGGAGACCCTGGAGACTGCCTCATACGTTCCTGAAACCACCTTATCACGGGTTAACCATTCGGATTTCAGCATCGTAGGGGATACATGCACGACAACATTCTCTGTCGATCATCTTTTCGTACGACTCTTTTACTTATGAGACAACCCCTATTTCTATTTCTCCAGAATCTTTATGATCATTTTTACATATGTAAAGATTGACATACGAACGAAAAGAGCGTATGTTATTTCGTATGCGAAATGTTCCTTTGCGAACGATAACTGTACAGAGGAAAGGAGAAAGGGGGGAATTTCCGCTGCAGGAGAATGAAGACATCCAAATGATTTTTCAGTCGTTTCGCGAGGTCAATCAAGCGTTTCATCAGTCGATGACGCAGACGACTCAGCGTTTGGGCATTACCGCGATTCAATATTTCGTGCTGAAGATCGTCAGCGAAAATCCGGGCATCGGCCTTAACGAGCTGTCCGACAAAATTTTTTCCGTCACCAGCACGGCCAGCGGCATCGTGGACAGAATGGTGCGGGCAGGCTGGCTATCTCGCGAACGTCCGCCGACGAACCGCAGGTCGATCTCGCTAACGCTTACGTCTGAGGGTCGAGACTTGGCGGGCCGAGTCAAAGCGTTACGGCAATCGCAGTTGAATGCTATTATTTCCCAGATTTCACCGCAAGACGTTGCAGAGCTGCAACGCATACACAAGCAAATTGTGAACATCATACAGAGACAGAGAGAGGAAGAGAACCATGAGTACAAGTAATCTAAGAAGAGGTCCGATCGTCGCCGCGCTTATTATCGCCGCGTTCGTCGCGATTCTGTCGCAGACGCTGCTGAACGTGGCTTTGCCGGTCATGATGGAGGATCTCGGCATTAACGCGAATACGATCCAATGGCTGTCGACAGGCTACATGCTGGTCAACGGCGTGCTCGTCCCCGTCAGCGCATTTTTAATCGATCGTTTTACGACCAGACAGCTGTTCATGACCGCCGTCGGTTTGTTCACGATTGGTACGGTGATTTGCGCGGTAGCGCCTAATTTCGAGCTCCTATTGACCGGCCGCTTGATTCAAGCTGCGGGAGCGGGCATTCTAATGCCGCTGATGTCGGTCATCTTCCTGACGATCTTCCCGATTGAAGAACGCGGCAAAGCGATGGGCATGATGGGCTTGGCGATGATCTTCGCTCCGGCCGTAGGTCCGACGCTGTCCGGATGGGTCGTCGAGCATTACGACTGGCGGGTGCTGTTCTACATCGTGCTGCCGATCTCGGTGTTCTCGCTTATTTTCGGCGCAGTATCGATGAAGAACGTCACCAGAAATACGATGCCCAAGCTCGACTCCCTCGGTATCGTGTTCTCGACGCTTGGCTTCGGAGGTCTTCTGTACGGATTCAGCGATGCGGGCCACGACGGATGGGACAGCACGCGCGTCATCGTCAGTCTGGTCGTTGGCGTCGTCGCGCTTGCATTGTTCTTCTGGAGAGAGTGGACGATCGACAAGCCGATTCTCGAATTCCGCGTGTTCAAGTACGATATGTACTCCCTGACTACCGTTATTAACGTCATTATTACGATGGCTATGTTTTCCGGCATGATCCTGCTTCCGATTTATCTACAGAGCATTCGCGGCTTCTCGCCGATGGATGCCGGACTGTTGCTGCTGCCCGGAGCCATTCTGATGGGCATTATGTCGCCGATTACCGGTATCATTTTCGATAAAGTCGGTGCTCGCTGGCTTTCCGTCGTCGGTCTGATCATCACGACGTATACGACTTACGAGTTCAGCCAGTTGACGGTGGACACGACCTACACGCACCTCATTATTATGTATTCGCTGCGCATGTTCGGCATGTCGATGCTCATGATGCCGATTCAGACTGCGGGCATGAACCAGCTGCCGCAGCGCCTGAACGCGCACGGCTCGGCGATGTCCCAGACACTGCGGAACGTTGCCGGAGCGCTTGGAACGGCGTTCCTCGTTACGCTTATGACGAACGCAGCCGCTAGCCGCGTTAAGGAATTGGTCGTTCAGAACAACATCGATCCCGCGAACCAAGCGTCTATGCTCGAGGTGACCCAACAAGGTACGATCTACGGTATCAACCATTCGTTTGCCATCTCGACTTGGATGACGGTCGCGGCGCTTGTACTTGCTTTCTTCATCCGCAAAGTCAAGCCGCATCAAGAGCCGATCGCCTCGGTGCAGCTCGGCAAACAAACGAACTAACAGCATAGCGCGGACCCGGGTACTTGCCGGCATCTGCTAAAGCGTACGTCCCCGCTATGGATCGTTTGAGACGATCTTGCGGGGACATGCGCTTTTTTGGCATATCCTTTTCAGCCGACGTCCAAACATGGTAGTATCAAGAAATCGGACATCGCAGGGAGGCATACATGTTCAAGAAGCTGCAGGAGCCAGTGAGTATTTCCAGAGGGTATTTGTATGCGCTGCATTTGATGCTGCTTACCGCTCTTGTCGGTCTGGTCTATTCCTTGTCCGCGTCGTTCCTCGATTTTCCGAGCCTGTTTCTGTCCGATAAGAAAATCGTAACGATCGCCCATCGCGGAGCTTCCGGCTACGCGCCGGAAAGCACGCTCTCCTCCTATCGTCTGGGAGTCAAGATGGGGGCCGATTATATCGAGATTGACGTTCAGATGACGGCGGACGGAGAGCTAGTCGCTATACATGATACGACGGTGAATCGCACGACAAACGGCAAGGGCGCCGTGAAGGACATGACGTTGGCGGAAATCAAGGCGCTCGACGCCGGCTCGTGGTTCAACGAGAAGCATCCGATTTATGCGAGGGACGACTACGCGAACGAGAAAGTTCCGACGCTTAGAGAAATATTCGAGACGTTCGGCAAGGATACCCGTTACATGCTGGAGACGAAGGACCCGGAGGACTCCCCAGGCATGGAGGAGAAAATGTGGGCTCTCGTCGAAGAATACGATTTGCGAAAATATGTCGCGGTCCAGTCGTTCAGTCCGGCCAGCTTGTTGAAGATCAGAACGTGGGACAAGGACGTGCCGCTGTTCCAACTGCTATGGTACAATCGCTCGGCGCGGATCTCGGAGCGCACGTTAAGCGAGATTGGAGAATATGCGAACGGGATCGGAGCGAACTACTTGCGGATCAACGAGGATTACGTGGATAAAGTCAAACAGTCCGGCTTGCTGATCTATCCCTATACGGTCAACTACCAAGTAAATATGGAGAATGCGGTAAAATGGGGAGTCGACGGCGTCCATACGGACTTTCCCGACCGTTTGCTTGAAGTGATTGAGGAGTTGGACGATCCCGAGGCATAATGAGCGCAGGGGAACGACGAGCGGATCCCGACATCGACATCGCGAAGGAGGAATATCAGATGGCGAAAGGAAACAAAAGGCGTCCAGGCCCCGCTGCTGCGAGAGATTCGGGCGCTTCTTGGGAGCGGAGCGAGCAGCAGGGCGCGACGTTGAAGGATAGGCTGGGCGCGGACACATTGGCCAAACTGAAGTTGCAGGCCGAGACGCTTAAGCAGGATGAAGCTAAGCTTAAGGAGGCGAAAAGGCTGGAAGCCCAAGCGGCCAAGGAGGCCGAGCAGAAGAAACGGGAGCAGGATTTCGGATATTTGCTGAACGAGTCTTCGCTCGATTGGAAGAAGTTCAAGTAACAAAGGCTAGGCGTGATTACCGGCCGCCTTCGGCTCGAAGCTCATGCAGGGCTGGCCCGAGGAGGATAACACCGTCAGGCTGGGCAACGTGGCGGATTTGAAGCCGAACGAGCGGCAGCCCTTCGGGAAGTTAGGATCCCAGGTAATATAGTAGTGGCGGCATTTCATACAGTCGACGCGTCGGGTTTTGGACATCGTTCTCCCTCCGTTTTCACTGATCTATTACAATTATAACTGCATGGCGGCCGACGGTCGAGAGAGGAGGACGAGCGATGAAATTTCGCAAGCGAGGAAAAAACCTTCAGTTGTCGGCGCTGCTTCTGGCGTTGGCGCTCTCCGCTTGCGGCAATGACGCGGAAGGGACGGGAACGGACGCTTCGACTTCTCCGGTGTCCATCCCTACCGCTTCTAGCAATATCCCCGAGGCTCAGGGAGTTGAAGAGGGCGCTTCCATCGAAGAGACGGGAGAAAGCGGCTCTGCGACAGATAGCGGGATGGATTCGGAGGCGGAATCGCAACCTAGCCTGGAATCGCAACAGCAGCCTTCGCCGACCCCGGTTTCTTCCCCTGCAAGAGGGGCATTGCCTGATGGGTTCGTCTATCTTGACGAGTACATACCGGATGCTTTGTTCGAGATTCGCTACGCGTCGGATTACAATTTTGTCGGTGCGGTAGTCGACGGCTATAAAGCGCCTGTAGCGATCGCGACAGAGGAGGCGGCTCAGGCGCTGCTGGGGGCGAACGAGGAGCTTAAGCAGTCCGGGTACGCGCTACTTATCTATGACGCCTACCGTCCGACGAAGGCTGTAGCTCATTTTATCCGCTGGGCGGCGGACGTGGAGGACACGGCGATGAAGGACGTTTTCTACCCGGACGTCGACAAATCGCAAGTGTTTAAGCTTGGCTACGTGGCCTCCAAATCGGGGCATTCGCGAGGAAGCACCATCGACTTGACGGTTGCGGACGCGGACACCGGCGTTCCGCTGGATATGGGCGGACCGTACGATTTTTTCGGCGATATATCCAGTCACGGCACGAAGAAGATTTCGGCCGAGCAGACCGCCAATCGCGAACTGCTTAAGAATGCTATGGTGCGACACGGCTTTAAGCCTTATAATAAAGAGTGGTGGCATTACACGCTGAAGGACGAGCCATACCCGAAGAAATATTTCGATTTCGACGTTGAATAGGCTTGCACGGGTTAATTCTTCAGCTGCACGGGAATTCTAATCTTATTCTAGTTCTAGAGGAACGGGAGGCGTTATATGTCCATTTTCACAAGCGTTGAACGGGCGGAACCGGAAGATACGACGGAAATTATGCGTTTGCTGGCGAACACGGCGGAATGGCTGCTTCGCAAAGGCTCTACGCAATGGAACGCTCTATTGAGGGGCGAAGACTCGCACAATACGCCTGAAGCGGTTAATCGCGGAGAGGTTTACATTTTCAGGGACGAGGGCAAAATCGCGGGCATGGTCATTCTGATGGAGCAGCCTAACTCATGGGATCGCCATTTGTGGGCCGGTAAAGCAGAGGATGGGGCCGCCATCTATTTGCATCGTCTCGCTGTTAACCGTAAATATGCGGGAAGGGACGTCGGCAAGCAGATTATGCAGTGGACCGAGAGCTTTGTCCCGGAGCAGCTACATAAAGGGATTATTCGGTTGGATTGCTTGTCCAGCATCCCGGCGCTTAACGAGTTTTACCGTAACCTGAATTATGATTTTGTAGGAGAGGGCGTCAATTCCTCGGGAACCTACAGCATGTACGAGAAAAAACTATAGGTGAGCAGAATCCCGACCGCGGCTGTAAGATGCGGCGGGTTGTTTTTTAACGTTGCAAAATTTATAGCGGACTTAACAGGCCCCAAATGGGCGGAAATGACGAATAGAGTGGAAAACTCGCGTTAAATATCCCCATAAGTGGCGGAAACGCCGAATAGTGCGGGAAACCCGCGTTAAATTTCCCGCATCGGGGGTGGAGTCGCAAAATATAATCAGTCCAGCCCAGCTCCGAGAAGGGAGGCGAATGTTATACCGTTTCACCCTTTGTTGTCCGATTGGTTTACCGAGACGTTCGGAGAGCCGACCGACGTGCAGAAACAAGCTTGGCAGGCTATTATGGAAGGCAGCCATACGCTGATCGCGGCGCCGACCGGTTCGGGCAAGACGCTAGCCGCGCTGCTTCCCTGTCTGGATCGAATCGTCAGCGCGAAATCCGCCCCGTCGCGGAGAAACTCCGCATCGGGCGTGCGAGTGCTGTATATCACACCGCTTAAAGCGCTGAACAACGACATTCATCATCATGCGCTAGGCTTTGTTGAAAAGCTGCAGGCACGGGCGGAAGCATGCGGGGCGCAATGGCCGGGAATTCGCAGCGAAGTGCGCACGGGCGATACGAGCGCAAGCAAAAGGGCGGCCATCCTGAAGCGGCCGCCGGATTTGCTCGTGACGACGCCCGAATCTCTCTATTTGCTGCTGACGTCGGATAAAGGCAGGGCCATACTGGGCGCCGTTGAGCAGGTGATCGTCGATGAGATCCACGATGTCGCTGCGGACAAGCGCGGCGCTCACCTTTCGTTGTCGCTGGAGCGGCTCGTCCATCTCCGCCGAGGTCGGCCGGTCCAGCGGATCGGCGTATCCGCGACGCAGAATCCGCTGGAGCGGGTAGCCGCGTTTCTGGGCGGTTGGGAGGAAATTGGGGCGTCAACCTTCCCGAACGACAGACAGTCGGGTTATGCAGCGGAACGCCAGGAGGAGAGGGCGCCTCGTCCGGTTGCGATTATAGAGAGCCGGATGCCCAAGAGCATGGGCGTATCGATTACGATGCCGGACCAGAGCCTGCCTGCCGCGACACGCGAGGCGGTGTGGCTGCCGCTGCTCGACCGCATCATGAAGGCGATGGAGGGCTGCCGCTCTGTGCTGCTGTTCGTGAACAGCCGCAGATTGTGCGAACGGCTCTGTTTGCGGTTGAACGACCACGTCGGCTACGAGATGGCCCGGTCGCATCACGGCAGCATCTCGCGGGAGCGGCGGCTTGAAGTGGAGCGATTGCTCAAGGAAGGCAGCCTCCGCTGCATCGTCGCTACGTCATCGCTGGAGCTGGGGATCGATGTCGGTCATATCGACCTGGTCATTCAGCTCGATTCGCCGCTGGAAGCGGCCAGGGGCATTCAGCGCATCGGCCGGGCCGGCCATGGCGTCGGGGAGACGAGCCGCGGCTTGCTGCTGGCGAGGCAGAAGGCCTCGCTGCCCGAGCTGGCCGTACTCGGTCGGCTCATCGCACGCCGCGAGATCGAGGAAATCCGCATTCCCGAAGCGCCGCTGGACGTCCTCACGCAGCATATCGTTGCGATGGTCGCCTCAGAGGATTGGCAGCTTCGCGATCTGCTTGCCGTTATTCGCGGGAGCGCCAGCTATCGCGGGTATTCGCTGCATCGGCTGGAAAGCGCTCTGCAGGTTCTATCGGGCTACTATCCGTTCGCCAAGCCGTTGATCGATTGGGATCGCGCCGCAAATCGGTTAACGAAGAGAAGCAATACGGCGATGGCGGCGATAACCGGTGTCGGGACGATTCCGCAGAGCGGCAACTATCCGGTGCACCATCTGGAGAGTCGCGCCCACCTCGGAGAGCTGGACGAGGAGTTTATCCAGGAAAGCCAGGTCGGGGACGTCTTCCAGCTCGGGACGAGCTCCTGGATGATTCGCGAAATTCGCAACGACCGCGTGTACGTTGCCGAAGCCGGCAACCGTTTCAGCGAAATTCCGTTTTGGCGCAATGAGGCGGGCAGTCGTCCCTACGAGCTTGGACAGAAGGTCGGCGCTTTTCTGCGAGAATTGGCCGAGGTGCTTACCCTGCCGAACGAGGTCGACGAGCGCAGCCAGGAACGTAAGGAGAACGCTTGCGCCTGGCTCGGCGAGCATTATTGTATGGATCGCACTTCGGCCGAACAGCTGATCGAGCTCGTTTCCTCGCAGCACCGCTTCTGCGCGCTGCCGACCGATAGGCAGATCGTAATCGAGCATTATCGCGATGTGATGAACCAGACGCATGTCATCGTTCACAATCTGTGCGGAAGAACGGTTAACCGGGCATGGCTGCTTGCGATCAAACGACAGTTCGAGCAGTTGCTGCCCTATCGTTTGTACGGCAACGCCAAAGATAACGGGATCGAATTCGTGCTGCCGGAATGGGATGCGTCCTGGCTGCAGGCGATTCGGCAGGTGACGCCGGGCAACGTCGAGCTGCTGCTGACGGAAGCCGTCAGCGATTCTCCGCTGCTGGGCATCGCTTTTCGCCGCATCGCCGAGAACAGCCTGCTGCTGTCGCGCAGCTTTACCCGCACACCGCTGTGGCAGAAGCGTCTTCGCAGCGAAGAACTGCTGAGGAGCGCGCTTCCTTATGCTGAAGGGTTTCCGTATTTGCGCGAAGCGATGTCCGAGTGTCTACGCGACTACTTGCGTATCGATCAGCTTAAAGAGCTGCTGACGAAGCTCGTATCGGGCGAGATCGGAATCGTCGTCAAGGAGACGGCTTATCCGTCGCCTCTAGCGGCGCAGTTCATCGCCGATTACGTCAACATGCAGGTATATGAAGGGGACGGACTCGACGAGACGACGCGGCTGCAGCTGCTGAGCATCAGCAAGGAGATGGCGGCGCAAATTTTCGACGAGAACGCGCTTGGCCAGGCCGTCAGCCCGGATGTTATTGAAGCCGAGAGGGTAAGGCTGAACGATCCGGAACAGGCGCCGGCGAACGCGACCGGACTCGCGGCGCTGCTTAAGCAAAGAGGAGATTTGACTTCCGCGGAGATCGTTCGAATAACGGGGGAAGCGGGACTGCGCTGGCTCGGCCAGCTGCAGGAGCAGGGCCGCGTATCGGCGGTCGACCTGTCCGGAGACGGGGAAAGCCGCTGGATTTCCTCCGACGAGACGGAGACTTATGCGGCTTTTCCGGAGACGCCGGAATCGGTAATGTTCGTGCTGGGCAGGTATGCGGATAACGTCGTCTCCTTTACGGACGCGGAGCTGTGCGAACGCTATCCCGCGCTTACGCTGTCTAATGCCAAGGAGGCAGTCCAAGAGCTGCTGGACAAAGGTCTGATCGAGCGAGCTCCGCACGCGGCAAGCGCCGACGAGCGGCTATGGACGAGCGCGAAGGTCGCTTCCCGGCTCGTGCGGCTATCCATTCGTCATGCGCGCAGCAAAGCCGAGCCGATTGAGCCGGCTCGCTGGTGCGGGCAGATCGCGTTGCGCCAGCACGCCTGGAACGGAACGCAGCTTCAGGGCAGCGAGGGACTGCTCGAGGTGATGAAGCGGCTGCAAGGCTTATTTCTTCCGCTCTCTCATTGGGAGACGATTGTGCTGCCGACGCGCTTGACCGGCTATCGCAAGGAGCATCTCGATCTGCTGTGCGCATCGGGGGAGTTGATCTGGATCGGCCGCAAGGAAGAAGGAGACAAGGAAGGCAAAGTGGCCTTCTTCCTTACGGAATCGAAGCCGCTCTATTCCGCCTTCCTCGAGGAGGCGAAGCCGTCCAAGCACCCGGAGCTGCTGAAGCGTATTGAAGCGGACGGAGCCAGCTTCCTGACGCGTCTTAGCCGCGAACTGGACAAGACGCCATCTGAACTGCTGGCCGATCTGCTGGATCTGGCGTGGGAAGGCGTCGTGTCCAACGATCAGTTCGCTCCGCTGCGGCTGCAGGTCGGCACGGTCAAGCCGAAGCAATGGGAACGAGCGGGATCGGGGCAGGGAAGATGGTATGCGACAAGCTCCCTGCTCGACCAAGGCGAAGCGCGATCCCCTGATCCGGACAAGTCCGGTGCGGAGCAGCAATCGCCCGTGCTCGTATGGACGCATCATCTCCTCAACGTCTATGGACTGATTAACAAAGAACTGGTGGCGAAAACGGCCCCTTATTCTTGGGATCTCTTTTATCCGACGCTCAAAAGGCTGGAGGAATGGGGCGTATTGACGCGCGGAGCGTTCGTCAAAGGCGCTTCCACACTGCAATTCACGACGCGCGAACAGAGCGAATCGATACGTCAGCCGCTGCCGGATGCCGCAGAGCCCGCGTTATCGGTGCTGTCCTCGGCGGACCCCGCCATTCCGTTCGGCCTGCTGATGGATTGGCCGCAAGGAAAGGGCGGGGCGAGCTATGCGCGCAAGCCGGGCAACTTCTTAGTCATGCAGGGAGACCGCTGGCTGTTCTGGATCGAAAACAACGGGAAGCGGGTGTTCGAAGCGCCGGGAGCGGACGGCTTGCAGACCGAACAGGCCGAGGATAGGCAGGCTGCGATGCTGCTTTATGCGCTCCATGCCATCATTCGCAGCCGCAAGCTGGTTAAGATTAAGGTCGACAGCTGGAACGGCCTGCCGATTCTGGAGACGGGACAGGGACGGCGATTGGTCGGCCTTGGCGGCGAGAAGGACATGCGTTCGCTCGTATTCTGGTCGAAATAAGGGAAGCCAAGAAGCCGTGCTTCGTGTACAATGAGGGGGAGAGTTCATCCGATTTCATGGGAGAGATGGCCTTGCAGAACGAGAATGTGCTTTGGGAAGGGAAGCCCTTCAACTTCGGATTCCCTAGCTTTACGCATTACCGGATTACCGAGCGCAGAATCGTCGTGGAGAAAGGGATTTTCACGAAGCGCCGGGAAGAAATCCAGCTGTACCGCATCAGGGATATTACCTTGAAGCGCAATTTGCTTGAAAGAATGCTGAAAATCGGGGATATTACCGTCCTCTCCACCGATACGACCTCGCCGAGCTATTTGCTTCGCAATATACGGGACAGCGTCGCCGTATCGGACTTGCTGGGGCAGGCCGCCGAGACCGCGCGGTTGAAATTCAGGGCTCAGGAGCTAACGGAAATCCAAGTGCAGTAAACCGGGAAGGGGCTGCGCCGAGATCATCGCGATCGATGATCGGGCGCAGCCCCTCTTGCATTGTGCCGTCATTTCAGGGTTCAGCCTCTACAGCTCTCAACGAAGCTTTATCGGCTTCTTGTAGAGCGGATACAGCCACTTGACGCCGCTTGGGGTCATTGTATCCGTTAGCAGATGAGAAGCATAGCCGGCGATCGCAACGGCGGTCACGCCCTCGATTCCAGATTGCTGTTCCAACCCCCAGCCGATCGCTCCCCATCCGATCAAAGCCCATATCGTATGCGTCATTCCGCGATGC
>PJTO01000104.1_pt1 | contig 110984 bp, 101 predicted proteins | sample 1512101 | NCBI WGS metagenome assembly PJTO01 (sample SAMN08177690, study PRJNA422409) | Soil metagenome, whole genome shotgun sequencing project.
CTTCATGCCGGCCAGGTGCTGGATCGCGCCCGAGATGCCGACCGCGATGTACAGGGTCGGGGCGACGATCTTGCCGGTCTGGCCGACCTGCCAGTCGTTCGGCACGAAGCCGGCGTCGACCGCTGCGCGCGATGCGCCCATGGCGGCGCCCAGCTTGTCGGCCAGGGGTTCCAGCAGCTTGAAGTTCTCGGCCGAGCCGATGCCGCGGCCGCCCGACACGATGATCTTGGCGGCAGTCAGTTCCGGACGGTCCGACTTGGCCAGCTCGCGGCCGACAAAGCTCGACTTGCCCGAATCAGCCACGGCAGCGATCTGCTCCACGGCAGCCGAACCGCCGGTGGCGGCGCTGTCGAACGCGGTGCCGCGCACGGTGATGACCTTCACGCTGTCGCTAGATTGGACGGTGGCGATGGCGTTGCCGGCGTAGATCGGGCGCTCGAAGGTGTCCGGGGACTCGACCTTGGTGATTTCCGAGATCTGGGCCACGTCCAGCTTGGCGGCCACGCGCGGCAGGATGTTCTTGCCGTAGGCGGTGGCCGGGGCCAGGATGTGCGAGTAGCCGCCGGCGATCGCCAGGATCTGCTCGGCGACGTTCTCGGCCAGGCCGTCGGCGAAGTGCGGCGCGTCGGCGACCAGCACCTTCGAGACGCCCGCGATCTGCGCGGCGGCTTCGGCGGCAGCGCCGCAACCCGAACCGGCGACCAGGATGTGGACCTCGCCGCCGCACTGGGCGGCCGCGGTCACGGTGTGGTGGGTAGCGCCCTTGAGGGAGCCGTTGTCGTGTTCTGCAATGACGAGTGCGACCATGTTCTTTTCCTAAGTATGTTTAGATAACCTTGGCTTCGGTGCGCAGCTTCTGCACCAGGGTCGCCACGTCCGGCACCTTGACGCCGGCCGAGCGCTTGGCCGGCTCGACCACTTTCAAGGTCTTCAGGCGCGGGCTCACGTCGACGCCCAGGTCTTCCGGCTTGACGGTTTCCAGCGGCTTCTTCTTGGCCTTCATGATGATCGGCAGCGTCACGTAGCGCGGCTCGTTCAGGCGCAGGTCGGTGGTGACGATGGCCGGCAGGGTCAAGGCCACGGTTTCCAGGCCGCCGTCGACTTCGCGGGTCACGGTTACTTTACCGTCTTCCAGCACCACTTTCGAAGCGAAGGTGGCTTGCGGCCAGCCCAGCAGGGCTGCCAGCATCTGGCCGGTCTGGTTCGAATCGTCGTCGATTGCCTGCTTGCCCAGAATGATCAGCTGTGGCTGTTCCTTGTCGGCCAGCGCCTTCATGATCTTGGCCACGGCCAGCGGCTCGGTCTCGCCGCCCGTCTCGACCAGGATGCCGCGGTCGGCGCCGATCGCCATGCCGGTACGCAGGGTTTCCTGGCACTGGGCCACACCCACCGACACGGCCACCACTTCGGTGACCTTGCCGGCTTCCTTCAGGCGCGTGGCTTCTTCCAGCGCGATCTCGTCGAACGGGTTCATCGACATTTTGACGTTGGCGATATCCACGCCGCTGCCGTCGGATTTGACGCGGACCTTGACGTTGTAGTCGACCACGCGTTTGACGGGTACCAGGACTTTCATAGGGTGCCTTTAGAAAATGGAATGGGTGACAGACGAAAATGGCCTAGATTATAAGAGAAATTCGGCTTCAGGTCGAAATTAAAGCACGATCGTGCGATTTTTAGTTAGAGGATTTCGACTAAAGTACGATCTTACAGGTGTCGGGTATGGGAAATGCGGGGCTGGCGCAGGCCTGCCCCGTCATTGTAGCGCCGCCGGGAAGGATTACTTGCGGCGCATCAGGAAGGTGAATTCGCCGTTCTCGACGGTATGGGCCAGCAAGGCGTTGCCGGTCTGCTTGGCGAACGCCTGGAAGTCACGCACGGAACCGGTATCGGTTGCCACGATGCGCAGCACCTGTCCGCTTTCCATCTCGGCGAGTGCCTTCTTGGCTTTAAGGATCGGCAGCGGACAGTTCAGTCCGCGCGCATCCAGGTCTCTCTGGAATTCCATGGTATCAATGTCGATAGTAGTGTCGCTCATCGCATGCCTGCAAAGTAGATGGTGCTCGGAAGTCGAATACTACTCCCTTTTCGGCAGTATGACGCAGCGCACCAAAATAGTCACACATTGTTGCAGGACTGCAACCAATTGTGAAATTACCTATGCTTGCGCACCATGGCAAGTCACCAAAGAAACCGATCGGCACCGCCATGGTGCGCTACATGGTAAATGCGGTTGCGCCGATGGATTGCAAGCGCATTGAACTGGCTGCGACCCGCACATGAAAAACGCCGCCCGAAGGCGGCGCTGTTTTTACCAGATGGTCAGGAAACGCTTATGCGCGCTCGCCCACCCAGCCGGCCACGCCAGCCAGCGCCTGCGGCAGGCCCGCCGGATCGGTGCCGCCCGCCTGCGCCATGTCCGGACGGCCGCCGCCCTTGCCGCCCACCTGCTGGGCGACGAAGTTCACCAGCTCGCCGGCCTTCACCTTACCGGTGGCATCCTTGGTCACGCCCGCGATCAGGCTGACCTTGCCGTCCGCCACGCTGGCCAGCACGATGGCGGCGGTTTTCAGCTTGTCCTTCAGCTTGTCCATGGTCTCGCGCAGCGCGGTGACGTCGGCGCCTTCCATGGTCGCGGCCAGCACCTTGATGCCGTTCACGTCGATGGCCTTGGTCACCAGCTCGTCGCCCTGCCCCGCGGCCAGCTTCGACTTGAGCGCGGCCACTTCCTTCTCCAGCGTTTTCACCTGGTCCTGCGCCTGCGCGATACGGGTCGGCAGTTCGTCCGGGCTGGTCTTGAGAAGCGCGGCGGCTTCCTGCAGCTTGCGGTTGATCGACTGCACCAGCGCCAGCGCGCCCTCGCCGGTCACGGCCTCGACGCGGCGGATGCCGGCGGCCACGCCGCCTTCCGACACGATCTTGAACAGGCCGATGTCGCCGGTGCGGGTGACGTGCACGCCGCCGCACAGTTCCTTCGACGAGCCGATGTCCAGCACGCGCACGGTGTCGCCGTACTTCTCGCCGAACAGCGCCATCGCGCCGTGCTTGACGGCGTCATCGAAGGTCATGTGCTGGGCCTGGGTAGCGTGGTTCTCGAGGATTTCGCGGTTGACGATCATCTCGACCTTGGCGATTTCGTCCGCAGTCAGCGGTGCGCCGTGGCTGAAGTCGAAGCGGGTCTTCTCCGGATCGACCAGCGAGCCTTTTTGCTGCACGTGGCTGCCCAGCACTTCGCGCAGGGCCTTGTGCATCAGGTGGGTCGCCGAGTGGTTGCGGATCGTGCGCGCGCGCTTGACGGTGTCGACCTGCGCGTCCACTAGGTCGCCCACCTTGAGCGAACCTTCGCGCAGCACGCCGTGGTGGCCGAAGACTTCGGCCTGGATCTTCAGGGTGTCCTCGACTTCGAACAGCTTGCCGTCCGAACGGATCACGCCCTGGTCGCCCACCTGGCCGCCCGACTCCGCATAGAACGGCGTGGTGTCGAGCACCACGATGCCTTCTTGGCCGGCCTGCAGTTCCTGCACCGATACGCCTTCGGCGTACAGGGCCAGCACGTGGGTGTTGTGGGCCAGCGATTCGTAGCCGACGAACTTGGTCTTCTCGCCCGCATACTCGACCTTGGCGGCCATCTTGAACTTGCCGGCGGCGCGCGCGGTCTTCTTCTGCTGCTCCATGGCGGCGGCAAAGCCCTCCTCGTCCAGCGTCACGCCGCGCTCGCGGCAGATGTCGGCGGTGAGGTCGAGCGGGAAGCCGTAGGTGTCGTACAGGGTGAAGGCGGTGGCGCCGTCCAGGTTCTTGGCATCCTTGGCCAGCTGGGCTTCCAGGATCTTCATGCCGTTTTCCAGGGTTTCGCCAAAACGCTCTTCCTCGGTCTTGAGCACCTGGGCCACGCGCTCTTTGGCTTCGCGCAGTTCCGGATAGGCTTCGCCCATCTCGATGTCGAGGTCCGCCACCAGCTTGTGGAAGAAGGGTTTCGTCTGGCCCAGCTTGTGGCCGTGGCGCAGCGCGCGGCGGATGATGCGGCGCAGGACGTAGCCGTGGCCTTCGCTGCTCGGGATGATGCCGTCGACGATCAGGAAGGACGCGGCGCGGATGTGGTCGGCGATGACCTTGAGCGAATTGTTTTCCAGGTCGGTGGCGCCGGTTTCACGGGCGGCCGCCTTGATCAGCGCCTGGAACAGGTCGATCTCGTAGTTGCTGTGCACGTGCTGCAGCACGGCGGCCAGGCGCTCCATGCCCATGCCGGTGTCGATCGACGGCTTCGGCAGCGGGGTCAGGGTGCCCGATTCGTCGCGGTTGAACTGCATGAACACCAGGTTCCAGATCTCGATGAAGCGGTCGCCGTCTTCTTCAGGCGAGCCCGGAGGACCGCCCCAGATGTCGGCGCCGTGGTCGTAGAACACCTCGGTGCACGGACCGCAGGGGCCGGTGTCGGCCATCTGCCAGAAGTTGTCGGATGCGTAGCGCGCGCCCTTGTTGTCGCCGATGCGGATGATGCGCTCTTTCGGCACGCCGATCTCGTTGGCCCAGATGTCGTAGGCCTCGTCGTCCTCGAAGTAGACGGTGACGGTCAGCTTCTCGGCCGGCAGCATGTAGACCTTGGTCAGCAGCTCCCAGCAGTAGTTGATCGCGTCGCGCTTGAAATAGTCGCCGAAGCTGAAGTTACCCAGCATTTCGAAGAAGGTGTGGTGGCGCGCGGTGTAGCCGACGTTTTCCAGGTCGTTGTGCTTGCCGCCGGCGCGCACGCAGCGCTGCACGGTGGTGGCGCGCGAGTACGGGCGCGTATCCAGGCCCAGGAACACATCCTTGAACTGCACCATTCCGCTGTTCGTCAGCAGCATGGTCGGGTCGTTGCCCGGCACCAGCGGGCTGGAACGGACGATGGTGTGGCCTTTGGACTCGAAGAACTTGAGGAACTTTTCGCGGATTTCGGAGGATTTCATGTCGTGAGGGCGGAATGAGGGAGCATGCGCTATAAAAAATCGATTATAGCGTAGCTGGCCCGTATCGGCCCGGCCGATATTGACGGCCGGGCGCGCCGCTCAGCGCAACAGCGACAGCACCGCGCGCGGCTGGCTGTTCGCCTGCGCCAGCATCGCCGATGCCGCCTGCTGCAGGATCTGCGCGCGCGTCAGCCCGGCCGCCGCGCCGGCATAGTCGACGCCCCCGATGCGCTCCCTGGCGGCCGCCATGTTGGCGGAACCCGCCTGCAGCGCGCCGGCCGCCAGGTCGAGGCGGTTGCTGGAGGCGCCCGCCACCACGCGCTGCTGATTCACATAGGCCAGCGCCTCGTCCACGTGCAGCAGGGCCACCGCGCCGCGCTGCATGTCCAGGGTCGCCAGCCCGAGCGCCGCGGCGTTGATGGCGCCGAACTGCAGCTCGATCAGGTCGCCCGCCTTGTCGCCTGCCTGCACCTGCACCCGGCGCACGCCGGTATGGCCGCCCAGTTCCGGATACTCGACCACGAAGCCGCCCAGGCCATCGTCGGCATTGTTGTCGCCGGCGTCCGCGACCACGCTGCGCGCGTTGAATACGGGGCCGCCATCGGCATCGAGGCCGCCGATGGCGCCGGTATCGGCGTTGGCCAGGTTCATCCTGTTCAAGAGGAATTCGTCGCCGTCGGCGCTGAACTCCGTCAGGAAGTCGACCTCGTTCGCGATCCTCCCTCCCGTCACCGCGTCGAGCGCGGTACTCAGGGTCGCGCCCTGGTTCCTGCTCAGGTGCTGCATCAGCCCCTTCATCCCGCCTTCCACCCCCAGGTCCTTCAGGCGCTGGTGCAGGAAGCGGGCGGCGACGTAGGCGCTCTCATATTCGTAGGTGCCGCCGGAGACGCCGATGCCGCCGACGATCGTCGCGGCATCGGCGCCGGCGAGCGCGCTGCGCACGCGCTCGTCGGCGCCGTGGATCAGCTCGGCCGCGCCTTCCCTGAACCAGGACGGCAGGTTTGAGAAGTTCATCGTGCGCGCCATGATCGCATGCGCCATCTCGTGCGCGATGATGCGGTCGCTGTACATCGGCGCGCTGCCGCCGTCCGCGGTGGCGGCGCTGCCGAAGTCGGCCATGTCGATGTTCAGCGACAGGTCGTCGAGCTTGCCGGAACCACTGCCGCTCACCCAGGCCAGCACGCCGCTCGGCGTGCCCGGGGAGACCAGGTTGACCTTGAGCTTGACGCCATCCGCCTCGAGCCCGAACAGGTCCTTGACCATCTTTTCGGAGGCGCTCAGCCAGCCCGTCTTGAGTCCATCGAGCACCGCCCGCTTCTGCTCGTCCTCGCCGCCGATGCTGAGCCGCTCCTGCGAGAACAGCGCCTCGCCGTTGAACTGGGTCTCGGCGCCGACCTGGTTGATGTGATTCAGGATTTCCATCGCCTCCTGCTGCAACTTGGCGCGGTCGCCGCTGCCGTAACTGCCGTTGCCGGAGGCGACCGCCAGCTCGCGCAGGCGCTGCAGGCTGTCGGACACGTTCGCCAGGGCGCCGTCCGCCACCTGCAGCATCGAGCCGCCGTCGCTGATGGCGCGCATGGCCTGGCTGAGGCCGCGCATGCCGGAATCGATGCGCGCGGCGATGGCCTGGCCCGCCGGGTCGTCAGCCGCCTTGTTGATGCGCGTGCCCGCCGTGAGGCGCGTGAGCAGCGTCTCCTGCGCGGCGACGTGCAGGCGCAGGCTGCGCTGGGCATTCAGCGACAGGGAATTATTATTGATTGACAATGACATAAGCGTCATCCGTGATGGCAGTTGTCAGCCTTTATCGACAACTGGTCAATTTCCTGAAGGGTGTTCTTGAAATATTTATATGAATCCGGCTTGCAAGCTATGAAAGATTGGGGCCGATCAAATCGATGCGGTCGGTACAGAAGGCCTCGACGCCCCAGTCCAGCAGTTCGCGCGCCCGCGCCGGCTCGTTGACGGTGTAGCAGAACAGGCCGAAGCCAGCGTCGCGCACGGCCTTGGCCAGCGCCGGGCTCAGGTGCTTGTGGTTGGCGTGGATCGCGACCGCCTCGACCGAGCGCGCCAGCGGTTCCCAGCCGGGCGGCAGCTCGCTCATCAGGAAGGCGCGCGGCAGGTCCGGGGCGGCGTCGCGCGCGCTTTCCAGGGCCGCCAGGCTGAACGAGGACAGCAGCGGCACGCGCTCCAGCCTGCCTTCCGCGATCTCGTCCGCAAACATGGCGCGGGTGATGCGCGCCACGGTCTCGCCGGTTTCGCGGTCGAAGCCGCGCGCCGGCTTGACTTCGATGTTCATCCAGATGCCGTGCGCCTTGCAGTACTGCGCAAACTCGACGAACAGGGGTACCGGCTCCCCGCGGTAGTCGGCGCCGAACCAGTCGCCGGCGTCCATCCGGGCCAGCTCATGCGCATCGTAGTCGAACACGTGGCCGGCGCCGCTCACGGTGCGGCCGAGGTAGGGATCGTGCATCACCACCGGCACGCCGTCGCGCGCCAGCATCACGTCGAACTCGATGGCGCGGAAACCGAAGTCGATGCCGCGCCGCAGGCCGGCAAAGGTGTTTTCGGGCGCCAGGGTGCCGCCGCCGCGATGCGCCAGGATCCGGGGATATCGCCACATGCCCACCTCCCTTCGCAGGAATCAGGAAACTGCCGGTGTGCCGAGCTGCCGTGACAGGTACAGGAAGAGTACGAGGTTCAGCACGACGGTCAGGTAAAACTTCCACTGGAACGAGGTCTTCGACGTCTTGTGCCGCAGCCATTGCTGCGCCAATACGGCGCCTGGCCAGCCGCCGACCAGGCCGAGCAGCAGCAGGGTCGACTCCGGCGTGCGCCAGTTGCCCTTGCGTGCCGCCGACTTGTCGATCGCGTAGGCCACGAAACAGCTGAGGCTCATCGCCAGGTAGGCGGCGCCAACCTGCAGCGGCAGGTCCCACTTCCAGGTGGCAGCGGCGTACAGGACAGCAAACAGCAGGAGCGGCAGGTAAGGCATACGGTGAGCTTACCCCGGCAAATAGCTTGGTGTCTACATGGAAAGGAAATACTGCTTTTGGCCTATGACCGTTGGATAACGAACAGAGGGAGCGATGCCGGAACGCCTACGCTCGATCTCCTACCGTGTCACCACAAGGAGTACGAGATGGCTTTCGATCTTGGCAGTCTTCTAAACCAGTACCTGGGCGGCGGCGCCGGCGGCGGCAACCCCCACCAGGCCAACGACGACTTCGACCGGGTCGCCTCGAACGCGCCGCCCGACGTGCTGGCGCGCGGCGTGACCGGGGCCCTGCGCTCCGACCAGACCCCGCCCTTCCCCCAGATGGTGAGCCAGATGTTCGGCCAGAGCAATCCGAACCAGCGCGCGGGCATGCTGAACCAGCTGCTGGCCACACTGGGCCCGGCGGTACTGGCCCAGCTTGCCAGCCGGTCCGGCGGCCAAGCTGGACTTGGAGGCCTGGGCAGCATCTTCGGCGGCGGCCGTGCACCCACCCAGGTCACGCCGGAACAGGCCGCGCAGGTCTCGCCCGAAGAGGTGCGCGAACTGGCCGAAAAGGCCGAACAGGAAAACCCGAGCATCGTCGACCGCATGGGTGACTTCTATGCCCAGAACCCGACCCTGGTCAAGGCGATCGGCGGCGCGGCGCTGGCCATCGCACTGGGCCATATGGCGCAAAACATGCGCCGCCAGTGATCCATGGCGCTGCACCGTTGAATAGCGAACAGAGCAAGCATCGCCAGAACGCCTACGCTCGCTATTCAACCGTATGCAGTCAGGAGAACGAATATGGCATTTGATTTGGGCAATCTGTTATCGCAGTATCTGGGCGGCGGCAACCAGGACCGGGCGGCGGACGACTTCGACCGCGTGGCCCAGAGCGCACCGCGCGCAACGGTCGCTGAAGGCGTCGCCAATGCCCTGCGCTCCGACCAGACTCCACCCTTCCCGCAGGTCGTCAGCCAGCTGTTCGGGCAAAGCGATGCGAACGGCCGCGCCGGCATGCTGAACCAGCTGCTGGGTTCCCTGAACCCGGCACAGCTGTCCTCGGTGGCAGGCGGGGTGTTCGGCAAGCTGTTCGGCGGCGGCAAAGTGACGCCGGAACAGGCCTCGCAGGTCTCCCCCGAGCAGGTGCGCGAGCTGGCCGAACAAGCCGAGCAGCAGAATCCCGGCATCGTCGACCGCATGAGCGCCTTCTATGCCGAACACCCGACCCTGGTCAAGGCGATCGGCGCCGGCGCGCTGGCGCTCGCGCTCGGCCACGTGGCACAACGCATGCGTTCTCAATCCACCATTCACCAAGGAGATGACATGGGCATCCTGAGCAATATTTTTGGCAAGATCTTCCCGAAGGCGCACGCCGCCAACAAGGGCCCGCAGGCGCAACCGCAGGCCCAGGCCCCGGCGCCACAGGCCCAGCCGCAGGCTGCTCCCCAAACGCAGCCGCAAGCACAGCCTCAGGCCCAGCCGCAGGCCGCGCCGGCCATGATGGACCAGGTCGACGTCGAGGAAATCCTGACCAATATGCAGAAATCGTCGGGCCAGCAGCTGAACTGGCGCAGCTCGATCGTCGACCTGCTCAAGCTGCTCGGCCTGGACAGCAGCCTGCAGGCCCGCAAGGAACTGGCCGCCGAGCTGCACTACACCGGCGACACGGGCGACTCGGCCTCGATGAACATCTGGCTGCACCGCCAGGTCATGAACAAGCTGGCGGCCAACGGCGGCAAGGTGCCGGCCGACCTGCGCGACTAAGGCTCAATCGGCCAGCGAGGTGTTGGCCGCCGTCCCGCACGAGAAGCAGAAGCGGGCGAAGGCATTCTTGCGGCTGTTGCAGCAGCCGCAGCGGTCGAACAGGCCGATGCCGCAATGCGGGCAGAAGTCGACGCTCGCATCCTTCAGGTCGACCGGCCGCTCGCATCCCGGACACACGCCCTTGCCCAGCCGGGCAAGGGCGGCGTCGTAGCGCAGGGTCTGGCGGCGCTGCACGTCCGGCAGCGCTTCGGCCTGCCGCTGGCGCGCCAGGTAGTGCTGCAGCGAAACGATCGCGTAGCGCCCCACCAGCACCGTGACGGCGATGCCGACCAGGTAGCGCACGTAGCCGCCATAGCTCGGCAGGTAAGGCACGAGTTCGAAGAAGAAGGCGAACAGTGCGAAGAAGATGAATCCCCACACGAAGGGCCAGTATTGGCTCTGGCGCTTGCGCGCGAACAGCCAGCCGGCCAGCACCAGCAGCGGCAGGGTCAGGGCCAGGCGGTACAGGAAGACCCGCAGTTCCTTGGACGTGGCCGCCTTCTCGTAGGCGGCCCGCGCCGGCTTTTCCATGCGTTCCCAGCGCATCTGCGCGCGCTGCAGGGCCTGGTCGGCATCCAGCAGGGCCTGCTGCTGGGCCTGGACGGCCGCCAGCGCGCGGCGCTCGTCAGCCTCCAGCTTGTCGAGTCCGCGGGTACGTTCGAGCAGCTCGGGATCCTGGTCGGGACGCGCAGTCGCGCGGCGCGTGGCCAGCCAGTTATCGAAGGTCTCGCGCGCCGAGCGGGTATTCGCGCGCGCCACCTCGTGCTGCTGGGTGGCCTGCTCCAGGTCGAGCTGGGCAGTATCGCGCCGGGCCCGCGCCGCTTCCTGGCCGGCGCGCAGGGCCTCGACCCCGTTGCGGTCCATGAACTGCTCGATGCTCAGGGGCCGCTCGACGTCCCACAGGTTATCGACGAGTTTGCCGCCCAGGCCGATCAGGAAGGCGGCAAATGCGAACGCGACCAGCCACAGGGCGCGTTGCATCCATTGTTCGGTCAGGCGCAGGCCTTTGCTCATGAAACGGTCCTCCAGTGACGGTGATGGCGCAAGAGTGCCACCGGAGGGAGTCGCGGGCCAGTACCGGCCGCAAGGGAGAGCTGTGCCGATACCCGGGGTACCGGCACACGATACCGCGGTGGATCAGAAGTAGGACAGGCCCAGCGCCTTCTTCACTTCGTCGGTGGTCTGCGCCGCCACTTCACGCGCCCGCATGGTGCCTTCCTTGAGGATCTGCAGCACCTGGCCGCGGTCCTTGGCAAACTCTTCGCGGCGTGCGCGGATCGGCGCCAGCAGCTCCTGCAGGATTCCCTCCAGACGCTTCTTGACCACGCTGTCGCCCAGCCCGCCGCGGGTGTAGTGGGCCTTCATCTCGGCCAGGCCTTCCTTGTCGGTATCGAAGGCATCGAGGTAGATGAAGGCGACGTTGCCCTCCAGGTGGCCCGGATCCGACACCTTCAGGTGCAGCGGGTCGGTGTACACCTGCTTGACCGCGGCGCGGATCTCGTCGGCGCTGGCGCCGAGGTTGATAGTGTTGCCGAGCGATTTGCTCATCTTGGCGCGGCCGTCGATGCCCGGCAGGCGGCCGACTTCCGGCACGATCGCCTTGCACTCGACCAGGATGTCCTTTTCCGGGCTGTAGGTACGGTTGAACCGGCGCACGATCTCGTTGCACTGCTCGATCATCGGGATCTGGTCTTCGCCCACCGGCACCACGCTGGCCTTGAAGGCGGTGATGTCGGCGGCCTGGCTGGCCGGGTAGGTCAGGAAGCCAGCCGGGATGTCGCGCTCGAAGCCGCGCAGGAGGATCTCCTGCTTCACGGTCGGGTTGCGCTCGAGGCGCGCCACGGTCACCAGGTTCAGGTAGTAGAAGGTCAGCTCGGTCAGTTCCGGGATCTGGGACTGGATCAGGATGGTCGTACGGGCCGGATCGATGCCGCAGGCGAGGTAATCGAGCGCCACCTCCACCACGTTCCGGTGTACCTTACCGATGTCATCCATGTTGTCGGTCAGCGCCTGGGCGTCTGCGAGCATGACGAACTGGCGGTAGGTATTCTGGTACTCGACGCGGTTGCGCAGGCTGCCGACGAAGTGGCCCAGGTGCAGCGGACCGGTAGGACGGTCGCCGGTAAGGATGATTGGCGTGGAAGTGTTCGGGGTTGGGGAGCTCATCGGGTTTCCTTGTTATTGCCCCGATCCTCCTGCGCTGGATGTGAAAACGCCACCCGGATCGAGGCGGCGTTAGTCGAAATGCACATCATTCCTGTGGCCGCACGCTAGGAGCGGCGCCACCAGGTCAACAAAAAGTGATGTGCTTTCGGAAAATTCATGGACCGCATGGTTGCAGGTTGGCGCAAGGATGTCAACCGCTACCTAGTCCCTGGCCTGCGGCCGGCTCTCCCCTTTCGACGATTTCTTGCCTGGGACGCCGAGCTGTAGGGAATTTGTTGTTAGAAAACTAATATTTGGTGAAATTGATGAATCCACAAAAGAGCACGAACAGCCAAATCCGTCCCCTGGAACTCTGGGGCGGCCTCGAATGCACGGTCAACCGTGTCCGCGACGAGTATTTCAGCCAGCTCGAGCGCAACGGCCATCACGGCCGCGCCTGCGACATCAAGCGCTTCGCGTCCACCGGCATCCGCGCAATCCGCTATCCCGTGCTATGGGAACGCACCGCGCCCGACGGCCTCGCCAAGGCCGACTGGAGCTGGGCCGACGAGCGCCTGAACGCCCTGCGCGAGGCCGGCGTGACGCCGATCGCCGGCCTGGTCCACCACGGCAGCGGCCCGCGCGACACCAGCCTGGTGGACCCGGCCTTTGCCGAACGCCTGGCCGAGTATGCCGGCGCGGTGGCCGCGCGCTATCCGTGGCTCGAGTACTACACCCCGGTCAACGAGCCCTGCACCACCGCCCGCTTCGCCGGCCTGTACGGCGTCTGGTACCCGCACGGCCGCGACGACCGCACCTTCATCGAAGCCCTGCTCGTCCAGTGCCGCGCCGTGGTGCTGTCGATGCGCGCGATCCGCGCCGTCAACCCGAACGCCAAGCTGGTCCAGACCGACGATCTCGGCAAGACCTACGGCACGCCCGAGCTCGCCCACGTGGCCGAGTTCTACAACGAGCGCCGCTGGCTGGCCTGGGACCTGCTGTGCGGCATGGTCGACGAGCAACACAAGCTGTGGAAATACCTGACCAAAACCGGCATCGCGGCCGAAGAATTCCTGTGGTTCCGCGAGAACCCCTGCCCGCCCGACATCATGGGCGTCAACTACTACGTCACCTCCGAGCGCTGGCTGGATCACCGTCCCGAGCGCTTCCCCGAGCACCACCGCGGCGTGGCCGACGGCATCCCGTGCGCCGACATCGAGGCGTCGCGCGTGCTGGCCACGCCGACGCCGGGCATCGCCCCGCTGCTGCTTGAGACCTGGGACCGCTACGGCATTCCGCTGGCCATCACCGAAGCCCACATCGACGCCAACCGCGAAGATCAGCTGCGCTGGCTACTCGAGATCTGGGAAGCGGCCCAGCAGTCGCAGCAGAACGGCGTCGACGTGCGCGCCGTCACCGTCTGGTCGCTGCTCGGTTCCTTCGACTGGAACAGCCTGGTCACCCAGAACAAGGGCTACTACGAGCCTGGCCCCTTCGACGTGCGCTCGCCCATGCCGCGCCCGACCGCGCTGGCAAGGATGATGAAGGAACTCTCCTCCGGCGCACCGCTGTCGCACCCGGTGCTGCGCGGCCAGGGCTGGTGGCGCCGCCAGGGCCGCTTCCTGTGCCACCCGCCGGTGGCCACGCCCGCGGCGCTCACCTCGATCTCGGCCGACGGCCACCGCCTGGTGGGCACCGCTGCCGCCCCGATCCTGATCCTGGGCGCCACCGGCACCCTGGGCCGTGCCTTTGCGCGCGTGTGCCGCAAGCGCAACCTGTCCTACCGCCTGCTGTCGCGCAAGGAGATGGATATCGCCGACGCCGGCTCGGTCGAGCGTGCCCTGGCCGAGCACCAGCCCTGGGCGGTCATCAATACCTGCGGCTACGTGCGCGTGGACGATGCCGAGAACGAAGCCGAGCGCTGCCGGCGCGAGAACACCGCCGGCGCGGCGATCCTGGCCGCCGCCTGCGCGCGCCACGGCATCCACCTGACCACCTTCTCGAGCGACCTGGTATTCGACGGCAAGCAAAGCCGCCCCTACGTGGAGTCGGACCCGGTGGCCCCGCTGAACGTCTACGGCCGCAGCAAGGCCGAGGCCGAGGTGGCGGTGCTGGACGAACACCCCGGCGCGCTGGTGGTGCGCACCAGCGCCTTCTTCGGCCCCTGGGACCAGTACAACTTCGTCACCCTGGCGCTGAACGCGCTCGAGCGCGGCGAGCCCTTCGTGGCCTCGAACGACCTGACGATCACGCCGACCTACGTGCCGGACCTGGTGCACGCCTGCCTGGACCTGGCGATCGACCGCGAGGCCGGCATCTGGCACCTGGCCAACGGCGGCGAGCTGACCTGGGCGGAACTGGCCCTGAAGGCAGCCGAGCGGGCCGGCGTGGATGCCAGCCGCCTGGAGGCACGATCGATCGCCTATCCGGCCGCGCGCCCCGCCTACTGCGCCTTGACCAGCGAGCGCGGCATCCTGCTGCCGCGCCTCGACCAGGCCCTCGACCGCTACCTGGAGCTGCGCAACGTGCACGATCCGGAGATCGAGGAACTCCAGCACACCGCCGAAAGCCGCCAGCCGGTGGCCAGCGGGCACCGGCAGCAGGAAGAAACGCCGCCGGAGGCGATACAGGCCGGCAATTGCTGAATACGGAAGGACGACACTAGTCCCATTGAGGGCAATGCCACTGGCATTGCCCTTCTTTTCTGGCGCCGGCGCTGTACTGACACCCCTGCTCCCACGCTACAATCCCGGGCAAACAACAATGTCTTTGCCCACCCATCGTGCAAGAGCAACACGCATTCCCTTTCCTGCGGGAGATCCTCCTCTTCCTGATCCTCTCGGGCATCCTGATTCCCATCCTGCAGCGCCTGCGCATCAACCAGGTGATCGGCTTCCTTGCCGTCGGCACCCTGGTCGGCCCCTTCGGCCTGGGCCTGCTGGCCGGCGAGCTTCCCTGGCTGGCCTTCCTCACCTTCCCACGCGACCAGGGCATTGCGGCGCTCGCCGAGATCGGCGTGCTGTTCCTGATGTTCATGATCGGGCTCGAACTCTCGGCGGCGCGCCTGTGGGCGATGCGGCGCTGGGTGTTCGGCGCCGGCACCGCGCAGGTCCTGGCCAGCGCGGCGCTGGTCGGTGGCGTCCTGCTGCTGGCCTACGGCCTCGACGCGCAGGCAGCCCTGGTCGTCGGCCTGGTGCTGTCGCTGTCCTCCACCGCGGTCGTGATGCAGCTGCTGGCCCAGCAGGGGGCGACCGGTTCCCCGCTCGGCCAGGCCGCCTTCGCCATCCTGATGCTGCAGGACCTCGCCGTGGTGCCGATCCTGCTCCTGATCGGCGCCCTCGGCGGCGGCAGCGGCGGCGACAGCGTCGCCGTCCTGGCGCTCACCACCCTGCTGAAGGCCGGCATCGCCATCACCCTGATCTACCTGGTCGGCGGGCGGGTCGTCCACAAGCTGTTCCGCGCGTTTGCCGAGCATCGCCAGCCGGACGTGTTCATGGCGCTGATCCTGCTGAGCACCTTCGGCATCGCCGGCCTGTCGGCCGCCGCCGGCCTGTCGATGGCGCTGGGGGCGATGATCGCCGGCCTGCTGCTGGCCGAGACCGAGTTCAAGCACGAGGTCGAACTGATGATCGAGCCCTTCAAGGGCCTGCTCATGGGCCTGTTCTTCATGACCGTCGGAATGAGCATCGACACCCGCCAGATCCTGGCGGCGCCCCTGCTGCTGGCGGCCTCGCTGGCCGGGCTGGTGCTGCTGAAAGCCCTGGTGACGGCAAGCCTGCTGCGCATCGGCGGCCAGCCCTGGAGCCGCGCGCTGGAGGGCGGCCTACTGCTCGGCCAGGGCGGCGAATTCGCGTTCGTCGCGATCGGCTACGCCACGGCGTCGCGGGTGATCGACCCGGCGCTCGGCGGACAGGTCATGCTGGTGGTCGGCCTGTCGCTGTTCATCACGCCCCTGCTGGCGCGCCTGGGACGCGCCATCGGCGAGCGCGGCCAACACGCGCGCGACGAACATGTGGCGGCAAGCGACAACGGGGCCCTGGGCTCGGCGCGCGGCCGCGTGATCATCGCCGGCTTCGGCCGCGTGGGCCAGCAGCTGGGCAAGCTGCTCGGCGAGCAGAACATCCCTTTCGTGGCCTTCGAGTGCAATGCCAAGCTGGTGTCGAAGCTGCATGCGGAAGGCCAGCCAGTCTACTTCGGCGATGCTTCGCGCCCCGAACTGCTGCGCCGCGTGCATGCCGACGAAGCGCCGGCGATCGTGCTGACCATGGACCATGCGGCATCAAGCATGCACGCGGTGCGCGGCATCCGCCGCGAGTTCCCGCACGCGCGCCTGTTCGTGCGCTCGCGCGACGAGAAGCACGCGCGCGCCCTGCGCCTGGCGGGCGCCAGCGTGGTGGTGCCGGAAACGCTGGAAGCGAGCCTGCAGCTGTCGGCCTTCGTGCTGGAGGCGATGGGGCTGGACGCACGCCTGGTCGCCGGCATCGTCGACCACGAGCGCGACCTCGTCACGGCCAAGCTGCTGGAGCCGGAGGGCGCTGCCTAGCGCCAATCATCCGGACGGTCGAGTTGCGCACGCCAGACAAAGGCCATGCGCAGCGGAAGGGCCTCGCTATACTGGACCGGTCCACCGTCTGGAGGTGCAACATGTTCGCCCGCTTCGTGTGCACATTGCTCGTCGCCTTTCCCCTGCTGGCCGGCGCGGCCGACACCCTGGTCGTCAACAGCCGCGCGACCGGGACGCTGTATCTTCCCGGCTCCCCGGGAGTCGCCTACTCGCTGGACTTCGCTTCCGAGCTGCGGCCGGCGTCGGTCGGGCGCCAGTCTGGGGATATCGTGTTCAGCGAATACGGTCCTGCGACCTTCACCCTGAGCTACAACGGGCGGACCGAAGTCTGGTCGGACGCCTGGGATCCCGGCATGGGCCAGACCTCGGGAAGAATGTCTCCCGGCAGTCCCATTCTCAATACCGGCGACACGTTCTCGCACGATTTCCGCTTCATGTTCACCCGCGACAACTACGGGGCGGAAGGCGGCATTTCGCTGAGTACGCCGAGAGGCCTGTTTCCTGGATCGCTGGATTTCGTACCGCAGGCATTCACCGTGACCGATCCCGACCGGGCCAGCCTGATCATCAATATGCTCATGGGCGGCGAACGCATCGCCCAGTGGTACGGCACGGTGGACAGTTTTTCACTGTCGATCAGCCCGGTGCCGGAGCCGCGCGCCATGCAGGTGCTGCCGGTGGGATTGGCCGTCCTCCTGGCGGCCGGGTGGCGCCGGCGCATGCCGGCCTAGGCGGGCCCGCGCGCCGCCTTGCCGGCCGCCAGGCAGCCCCACCACGCCGCCTCTTCGAACACCGACAGCCCGGACAGGTCGGCATGGGCGAACAGCAGCGGGCCATCCGCCTCGCGCAGCGCCGCCAGGCCGGCGTTGCCGCGAAAGCCCGGCTGCGGCACCGCCATCGCGTGCGCGCGCAGTGTGATGTCCACGCGCTCGACACACGGTGCAAAGGCCCAGCCGTAGGCTTGCTTCAAGTCGCTTGCGGCCAGTCCTAGCAGCTCGTCCTGGCTGGCCGATTGCAGCCAGCGCCGCGCCGCCGCAGGCGTGTGCTGCGACAGCGCCGTATAGGCCGTGAACACGGTCTTCTCGGGCGGGCGCGAACGGATGTCCTGGTGGGTCGAGACGACGTAGCCGAGTCCCCTGCCCCCGTACACCACATTGTCCCAGGCCAGCTGGGCATCGGGCAGTTCGCGCGGGAAGTCGCGCATCAGGAAATTCGACACCATCCAGGGCGTGTAGTCCCCTAGGTGTCGCCGCGGATCGAAGCCATAGCCCTCGATGCCCTCGACCACGCGGCTGGCGACGAACAGCGGCATGGCTAGAATCGCGCGCCGGGCCCGCACCAGGAAAGATCGCGGTTTGCCCTGCTCAAGCGTGAAGCACAGCGCCTCGACCTTGCCGTCCACTTCGGCTACGTGCGCCGCCGTTCCCGCGCGCCGGCGCGGCCCCGCCCTGGCCGCCAATGCCTCGGCCAGCGGCGCCAGTCCACCGGGCCAGGTCAACAGCGCGTTCTCATCTGCATTCGCCGCCTGCCCCCAGCGTCCGGCGAAATAATGGATGCCGGCCCAGGCGGACACACGCTCGATGCCCGCGCCGTAGTCGTCGCGGCAGCAGTAGTCCAGGTACCAGCGCAGCGTGGCCGAACGATAGCCCTGGCCGCCCAGCCACTGCGCGAAGCTGACGCGGTCCAGTGCCGCAAACACCGGGTCGCCTGACGACAGCGCGAGCGGGAACACGAAGGCGCGCCGCCCATCCTTGCCGCGTACATGGCGCAAGCGCGCCATCTCATCAAAGAAGGCCTTGTGCTCGGCCGCATCCGAAGCGTCCGTGGGGACCAGCCCCTCGTGCCAGACGCCGTCGCGCAGCAGGCGTTCCTCCGGCCCGTGCAGGATGAAGCGCTCGTCGTAATAGGGCTTGTCCTGGTCCGCGTCGCGCAGCAGGATGCCGAGGTCCGCCAGCATCTCGCGCACGTGGCTTGATTCCGGGCCGGGCAGCGGCAGGTAGTGCGCGCCTGTCGGGCAGGCCAGGTCGCCGTAGCGGCTGCCGGCGGCATTGCCGAAGGCTTCGGGCCCGTCGAGCAGCAGGAAATCGTCATGGCCGAGTCGACCCAGCTTCCACGCGGAGCTCAGGCCGGCAATCCCGGAACCGAGGATCACCACATCGGTCTCGATCGTTTCGCTTGGGGGCGGCAGCTGCCCGCGGTCGCGCAGGAAGTGCCCCTCCGCCCTGCCGGGCGTGTGCACGGTGGGCGTGATCTCCTGCCAGCGCATGAAACCGGCGCTTGTGGCCAGCCCGGCCGCGCCGGCGCCCGCCCCCGTCAGCAGGAAGGAACGGCGGTCCATCAGCGGATCACCTGGTTCCAGTCTTCCTCGAACTCGCGCACCAGCGACTGGGTGTCCAGGCGGTTCGGCACCATCTGGCGGCGCGGCATGTCGGGCGGCCAGTCGAACATGGCGCGGGTGGTCTCGCCGGTCAGGTAGCGCATCGGCAGGCGGTACGAGGTCGGCGGCACGAAGCGGCCCTGGGGCGAGGCCATGATGAAGCCCCACTCGCCGAAAGATGGCACATACAAGTGGTAGGGCCAGGTCTTCAGCCCGACTTCGCGCAGCGTCGCCTCGATGGTCCAGTAGGCGTTCGGCGCGAAGAAGGGCGAGGTCGACTGCACCGCGATCAGGCCATTGGCCGCGACGTGCTTGCGCAGCATGCCGTAGAAGGGCACCGAGTACAGCTTGCCGAGCGCGAAGCTGGACGGATCGGGAAAGTCGACGATGGCCACGTCGTACATGCCGGCTTGGCTTTGCAGCCAGATGCCAGCATCGGCATTGATGATCTTCACGCGCTTGTCCTGTAGCGCGCCGGCATTGAGTTTGACCAGTTCCGGACGGGTCGCGAAGGCCTGGGTCATGGCCGGATCCAGGTCGACCAGGGTCACCTCTTCCACCTGCGGGTAGCGCAGCACTTCGCGCAGCGCCAGGCCGTCGCCGCCGCCCAGTACCAGCACGCGCTTGGCCCAGGGCAGCGACTGCATCGCCGGATGCACCAGCGCTTCGTGGTAGCGGTATTCGTCGCGCGAGGAAAACTGCAGGTTGCCGTTGATGTACAGGCGCAGGTCGTCCTTCCAGCGCGTGATCACCAGGCGCTGGTAGGGCGTGGTGGTCGAGTACACGACGTCGTCGCCGAACAGCCCGTGCTCTCCCCACTCGACCATCCGGTCCGAGAAGCCGAAGCCGAGCACCAGGGTGAACAGCACGGCGCTGGCGCGGATCGCCTTGCCGCGCAGGTGCTCCAGCTCATGGCGGAACACGTACAAGGTCCACATCGCGACGCCCACGTTGAGCATCCCGAACAGGAAGCCGGTGCGCACCAGCCCGAGATGGGGCGCCAGCACCAGCGGGAACAGCAGCGACACGGCCAGCGCGCCCAGGTAATCGAAGGTGAGCACGCGGCTGACGATCTCGGCGAACTCGGTGCGGCGCTCGTTCAGCGCGCGCATCACCAACGGCACTTCCATGCCGACCATGGCGCCGATCAGGAACACGGTCACGTAGAGCACCGTGCGGAAGGGCGCGCCCATCCAGGTGAAGGTCATGAACAGCACCGCCGCCGAGACCCCGCCGATCAGGCCGACGGCCAGTTCGATGTCGATAAAGCGGGACAGCACGTCCTCGTCGCGCACATACTTCGAGAAGTGGGCGCCGACACCCATGGCGAACAGGTAGCAGCCGATGATGGTGGAAAACTGCAGGACCGAGTCGCCCAACAGGTAGCTGGACAATGCACCAGCAATAAGTTCGTAAGCAAGTCCGCAGGAAGCGACAACAAAAACCGACAGGATCAGAATTTTTTTGGTCATGAAACAAATTTGTTCTAAGATCGCTGCTGCAATCTTGACTACTTTCTTTGGAGAAGCTTGTGCCCGCCATCCTAAACTATGTGCTGCATCTTGCGACGGCAATCGCGCTGGTTCTGGCATTTTTTGTGGTGTACACGCGGGTCACGCCTTACGACGAAGTGCTGCTCATCCGCCAGGGCAACTGCGCCGCCGCGGTCTCGCTGGGCGGCACCCTGCTCGGCTTTTCGGTGACGATCGCCTCGGCGCTGATGCACACCGATAACTACTACGAATTCTGCGGCTGGGCCGCGCTGGCCATGCTCATCCAGGTGCTGGTCTTCGTCATCGCCACGCGCCTGCTGCGCATGTCGAAGGACCAGATCGAGCACAACAACGTCGGTTTCGGCATCCTGCTGGGATCGATCTCGCTGTCGATCGGCCTGGTCAACGCCGGCAGCATCTCGTGATTTCACCAGGCTTTATTCAACGCGCATAAAGAGGAACCATCATGTCTCTCGGCTCATTCATCAAGAAGCAGTTTCTCGACGTCCTGCAATGGAACGAGGAAGGCGAAGGCGTGCTGGCCTGGCGCCATCCGATGGAGGATTAAGAAATCCAGAACGGCGCCACCCTGGTCGTGCGCGAGTCGCAGGTCGCCGTGTTCGTGGACGAAGGCCGCGTGGCCGACGTGTTCGGCCCCGGCACGCACCGCCTCACCACGTCGACCCTGCCGGTGCTGACCAACCTGAAGAACTGGGACAAGCTGTTCGCCTCTCCTTTCAAGTCGGATGTGTACTTCTTCTCCACGCGGGTGCAAACCGGCCGCAAGTGGGGCACGCCGCAGCCGGTGACGATCCGCGACAAGGATTTCGACATGATCCGCGTGCGCGCCTTCGGCATGTACTCTTACCGCATCGCCGACCCGCGCCTGTTCTTCACCGAGATCAGCGGCACCCGTGCCGTCTACACCCGCGAGGAAGTCGAAGACCAGTTGCGCGGCCTGATGCTGGCCACCATGGCCAACTCGCTGGGCGCCTCGAAAATCGCCTTCCTCGACATGGCCGCCAACCAGACCCTGATGGCGCAGCAGATCCGCGGCGACCTGGCCAGTGCCTTTGGCCGCTACGGCATCGGGCTGGACGAATTCAACGTCGCCAGCGTCAGCCTGCCGGAAGAACTGCAGGCGGCGCTCGACGAGCGCATCTCGGCCGGCATGAAGGCCAGCCTGGGCGCCGACAAGATGGGCGGCTTCACCCAGTTCCAGGTGGCCAGCAGCATCCCGCTGGCGGCCCAGAACGAAGGCGGCATCGCCGGCATCGGCGCCGGCGCCGGCGCGGGCATCGCCATCGGCCAGGCCATGGCCCAGGGCATGCAGGGGGCATTCGCCCCGCCCCAGCCGCCTGCCGTCCCGGCGGCCGCCGAATCGATCGAAGACCGCCTCGCCAAGCTCAAGGGCCTGTTAGAGAAGGGCCTGATTTCGCAGGGCGACTATGACAGCACCAAGGCCGAGCTGCTCAAGAAACTGATCGGCTGATGCAGACCGTTTCCTGTCCTTCCTGCGGCGCACCGGTCAGCTATCGCTCGCACGCCTCGGTCCTGGCGGTGTGCGAGTACTGCCGCGCGACCGTCGTGAAGGAGCTCGATGCGGTGCGCGACCTCGGCAAGATGTCCGAGGTGCTGGAAGACTACTCGCGCATCCAGGTCGGCACGGCCGGCGTGCACGGCGGGCGCGGTTTCACGGTCGTGGGCCGCATCCAGCTGCGCTATGACGCCGGCATGTGGAACGAGTGGTATGTGCTGTTCGACGACGGCCTTGACGGGTGGTTGGGGGACACGTCCGGCCAGTACGTGATGACCACGAAGCGCGAACTCGGAACCGGCTGGCCCGCGTTCGAGGCTGTACGGGTCACGCACCAGTATGACGTCGGCTTCGGCCCTTACGTGGCTTCCGACAAGCGCGTGGCCAGGTGCACCGGCGGCCAGGGCGAGCTGCCCTTCCGTGTCGGAGAAGGCTGGGAAGCGCGCGTGGCCGACTTCCGGCGCGGCCCGAGCTTCGCCACGCTCGACTATTCCGACGGCACGCCTCCGCTGCTCTATGCCGGCACCGCGGTGACGCTGGAAGAGATGAAGTGCCAGCTGCTGCGCGACGACGAGCAGATCAAGGCCAGCGCCGGCAAGGTCCGCGGCAAGGTCGACGTGCTGCAGTGCCGCTCCTGCGGCACCTCGGTCCGCTACCTGCCTGGCCTGGCGGCCAACTGCGTCTGCCCCGCCTGCTCGACCCGCATGGATGCGTCCTCGCCCCAGGTCGAGGTGCTGCTCAAGGGCGAGGAGCACGAGCGCGTCCAGTTCACCCTCGCGCTCGGTTCCGTCGCGAAGATTGGCGCCCAGACCTACCACGTGCTGGGCGCGATGCGGCGCCAGGACGACGAAGGCGAAACCTGGGACGAATACCTGCTGTACTCGACCCAGGGCCCCTTCTTCTGGCTGGTGGAGAGCAGCGAAGGCTGGTTCCGCTCGCAGGTACTGGACGACTGGCCGGCGCCGGCGCTGCCGGCCATGCCCGCCGTGCAGCTCGACGGCGTGGACTACAAGCGCACCTGGGTCTACCAGGCGCGGGTGCTGTACGCCGCGGGCGCCTTCAACTGGCGCGTCAAGGCGGGCGACACCGTGCAGGTCGCCGAGTACGAGCACGGCCAGAACGGGCTGGCGGCCGAGCACACGCCCGATGAGCTGACCTGGTCACGTTCCTCGCCGGTGGCGGAAGACCAGGTGCGCGCGTGGTTCGGCCTGGCGAAGCCGGCGGCGAAAGCGGCAGCCGGCAAGAGCGTGACGAATTCGGACATCGCCTGGCGCGCCCTGCTCTGGATCCTGGGCCTGAATGTCATCCCGCTCCTCTTCAATTTCACCGCGACGATCTTCCTGCTTGCGGCCGGCCTCGTGGCGCTGTTCCTGCCGATGATGCTGGCGCCCGAGAAGAAGAAATCCTGACCTCCATCGCATGAACCGCAACTTCCTCCTTTACGCCATCGTCGTCACCTTGGTCACCACCATCGTCTGCTGGGTTAGCATGGCGTCGAGCAGCCGTACGGGCGGCGGCAACAGCTGGCGCAGCCACAGCTATGGCAGCGGCAGCGGCGGCTATTCCGGCGGTGGCCACAAGTGAGCACGCCGCACCGCCCTGCCGGCGTCCATCTGCTGGCCGACCTGGCCGGCATCGATGCGCATCTGTTGACGGATGCGCAGGCAATCGACGCCCTGCTGCGCGAAGCCGCGCAGGCCGCCGGCGCGCGCATCCTGCACAGCCACTTCCACGCCTTCGGACCCGGCATGGGCGTGACCGGCGTGCTGCTGCTGGCCGAGTCGCACATCTCGATCCACACCTGGCCCGAGCATGGCTTTGCCGCAGCCGACATCTTCATGTGCGGAGAATCGCAGCCGCAGCGCGCGCTCGCGGTCATCGACGCCGCCTTCAGACCGAACACGCGCTCGGTCCAGACCATCGCGCGCGGACAGCTATAATCCGGGACTTGTCCAGACAACCCAGCAGGAACAGAATGACGCAAGCTGCTTCCCCTTCCAGCGCGCTGCCGAAGGCGCTCGGCCACATCCGCGTGCTCGACCTGTCGCGCGTGCTCGCCGGCCCGTGGTGCTCGCAAAACCTGGCCGACCTCGGCGCCGACGTGATCAAGATCGAACGTCCCGGCAACGGCGACGATACCCGCGCCTGGGGCCCGCCCTACGCCAAGGATGCCGAAGGTCGCGACACCAGCGAGGCTGCGTACTACCTGGCGGCCAACCGCGGCAAGCGCTCGGTGACGGTGGACATCGCCAGCAGCGAAGGCCAGGCCCTGCTGCACGAGCTGGTAAAACATTGCGACGTGGTGCTGGAGAACTTCAAGGTCGGCCACCTCAAGCGCTATGGCCTCGACTACGACACCCTGAAGGCCATCAAGCCCGACCTGGTCTACTGCTCGATCACCGGTTTCGGCCAGGACGGCCCCTACGCCCACCGGGCCGGCTACGATTTCCTGATCCAGGGCATGGGCGGCCTGATGTCGGTCACCGGCGAACGCGACGACCTGCCGGGAGGCGGCCCGCAGAAGGCCGGCGTGGCCCTGACCGACCTGATGACCGGCATGTACGCGACGGTGGCCGTGCTGGCCGCCCTGACCCACCGCGACCGCAGCGGCGAAGGCCAGCATATCGACATGGCCCTGCTCGACACCCAGGTGGCGATGCTGGCCAATATGGGCAGCAACTATCTCAACAGCGGCAAGCCGCCCAAGCGCTGGGGCAATGCGCACGCCAACATCGTGCCCTACCAGACCTTCGCCTGCCTGGACGGCCACATCATCGTCGCCACCGGCAACGACGGGCAGTACCAGAAGTTCGTCGAAGCGGGCGGCCGCCCCGAGCTGGGGAGCGACCCGCGCTTCGCCACCAATCCGCTGCGCGTGCAGAACCGCGACCTTCTGGTGCCGATCCTGGCCGAGATGGTCAGGGAAAAGCGCCGCGACGAATGGATCGCCCTGCTGGAAGCGGTCGGCGTGCCTTGCGGGCCGATCAACGACATTGGCGAGGTGTTCGCCAACGAGCAGGTGCGGGCGCGTGAAGTGGCGATCGAACTGCCGCATCCGACCGCGGGCACGGTGAAACTGGTGAGGAATCCAATCCGGATGTCGGCCACGCCCGCGACCAGCGACAAGGCTCCGCCCCTGCTGGGCCAGCACACCATTGAAGTGCTCCACGACGTGCTGGGCCTCGGCGAGGCGGAGATTGCCGCATTGCGCGGCAAAGGGGTGGTCTGATTAATGCAGTTGGTGCTTGAGGTCCGACAGGACATCATGCACCCGCGTCACCACCGAGGCGACCTGGGGCGAAGGCTGGGCGCTGCGGCACATGCGCTTGGCTTCGTCGCCCATCTCTTCCAGCCGGTCGATGCATTGCACCATCTGCATCTGGTCGTTCGATTGCATCACACGCTGGGCTTCAGGCATTTCGTGGGCAATCTTCTGGATACAGTCGCGGATTTCGCTGGGCGCCCCCTGGTCGTTCCGGGTGACTTCTTCGGCCTGGTTGATCGTCTGCTGGATCTGGCTGAAGCGTTGTTGAATTTCGGCAGCTTGCAACATGATGAGCTCCTGAAAGTAAGGCGGTGAACCGCTCGGACCAATCACTTTAGTCCTCCCAGCAGGGATATCAAGCACGCATTTCTGCCGTGCGCGCGTCAAGCCCGGGGCGGCTGCCGACACCTGAGACCGGCCCCCTAGGCGGAAGGAGCCGGCGCCAGCCGCCGCAGGCGCAGCGCGATGGCCATCCCGACGCCGAGCAGCCCGCCGAGCACCGCCACCACGCCCGCCCAGCCCCAGTGTTCCCACACGTAGCCGGTGAACCAGCCGACCACGCTCGATCCGAGGTAGTAGCAGAACAGGTAGATGCCCGAAGCCAGTGCCTGCGGCGGCCGGGCGCGCCGCCCGACCCAGCTGCTGGCCACCGAATGCGCGGCGAAGAAGCCGAAGGTCGCGAGGCCGGTGCCGAGCACGATGGCGACGACCGAATCGTGCAGCGTCACCAGGAGGCCCGCGATCATTACCCCCATGAACAGCCACAACACGTTGCGCCGTCCCAGCCGGTCGGCCAGCTTGCCCGCCCACATCGAGCTGAACATGCCGAGCAGGTAGAGCAACGACACCGCGCCCACCGCGCTCTGGCTCAGGCCGAACGGTGGCCCAAGCAATCGGTAGCTGATGTAGTTGTACAGGCTCACAAAACAGCCCATCAGCAGGAAGGGCAGCACGAACAGCCAGGGCAGGCCTTCGTCCGCCAGGTGGGTGCGCAGGCCGTCGAGGAAGCCCGGCGCCTTCGCCCGCTTCGCTTCGCCATGGCGCGAACGCGGCAGGCTGCGCGAGAACTCCCAGGCCGCATATAGCCCGGCCGCGCCCAGCAGCCCGACCGCGATGCGCCAGGAGACGAAGTCGCTGATCACCGACGACAGCACCCGCCCGCTCATGCCCCCGAAGGCGCTGCCGCTGATGTACATGCCCATCGACAGGCCGAGCGAGCTCCCTTCGATCTCGTCGCTGAGGTAGGCCATCGCCACCGCCGGCAGGCCGCCCAGCACCAGGCCGAGCAGCATGCGCGCCCCGACCAGCTGGGTGTAGTCCAGCGCGAAGGCAGAAAGGATGGTGAGCAGCGCGCCCCCGACCATCGACGCCACCATCAGCTGCTTGCGGCCGATGCGGTCGGCCACGCTGCCCGACAGCAGCAGCGCCACCGCCAGCGTGGCGGTGGAGACCGACAAGGCCAGGCTCGATTGGGCGGGCGTGAGGGAAAAGTCCTGCGCCAGCAGCGGCATCAGCGGCTGGACGCAGTAGAGCAGCGCGAAGACGGAGAAACCGCCGAAGGCCATGGCGCGGTTGATGCGGCGGAAAGCGGGACTTCCCGCCGCGATCGGACTGCGCGCCGCTGCCACAACGAGTCCGCTACGGCAAGTCCGGATCGAGTTCGGACCCGGCGTAGTTTTCCAGCTCCGTGAAGAGCTGCTTCATGGTGGCCTTGGTCTTGATGTGCTGCAGCACCGTGCAGTGCTCGCGGTAGGTAGCGATGCGCTCGGCGATGATGGGCTGGTGCTGCGCCGGGACCTGCGCCATCAGCGCGGCCCAGCCGGCTTCGAAGTCCGGATCGTTCTTGCGCACCGACTTCACCAGGCGCTCGAACTCCTTCTGCCCGGTGCGCGCCGTAATGCGCCCGCCGCCCTCGACCGCGAAGATGATCGCGAGCGCGATCACGCCTTCGGCGTTCAGGTCCGGGTCGTTGATCGGGCCTTCGTAGTGGTGGCGGCGGATCCACTGGGCCGCGCGCACGATCGCCTGCACGCCCTGGCGCTGCTTCAGCTGGCCGATGTAGCGCTCGTAGCCGGTCCAGCTCTCGCCCGGGTCGGCCGTGCACAGGTCGACGAACAGCTCCTTCAGGCGGCGCTGGGAATAGATCGGGTCGACGTCGTACTCGCCGACCAGGCTGTCCTCGGGCAGCGCAGACAAGTCCTTGACGAGGCGGAAGCCCTGCTGGAACACCAGTTCGGCGCCCTCCTCGATCAGGATGTCGAGCGCGTCGAGGTCGTCGTCGCTGTCACACAGGTGCTCGAGGCCGAGCGAGACCCCGCCCACGGTGAGCAGCAGCGCGCGCTGGATGCCCTCGGCGGTGCGGTCGTTGGTGAACTTCTCGGCCACCATGGCGGTGATACCGGCCAGCTCCTCCGCCAGCAGGGAGGCCTCGTCGGGCGTGGCTTCCAGGGGCAGCAGCTTGATCGCGCGCACCAGGCGCGGCGGCTTCTCGATGACGATTGCAGGCAGCATCGTTCCTGGCGCTCCGCTCACGAGAAGATGTCCGTGCCCATGCTGCGGCGGGTACCGCGGCGCGGCATGCTGCGCACCGACGGCACCTGCTTGCGCAGGCGGTACAGCAGTTCACGCGTCGTGCGCTGCATGAAGGGCGATTCCTCGTCCGGGTCGTCCGGCAGCTCGACGTCGGCCATCTCGGCGCTGTGGCGGAATTCCGGGAACAGCTCGAGCAGCGAACGCTCCCAGCCGTCCTCGCTGGCCTTGGCCAGGTCGACCGCCAGCGGCGCGATGTCGCTGTCGCCGCTGGTCTGGGCGGTGACGTAGCGGCCCTTCGACAGGATTTCGCCGGCCAGCTCGAGGATTTCCTTCGGGGCCAGCGACCACAGGATGGCGAACACGGTGGCGCCATGGTCGGTGGCGGAGGCTTCCTGCAGCAGTTCGTGGCGGCGGTCTTCGTCGTCGTTCGCGTAGACGATGCCATGCACGTGGTTGAACAGGTTCTCGGCGATGCGTTCCGGATCGTCCTCGATCAGGTTGTCCGGCCAGGTGGCGGCGATGTAGGCCAGGCTCTCGGCCCAGGCCCTGGGCGGCACCAGCATGGTGGCCAGCGAGGTCTTGGCGCCATCGAAGCCCGACAGGTGCAGCGCGGTGACCTGGGGCGGCAGGGTCGACAGCACTTCGACCACGGCATAGTCGCCGTGCTCGTCGGCCGCCTGCGAGAACGCCTCTTCGGCGTGCTCGAGCGAGCCGGCCAGCACCAGTTCGCTGACCTGCCTGGTCAGCGCCGGCAGGTTGGCTTTGTTGTCGTCGCTCATTCGCGCTCTCCGTCCGCATCGAACAGCTGGGTGAAGTCGTCGGTGGCAGCCGTGTCGTCCATGTCGTTGTCGTCGCCTTCGTCGCCTTCCCCGAGGCGGGCGAAGTCGCGGTCCTCGTCTTCCCAGCGCCCCTGGTTCTTGTAGAGGAAGGCCGTGATGATGGCCTGGCGCGCCAGCTCCGGATAATTGGCCGTCATTGCTTCGTACATGGCGCGCCCCTGTTCACCTTCGCACTCGGCCATCGCGAACACGCGCGAAGGAATGTCGCCTTCGTAGTCGCCGGCTTCGCGCAGCAAACCTTTCGGATCCTTGAACCTGATGCAATCAACGAGCGCGAAGGCCATCAGGTTGACGTCGTCCAGGCCCGATCCGCTCGCGTATTCCGAGACCAGGGCGCCGACCATCATGTCGTAATTCTTCTTGTTGGGCGGGTCGCCCAGCGTGCCCTCGATCTGTCCGTCCAGTTCGCGCGACTGGAACGAGAATTCGGGATGTACGTTTTTCATTGTGTGTCCTGTTGATTCATTGCTGTAGATTCACGCCGTTCAGCGCGAACAGCGAGCGCCACAGCTCGAAGGCTTCGGCCTCGGCATCGAGCACGATGCGGTGGTTGACGCTCTGGTTGTATTCGGCACGCTTGACCGGATCCGACAGTATTTCATAAGCCTTGGTGACGGCCTTGAAGCGCGCTTCGGCGCCCGGCGCCTGGTTGCGGTCCGGGTGGTAACGCATCGCGAGCGAGCGATAGACCTTCTTGATCTCGTCGTCGCCGGCATTCGGGGCGACGCCGAGGATCGCGTATAAATTTTCCAACTGGAATTCTCCCGGGGATGGGCCACGGTCTGGGCCATAAAGCTGAGGCCGCAAAACGGCAAGGACGAGATTATCCTATAGAAAACGACAAGTTGGCGAGAGCGGGTCTCAGCGGCGGTGGGGCTGGACCGGCGGCGCCAGGTGTGCCGCTTGCGAACGAAGCTGCGGCAGCGGCGGCAGCGGCATGCCGGCCAGGGCCAGCAACCAGGCGCGGACCAGTTCCGGATGGGTGGCGAGGGTTTTCATGGTGGAACCTTGCGAATGGACGGAATTACCCCAAGTATGTATCTGCCAAACGGGGCGTACCGTGCGCTTCACCACATACTGGAGTGAGAGGCTGCTGCGTTACGGTAAAATGTCCGGAATAACCTATCCCATCTCTTTTTCATGAGCATTGATAAGAACACCCCGACGGCGGCGGGCAATCCCCCCTCGTCCAATTTCCTGCGCGCCATTATCGAAAACGATCTGGCAGCAGGCACGCACAAGCGTGAGGGCATGCCGCCCGTGATCACCCGTTTCCCGCCGGAGCCAAACGGCTACCTGCACGTGGGCCACGCCAAGTCGATCTGCCTGAACTTCGGCCTGGCGCGCGACTACAACGGCCGCTGCCACCTGCGCTTCGACGACACCAATCCGGAGAAGGAAGACCAGGAATACGTCGACACCATCATGGATTCCGTGAAGTGGCTGGGCTTTACCTGGGAACAGGGCGACGGCGAATACCTGCATTACGCCAGCGACTATTTCGACAAGCTGTACGAGATGGCGGAATACCTGATCCGCGAAGGCAAGGCCTATGTGGACAGCCAGAGCCCTGAAGAGATGGCGAAGAACCGCGGCAACTTCAGCACGCCGGGCATCAATTCGCCCTATCGCAACCGTCCGGTGGAAGAATCGCTGCAACTGTTCCGCGACATGAAGGCCGGCAAGTACAAGGACGGCGAGCACATCCTGCGCGCCAAGATGTCGGAAGACGCGATGTCCTCGCCGAACATGACCAACCGCGATCCGGCGCTGTACCGCATCCGCCATGCGCACCACCACCGTACGGGCGACGCCTGGTGCATCTACCCGATGTACGACTACACGCACCCGATCTCGGATGCGCTGGAAAACATCACCCATTCGATCTGCACGCTCGAGTTCCAGGACCACCGCCCGATGTACGACTGGCTGGTCGACACCCTGGCCGACGGCGGCTTCTTCCCGCGTCCGGTGCCGCGCCAGTACGAGATGGCGCGCCTGAATCTCACCTACGTGGTCACCTCCAAGCGCAAGCTGCGCCAGTTGGTGGATGAAGGCGTGGTGACCGGCTGGGACGACCCGCGCATGCCGACCATCGTCGGCCTGCGCCGCCGCGGCTATACGCCGGAATCGATCCAGCTGTTCTGCGAGCGCATCGGCGTCTCCAAGGCCGACGGCTGGATCGACATGAGTACGCTGGAAGGTGCGCTGCGCGACGACCTCGACCCGAAGGCGCCGCGCGCCATCGCCGTGCTGCGTCCTCTGAAACTCATCGTCGACAACTTCCCGGAAGGCGAATCGGTCGAGTGCTCTTCGCCGGTCCACCCGCACCATCCGGAGATGGGCGTGCGCAGCTTCCCGTTCACCCGCGAGCTGTGGATCGAGCAGGAAGACTTCATGGAAACCCCGACCAAGGGCTACCACCGCTTCACCCCGCCCGTGGGCGAGCAGCCGGGTTCGCGCGTGCGCCTGAAGTACGGCTTCGTGGTCGAGTGCACCGGTTTCGACAAGGACGCGGACGGCAAGGTCACGGCCGTGCACGTGAAGTACTTCGAGGATTCGAAGTCGGGCACGCCGGGCGCGGACAACTACAAGGTCAAGGGCAACATCACCTGGGTCAGCGCGGCTACGGCGCTGGAGGCCGAAGTGCGCCTGTACGACCGCCTGTTCACGGAGCCGCAGCCGGACGCCGGCGGCAAGGACTTCAAGGCCGCGCTCAACCCGAACGCGCTCGAGACCGTGACCGCCTACCTGGAGCCGGGCATGAAGGACGCGGTGGCCGACCAGCGCTTCCAGTTCGAGCGCCACGGCTATTTTGTGGCGGACCGCGTGGATTCGCAGCCAGGCAAGCCGGTGTTCAACCGCGTGACGACGCTGAAGGACAGCTGGGGGAAGTAATTCCTCTTACGCCATACTACTAAGGCTATCGTTTCTGCGTTTTGCAAGTATTTGAGGGGAGCAATGCTAGATGGCATTGCTCCCCGAATTTCTTGTTCTTGACCGAGAACGTTTCCATCTCGTCTACATCGTTGCATATTTGCTATACCTATTCAAGCTGATAGGTTCTTCGTTCCGTAAAGAGGCTTAGCGTAGGCATGTATGTCGCATTATCGCGACGCATTCACCTAGTAAGCGAGATTACGGATCATGCCCCCCCGCAGCTCCTCCAACCATCATGTCGTCATGCCGACGGCGATGCTGACAGGGGCATTGCTGTCCGTGGCGGTCGGCGCTGCCCTCTACCTGGCGACCGCCAAGGCGATCGAAACCGATGCCCAGACGCGCTTTCGCGGCATGGCGCGCACCGCCCAGTTCGCGATCGAGGCGCGCATCAAGAGTTATACCGACGTCCTGCGCGGCACGGCCGGACTGTTTCGCGCCAGTTCCACGGTCGGGGCCGACGAATTCCGCCACTACGTCGAGCAGCTCGACACGCCTCGCAACTTCCCGGGCATTGAGGTCATCAATTTTGCACGCAGCGTCGGCCCGGCTGAGTTGCCGGCAGTGGACGCGGACGTACGCCGCCGCCTGCGCCAGCACGGCATGCCCGAGCCTGCCACGAAGCTGGAAGCTCAGCCCGGCCGCGACAGCTACACCATCCTGCTCTACATGGAACCGGCCACCCCGCAAACGCTCGACAAGCTCGGCCTGGACCTGGAAGCACGCAGTTACATCCGCCATACGGCGGCAGAGTCGCGCGACAACAACACCATCGCGGCCTCTGGTTTCCGCGTCAGGATAGGTCCCGGTCCGATCCAGAACGCGCTCGCGATGCGCTTGCCGGTGTACCGCAGCGACATGCCGATCGATACCGTCATCCAGCGCCGCGCTGCCTACATCGGCTCCGTCGGCATCGGTTTCGGCGTCAACAGGATGGTCGACGGCGTGCTCGAGGGATTCCCGCTCGACGGGGTGCGACTGGTACTCACCGACCTCGACGATATTCCGCAGGAGCCGGGCGAGAACCGGCGCAACGGTGTCCTGTATGACAGCAATCAGGCGGCGAAAGTCCCGCAGCAGCTGGTCTCCGACGAAGCCGGCCTGCTGCGTGCCAGCCTGCCGATCGCATTCAACCAGCGCCATTGGCTCGCCGATTTCAGTATCGAGAAATCAGCGCTGTACACGCGCTTCGACCTGTTCTACCCCTGGCTGGCCGCCCTGGCCGGCACGCTTAGCACCGCCCTGCTCTACGCGCTGTTCCAGACCATGGCCTCGTCGCGCCGCAGCGCCCTGCGCATGGCCGAAGACATGACGCGCGAGCTGCGCGCCAGCCAGGCCAAGCTGCAGGCCACCAACGAGAAGCTGCGCCAGCTGGCCGCGCATGCGGAGCAGATCAAGGAAGGCGAGCGCAAGCGCATCGCGCGCGAGATCCACGACGAGCTCGCGCAGAACCTGCTGGCCCTGAAAATCGAGGCCGAGATCCTTGCCAACCGCACGCGCGACCGCCATGGTCGCCTGTACGAACGCGCCAGCGCGACCGTACGCCAGATCGACCTGACCATCCGCAGCGTACGCCAGATCATCAACGACCTGCGGCCGAACGTGCTCGACCTCGGCCTGAACGCGGCGGTGGACTGGCAGGTGGCAGACTTCTCGCGCCGCACCGGCATCGAATGCGAACTGGTCGAGGACGAAACCGAGCACCACCTCGACGACGGTTGCGCCACTGCCTTCTTCCGCATCCTGCAGGAGTCGCTCAACAACGTGGCGCGGCACGCGCGCGCGACCAAGGTGCGGATCGACCTGCACCAGCACGCCGACATGCTGACCATGACGATCCGCGACAATGGCATCGGCATGCAGCCGGGCAGCCGCAACCGCAACGGATCCTTCGGGCTGGTGGGCATCGAAGAGCGCGTCAATATCCTGGGCGGCAGCTTCTCGATCAGCAGCGGCCCGGATACCGGCACCACCATCGTCGTCACCATTCCCGTAGGCGGGCATCCATCCGAACCACCCGCTGCTCCAACCTACGACAGCGATGCCGCGCTGCCGGCCATCGCCTGAGCATGGACCGGATGCGTGCCCATGTTGTCTCGTTTCAGCACAGCAGTTACTCGGTTGACAGAACTCAACACTAAGCCTGACCGGTCGCAGGACAATTGTTATCACTGCCATCGGTCAAGACGCAGTTCCTGACTTCCGATTAACCGCGTCACATTCTTTGAGGAGGATTCGCTGACGTAACGCTCCAACACTAGGGATAAAAAAAGAATGCCTTAACAAACGGTTCTACAATAAAAGGTGATAACTATGTCGACCAACGAATTCGCAGCATTTGAAGCACTTGATCTTGCCCCGATCAAAATGAAACTGATGCATGTGGAATCCGGCGAAGGCTGGTCCGCCCTGCGGGCAGATGCAGTGGAAACGGAATACCGCCGCTTCCTGTTCCTGATGAAGAAATATCCAGACGCGGAGGCATCGCCGACCGTCGACGTCGACATTTTCTGGCACTACCACATCCTCGACACGATGAAGTACGCACGCGACTGCGAAGCCTTGTTCGGCTACTTCCTGCACCACTATCCGTACGTCGGCATCGGTGCGGATGCGAACAACGGCGACCAGGCCGCCGCAGGCGACCGCATGCGTGCGATCTACGAAACGGAATTCGGCGCCCGACCAGCCGCCAACGCTGCGTTCGCATTCTGCTCCGCGCCTGGCAAGCAATTCGACGCCGCGAATGCCGCATCCGCATTCTGTTCGGCCCCGGGCAAGCCGCGCGAAACCGCCAACGGCGCGTACGCATTTTGCTCTGCGCCGGGCAAGCCACTCGACGCCGCGAATGCCGCATACGCATTCTGTTCGGCCCCGGGCAAGCCGCGCGAAACCGCCAACGCCGCCCATGCATTCTGCTCCGCGCCGGGCAAGCAGCTCGACGCCGTGAATGCCGCATACGCATTCTGCTCCGCACCGGGCAAGCAGCTCAACGCCGCGAATGCCGCATACGCCTTCTGTTCGGCCCCGGGCAAGCCGCGCGAAGCCGACAACGCCGCGTATGCATTCTGCTCCGCGCCGGGCAAGCCGCGCGCAGCCGCAGGCGCCGCAAACGCCTTCTGCTCCGCACCGGGCAAGCCGTCGCAGGCGCAGCCTGATGTCGTACCGGGCAAGGAACTGGCGCACGCTGCCTGATTCTCCTTCCCTCGAACGGCCGGCCGGACGACGCTTGCGTCCCGCCGGCCGTTTTTCATTCAGGCCGCCAGCGCCTGCCCCACTCCCTGCGGCCGGGTCATCAACTCGCGCAGTTCGCGGATGCTGAACTCGCTCTCTTCATGCATGCGCAGCAGCAGCGTGGCGCCGATCGGCAGCGTGTTGTGGCGGATCTTGCTGATCACCGGCGGCGCCACCTCGAGCACGCGCGACAAGGCTGCGTCGTTTTTCAGGCGGAGCCTGGCGATGATGGCGTCGAGGAGCCGGTTGGGGTCGTATTCCGCGCCGGGCGGAAGGCGTCTGATGGGCATGGTTTCTTTCAGGATTGTTAAATATTTGTCACTTTGCGTGATCTATCGCGAATTCTTTGCACACAGGTCCGATATGGCATCGTTTGTATGGCATTTTTCGCCTGGGGCGAAATGATACACATTAGGAAAGCCATTTGCACAAGGGTGTTGCCCTTGTTGAAGGCATCCTCGGTTTGCCGAAGCGTGCGCATGCCTCCGGCCAGGCCGGACGCATCGGTGGACAGGGAGATTGCCGCCCCGGACGCAGGGCGGCGGAAGGATTTACTTCTTCTTGCCGGGGGCGGCCTTCTTGGCCAGGCCGCTGGCCTGGTACAGGGTTCTGGCGTCGGCGTGCGCACGCTCGACGGTGCGCATCTCGGGCTTGTCGTCGTGGGCGACGAAAAATTCCTTGTCCTGCGCCTCGACGACGATCTTGATCGCGGCGGCGTCCGCGATCCCGTATTTTTCGACGATCAGGGTGGTCACTTCGTCGAGGTATTCTTCATAGGTCATGCTGGTTCTCCTTGGGTGCCCGATTGTACGGGAGCCGCGGCAAGTTGCGCCAGCGCCGCCGCCACGTCCGGATAACGCAGCCGCACGCGCAGCTCGCGCTTCAGGCGGGTATTGTCCAGCCGGCGCGATTCGGACATGAAGGAGAGCAGCGTCGGCGTGACCACCGCCTGCAGCTCGGCGCGCGGCAGGCGCGGCGGACGCGCCAGGCCAAAGGCATCGGCCACAGCGTCGAAATACTCGCCCATCTTCATGCGTGTGTCGTCCACCGCGTGCACCACCCGGCCCGCGCCGCGCGCGCGGAACAGCGCAAGCAGGACGATGCGCGCCAGGTCGTCGGCATGGATGTGGTTGGTGTACACGTCGTCTTCCGGCCGCAGGGCCGGGGTGCCCTGCTCCAGCCGCTTGAGCGGGAGCCGCCCGGCGGCATAGATGCCGGGCACGCGCAGGATGGCTAGCTGCGTGCTGCCCGCAAGCGCCCAGGCGCGCAGCACCCGCTCGGCATCGACGCGCCGCTGCGCACGGGCATTGCGCGGCGCCACCGGACGCGTCTCGTGCACCAGCTCGCCACCGCAGTCGCCATAGACGCCGCTGGTGCTCACGTACACCAGGCGCGCCGCCTTGCCCAGCGCCGCCACCAGGTGGCGGGTGCGGCGGTCCAAGGCGCCCTCGGGCTGGGGTGGCGCCAGATGCACGACCCAGTCGGCCAGTCCGCGCAGGCGGCCCAGGGTATGGGGCTGGTCCAGGTCGGCGACGATGGGCACCGCGCCTGCGCCCCGCAGTCCGGCGCAGCGCTCGCGCTGGCTGGTCAGGGCGAACACCCGGAAGCGCCCGCCGAGCAGGGGCAGCAGGCGCATGCCGACGTCGCCGCAGCCGACGATGAGCAGGCGCGGACGACGGAAAGCGGAAGGCTGGGTCATGGCGAGCGTGCGGATTGGGAAGCCCGTCACTCTAGCACAGCGCCGTCCTGGCGTTTCACGGCCCCGCTGGCCCCGGTGTAGAATACCGGCCATTCACTATCGGCACCCAGACCCTGCATGACTTTCCAGATCACCGTCCAGCCCAGCGGCCACCAGTTCACCTGCGAAGCCGACGAAACCGTCCTCTCCGCCGCCATCCGCGCCGGCATCGGCCTGCCCTACGGCTGCAAGAACGGCGCCTGCGGTTCCTGCAAGGGCAAGGTCCTCGATGGTGAGCTGACCCACAAGCCGCACCAGCAGCGCGCCCTGAGCGACATCGAAAAGACCCAGGGCATGTCGCTGTTCTGCTGCGCGGTGCCGCAGCAGGACCTGGTCATCGAAGCGCGCGAAGTCGGCGGCAGCTCGGAGTACCCGGTGCGCAAGATGCCGACCCGGATCGCGGGTATCAAGCGCGCCGCGCCGGACGTCGCCATCGTCACGCTGCAGCTGCCGGCCAACGAAGCGCTGGCCTACCGCGCGGGCCAGTACATCGAATTCCTGCTCAAGGACGGCAAGCGCCGCGCCTACAGCATCGCCTGCGCGCCCTCGTTCAGCGGCCCGCTCGAGCTGCACATCCGGCACCTGGCAGGCGGCCTGTTCACCGACCACGTCTTCGGCACCATGAAGGAGCGCGACATCCTGCGCTTCGAAGGCCCGCTCGGCACCTTCTTCCTGCGCGAAGAATCCGACAAGCCGATCGTGCTGCTGGCTTCCGGCACCGGCTTCGCGCCCGTCAAGGCGCTGGTCGAGCACCTGATGCACCTGAAGTCGACGCGTCCCGTGCGCCTGTACTGGGGCGGCCGCCGTCCCCAGGACCTGTACATGGACGAGCTGTGCCGCGCATGGGAAACCACGCTGCCGGACTTCCAGTACGTCCCGGTGATCTCGGACGCGCTGCCGGAAGACGCCTGGCAGGGCCGCACCGGCTACGTGCACGCAGCCGTGATGCAGGATCTCCCGGACCTCTCCGGCCACCAGGTCTATGCCTGCGGCGCGCCGATCATGGTGGAATCGGCGCGGCGCGACTACGTGGCGCAGTGCAGACTGCCGGAAGACGAGTTCTTCGCCGACGCCTTCACCAGCGAGGCGGACCTGGCGCAAGCCTAAGGCACGGCAAGGCCGCAATTCGGGCACAATGCGAGGCTAACGAGCCCAAGCATTGTCCCGAAAGCCCTTCATGTCCCTGCTGTCCCCTTCCAGCGGCCTGGCCGTCCTGCGCAACCGTAATCTCGCCTTCTACCTTTCCAGCCGCTTCCTCGGCACCCTCGCGGTGCAGATGCAGAGCGTCGCCATCGGCTGGCAGGTCTACCAGATCACCGGCAGCCTGTTCGACCTGGGCCTGATCGGCCTGGCGCAGTTCGCGCCCTTCCTGGTGCTGATCCTGTGGGCCGGCCACGTGGCCGACCGCTACAACCGCCGCAACATCGTCCTGCTGTGCATGGCCACGCAGCTGCTGTGCAGCCTGCTCCTGGTGAGCTTCACGGCGAGCGGCAGCACCATCGTCTGGCCGGTGTTCGCGATCCTGGTGCTGTTCGGCTCCGCGCGCGCCTTCATGATGCCGGCCTCGCAGGCGGTGCTGAAGAACCTGGTGCCCGACCAGGACTTCAGCCAGGCCGTGGCCTTGAGCTCCTCGACCTTCCACGTGGCCGTGATCGCCGGCCCGGTCATCGGCGGCCTGCTGTACGCCTTCGGCCCGATGACCGTGCACGTGATCTCGGCCAGCCTCTTGAGCATCGCGGTGCTGTGCATGTCGCGCACCCGCGCGACCCGACAGGAGCGCAGCCAGGGCCCGGTGAGCTGGCATTCGCTGATGGAAGGCCTGCGCTTCGTGTGGTCGCGCCCGATCGTGCTGGGCGCGATCTCGCTCGACCTGTTCGCGGTGCTGTTCGGCGGCGCCACCGCCCTGCTGCCCGCCTATGCCCACGACGTGCTGCATGCCGGCCCCACCGCCCTCGGCTGGCTGCGCAGCGCCCCGGGACTGGGGGCGGCCCTGTGCTCGATCGCGCTGGCCTTCTTCCCGATCACGCGCCGCGTCGGCCTGTGGATGTTCGGCGGTGTCGCCGTGTTCGGCCTGTCCACACTGGCGATGGGCTTCACCAGCAGCTTCCCGGTGGCCCTGGGCGCCCTGTTCCTCCTCGGCGCGGGCGACATGGTGAGCGTCTACATCCGCCACCTCCTGGTGCAGTACGAAACGCCGGACGACATCCGCGGGCGCGTCAGCGCGGTCAACTCGGTGTTCATCGGCGCCTCCAACGAGCTGGGCGAATTCGAATCGGGCGTCACCGCCGGCTGCCTCGGCCTGGTGCGCGCGATCCTGCTGGGCGGCGCCGCCACGCTCGCCGTCACTGGCCTGTGGGCGCTGCTGTTCCCAGTGCTGTCGCGGATGGACCGTTTCCCGCACCATCAGGAGGACAAAAGCGAAAGGCAGCGCGCATGAAGCGCGAGGCGCTGAGCGTGCTGGTGGTCGAAGACCACCCGACCATCGCCCGCCAGCTGGTCGATTTCCTCGAGGGCCTGGGGTGGCAGCTTGACCATGCCGGCAGCGGCAGCCTGGCCGTGCGGCTGGCCACGCAGCACCGCTACGACGTGGTGCTGCTCGACCTCAACCTGCCCGACATGGACGGCCTGCAGGTGTGCCGCGAGATCAAGGCGCATGCCCCCAGCAACGTGCCGGTCCTGATGCTGACCGCACGCGACGCCTTCGAGGACAAGGCGCAGGGCTTCCGCGAAGGCGCCGACGACTACCTGGCCAAGCCCTTCGACCTGCGCGAGGTGGCCCTGCGCTGCGAAGCGCTGGCGCGCCGCGGGACGCTGCACCAGCAGCAGGAGATGCGGGTCGGCCCATTGACCCTGCTGGTGCGGGAAAAGCGCGCGCTCTACGACGGCGAGCCCCTGGTCCTGACCCAGGCCGGCTTCAGCATCCTGCAGCTGCTGTGCAGGGAGCATCCGCATCCGGTCTCGCGCTCGGCCCTGGTCCAGCACCTGTGGGGCGCGAGTCCGCCCGACAGCGATGCGCTCAAGTCGCACATCTATACCTTGCGCAAGACGCTGGAAGGGGCCGCCGGGCGCAGGCTGCTCGCCACCATCCTGCAGCTCGGCTACCGGCTCGACCTGGAGGCCTAGAACCATGCCCAGGTCGATCCGCCGCAGCCTGTTCGCCGCGCTGGCGGGCTTCACCGTCCTGATCTGCCTGTGCTACACGGGGCTGGCGGTGGTGATCGCCTACGTCACCGAGGACATGCTGGTGGAGCGGCTGCTGGAGCGCGAAGCGGCCGCCATCGAAGCGCAGGCCGCCCGCCACGGCGGAACGCTCCGCCCCGCCAGCGACCTGGTCACTGTCCACACCAGCCGCGCTACGCTGCCGGCCGTGGTGCGCGCAGCAAGCGCACCCGGCGACCTGCGCGCCGAGGTGTTCACGCGCACCGGCCAGCATTACCACCTGATGGTACGCGAGCTGCCCGACGGGTCCGGCAGCGCCAGGCGCATCTACCTGCTGGCCGACGTCGCTCCCGTGCTGGTGGTGTCGAAGGTGGTGCAGGACGTGGGCGGGGTGCTGGTCTTCGTTGCCGCGGCGCTGATCGCGCTGGCCCTGCTGCTGGCCTGGCTGCTGGCGCGGCGACTGGTACAGCCGCTGCAGGTACTGGCGCACGAGGCGCAGGCCCTGCGTCCCGGCGGCACGGCGCGCTTCAGCGCGCGCGGACGGCCGGACGAGATCGGCATCCTCGCGGAGCGCCTGGAGACCAGTCTCAGCGCGCTGCAGGCGGCCCTGCGCCGCGAGCACGATTTCACGCGCGACGTCGGGCACGAACTGCGCACGCCCCTCACTGTCATGAACAACACCCTGGCCATCGCAAGCAAGCGGCCGCTGGGCCGCGAGGAGCTCGGGCAGCTGCAGGCCGGCGTGGACGAGCTGCGCGCCACCATCGACGTGCTGTTCGCGCTGGCGCGGGCCGAACACGTGGGGCTGGAGGCCTTCGACCTGCGCGCCTGCATCGAGACGGCGCTGCTGCGTATTCCCGGAGCCGACGCCTGGGACGACGGGCGCCTGGCGCTCACGCTGCCGGAACGGCTGCAGGTCATGGGCAACCCGCACCTCGCCCAGCTGCTCGTCACCAATTGCGTGGGCAATGCCCTGTTCCATGGCGGGCCGCATACCCGGCTTGCCATCGGCTACGACGACGGGCGTCTGCTCATCGCCAATACCCTGGATGCGGCGCACGCCGGCCGGGTACAGGGTTTCGCGCACGGGCAGAACCTGCTGGGGCGGGTGGCTCGCAGCATGGGCTGGGAGATCGCGTTCCAGCCGGGGGCGGATAGCTACCGGGTCGAGATCGTCCTGCCGCCCGCGCGCAGAAAAAGGCGGCGGATTTCACCGCGATTTCACCGCCTCCCCCTTAGGCTGGGTGCTCCATTCACTAGGGAGCATCCAATGAAAAAAATCCTGATCGCCCTGCTGGTCCTGTCCAGCATCTGCAGCAGCGCCTTCGCCCAGAGGAGCACGCTGGTGTACAAGGACGAAAAACGCCGCTACATCGTCTACACGCCCTCCTCCTACCATGCCGACCCACAGCAGTCCTACCCGGTCGTATTCAACTTCCACGGCAGCGGCATGACGATGGCCGAGCAGATGCTCTACACCGGCATGAACCGGGCCGCCGACCGCCACCGCTTCATCGTGGTCTACCCGCTGGGCATCAAGCACGACTGGAACGTCGGCTTCGACATGCCCTACCTGGGCGGCAGCGACGATGTCGGCTTCACCGAGGTCCTGCTCGAGAAACTCAAGAAGGACTACCGTGTCGACACGTCACAGGTGTATGCAACCGGGCTGTCGCGCGGCGGCTTCTTTGCCCTGCGCCTGGCAGCCGAGCTGCCGCATGTATTCGCCGCGGTGGCCTCGGTGGGCGGACCGATGCCAGAACCGGTGGTCCAGCACCACACCAGGCAGGGCAAGGTCGGCGTGATGCTGATCCACGGCACGGCCGACGAGGTCGTGGCCTACGACGGCAAGGCGAGCGGCTACCTGTCGGCCATGGACAGCCACCGTTACTGGATCAGGCGCAACGGGCTCGAGGGCGCCCCCGAACAGCTGCGCAGCTTCAATGGCGACGCCAGCGACGGGACCGAGGTCGGCTACCGCGAACAGGGCAGCGCGGACCTCCGCGTCGCCCTGGTGACGGTGAAGGACGGCGGCCATACCTGGCCCGGCGCCGATGCCTTCAATGTTGGCTTGCCGATCGGCAAGACCACGCGCGACGTGGATGCGAACGAGCTCATCTGGCAATTCTTCGTCAAGCATCGCCGCTGAGCTTTGGATGTGGTCGGCCTTGCAACTTGCCGGACCGGCCCCACCTGTCGTAACAGGACGCGGCCAAAACGCTGCCGCGGGTAAGATCAAGCCGTTATGACAACAGGAGCAATCGTATGCAAATTAATGTCAATACCGACCGCACCATTACCAACCACCAGGGCCTGGACGAACACGTGGAATCGGTCGTCCGCAGCTCGATCGACCGTTTCGGCGACCACATCACCAGCGTCGAAGTACACCTGAGTAACGAGAACCGGCAGAAAGGCGCCGACGGCGGCAACTCGTGCATGATGGAAGCGCGTGTGCGCGGCTACCAGCCGATCGTGGTCCACGAGCATTCCGACGACCTGCGCCAGTCGATCAAGAACGCCGGCGGCAAGCTGGCGCGCGCCCTCGACAGCGCCCTGGGCCGTCTGCAGGACAAGGACCGCCACGGCCACGCTGCCCCGGCAGTCGATGCCCTCGCGGACAAGCACCTGACCGATTCGTAAGCGGTGCGAGCGCGCGCCCGGCTCCTGGGCGTGCGCTTGTCGTTTCAATTCAAGCCGCGCCTTCCATCATCGCCCGCAGTTCGCGCAAGTAGCGCAGGCCGGCCAGCGCGCGGCTGCCGTACCACGACATCATTTCCCCATCGACCAGGAACACCGGGATGCCGAGCTGCTTCTCGAGCGCGTCCGCATGCGCCTCGGTAAAGCGGTAGGGCTCGGTGGACAGCAGCACGGCGTCGAGCCCGTCCACCAGCTGCGCCGACCACTCGAAGCGCGGGTAGCGCGCCTCCCCCAGTTCCGGTACCTTCCAGCCCAGCTCGGCCAGCATGGCGGCGATATACGTGTCGTTCGACACGCTCATCCACGGATCCTGCCAGATGCAGTACAGCACGGTGCGCGGCGGCGCCGGCGGCAGTGCACGCAAGGCCGCGTATTCCTGCTCGAAGGCGGCGCACCAGCGTTCAGCCGCCTCTTCCGTCCCGAAGATACCGCCCATCAGGCGCGCCAGCGCCAGGTTGTCGCTCGGTTTCACCGGATGGGTGACGACGATGTGCGGCACGAACTTCGCCAGTTCCTCTACCGTCGGCTTTTCGTTTTCGTCGATGTTGACCACCAGGTGGGTCGGCGCCAGCTTGCGGATCTTCTCGACGTTCACGTCCTTGGTGCCGCCGACCTTCGGAATCGCCTCCACCGCCTCGCGCGGATGGATGCAGAAGCCGGTACGGCCGACCAGTTGCCCTGCCAGGCCGAGCTCGCACAGGAGCTCAGTAATCGAAGGCACCAGCGACACGATGCGGGCTCCGGGTGCGGGATGGTGTTGGTGGCCAAGCGCGTCGACCAGGTGGGCAGGATGTGTCATGGCCGCCATTTGACCACTGTTGTTTCTGGAACGCCAGCCCGCGCGCAGGAGTTGCAATGAGTTATCATGCCGTAAGGTAATGACATCAACCTCCAGTTTCTTTTTTCCCGCTCGAGCAAGCCTTTGGACCCGATCGGCACCTTCGGTGCTTCCCCCTATACCACGCGCGACCTGCAGCTGTTCCGCGACGCCGACGATCCGGTCGTCACGGCGGCGCTCGCCCCGTGCGCGGTGATCCGGGTCGCGGCCGGCCGCCGCGTCGAAGACGGGCTGCGCGCCCGCCTGTACATCGTGCTGTCGGGCATGCTGGAGGTGGCGCCGGACGCCCATAGCGGCAGCGAGGACAGCGGCACCACGCGCGTGCTGCCCGGCGAAAGCGTGGGCGAGCAGGCCGTGCTGGACGACGCCGTCAACCTGGCCGCGATGACCGCGCTGGAAGACTGCGAGCTCCTGGTCATCGAGCCGGAACTGGTGTGGCAGCTGATCGACCGTTCGAACGTGCTCGCGCGCAACCTGCTGCGCCTGCTGTCCTTTCGCGTGCGGGCGGCCAACGCCCAGCTCAAGCGGCGCCAGAAACTGGGCGAGTTCTACCGCCAGCTCTCGCTCAACGACGGCCTGACCGGCCTGTACAACCGCGCCTGGCTGGCCGAGATGCTGCCCAAGCTGGCGATGCGCGCGCGCCAGGACGGCAGCCCGCTGTCGGTCATCATGATCGACCTCGACCACTTCAAGCGCTTCAACGACACCCACGGCCACCTGGCGGGCGACGCCGCCTTGTCGAGCGCCGCCGGCGTGATCCGCGAATCGCTGCGGCCTTCGGACTTCGCGGTGCGCTATGGGGGCGAGGAACTGATGGCGGTATTGCCGGACACCCCGACCGCCCTGGCCGAGATGGTGGCCGAACGCCTGGCCGAGCGCCTGCGCACGACCCTGGTCTTTCCGGACATGCGCCTGCCGCTGCCCCACGTTACCGGATCGTTCGGCGTGGCCAGCCTGGCGCCGGGCGGCGACGAGCAGGACCTGATGGCGGCGGCCGACGCCGCCTTGTATCGTGCGAAGCAGGCAGGCCGCGACCGCGTCAGCATCTAGTTACGCTTCCAGTCCTTTGGCTGACGCCGCGCCGATTCTGTGCCAACATGGCGCCTGCCCGCCCCGACGGCGACACAAGAACAATACCTGAGCAATACATGAGCACGCATACCTTCCTCTGGCACGACTATGAAACCTTCGGCGCGACCCCGCGCCGCGACCGCCCGGCCCAGTTCGCCGCCATCCGCACCGATGCCGAGCTGAACGAGATCGGCGAGCCGATCATGCTGTACTGCCAGCCGGCGCCGGACTTCCTGCCCGACCCGCAATCCTGCCTGATCACCGGCATCACCCCGCAGCACTGCCTGGAACATGGCGTGCCGGAACACGAATTCGCCCGGAGAATCGAAGCCGCCTTCAGCGAGTCCGGCACCATCGGCGTCGGCTACAACACGATCCGTTTCGACGACGAGGTCACGCGCCACCTGTTCTGGCGCAACCTGATCGACCCGTATGCGCGCGAATGGCAGAACGGCTGCGGCCGCTGGGACCTGCTGGACGTGGTGCGCATGACCCATGCGCTACGCCCGGACGGCATCGAGTGGCCACGCAAGGAAGACGGCAAGCCGAGCTTTCGCCTGGAAGACCTGACCAAAGCCAACGGCCTGGTCCACGATGCCGCCCACGACGCGCTGTCGGACGTGCGCGCCACCATTGCCCTTGCCCGCCTCATCCGCTCGAAGCAGCCCAAGCTGTTCGACTTCTGCCTGGAATTGCGCCGCAAGGAGCGGGTGGCCGCCGAGATGGGCCTGCACCTCGACCCGGGCCAGCGCCAGCCCTTCCTGCACGTGTCCGGCATGTTCCCGGTCGAGCACGGTTGCCTGGGCCTGGTCTGGCCGCTGGCCCAGCACCCGACCAACAAGAACGAGATCCTGGTCTGGGACTGCCGTCACGACCCCTCCGAGCTGTTCGAGCTCGACGTCGAGACGATCCGCACCCGCCTGTTTACCCGCAGCGCCGAGATGCCGGAAGGGATGACGCGCCTGCCGATCAAGAGCGTGCACCTGAACAAGTCACCGATGCTGGTCGGGAACCTCAAGACCCTGCAGCCCGCCATGGCGGCGCGCTGGAACATCGACGTCGAGCAGGCGCGCACGCACGCGGCGCTGGCCGCGGGCGGGCGCAACATGAGCGCGATCTGGGCCGAGGTGTTTAAGAAGCCGGCCGCGGGCGGCGTGGTGGACGTCGACGAGGACCTGTACGGCGGCTTCGTCGGCAACGGCGACCGCCGCAAGCTGGAATCGCTGCGCCAGGAAAAGCCGCAAGCGCTGGCCGCCATGCGGCCCTCGTTCGAGGACGAACGCCTGGGCGAGCTGTTCTTCCGCTACCGCGCACGCAACTTCCCCGAGACCCTGTCGGAAGACGAACGCGAACTGTGGGAGGCGCACCGGGCGGCGCGGCTGTTCGAGGGCGCTTCCGGGGCGCGCACCGTCGACCAGCTGTTCATGGAGATCGACGCGCTGTCCGAGAATGCGGACGAGCGCGCGGAGGAAATCCTCGGCGCGCTGTATGACTATGCGGAGACGATTGCGCCGAGCAGGTATTGAGGCTGGGGGACGCCCTTAGCCCCGCGCCGCATTGATCGCGTTGCGCGTCTCCATCGCCACCCTGCGCGCCGCTGCGGCGAAATCCTCGCCCGCCTGCGGCGCCGCATACAGGATCGCGCGCGAGGAATTGATCATCATCCCGGCGCCGTTCGCGGTACGCCCGGCCTGCACGGTCGCTTCCACGTCCCCGCCCTGCGCGCCCACGCCCGGGATCAGGAGCGGCATGTCGCCCACCAGCTTGCGCACCTGCGCGATCTCTTCCGGGAAAGTCGCCCCCACCACCAGCGCCAGCTGGCCGTTGCGGTTCCACTTCTCGGCCACCAGCTGGGCCACGTGCTGATACAGCGGGCGTCCGCCCACGTCCAGGAACTGCAGGTCCGAGCCGCCCGCATTCGAGGTGCGGCACAGCACGATCACGCCGCGGTCGGCCCACTCCAGGTAGGGCTCGACCGAGTCGAAGCCCATGTAGGGGCTGACCGTGACCGCGTCGGCGCCGTAGCGCTCGAAGGCTTCGCGCGCGTACTGGTGGGCGGTGGCGCCGATGTCGCCGCGCTTGGCATCCAGCACCAGCGGAATGTGCGGGTATTGCTCGCGCAGGTAGCGGCAGATTTCCTCCAGCTGCGCTTCGGCGCCCAGCGCCGCGAAGTAGGCGATCTGCGGCTTGAAGGCGCAGGCCAGGTCGGCGGTCGCGTCGATGATCGCCTTGCAGAATTGGACGATGCCGTCCGGCTGGCCTTGCAGCTGCGCGGGGAAGCGCGCCAGGTCCGGGTCGAGCCCGACGCACAGCAGGGAATTGTTGCGGGTCCATGCTGCGGAAAGTTTGTCGATGAAAGTCATCCGGGCCTCTTGTATGTCAGTTAATGCGAACCCAATATTGTACCGCCAGCCGTGGCGCTGGACGGGTGCAGCCTGGGTTTGGCCCCGGACGATGCGCCAAAATATCTTTACATCATGTATATTTTGACCATTCGACAATAGCCATGGAACGAACATGACATCTACCCTCTTCTCGCGCTGGACCCGAACCCTGGCCGTGGCCGTCCTGACCGGTACACTGCTGTCCGGCTGCGGCTACAACGAGTTCCAGACCAAGGACGAGGCAACCATCGCCGCCTGGGGCGAGGTGGTCAACCAGTACCAGCGCCGCGCCGACCTGATCCCGAACCTGGTCAACACCGTCAAGGGCTATGCCTCGCACGAGCGCGAGACGCTCGAGGCCGTCACCCGGGCCCGCGCCGCCGCGACCAGCTTCCAGATCACGCCGGAAGTCCTGAACGACCCGGCCGCGTTCAACAAATTCCAGCAGGTGCAGGGCGAGCTGTCCGGCGCGCTGTCGCGCCTGATGGTCGTGGCCGAGAAATACCCGGACCTGAAGGCCGACACCAGTTTCCGCGACCTGCAGTCGCAGCTCGAAGGCACCGAGAACCGCATCACGGTCGCGCGCCAGCGCTACATCGCCTCGGTGCAGGACTATAACGTCACCGTGCGCAAGTTCCCGACCAACCTGACGGCGATGGTGTTCGGCTACGAGACCAAGCCCTCGTTCACGGTCGAGAACGAAAAGGCGATCTCGACGGCGCCGACGGTCGACTTCGGCAAATAAGCGATGCACGCGCCGACCGGAGCCGGTTTCCTTCGTTGCCTGTGGGCCCTGCTGCTGGCTTTTGTGCTTGCAGCACCCGCCTTCGCCCAGCTCAAGCCGGTACCCGCGCTGAGCGGGCGCGTGGTCGACGAAGCCGGCATGCTCGACGCCAGCCAGCGCGAACGGCTCACGGCGGTGCTGGCCGACTACGAGGCGCGCACCGGTAGCCAGATCGCGGTGTTGCTGGTCAAATCGACCGAACCCGAAGCGATCGAGCAGTTCAGCATCCGCGTTACCGACGCCTGGAAGCTGGGCCGCAAGGGCATCGACGATGGCGTGCTGCTGATGGTGGCGCGCGACAACCCGAGTTCGCTGCGCCGGCTGCGCATCGAGGCCGGGCGCGGCGTGCAGGGCGTGTTGACGGACGCCCAGTCGAAACGCATCCTGCAAGACGTGATCGCACCACACTTCCGCCAGAACCATTATTACGAAGGCCTGGTGGCCGGCGTCGGCGCCATCGCGACGCTGCTGAACAAGGAAAGCTTCCCTGCCCCGGCGCAGCAGGCGCCGCAGCGCCAGGTGCAGGTCGACACTGGTGGGTTTTCGCTGTTCGGCATCATTCCCCTCCTGATCGGCTTTTTCGTGCTGCGCTCGATCTTCCGTCCGCGCCGCAGCCGGCTCTCGCCGCACCACTGGGGCCATCGCCGCAGCAGCGGCATGGGCGATGTCGCGACCGGGATCATCCTCGGCAACATCATGAGCGGCATGGGACGCGGCGGCGGCTTCGGTGGCGGCGGAGGCGGATTCGGCGGCGGCGGATTTTCCGGCGGCGGGGGCAGCTTCGACGGCGGTGGCGCCTCGGGAGACTGGTAATGGGATTCAAGCAACGCATCAAACGCGCCTGGCGCCACCTGCGCAGCAGCGACGGCGAGGCCAAGCGCGCCTTCCCCGAAACCACGCTCAGCGCGATCAGCGAGGCGATCACCGCCGGCGAGCAGACCCACCGCGGCGAAGTGCGGCTGATCGTCGAAAAGGGTCTGCCCTTCGACGACGCCTGGGACGGCGTCAGCAACCGCCAGCGCGCGCTGGCCCTGTTCGCCGACTACGGCGTGTGGGACACCGAGGACAATTGCGGCGTGCTCATCTACATCAACCTGGCCGAGCACAAGGTGGATATCGTGGCCGACCGCGGCATCGACCGCAAGATCGACAGCGCTACCTGGCAGGGAGTGTGCCGCACCATGACGGACGGCTTCAGGCAGGGCAGCTTCCACGACGCGACCCTGGCCGCCATCGGGCAGGTCAACGAGCTGCTGCGCCAGCACTTCCCGGCCAACGGCAGCCGCGCCAACGAATTGCCGGACAAGCCGCTGATGCTCTGAGCATTCCTTTGATACCGCGCTGTCGCCGACGACGGCGCGGTCTTATCATGGGCACCCACGCACTTCATGCAGCTCCCCATGGCACACCGGATCACGACCATCCCGCCACGACTGGCTTGCTGGCGCGCCGGCCTCGAACGGCGGCGCTACCGCAGTGCGCTTGCGCTGGGCACATGCCTGGGCGTCGCGGGAACGCTCTGCGCACTCTGTGTGTCCGCGCTCGTGCTGCAGTTTTTCCCTCCGGAGCTATGGGGCCATTCCGCTGCTGCCGGTCTCGCCCGGCTCACCCCAGTCGGCATCTTCCTGGCGGGCGTCATCTATGCCCCCATCATTGAAACCATGCTCGGCCAGGTCTTGCCGATTGAAGCCGCGCACCGCCTCGGCGCGCCGCCCGTCGCCTGTGTCCTGCTGAGCGCGCTGATGTTCGCCTGGGGCCACTACCTGAACGGCGGGCTCGCCCACGGGATGACGACCTTCTTCGGCGGGATGATCTTCGCCTGCGCCTACGTGAACATGCGCTGGGCCGGCATCGCGCCGGCCGCCCTGACTGCGGCGACGGCGCATGCCGTGCAGAACGGAACGTTCCTGTTCGTCATCGCGCCCCTGTTCCCGAAATGGGCATAGGCAGCAGCGGCAAAACACCGGCGCCGTTCGCGGCTGGATACAATGGCGGTTTCACAAGCAAGGATGCCGCCATGAGACTAGCCGACAAGACAGCCATCGTAACGGGCGCCAGCCAGGGCATCGGCCTGGCCTGCGCCACGCGCCTGGTGCAGGAAGGCGCACGCGTCATGCTCGTCGACATCCGCCCCGAAGGCCGGGATGCCGCAGCCAGGCTCGGGGACGCCGCCCGCTTCCACCAGGCCGACGTCAGCCTGAAGGCCGATGTCGATGCGACGATCGCCGCCACCCTGGAGGCATTCGGACAGGTCGACATCCTCGTCAACAATGCCGGCGTCACGCATGCGGCGGACTTCCTCGATCTGGCGGAAGAGGACTTCGACCGCGTGCTGCGCATCAACCTGAAATCGATGTTCCTGTGCAGCCAGGCGGCGGCGCGCGAGATGGTGAAGCGCCAGACGGGCTGCATCATCAATATGTCCAGCGTCAATGCCGAGCTGACCATCCCGAACCAGGTGCCGTATGTGGTCTCGAAAGGCGGCGTCAACCAGCTGACGCGCGTGGCCGCGATCAGCCTGGCCGAGCACGGCATTCGCGTCAATGCCATCGGCCCAGGCACGATTCTGACCGAACTGGCAAAGAAAGCGGTACTTGGCAGCCCTGACGCGCGCCACACGATCCTGTCGCGCACGCCGCTCGGACGCTGCGGCGAGCCCGAGGAAGTCGCCGCCGTCTGCGCCTTCCTGGCGAGCGACGACGCTTCTTACATCACGGGCCAGACCCTGTACGCGGACGGTGGCCGCATGGCGCTGAACTACACGGTACCGGTGCGCGAGTAAGTGCGCCGCGCCAGTATCTTGACGGAACAGATATTCGAAATATCAATGTCTGGTATCCGTATTCTAAATTGGACGTATATTTGGCGACGCAGCATAATCTCACCTGTCTCCACTATTCTCCTCCAAGAAAATAGTTTTAAGCCCGCCTAGAGCGGGCTTTTTTTTTGTTCAGCGCGTCCTGCGCGATATTGTTGAGATCACGAACATCCGGAACAGTTCGGTCGTCTCGGTTCACGTTTGATCGCTGTCATAGCGTGGTCACATTCACCCCGTATACTTTGAATCACCTGCGATACACGCAACCGATATGCGTGATGGCAGCAGGTGTGCTGCACCCGGCGTGCAACACACCAACCGATTTACGTCTCTTGGCCCGATCTTGGGTTGTGCCCGTCAGTTCCTGACGGGCATTTTTTTCTTCACATCGGCAACACCATCATAAAAATCACCCCGCTGGGCTTGAAGCCCTGCAGGATTTCGCTATGATGAAGCTCCCGCCCTGCGTTTCCTGCTTCGCAGGGTTGCGGAGACAACACGATAATGGGAGCTTGTCCTATGAATCAACGTGTATCCGAGAACTACGCGCATCCGCCTGAAGCAAGCGCCGGCCGCCGCCACCATACCGACGGCAACCTGGTGCTGAGCGAACTGAATCCACTGGCCGTCATCGACCAGCTCGACGGTGACAGCGCCCCGCTGAACCTGCTGACTTTCGGCAGCGTGCGCGAAATCTGTCCCAAGTGCCAGCACACCCACCTCAAGCTCGTGCTGCGGCAGAACAGCGTCCGCATGGCACACCTTTTCTGCGCCGACTGCGAAAGCTGTTTCGACGCCCACTATACGAACGGCGTCCCCGCGCTGACGATCTGAAGGGGCAGCCCGCCGGGATGCCGGCGACCGGTGCGTCGAGCCGGTTGGTGCGACAGGAAAGACAAGCGCTGTGATATCGTTCGCTTTTGCCAGCGTTTCGTCGTCATGCCCGCTTTCCTGTCCTTCCTGTTGCTCGATCCCCGCCTGCGCTCCGCCCGCATCAAGACCGCCCTCGTCCTGTTCGCGGGCATCGTCGTTGCCGGATCGATCCCGGGGGCGCGCGCCGAAGTGGGCGAATTCGCGCCCGGCGTGGTGCTGCACGGCCTGACCTACGCCTTCCTGACCATGCTGTGGTTCTTCGGCAGCACCGGAAGCGGTCCCGTGCGCGCCGCCAAGGCGGTACTGGCGATCGCCCTGATGGGCGCCGGCGACGAGCTGGTGCAGAGCTTCCTGCCCTACCGCAGCGGCGACGTGCGCGACTGGATGGTCGACGTGAGCGCAGCGGTGCTGACCAGCACCCTGCTGGCGGTGATCATGCCGCAGCACGGCAGCGTGCGCCAGCGCTGACCTTCCGCACCGCAAAAAAATCCACCAGCCTCGTGGGCACCTTGATACAGCTCAGGCTCAACCCGAGTCAGCTGGAACGCTGACGCGCTTCCCCCCTCTCACTCCAGTGGCACGTGGCATCGTCACGCATCCGATTGAACATCCACCATAAGGAGTTGACCATGAAGCAAAAACACCAGAGCATGCTCCTGGCGGGCTTGCTGGCTGTATCGCTGGGCCTGGCCGGGTGCGCCGGCATGCGCGGCGGCGGCGAGTCATCGAGCGGCACCAGCAGCAGCGGCACTACCACGGGCGGTTCGAGCGGCACCTCCGGTGCGACCGGCACCGGAGGCTCCAGCAGCTACGGCTCCGGCAGCGCCACCGACGCCTCCGGCAATCCCACCGGCAGCAGCGGCAGCTCGAGCAGCCAGGGCACCATGGGCACCGGTACCTCGGGCAGCTCTGGCACCTCGGGCACCAGCGGTTCCTCGGGCTGGGACCAGTCCGGCAGCAGCGGCGCATCGGGCAGCACCGGCGCGTCCGGCAGCTCGTCGGCGGCGACCGGCAGCTCCACCGCAGCGGCGGCCACGCCCAACAGCACGGTCCTCGCCATCGAGGTCGTCCCGAGCGAAAGCATGAGCTCGGGCAGCTCGGGCACGGCCGGCAGCACCGGATCGAGCGGCGCAGCCGGGGCCAGCGGCGCCAACAGCTACCGCGTCACGGTGCGCATGGACGACGGCAGCACCCAGGTCGTCAACCATGCCAGCACGCCCGACTTCCGCAGCGGCGACCGCGTGAACGTCACCAGCGGCGTCATCCAGCGCTAAGTCGCTCCGTTCGATCGCGCTGCGGCACGGACCTGCTGCAGCGTTCCCACCGCCCCTCGCCACACGAAAAAAAACGCGCACCGTCACCGGTGCGCGTCTCTATCGCTTGCGCGTGCGCTTACGGCATGCCGGTTCCGCCGGGGATGCCATCGCCTTCCGCCTCGACCTCCTTGCGCTGCAGCGCCACGTTGCGGGTGGCGGCGCTGATCACCTCCAGCGGCAGCTTCGGCGTGCGGTCCGCGTTGAGCAGGCCGTTGGCTTCCTGGAAGGTGTCGGTGAACTGCGTGTAGCAGAAGCCGCTGAACATGAAGGTCTCGTTCACCACCCGCAGGAGATCGCGGTACAGCGACAGGTAGCTCTCGGCCGTGTGCGCCCGCGAATAGCCCCAGGTGGTCTTGTCCGCGTCCGGATCCTGGGTCGGATCGTAGGCGATGCCGCCGAACTCGGTCAGCACGATCGGCTGGCCGCGGTGCGGGAAGCCGTCCAGGGTCAGGATACGGCCGCCCGGACGCCGCTGGTCGAACAGGGTGCGCACCGGATCGGTGACCGCATAGCGCGCCTGCAGCTTCTCCGGGTCGCAGTCGTAGTCGTGGATGCCGAGGATGTCGGTGGCCGAGGCTTCCCAGCCGTCGTTACCGATCACCGGCCGGGTCGAGTCGAGCGTGCGGGTCAGGTGGTACAAGGCCTCGACCGCGTTGCGGTGGGCCTGGGTGAGCGTGAGGTTCGGCACGCCCCAGGACTCGTTGAACGCGACCCACACGATGATGCAGGGGTGGCTGTAGTCGCGCTGGATCGCTTCGGTCCATTCACTCACCATGCGGCTGATGGCGCGCGAGCTGAAGCGGTAGGCCGAGGGCATCTCTTCCCACACCAGCAGGCCCAGCTTGTCGGCCCAGTACAGGAAGCGCGGGTCCTCGATCTTCTGGTGCTTGCGCACGCCGTTGAAGCCCATCAGCTTGACCAGTTCGACGTCGCGCTTCAGGTGCTGGTCCGACGGCGCCGTCATGAAGGACTCGGGCCAGTAGCCCTGGTCGAGCACCAGGCGCAGCTGGTAGGGACGGCCGTTGAGCATGAAGCGGTCGCGGTTGATCGAGACCGAGCGCAGCGCCGTGTACGAACGGATGCGGTCGAGCACGCGGTCGCCGCAGCGCAGGGTCACTTCGGCATCCAGCAGGGTCGGTCGCTCCGGGCTCCAGAGGATCTCGTTGCGCGAGTCGTCGATGCCGGGGTCGGACAGCGCGATCTTGCGGTTCGCCTCGCCTTGCAGCAGCTTGTAGTAGTCATCCGCCAGCAGTTGCTCGCCATGCCAGATCTTGACCTCGACAAACAGTTCCTGGTGGGTGTGGCCGGTGGCGAACACCTCGCAGCCGATCTCGTAGGTCTCGAAGATCGGGGTCCAGCGCAGCGAGGCGATGTAGGTGTCCTCGACCTGCTCGACCCAGACCGTCTGCCAGATGCCGGTGGTGCGCGGATACCAGATCGAGTGCGGTTCCAGCAGCCAGTCCTGCTTGCCGCGCGGCTTGGCCAGGTCGGCCGGATCGTCTTCGACGAACACGGTCACCACCTGCTTGCCGTCCGCATTCATGACGTCGGTGATGTCGGCCTGGAAAGGCGTATGGCCGCCTTCGTGCTCGGCCACCAGGCGTCCGTTCACCCACACCCGGGCCGCGTAGTCGACCGCGCCGAAGTGCAGGATGGTGCGCTTGTCGTTGGGCGCCAGCTCGAACTCGCGCTGGTACCAGACGGCGATATGGAAACCGGTGTCCTGAATACCGCTCAGTTCGGTCTCGACCGCAAAGGGCACGTTGATTTCATGGGTCCACTCGGCGACGTCTTCCGGTTTCGCATAGCGCAGCTCGTCGTCGAAGGTGAAGCGCCATTTTCCGTTGAGATTGATCCAGTTGTCGCGCACCAATTGGGGACGGGGATATTCAAACTGATTCATTGTTGTCCTTTCTGGTCAGTCGGAACCGGAATCAGAATCCGGCCCTGTCGTCCGTTCTTGTTGTAGGCCGCCAGCGCGGCGGCGGCCGCTTGCTGTGCCTGACCTGCCCGGCACAGGGCCACACAGGCGCCGCCGAAGCCGGCGCCGGTGAGGCGTGCCCCGAGCACGCCGGGCGCCGCACGCAGGTGCGCGCACAGCTCGTCCAGCTCGGGGATTGAAACTTCGTAGTCGTCGCGCAGGCTGACATGCGACGCGTTCATCAGTTCGCCGAAACGCTCGGCGCTCACGCCGCCCGCCGCTTCCAGCACGCGCAGGTTTTCCTGCACCACGTGGCGGGCCCGCTCGCGCATCGGCGAGGGCAGGCTTTCGACGGACGATGGGTCGGTCACGTCGCGCAGGGCCTGCACGCCCAGCTTGCGCGAGGCCTCTTCGCACTCGGCGCGCCGCTCGTTGTACTTGCTGGCGGCGAGCTTGCGCGCCACCCCCGAGTCGACCACGATCAGCTCGGTGTCGGGCGGCATCTTCACCAGGCGGTGTTCCAGCGTGCGCGCGTCGATGAACAGCATGTTCGTTTCGTCGGCCAGGCTGGATGCCATCTGGTCCATGATCCCGCAGTTCACGTGCGCGAACTCGATCTCGGCGCGCTGGGCGATGCGGGCCAGCTTGACGTCGTCGAGCTCGAAGCCGAGCAGCGCCCGCATGGCCCGCAGGGTGGCTACCTCGAGCGCGGCGGACGAGGACAGGCCCGAGCCGACCGGCAGGCTTGTCGTGATGTAGACGCGCAGCGGCGGCACCTCTACGCCTTGCGCCTGCACCAGCCGGATGCAGCCCTCGATGTAGCTGCCGTAGCCCTGCGGTGCGCTGCCGCCCTGCGCGAAGGTCACGGTGTTGTCGAAAGTCGGCGAATAGAAGTGAAAGTGGTCGTCGCCGCTGCGGCTCATCGCCACCACGGTACGCTGCGGGGTCGCCACCGGCAGCATGAAGCCGTCGTTGTAGTCGGTATGCTCGCCGAGCAGGTTGACGCGTCCGGGCGCCGACGCGTTCACCTCGGGCGCGCCGCCGAAGAAGGTGTCGGTGTTCGTCATGATGATGCTTGCGCCTCCAGCCAAAGGGGCCGCTTGCGGCCATGTACGTCCGCCGCCGGCCAGCCGGGGTCGAACGTGAGGTTCTCGAGCCCGTCGGGGCCGAGCAGGAAAGTGTCTTCGATTTTCACGCCCGCGAAGCTCGGGTTGAATGCGAATGCCATGCCCTCTTCCAGCAGGGTCGCGGTGGTGGGACCGGTGACGACTTCGCGCGCCCAGTAGCCGGTGATGCCGCCCTGGTGGTGCTCGCGGATCGCCGCCTCGCGGTCGGCGTGCTTGTAGGCCGCCTCGAGCGCGTGGTAGACGGCCGAGAGCGACTTGCCCGGCTCGATCGCCGCCAGGCCGGTGGCCTCGATTTCCATCAGGGCGCGCTGCTCGTCCAGCGGCGCGGAATTCACGCCTGCGAAACTGACGAAGCGGGTCAGGTTGGCGTACAGGCCGTGGCGCCGTGCGCAGAACACCAGCATGGCGCGCGCGCCCAGCGGTTCGCCGGTCGGGGTCGGATGGCGCCAGGCCGGCAGGCGCCGCTCGCCGGCCGCCAGCACCAGGGCCGGGTGGATGCCGCGCCGCCACAGCGCCTCGGCGCCCGCGCCGGCGAGCTGGAATTCGGTCCAGTCGGGCCGCGCGCGGCGCAGGGTTTCGCTCATCGCCTCGGCGGCCTCGCGGCCGAGCAGCCGGTAGCGTTCGCGCTCGCTCGGCTCCAGCACCATGCGGCGCTGGCGCAGCGCGTACGGCAGCGGCTGTTCGCCGTTCGCGGGGCGGTCGGACAGGATCGTGCGGCCGGCCGCGGCGTTTTGCACGTAGCGTTCGCGCAGCTCCGGCTCGGTCCAGGGTTCGATGTGGAAGGTGAAGCCTTCGGGCAGTTCCTCGGCGCGCAGGCGCTCGGCCTCGATCGCATCGGTCAGGATGCAGGCTTCCTCCGGCGTCACCAGCACCTCGGCCACGCCGCCGTCGGTGGTCTGCAGCACGGCGCTCGAGCCGCCCGCCGTCACCCAGGCGAACCAGTCGACGCCGCGCAGGCGGATCGCCCCGGCCTGGGCCGCGGCCAGGTGGGCGCGCAACAGCGCCAGCTTGTCCGCGACCTCGGCGGCGCGCTGCCGGACCGGGGTCATGCGCGGGCCTCCACGAGTTCACCGCTCTCATCCAGGCTGACGTCGACCTGCTGCAGCTCGTAGGCGGTGGTCTCGGGCAGCACGTCCATCGCGAACATCCCGGCCGCCAGCTCGGTGCCGGCCAGGTACTTCAGGCGGTCGCGGGTCCGGTACGGCGGGTAGAACTGCGCGTGCAGCTGGGTCTCGGGATGCGCGGCGCCGTCGGTGGGCGCCTGGTACCACGCCATCAGGTAAGGGAAAGGACGGTTCCACAGCGTGTCGAACTTCAGCAGCACGGTCTTGAGCGCGCGCGCCAGGCTTTCGCGCTGCGGCGGCGTGAGCGCGGCGAAATCCTGACAGGGCGCGGTCGGCATCACCCACACCTCGTAGGGATAGCGGGCGCAGGCCGGCACGAAGGCGATCGCGTAGTCGTCGTGGTACAGCACGCGCTTGCCGTCCGCCGCTTCGTCGCGCGCCATGTCGCACAGCAGGCTGGCGCCGTGCTGCAGGAAGTACTCGCGCTCCTGCGCCAGCATGCGCGCCGGCACCGAAGGCACGAAGGGATAGGCATAGATCTGGCCGTGCGGATGGTGCAGGGTCACGCCGACTTCGGCGCCGCGGTTCTCGAAGGGCAGCACGTAGTGGATGTGCGGGTGGCGGCCGATGCGCGTCGTGCGGTCGCCCCATACCGACAGCAGCAGCTCGATGCGCGACAGCGGCAGCGAGGACAGCGAAGCCTGCGGGTCCTGCGTGAACACCACCACCTCGCAGTGGCCGTTGGCCGGGGCGGTCGGCACCGTCACGCTGGGCGGCTCGTGCGACTCCAGCGCCAGCGAGGGGAAGCGGTTGTCGAACACCGCGATCTCGTAGTCGCCGGCCGGCATCTCGGTGGGATGCTGCGGGTCGTTCATCGGCGCCAGCGGGTTGTACTGCGGCGGCGGCTGGTAGGTACGGTTCTGGCGGAAGGCGGCGTAGGTCACCCATTCGCCGCGCAGCGGGTGCCAGCGCAGGTGGGGATTGGCATGCTGGGGATCGGGGAAAGGGCTGGGCGCAGCGATGCCTTCCGGGATCGGATGGTTGCTGTACAGGGTCAGGTTGCGTCCGTCCGGCTTCTTGAAATCTTTGCTGTGCATGGCATCCAAAAAATGTCGGGCATTCGTAAAGCAAGGAGCGCGAGCCGGCACCGGGTTCTCCGGTGTCCTCGCGGTCTGTAACAATGATCCTATCATGCTGCTTTCGCCACATTTTCCCTCTAGCACCGTGGCATTTTCCGGCCATCAACGGCAGGGGCAGCGGAGCGAAAAGCCGGCTTCGCAGCCTGCCCTGTCGCTCCGAGGGAAAGGCGCATTTACCCCTCCAGCACCACCCTCTTTTGTAAGTACAATCCTACAAAAGGATTGGAAATATTTACACATTTTGGCGAGCCAGAGACCTACTAGCTCAACCTGAACACGATGGCGGACCTGATGCCGGAATCGAGCGGAAGCGGGCGAAAAAAAACCCCGGACGGTGCCGGGGCTGGAATGTCAGCGTGCGCGCTTACCTGGCCAGTTCGACCAGCACCGCCGTGTACATCTGCAGGTTCAGCAGCAGCTGCTTCTCGGTGATGAACTCGTGCTCGGAGTGGCCGGTGTAGACCTTGCCCGGCATCGCCGGACCGAAGCTCACCGCCCCCGGGAACAGGCGCGAATTGGTGCCGCCGCCGATCGCGATCGGCTGCGGATCCTTCATGCCGGTGAAATACGAGAACACGCTCATCAGGGTCGGCAGGTGCGGCGCGTTCTTCTGCAGCCAGGGTTCGCCGATGCGGACCTTGACGTTCGCCAGCGGCAGCCGGCGCGCCTGCCACTGCGCCAGCGCGGCATTGACTTCATTGGTCAGCTGCTCGCTGCTCTTGCCCTGCGGGCGGCGCAGGTTGATCTGCACTTCGATGCCGTCGTCGTTCTGCTTGATCACGGTCGGCGCGAAGCTCATCGGACCCATGAAGCTGTCGCGGTAGGCGATGGCGCCGAACTTCTCGCCGTAGATGCCGGTGCCGACCATCTCGTTCAGGTAGTTCACCGCGCCGCCGGCGGTGGTATTGGCCCAGGGGCGCACGGCCAGCGCATCGGCCAGCATGCTGACTGCGTTGATGCCGTCTTCCGGCTTGGACGAGTGGGCCGATACCCCCTTCGCCTTCACGTTCAAGCTGCTGCCTTCCCAGCTGAAGCTGTACTGCATGCCTTCTTGTTTGGCGCCGCGCGCGCGGATGGCCTGCTCGATCTCCGGCGTCGCGTTGGCGATCACGGCGCTGGCATCCTCGGGGATCTGGGTGATGAAGAAACCGCCGCGGAAGTCGGCCACGTAGGCTTCGCCTTGCGGCGGCGCGACCGCGCCCGCCTTCGGGATTGTCACCGCGACCAGGCCGGAGCCCTTCTCCGCCGTCACCGCCGGGTATTCGGCGTCGAGCGTGATGTTGACCTGCGGCGGCTGGTGGGTCTTGAGGAACTCCACCAGCGGCTGCCAGTCGGATTCCTCGCCCATGTACACATAGAGTTCGATGCGCTTGGACAGCGGCAGGCCCTTGTCCTTGATCGACTTCATCGCGTACATGGCGGTGGCGATCGGGCCCTTGTCGTCCTCCGCGCCGCGCGCCAGCAGCTTGCCCGGCTCGCTGGTACGGTCCAGCACGAAGGGTGACTTCTTCCACTTGCTCGGGTCGACCGGCTGCACGTCGCCGTGCGTGACGACGCCGACGCGTTCGCTGCCCTGCCCCAGGCCGATGATCACGGTCCAGCCATGGTCGGCGTAGTCCAGTCCCAGGCGCTGGGCTTCCGCCTTCAGCGCTTCCTTGAAGGCGATGTGGACCGGGTTCTTGTCGGACGGGACGTTCTTGTCGGCCACCGTGTTGTAGCTCACCAGCTTGGCCAGCGTGTCGACGATGTCCTTGCGGTAGGTGCTGGCCGCGTACTTGGCGGTCTTGACGGCGAGCTCGCTCGGGGCCTTGACGGGCGCCGGGGCCGCTGCGGCGGGCAGCGTGAAGGAAACCAGCAGCAGGCTGGCCAGCAGTGTTTTTCGAATCATGAGGTCCCGTCTCCAGTGCAAAGCGATGGTTGCAAAAATGCAAGAAAGTCTAGCACAGGCGTGTGCGCCCGGGACGGGGCCTTGGAGTATCGTTCAGGACGAATGAACCATAGGAGCGACCCACCATGACAGCCCGCAGTGTCCACCGCCTGCATCCCGCGATGCGCGACGATATCGGCGACCTCATCACGCAGCGCCCGCTGCCCGGCCGCCTCGTCGACCAGATCGATCCCTTCCTGTTCCTCAACCACCACGGCCCGCAGACCTACCCGCCGCACAACCGCGGCCTGCCCTTCGGTCCGCACCCGCACCGCGGCTTCGAGACCGTCACCTTCATCCTCGAGGGCATGCTGGCCCACCGCGACAATGCCGGCCACGAAAGCGTGATCCATGCCGGCGGCGTGCAATGGATGACGGCCGGGCGCGGCATCGTGCATGCCGAGGTCTCGCCACGCGAATTCCTCGAGCAGGGCGGCCCGATCGAGATCCTGCAGCTGTGGGTCAACCTGCCCTCGCGCCTGAAGATGAGCGAACCGGCGTACACCGGCCTGCAGCGTGCGGACATCCCTGCCCTGGCGGTCGACGAGGGCAAGGTGTTGCTGAACCTGATTGCGGGGGAATGGGAAGGCAGCACGGGCCCGGTGCATTCGCTGACCGGCGTGTTCATGAGCACGCTGGAGATGCGCGCGGGCGGCAGCATCCGCTTCGGTGGACTGGAGGGACGCAACGTGTTCCTCTACGTCGCGCGCGGGGTGGTCCAGGTGGGCAACCATGCCGACCTGGTCAGCCCGATGCACCTGGTGGAGCTGGACGAGACCGGCGACACGGTCGAGATCCGCGCCAGCCAGGACGCCCTGGTGGTATTCGGCCATGCGGAACCGATCCGGGAACCGGTGGTTTCGCACGGCCCCTTCGTGATGAGCACGCGCGAGGAGATCGCACAGGCCATCGACGATTACCAGGCCGGGCGCTTCGGCTCAGCGCTGGGCTAGGGCGACCTGGCGGCCGGCCAGGTTGCTGACGGTGACGGCGTCCACCATGCGCTGGTTGACCGGACGCGCGAAGGACAGGCGCACGTCCTTGTTCATCGCCACGAAGCGGTTCTTGCCGACGTGGACGATCTCGGTGGCGCCGTCGCCGAAGTCGGCGTACAGCTTGCGGGCCTGGCCATCGCGCTTGCCGGTCACGGTGAGGACACGGCCGTCGTCGAGCTGGTATTCGCCCTGCACCCGGTCGAACATGAAGGGAGCCATCTGCGCCTGTTTCGGCTGGGCGCCGACCACGTCGACGCGCTCGGAGACGGTGCCTTGCGGTGCCGCGCTGGCGGTCAGGGTGAAGAAGGTGGCGGCGGCGGCCAGCAGTAGTTTGGTGCGCATGATGTACTTCCTTTCAAGTCGAAATTGAATGGGTTCGGACCTGTGCGACTCAGGGCTAGTTCTGCTCGCGTCGCTCGGACCACGTTGTTCAGTTTCGCCAGGGTTTCTCTCGGTTTGTCTGGCGATGAGGGAAGTGTAGCGACCTGCCGTGCAGGCTCAAGCCGGAAGCGCTGGAACGCGGAAAACGCGCGACGAAATGCAGAAAACCGCTACCAAGCGGGGCATGCATATCGGCGCCGGCTCTGGACGTCTGCACGCCGTGCAGATATCTCAGACAGCCTGGATTGACGGGCGAAACGCGACGCGTCCGTGCATATGCGGGAACGTGCGTCTGCATGTTGCGCAATGCCTTACAGTAGGGTTCCGATCGCTTTCCACACCTTTTGCCACGACACCATGCAAGCCATTCCCCTCGTCGCCACCACGCGCGGCTACCCCGATTCCGGCTACGTCGTCGAGAACATCCATGCCGGCTCGATCGCGGTCGTCGACGTGCAGGGCCGCCTGCTCTACGCGAGCGGCGATCCGCTCTACCCCACCTTCACGCGCTCGGCCCTCAAACCCTTCCAGGCCCTGCCCTTCATCCTGTCCGACGGCCCCGCGCGCTTCGGCCTGAGCCGCGACGAACTGGCGCTGCTGTGCGCCAGCCACTCCGGCGAAGAGAAGCACCTGCAGGGCGTGGAATCCATCCTCGACAAGATCGGCCTCGATCTCGGCCACCTGGAATGCGGCTGCGCCACGCCGCTGTTCTACGAGTTCACCGGCCAGCCGGTGCCCCAGGATCGCAGCTGGACCCCGCTGCATCACAACTGCTCGGGCAAGCACAGCGGCTTCCTGGCCTGGTGCCGCCTGCATGGCGCGCCCACCCGCGGCTATGTCGAGCGCAGCCACCCGCTGCAGCAGGCGATCCGCGACACGCTGGCCGAGGTGGTAGGCATGCCGGCCGACTGGATGCAGGTCGGGCTCGACGGCTGCTCGGCGCCGAACTATGCGATGCCCCTGTCGACCCTGGCCCACCTGTATGCACGCCTCGCGCAAGGCGCGGCCGACCCGCAGCTGGGCGGCGCCATGGGCATGCTGTTCGACGCCATGACGGCGCGGCCCGACCTGGTCTCGGGCACGGCGCGCACCGACCTGGCCTGGATGACGGCCGGCGGCGGCGACTGGGTGGCGAAGATCGGCGCCGACGCGGTGCAGGCGATCGGCATCCGCTCGGCGGGGCTGGGCATCGCGATCAAGATCGCGGACGGCAACAGCCGCGCCCTGCACCCGGCGGTGTACGGCGTGCTCGACCAGCTCGGCCTGCTCGACGAGGAGCGGCGCGCGCAGCTGGAAGGCTTCCGCCAGCCGCCGATCCGCAACGCGCGCGGCAACGAGGCGGGCGACATCCGCACCCTGTTCACCTTGATGCCGCAGGCCGATCCGCTTTCCTAGCCCGCCAGGCGGCGCAGCATGGCGGCGATGGCGGCGACGACCGTGGCGTCGTCCCAGTAGCTGTTGTGCGCGAGCGGGTTCCAGCTGCGCAGCAGCAGGCTGGCGACGCCGCCGCTGGCGTTGACGATGCGGTCTTCCACCAGTTCGTTGTAGCCGCCCGGCAGGGGCTGCAGCGGCCAGCCCAGCACGTCGTCCGGATCGTAGAAGTTGATCCACTTGAAGAGCGAGGTCGGCCGCTCGATCGGGATGATGTGCATGATCTTGTGCGCGGCGATGAACACCGGGATGTTGCAGCCGGTCGTGACCAGCGCAGCGCAGGTGCCTGCGCCCAGAAAGGTCTTCTCGCTCGCGGTGAGCGCCCGCCCGATGGCAGCCAGCGCCCAGGCATCGATGTTGCGCCAGATGCCGGCGCCGACGGGCTGGCCCCTGGCCGCCTTCTGGGCGTCGTAGATGTAGCTCGACAGGACCTGGCAGCCGAGCGATTGCGCCACGAACACCACCGGCATGCCGGGCCGCAGCGCGTGCGCCGACAGCAGCGTGCGCGCGATCTCGCCCTGCGCCAGCTCGTAGACCGAACCGGGGATCTCCTTGCGGTTCTCGAGCCCGGCCGCGTCGCCGAAGCCGAACAGCACGAACTTGCGCAGGTCCGGGTAGCGCACCGTACTGTGCTCGCGGGTACGCTCCCACACATAGTTCTGGTTATCCTGCAGGATCTTCTGGTAGTACACGGAGCGCATCACCACCTGCCCCACCAGGCTACCCAACTGCCCGCGCAGCCGGTCCATCAATCCGTCGGCATAGGTGGGCGGGGTTTCCCCCATCCCGTGCACCGTGATCAGCGCCACGTCGGCCATGGCATCCTCCCCTTCCCGGGCCGCGTGTTTTTGTGATTCCTGCGACCGTCCATCGATGGAGACAGCGTACCAGTTTTCGCGGCAATGCATGCGTTCGCGCTGCCGCGCCGGCGTGCGCTACCATGAGGCTTTCAGCGACCGCCGATCCCGATGCCAGAACCGCTCTTTCCCCGCTACCGCGAAGCGATCCGCAAGCTCGACCTGGCGCAGGTGGCGGCGCCGGCACAGATCCCCGCGACCTTCCTGCTGGGCCGCGAAGGACGCTACAGCGCCCACTACATTCCCTTCGAATCGATCCACCCGCAGGCGCGCATCGTGGTCGCCGGCATCACGCCCGGTTTCGTGCAGTGGAAGAACGCGATGCGCGAGGCGCAGCGCCAGCTGGCGGCAGGCAGCGACGACACCACGGTGCTGCGCGCGGCGCGGCTGGCGGGCGCCTTCAGCGGCGCGATCCGGCCCAATTTCGTGGCCCTGCTCGATGCGATCGGCGTGCAGCGCTGGCTCGGCATCGCCGGCTGCGCCACCCTGTTCGGCGAGGATGCCGGGCTGGTGCAGGTGAGCGCGATCCTGCGCCATCCGATCTTTGTGGACGGCAAGAACTACAGCGGCTCGCCCTCGCCGCTGCGCAATGCCTTCCTGCGCGAGCAGGTACTGCGCTGGTTCGCGCAGGAGGCGCGCCAGCTGCCGGACGCGCTGTACATTCCGATGGGCGCCAGCGTCAGCGAGACGCTCGACTGGCTGGTCGCCGAAGGCGTGATCCGCGCCGGACGTGTGCTGCACGGGCTGCCGCATCCGTCGGGGGCGAATGCGGAGCGGGTGGCGTACTTCTTGGGGCGCAAGGAGCGTGCTGCGCTGTCCAGCAAGACCAATGGGGCGCAGATCGATGCGGCGAGAGAAGGACTGCTGGCGCAGATGGAGGCACTAATTACTGCCCGGCCTTCGTAGGGTGGACGGCTTCGCCGTCCGCGCGTTCAACTTTCGGATGCGTCGTGGCAGCTCATGCCGGAGCTGAACGCGCGGTCGGCAGAGCCGACCACCCTACGATATAGACAACGCGAACTCCGTGACGCCATTCACGCCGCCGCGCACCCGGTCGCCCGGTTTCAAGGCCGCGACACCTGCCGGCGTGCCGGTATAGATCAGGTCCCCGGGCGCCAGCGTGACCAGGCGCGACAGGTGGCCGATCACGTCCGCGATCGGCCAGATCATCTCGTTCAGGTTTCCCTCCTGGCGCAGCGCGCCGTTCACCTCGAGCCAGATGCGCGCATCCTGCGGATGGCCGAGCTTCGCTGCGGGAATGAGCGGGCTGCACGGCGCCGAGGCGTCGAAGCCCTTCGCCATGTCCCAGGGCCGGCCGGCATCCTTGGCCAGCGCCTGCAGGTCGCGCCGGGTCAGGTCCAGGCCCACGCCGTAGCCCCACACGAGCGACATGGCATCGCTCGGGTCGATGTTGCTGCCTCCGGCGCCGAGCGCCACCACCAGCTCGACCTCGTGATGCAGGTCCTGGGTGGCGGGCGGGTATGGCACGGCGCCGCTGGCCGGCACCACGGCGTCGGCCGGTTTGGTGAAGAAGAAGGGCGGCTCGCGGTTCGGATCGCTCCCCATCTCGCGCGCATGGGCGCCGTAGTTGCGGCCGACGCAGAACACGCGGCGGATCGGGAAGCGTTCCTGGCTGTCCGCCACGGCCAGCGAGGGCTGGGCCGGGGCGGTGATGACGTAACTGGACATGCGAATCCTTTCATGGACGAGCGCCCATGATAACCGCCTGGCCGACGCTTCGTCAGGGCGCGCTCGCCAGGGGCTCGGCCCGCGCCGCGCTGGCGCCGACCGATTCCAGGACGCGCCCCAGCGCCGTCATGTCCACCGGCTTGACGAGGTGGTGGGCGAAGCCGGCCTCGATGGCGCGCTCGCGGTCCCCGGCCTGGCCGTAGCCGGTGATCGCCACCAGCACGGTATCGCGCGTTTCCGGCATCGCGCGCAGCTGCTGCGCCAGCTGGTAGCCGTCGATGTCGGGCAGGCCGATGTCGACCAGCATGGCGTCCGGGCGCTCGGCCCGCGCGCGGCGCAGGGCCGAGCGCGCGTCGTACTCGACCGCCGTGTGGTAGCCCTGCACGCCCAGCAGCTGCGACAGGCTGTCGGCCGCATCGGCATTGTCGTCCACCAGGACCAGGCGCAGCGGCCGGTCCAGCCGCGCGCTTTCTTGCTGCAGCGGCCCTGTCGCGGCGCCGGCATCGGGCGCCGCCTCCACGCAGGGCAGCGCCAGCGTGAAGCGGCTGCCCAGGCCGACGCCGTCGCTGTGCGCACCGACCTCGCCGCCGTGCAGCTCGACCAGGCGCTTGACCAGGGTCAGGCCCAGCCCGAGCCCGCCCTGCGAGCGCGCCAGCGTGCGTGCGCCCTGGGTGAACAGGTCGAACACGCTCGGCAGCAGCTCCGGCGGCATGCCGGAACCGTTGTCGCTGATGTCCAGGCGCATGCGCCCGTCCCTGCTGTCGAGCGCCAGCGCGATGCGTCCGCCCTTCTGGGTGTACTTGGCCGCGTTGTTGAGGATGTTGGTCACGCTCTGCACCAGGCGGGTCTGGTCGCCGCGAACGTACACCGGAGCGGGCGGCAAGGCCAGCTGCACTGCATGGCTCTTTTCTTCGAGCAGCGGGCGCGCCTGGTCGAGCGCGCCCGAGACGATGTCGCGGAAGTCGACCACGTCCAGCTTGAGCTTGACGAGCCCGCGCGTGACGCGCGACACGTCCAGCAGGTCGTCGATCAGGCGGCTCATGTGGCGCACCTGGCGGCTGATGATGGTGCTGGTCTGGCGGATGCGCGGCTCGTCCTTGAACTGCATCGACAACAGGCTGGCCGAACTGCTGATCGGCGCCAGCGGATTGCGCAGCTCGTGCGCCAGCATCGCCAGGAACTCGTCCTTGGCATGGCTCAGGCGCTCGGCCTGCACGCGCGCCGCGCGCTCGCTCTGCAGCAGCGCGTCGCGTTCCTGCGCCGACTTCTGGGCCACCTCGTACAGGCGCGCATTGTCCATCGCGATGGCGGCCTGGCCGGCCACGCCGGCGACGATGCGTTCGGTGCGCTCGGTGAACACGCCCGGTTCCGGATGGCCGAAGAACAGCCCGCCCAGCACCTGCCCCGCGCGCGACACCACCGGCACCGCCAGGTAGCTGCGCACCGCCAGGTGGCCGGGGGGCATGCCGCTGCCCGGGCCCAGCTGCGCATAGCGCGGATCGGCGGTGATGTCGTCGCTGCGGATCGCGCCTTCGCCGTCGAACGTAGGACGGAAGATCTCGGTGGCGCGCGGCTTGCCGAGGCGCTCCATGTCCTCGCGCAGGGCGCCGGACAGGGTGTACAGCTGCAAGCGCTCGCCATGCTCGTCTTCTGCGTTATAGAAGAAGGCGCCGAAGCGCGCCCCCGCCAGCTCGGTGCCGGCGTCGGTGATTGCCTGCAGCAGCGTGCCCAGGTCGAGGGTCGAGGCCAGCGCCTGGCCGGTGCGGTTGACCATCTCGAGCACGCGCTTCTCGTCGCGCAGCGATTCCTCGACGCGGGCGCGCCGCACTACCTCGCGGGTATGGCGCGCCACGTCCTCGGCCAGCGCGGCTTCCTGGTCGCTCCAGTGGCGCACGCGCTGCTCGTGCAAATAGAAGATGGCTGCCAGGCGTCCTTCCTCGATGAGCGGCACGATGATCATCGAGCGCGCGTCGATGCTGGCATAGCCGGCCGCATACGGCGCCGCGTGCTCGTCCTGGGAGATATCGTCCAGGCGCAGGGTGCGCCCGCGGCGCAGCTGGTCGATGATGGCCGGGCCGAAGCTGTCGAGTTCGCGCGATTCTCCCGCCAGGCTCGCGATGCCGCCGTCGGTCCAGTCGCGGTCCACGCTCACCAGGCGGCCGGACACGTCGACCTCGCCGTAGCCGACCCGCGCCACGCCGAGGTATTCGCCGGTCAGCTGGCTCGCGGCCTGCATCACGTGCACCGCGTCGACCAGGCCCCGCAGCGTGTCGCTCAGCTTCAGGTGGAAGGCATGGCGCTGCTCGGCGAGCACGCGCGAGGTGCAGTCGGACAGCACGAAATACACGCCGATGATCTCGCCGTCGTGGCGTACCGGCGTGATCGAGGACGAGAAGTAGCGCCGTTCCAGCTTGCCGTTGCGGTGGAACTCCAGCAGCGCATTCTCGAACTGCGCCGGCTGGCCCGACAGGGCTTCCATGACGTAGGGCTGCAGGCGCGGCCAGATTTCCGGACGCACCAGCGTGAGCGGCTGGCCCATGGCGCCGGGATGCTTGTCGCCCAGCAGCCCGGCATAGGCGTCGTTATAGAACAGCCTGAGTTCCGGCCCCCAGGCGATCGCCATCGGAAACTGCGAGGCGACGATCAGGTCGGCGATGGCTTGCATGCCTTCGGGCCAATTGTCGGGCTTTACGGAGGGGAAGACGGGCCAGGGACGTTCGATCGCCTGGCCGGGGAGCGTCGCGCTACCCTCTGCCAGAAGGGAGAGACTGCTTTCGTTACTCATCAGGATAGCCCCGGTTCGATTCCACGCGGCGCCCGGTCGCAGGAGTGGGAAACCTGTCGCCGTGGTTTGTTGTATCGCCGCCAACTTTTCGTAATCGGACGATTATAACGAGCTATCCGGATGAGCCGCGCGCGATAGCGCCGGGCTAGCTGAAACGCGACTGGTACTCGCTGGGCAGGACGCCCAGCTGGGTGGAAAAGGCGCGGCGCAAGTTGTATTCCGTGCCATAGCCGCTGTCGCGCGCCGCCCGCTTGACCGTCATGCCTGGCCGTTCCAGAAGCCGGCAGGCCGCCTCCAGGCGCAGGCGTGCCAGCAGCTGGGCGGGCGTGATGCCGGCTTCCTGGCGCAGTCGCCGGTGCAGGGTACGCACCGACAGCGCGCAGGCCGCGGCCATGGCCCCGACCTCGATGTCCTGCTGCAGGCGCGGACGCAGCCAGGCAGTGAGTTCGGCGCAGGTACCCTCCTCCTGCGCCGGGGGCGGCATGCCGGAACTGAACTGGCGCTGGCCTCCGGGGCGTTTCAGGAACATCACCACCCGCCGCGCCACCGCCAGCGCCGCGGTGCGGCCCAGGTCTTGCTCGACCAGGTCGAGCGCCAGGTCCATGCCGGCGCTGATGCCGGCGGAGGTGTGGAACTTGCCGTCCCTGACGGTGAAGGCGTCGTCCTGGACCTGCACATCCGGATGCTGGATCCGAAGGTCGGGCGCCTCCTGCCAATGAGTGGCGGCGCGGCGTCCGGCCAGCAGGCCCGCGCGGGCCAGCACGAAGGCGCCGGTGCAGACGCCGCAGGTACGCGCCGTCGCGCGGTCGGCCTGCCCGACCCAGTCGAGCAGGGCGCAGCCCTCGGCCGGCAGGTCGGCGAGCTTGCCGCCTGAGACGATCAGGGTCCCGCCTGCCGGCAGCGTGGACGGCAGCGGTTCGGCCAGGACCGCGACGCCGGACGACGACGCCACCTGCCCGCCGCCGTCGGCGACCAGGTGCAGCCGGTAAGGCGGCGCGCGTCCGGCATCCCGGGCTTCGTCGTTGGCGGTGGAAAGAACCTGGATCGGGCCGGTCGCGTCCAGCAGCATGAAGTTCGGGAACACCAGCAGCCAGATGTCGATGCCGGAAGGGCCGGCGCCAGGGCCGGTATGCAGGTCGGGTGGAATGCTCATCGTGGCAGATATTCCACGATGATTGGCATGAATGTCAACGTGGTGGCCCTTACAATGCGGGCCGTTTCCATTCACGCAGGAGAAAACCAGCATGCGCATGTCCATTCCCTTCGTTCTCATGACAGGCCTGTGCGCCGGCACCGTCCGGGCCGATGCGATCGACGATGCCATCGAGCGCATGATGCGGAGCCGCCAGGTCCCGGGCCTGGCGCTCGTGGTGGTCAAGGACGGAAAGATCGTCCGTGAACGGGGCTATGGCCTGGCCAACGTGGAGCACGGCGTGCCGGTCACGCCCGACACCGTGTTCCAGGTCGCCTCGACGGGCAAGACCTTCACGGCCGCCCTGATCCTGCTGCTGGAGAAGGACGGCAAGCTGAAGCTCGACGACCCGATCTCGCGCTACCTGGACAACACGCCGCCGGCATGGGCGGGCATCACCGTCCGCCACCTGCTCACGCATACCTCGGGCCTGGGCGACCCGTACACGCAGATCGACCTGCGCAAGGACTACACCGACGAGGAACTGATCGCGCTCGAGGCCTCGATGCCGCTGCTGTCCGCCCCCGGCGAGCGCTTCGCCTACAGCAATGCCGGCTACCACCTGCTCGGCTTCATCGCCAGGCGGGTCGGCGGCAAGTTCTTCGGCGACCAACTGGAGGAGCGCATCTTCGCGCCGCTCGGCATGACGAGCGCCGGCGTGATCAGCGAATCCGACATCGTGCCGGGGCGCGCGGCGGGCTACGAGTGCATCGACGGCAAGCTGCAGAACCAGCGCTGGGTGGCGCCCAGCCTTAACCGGACCGCGGACGGCAGCATCGCGCTGAGCGCGCGCGACCTGGCGCGCTGGAGCATGGCGCTCGACGGCGACGCCATCCTGGACGCCCGCGCCAAACAGGCCAGCTGGACGCCGGCGCGCCTGAACGACGGCAGCAGCGGCCCATACGGCCTGGGCTGGTACGTGGGCAGCCGGAACGGCCATCGCGTGGTCCAGCATGGCGGCGCCTGGCAAGGCTTCAAGGCCTCCTTCGAACGCTATCCCGACGATCGCCTGACCGTGATCGTGCTGGCCAATTCGGCCGCCGCACGCCAGGGCAAGATCGCCGACCTGGTCGCCGCCCACTACGTGCCGGCACTGGTGACGCCCCGTCCGCCGGCCATCGCCGACCTCGACCCGGCCGGCACCGCCCGCGCACGCAAGGCGATGGAGGAGCTGCTCGCCGGCCGCATCCCCGACGGCCTGTCGGCCAGCGAACGCGGCCGCTACAACCAGCGCTGGGTCACGCAGATCGCCGCCGAGTTCCGCGATTACGGTCCGCTGCGTGCGGTGGAGGTGCTGGCACGCAGCAGCGAAGCGAATGGCAAGCAGGCGCGCTACCGCTTCCTGTTCGAGAACGAGACCGCCCTGGTGGCGCTGCACCAGGACCGCGACGGGCTGATCGAGCGCCTGGGCATCTCGCTGGAGTGATGGCCGATCAAGCCTGGCGGCCGCTCGAATCGACGGAGGAATCGACAGAGAAGCGGAAGCGCGACTCGGTCTGGTACACCTCGCCCGGACGCAGGATCACGTTCGGGAAATGCGGCTGGTTGGGCGAATCCGGGAAATGCTGCGGCTCCAGGCACAAGCCGCTGCGGTGGGCATAGGCCTGTCCCTTGCCGGTGAGCGAGCCGTCCAGGAAGTTCCCGCTGTAGAACTGCACGCCCGGCTCTTCGGTGAACAGCTCCAGCACCCGGCCGGAGTTCGGTTCGAGCACGCGGGCCGCGCGCGTCATGCCCTTGCCGTTCGGCTTGTCGAGCGCGAAGCAGTGGTCGTAGCCCTGGCCGTTGCGCAGCTGGACGTCGTCTTCCTCGATGCGCGAACCGATCGGACGCGGCGTGCGGAAATCGAAGGGCGTGCCCTCCACCGGCGCCAGCGCCCCGGTCGGGATCGATTCCTCGTCGATGGCGACAAACGCATCGGCATCGATGGAGAGGACGTGGCCAAGGATGTCGCCGCCACCGGCCAGGTTGAAGTAGCTGTGCTGGGTCAGGTTGACCGGCGTGGGCGCGTCGGTCACGGCATGGAAGCGCACCACCAATTCGTTGGTATCGAGGAGTTCATACACCACGGTGACGTCCAGCGTGCCCGGGTAGCCCTGCTCGCCGTCGCGGCTGGTGTAGGCCAGGCGCAGGCTGTCGCCTTCCACCGTGGCGCTCCACTTCACCCTGTCGAAGCCGGGGACGCCGCCATGCAGGTGGTTGTTGCCGTTGTTGGTCGGCAGCGCATATTCCCGGCCGTCGAGCGTGAACCGGCCCTTGGCGATGCGGTTGCCATAACGCCCGATCAGGGCGCCGAAATACGGGCTGTCGGAGCCGTAGGGTGCGAGCGTGTCGAAGCCCAGCACGACGTCGGCCAGCCTGCCGTCCCGGTCCGGGGCGTGCAGTTCGGTGATGATGCCGCCGAAGTCGATGATCCTGGCTACCATGCCGCCGGCATTGGTGAGCGTGAACTGGGTGACGGCCTCGCCATCCGGCAATGTGCCAAAGGGGGTTTGTGTGATACCGGTGCGCACGTTGTTCTTGTCCTTGGATGTGGGTCGATGAACCGATCCTAACATGGTGTGCAGACAGTCCTGCGCAACGTAGCCCGCCCGTCCGGCATGGCAGTTTCGTTACCTAAATACAACAGCACCCTAAGTAGAACCACTTAGTTTGCGTTGGATCGTGCAGCTTTTTGGCGACGCGCACATGCTTTCCAAAAACCGAATAAGCAAAGAGCTAACGAATCGTGGCATCATTTCGAGTGCACTGGTAATGTAAGCTTTTTGCAACTGTACGTTTCTGTCAATATTTAAATCGACAACAAGAACGGCGTTCGGAAACACCATTCATCCACACTGGAGATATCAATGAAAAAGAAGAGTCTGGCCATCGCCATGCTGTCCCTCCTGCCGTTGGCAGCCGCCCAAGCGCAAACCAGCGTCCAGATCTACGGCATCGCCGATGCCTCGGTCGGCATCGAAGACACCGACGCACCGGGTGAAGACAGCCGCACCGTGATCAGCTCGGGCACCCAGTCCACCAGCCGCATCGGATTCCGTGGCACCGAAGACCTGGGCAATGGCCTGAAGGCGCTCTTCAACATCGAAGCCGGCGTCGCCCTCGACAGCGGCGCCCAGGATGCCGCCGGTACCTTCCAGCGCCGCGCCGTCGTCGGCCTGCAGGGTTCCTTCGGTACCGTGACCATCGGCCGCGAATACGGTCCGATCGCCGCGGTGGCCCAGTCGGCCGACCCGCTCGGCCACGGCTTCTACGGCTCGACCCTGACCGGTTTCGGCAACGGCCGCCTGACCCGCCGCCTGTCGAACTCGGTGAACTACAAGAGCAATGACCTGAGCGGCCTGACCTTCCTGGCCGCCTACAGCGCCGGCGAACGCCAGACCGACGACCCGTCGGGCAACCTGGTCGGCGCCGCCCTCGAATACAAGAACGGCCCGCTGTACCTGGGCGCGGGCTACCAGCAGACCGAGCGCCTGGCCACCGGCGACGACAAGGAATACGTGATCGGCGGCGGCTACAACTTCGGCGCCTTCGACCTGCGCGCGGCCTACATGGAAGCCGATCCGACCGGCGCGAACAACGAGTTCAAGTTCATCACCCTGGGCGGCGTGTTCACCTCGGGCCCGAACAAGTTCTACCTGTCGGGCCACCAGCAGAAGCTGGAAACCGGCGCCAAGGGCAATGGCTTCTCGGTCGCCTACAGCTACACCCTGTCCAAGCGCACCAACCTGTACAGCTCGTACGGCCGCGTGCGCAACAACGGCCGCGCAGCCTTCGGCCTGGCTTCGGCAGGCGGTACTTTCGCACCGCCGGCCACCGCGCTCGGCGCCGATCCGTCGGTGTTCAACGTGGGCGTGCGTCACTCGTTCTAAACGAGCGTCCCCAAGCAAAAACGGCAAGCCCATGCGGCTTGCCGTTTTTTTTTGCCCCGGGCGTTCTTACGCCGCGAGCGCCTTCAAGGCACGCTGCGGTGCGCGCACGGGTTCCGGCGCCGCCTGTTCGCCGGCGCCGATGCGGAAGGCCGCCATCGCCGCGTTCAGGTTGGCCGCCTGGTCCTTCATCGCTTCGGCCGCGGCGGCCGCTTCTTCCACCAGCGCGGCGTTCTGCTGCGTCACGTGGTCCATCTCGACCACGGCCTGATTGATCTGCTCGATGCCGGCGGTCTGCTCCTGGCTGGCCGAGGTGATCTCGCCCATGATGTCGGTCACGCGGCGCACGCTGTCGACGATCTCCTGCATCGTGGCGCCGGCTTCGGCCACCAGCTTGCTGCCGTTCGCGACCTTGTCGGTCGAGTCGTTGATCAGGGCCTTGATTTCCTTGGCCGCCGCCGCCGAACGCTGCGCCAGGTTGCGCACTTCAGTCGCCACCACCGCGAAGCCGCGGCCCTGCTCGCCCGCACGCGCCGCCTCGACGGCGGCGTTCAGGGCCAGGATGTTGGTCTGGAAGGCGATGCCGTCGATGACGCCGATGATGTCGCTGATCTTGCCGGCCGAGGCATCGATGTCGGACATGGTGCCCACCACCTGGCCGATCACGGAGCCGCCGCGCAGCGCCACCTGCGAGGCCGCTTCCGCCAGCACGTTGGCCTGGCGCGCATTGTCGGCGTTCTGCTTGACGGTCGAGGTCAGTTCTTCCATCGAAGACGCGGTTTCTTCCAGCGAGGACGCCTGCTGTTCGGTACGGCTCGAGAGGTCCTGGCTGCCGGCCGCGACTTCCGAGGCGGCCACGGTGATGGCATCGGTGCCGCTGCGCACGGTGCCGACGGTACGCGCCAGGTTCTCGTTCATGGCCTTCAGGGCCTGCAGCAGCTGGCCGGCTTCGTCACGGGTCGTCACCTCGATGCGGCTGGTCAGGTCGCCGGCGGCGACCGTGTTCGCCACTTCCAGCGCGCGCTGCACCGGGCGGGTGATCGAACGGGTGATCCACCATGCCACGCCTGCCGCCAGGGCCAGGGCAAGCGCGCCCAGCGCCCACATCATGCGGACGGTGTTGTCGTAGGTACGCTGGGCTTCGCCGGCCTTGTCCATGGCGATCGATTTCTGCAAGACCGCCTGCTCGTTGATGTCCTTCTTCAGCTCCGCCAGCCTGGGACGCAGTTCCTCGGTCAGGTACTGGCGCGCTTCCTCGGCCAGTCCGTCGTTGACGAGCTTGAGCAGCTGCTCCTGGCCCTGCAGGTAGCGGCCGGCCTGCTGCTTCATCCGGTCCAGCAGCGCGCGCGCCTGCGGAGTCTCGAGGGTCTTGTCCAGCTGGGTCATGTCGGCGTCGATCGCCTTGCGCGCCGCGGCGATCGCCTCGAGCTGCTTGGTACGGTCGCTGCGCTCTTCGTTGAGCATCATGTTGCGCAGGGCGATGGCGATCACGTCGACCTGGCCGAGCAGGTGACCGGTCATATCAAGTTTCGGCATGCGGTTGTTGACGATTTCATCGGTGCCGGCATTGATGCGGCCCAGCATGGTCGTGCTCATCACGATCATGCACACGAGCAGGACGCAGAGCAGGCCGAAGCCAAGGCCGAGGCGCGTGCCGATTTTCAGGTTGGCGAGGTTCATGTGGTTCTCCTTATGGCCGGGCGTCCTGCCCGGTGGGTGGTATCCGCTCAGGCGGCTTTCTGTACGTTGGTGATCAGGCCGAGCTGCTCGGAGCTCATCAGCTTGTCGATGTCGAGCACGATCAGCATGCGCTCGCCGACCGTGCCCAGGCCGAGGATGGTGTCGCCGTCGGTGGTAGCGCCCATGTCGGGCGCCGGACGCATCTGTTCGTCCGTCAGGGTGACCACGTCGGAGACGCTGTCGACCACCATGCCGATCACGTGGTTCTTGATGTTCAGGACGATGACGACGGTGAACTGGTCGTAGCTCGGCTCGCCGAGATTGAACAGGATGCGCATGTCGACGATCGGCACGATCGAGCCGCGCAGGTTCATGATCCCCTTGATGCAGGCCGGTGCGTTCGGCAGCATCGTGGGCTCTTCGTAGCCGCGGATTTCCTGCACTTTCAGGATGCTGATCGCGTACTCTTCCTTCGCCAGGCGGAAGGACAGCACTTCGTTGTCTTGGTTGGTCTTGTGGGTATCCATCGTTGTCGCTTTCTGGCTTCTTGCGCAAGGTCATATTGCCTGAGCGCAAGATACATTACGTCCAATCCGGTGCGGATTCGATGGCGAAACGGCAAAACAGGGCGATTTTTTTGCCAAAACGGTGCATGGTATGGCGCCCTTGCAACGTCTTTGTCCCGCTTACCGCTGAGTTCTTATTGTTCAGAAAACATATCGCACGACCGTTCGCCCCTTCCAGGCGCTGGCACGTATCCTGCATGGACCAAGGGTGTCAACACCATGAGAGGCAGGCATGATCATCCGCAGACTCGATGCGCGCGCCATCGGGAAGGTGCGCACCCAGCTCGCGACCCTGTTGCTGGACGCGGTGGCCGACGGCCATTCGCTCGGCTTCCTGGCGGGCCTCGACGACGTGCAGCTCGAGGCGTACTGGTGCGGCGTGGAGCGCGAAGTGGCGCGCGGCACCCGCGTGCTGCTGGCCGCCGAGCGCACCGGAGTGCTGGTCGGCAGCGTGCAGCTCGACCTGTGCCAGAAGCCGAACGGCAGCAACCGCGCCGAACTGCAGAAGATGCTGGTGCATTGCACGATGCAGCGGCGCGGCATCGGCACCGCCCTGTTGGAAGCGGCCGAGATCGAGGCACTGTCGCTGCGCCGCGGCCTGCTGTTCCTGGAAACCGAAGCCGGCGCCGCGGCGGAGCAGTTGGTCGGCAAGGCCGGCTACGTCCGCGTGGGCGAACTGCCCGAGTACTGCTCGACCCCGAACGGGCACTGGCGCGCCGCGGCGATCTGGTACAAGACCCTGTTCTCGCGCGTGCGCACATGCTGATCCTGAATACCCGCATCGACGCGGCCGCGCGAGTGCACGGCACCCTGGCGCTGCCCTGGGACCGGCGCGAGCGCTGCCGCATGCGCGCCACCCTGGCCTGCGGCGAAGAGGTCGCGCTGTTCCTGCCGCGCGGCGCCCCGCTGCGCCACGGCGACCTGCTGCGCGGCGACGACGGCCGCGTGGTGCGCGTGGCGGCAGCGCCGGAACCGACCTATGCGCTGCGCTGCCGCGATCCGCTGGTGCTGGCGCGCTGCGCCTACCAGCTCGGCAAGCGCCACGCCCGGCTGCAGGTATGCGCCTGGGGCCTGCGCATGCGCGCCGACCCGGTGCTGCGCGACCTGGTGCTGGGGCTGGGCGCCGCGGTGGAGGAAGAACTGGCCTCGTTCGAGCCGGAAGCGGACGCCGGCACGGGCACGCTCGCAGGCACCGGCGATCGGCCGGCAGCGCTGCCGCGGAAACACCATCGCCCGGTCGAGGTGGACGGCGCCTGAACGCCCTTGGGCACACACTAAGTCGGTGCTCATGCGAAATGTCACGTAGAATCAGGCATTACCAAGTATCCAGAATACAACGTGACCGGCACCAGCTCCTCGATCGTCCGCAGGCCCCTGCGCGCCTACCTGCTCTGGCTGGTGCTGGCTACCCTGCTGCCCGGCGTCATCGGAGCGTCGATCCTGTTCGTCCACCAGTACCAGAAGGCGCGCGCCCAGATCGAGAAGAACACGCTGCAGACGGTGCGCGCGCTGGTGCACAGCACCGACAACAAGCTGCGCGAGGCGCGCTCGATCGCCCAGACCCTGTCCACCATCGACGCCCTCGCGGCCGAGGACTTCGCCCGCACCCATTACCAGGCGCGCGAAGCGCTGGCGCTGGCCGGCGGACGCATGAACGCGGTGCTGCGCGACCACAGCGGCCAGCAGCTGATCAACACCGCGGTCGACTACGGCACCCCGCTGCCGCGCCACCCCACCCCTGGCATCGAGCAGGTCTTCGCCACCGGCCAGCCGGCGGTGTCGAACGTGTTCCAGGGCGAACTGCGCAAGGGCGCACTGGCCAGCGTCGACGTGCCGGTGCGCGTGCGCGGCCAGGTGCGCTACGTGCTGAGCATCGGCCTGGGTCCGGAAGAATTCGACAGCCTGCTGGGCCCGACCTCGGTGCCCGACGGCGCCGTCGCCTCGCTGTTCGACCGTAACGGCATCATCTTCAACCGCAACATCAACCGCGACAAGTCGATCGGTCAGCCCGTCAACCCGCTGTTGCGCGACGCCGCCAACCGCCAGCAGGAAGGCACCATCGCCTCGCGTTCGCGCGAAGGCAAGCCGCTCCTGACCAGCTACGCGCGCTCCCCCCTCAGTGGCTGGGGGGTGGCGATCGGCATCCCGCGCGAGACCCTGCGCACCGAGCTGCTGGGCCAGCTCGTCCTGATGGCCGGCGTCGCTGCAGTGCTGTTCGCGATCGGCCTGTGCCTGGCATGGCTGATCGGTGGCCGCCTGGCGCGCTCGGTGCAGGCGCTCACGGGCCGGGCGCAGGCGCTCGGCAAGGGCGAGACCCTGCCGCCGCTCGAGGACGTGCATGTGCGCGAGGCTGCGGAAGTGGCATCGGCCATGGCCGATGCCGCGGCGCTGCTGTCGGAGCGCTCGCGCCAGCTGACTGCCAAGGAATCGGCGCTGCGCGAGACCCACATGCTGGCGCGCTTCGGCACCTGGCAGTGGAAGCTTGGCAGCGAGGAGATCGAGGTCTCCGATTCGGTCCCGCATATCTTCGGCCGCCCGATGCCGCCCTTCCCGCAGCAGCGCGGCACCGTGCTGAGCGAAGAGTCGTGGCTGCAGGTGCAGCGCCTCACGGGCGAACTGGTGCGGCTGGGCGGCAGCGGCAAGCTGCAGCTGCACGCCCTCCACGCCGACGGGCACCGCATCTGGCTCGACTACCGCTGCGAGAGCGTGCATGGCCCCGACGGGCGGGTGGTGGCGCTGCGCGGCAGCATGCAGGACATCACCGAGCGCGTGCGCGCCGAGGAAGCCCTGCGCCAGGCCGACCAGCGCAAGAACGAGTTCCTGGCGATGCTGGCGCACGAGTTGCGCAACCCGCTGGCGCCGATCTCCTCGGGCGCCCAGCTGCTCGGCCAGGACAGCCTCGAACCGGCGCGCGTCAAGCAGATCAGCGCCATCATCGCGCGCCAGGCGCGCCACATGGCCGGCCTGGTGGACGACCTGCTGGACGTCTCGCGCGTCACGCGCGGCCTGGTGGTCCTGACCAAGGAGCGCATCGACATCAATGCGGTCGTGCAGGACGCCGCCGAGCAGGTGCAGGCCCTGGTGCACGGCAAGGAGCACCGCCTCGAGGTGCAGCTGCTGCCCCAGCCCTGCTTCGTGCTGGGCGACCGCAAGCGCCTGGTGCAGGTGGTCGGCAACCTGCTGCACAACGCGGCCAAGTTCACCGAGCGCGGCGGCCGCATCACGGTGGCGGTGAGCAGCGCCGGCGCGCAGGGTGCCGAGAATGTGATGGTGGAGGTGCGCGACAACGGCATCGGCATGCTGCCCACGGAACAGGAGCGCGCCTTCGACATGTTCGTGCAGGGCCAGCGCACGCCCGACCGTTCGCTTGGCGGCCTGGGGATAGGCCTGGCGCTGGTGCGCAGCCTGGTCGAACTGCACGGCGGCAGCGTCCATGTGAGCAGCGCCGGCCATGGCATGGGAAGCAGCTTCACGGTGCGCCTGCCGCGCTGCCAGGAACGCGCCGGCGACGCGGACGGCGATGCCGGCGACGCGGCGCCAGGGTCGAGCCTCAGGGTGCTGGTCGTGGACGACAACGTCGATGCGGCCCAGATGCTGTCGATGTACGTGGGCGCGCAGGGGCATGAGGTGCGGGTCGAGCACGACTCGCTCGAGGCGCTGGCGCAGGCCGCCAGCTTCGCGCCCGAGCTCTGCCTGCTCGACATCGGGCTGCCGGAGATGGACGGCTACGAACTGGCCCGCCGGCTGCGCCGGCATCCCGCCACCGCCGGTGCGACCCTGGTGGCGGTGACCGGCTACGGCCAGGACCAGGACCGGCGCAACAGCGCGCAAGCCGGCTTCGACCACCACCTGGTGAAACCGGTGGACATGGCGGCGCTCGAGAAGATCCTCGCCGGCGCCGCGGCCGAGTCTCCTAGCGTTTGACGCTGCCGAAGGGATCGCCCTTCTTCCAGGACGGCATGGTGGACGCGTTGGCCACCGCATAGCCCAGGTTGAGGGTGAACTGGGCCTGTTGCACCATGCCCGACAGGTCCCAGTCGGGGCGGTACTCGTCGCTCACCTGGTGGTAGTCCTTCTTGAAGCCCACCATCTTCTCGCTCGAGGCGGCGTGGTCGTGGGCAAACTCGAAGTGGCCGTCGCCCGAGAACACGGCCGAGCCCACGTTAAAGGCAGGCACGCCCGCCTTGGCGAAATTGAAGTGGTCGGCGCGGAAGTAGGCACCCGACAGGTCGGGGATGGTCGGAGCCAGCTTCAGTCCCATTCCCTTCGCCACCTGGGCGGCGGTGTCGTACAGGGTGCTGCGCTCGGCGCCCGGCACGCCAATGTCCTTCGTCTTGCCGACGAAGTTCAGGCTGTCGAGATTCAGGTCGGCGGCGGTCCGGGCCAGCGGCACCGCCGGGTTCTTCACGTAGGCGGCGCTGCCCAGCAGGCCCTGCTCCTCGGCCGCCGGCCACAGGAACACCTGGGTGCGGCGCGCCGGCTTTTTGACCGCCTCGGCAGCCATTGCCAGCAGCGCGGCGGTGCCGGAAGCGTTGTCGATGGCGCCGTTGTAGATGCGGTCCGTTTTCCCGGGCTGGGGCTTCTCGTCGATGCCCATGTGGTCCCAGTGCGAGGAATACACCACCGCCTGTTCCTTCAGTTTCGGGTCGGTGCCGGGCACGATGCCGGCCACGTTGTACTGCTCGACCATGCGGATGGCGGACTTGATCTCGACGTGGGCGGCAATCTTGAGGTCCACCGGACGGAAGTCGCGCCGCTCGGCCTGGGCGCGCAGCGTGTCGAGGTCGAAGCCCCCAAGCGCGAACAGCTCGCGCGCGGTGTCTTCGTGCAGCCAGCCTTCGACCGGGTTGCCCGGACCCGCCAGGTGGAAGCGCTCGTGCGAGAAGCCGTTGGCCGGCACGCTCCACGGGTAGGACGAGGACGGCAGCGTGTGGATCAGCAGCACCCCGGCCGCGCCCTTGCGCACGGCTTCCTCGAACTTGTACAGCCAGCGCCCGTACCAGGTGTAGGCCTTGCCTGCGAAGCGCTTCGGTTCTTCCACGGTGGGCTGCGGGTCGTTGACCATCATGACCAGGATCTTGCCCTTGACGTCGAGGCCCTTGTAGTCGTCCCACTTCTCCTCGGGGGCGGATACGCCGTAGCCGACGAACAGCAGCGGCGCGTCAAACGACAGCTGGGTGCGCCCACTGGCGGTGCCGAACACGATGCCCTTGCCGATCTCCGGCGCGATGCGCTTGCCGCCCGCCTGGAAGCTGACCGCGCTGCCCGGCAACAGCCTGGTGCCTTCGATCTCGACCTTCTGGCGGTAGCCCTCCCCCTTGGGAAAGGCCGGCTTCAGGCCGATGATCGCGGCCTGGGTCTCGAGGTAGCGCACCGCCAGGTCGCCGCCGCGCTGGCCGGTGCCGCGGCCTTCGAACAGGTCGTCCGCGAGGAAGGCCAGGTGGCCGCGCAGGACCGGTTCGGAGACGGTCGGGGCCTGCTGGGCGAAGGCATGGGTGGACAGGCCCAGTGCGGCGGCGAGGGCAAGGCGGGAAAGTCGCATCGAAGAATCCATTCTGGAATGCCGGCTCGGCAAAAGCGCCATCTTAACCCGGCATACATATCCTGCGCAGCTTCCTTGCGGCGCCCTCCCCCGCGCGCCTATACTTGCCTTCTACCGAACAGGGACATGCCATGACCATCACCCGCCGCACCGCCGCTACCACACTGGTTGCCCTGGCCGCCCTGCCCCTCGCCACCCGGGCCCAAAGCAGGCCAGACAAGAAGGAAGCCGCCCCCATGTACGGATTGATCGGAAAAATGCGCGCCCAGCCGGGCCAGCGCGATGCCCTCATTGCCATCCTGCTGGAGGGCACGGCCGCCATGCCGGGCTGCCTCAGCTACGGCATCGCCAAGGACAAGCTCGATGGCGACGCGCTTTGGATCACCGAGACCTGGGTCGACCAGGACAGCCACAAGGCCTCGCTGTCGCTGCCGGCGGTGCAGGCGGCAATCGCCAAGGGACGTCCGCTGATCGCCGGCTTCGGCGAGCGCTTCGAGACCGAGCCGGTCGGCGGCCACGCCACCATGTCGAAGAAATCCGCGTAGCGTTCAGGCGGCGGTGGGCGCCCCGGCAAAGGGCCGCGCGTCAAGCGGAATGTCGATGACGAAGGCGGTGCCCTCTTCGAGGGAACTGGACATCATCACGCTGCCTCCATGGGCTTCGGCCACGCGCCGCACGTAAGGCAGTCCCACGCCCCAGTCTTCGCCATTGCGCTCGGCCAGGCCCTGGTTGCCGGCGCGGCGGTACAGCTGGAAGATGCTCTCGCTGTCTTCCGGCGCGATCGGCGGGCCCTGGTTATGCACCATCAACTGCACCCGCTCGACCGTGGTCGATACCGTCACCTGGATCGGTGCCTCGTGGTCGCCGTACTTGATCGCATTGTTGACCAGGTTTTCGACGGCGCGCCGGATCGCCTCGCCGCACCACCAGCCTTCGAGCGGCTCTGCATCGATCGCCAGCGCGATGGGGTGGAAAGCTTCGGCCGACTGGACGACGTCGCGCACCAGCGCCGCCAGGTCGACCCGATCGATCTGCAGCGTCACCTTGCCGGTCTTGCAGAAGGCGATGCGGTCGAGCAGCTCGCGCGTCATGCCGTCGATGCGCTGGGTGCTGGCCACGATCTTGTCGGCGAAGCGGCGCGCGTTCGGATCCTGCGAAGTATGGTTGATCATCTCGGCCGCCATCTGGGCCGTGGACAGGGGCGTGCGCAGGTCGTGTGCCATCGCGGCGACGAACTGCTCGCGCAGCGCGGCCTGCACCACGGTGAAGGCGTTTGCGCTCTCGCGGATGGTGGCGTCGATGTGGGCGAACAGCGTGGTGCGCTGCCCTTCGTCCAGCAGCACGCCGTGGTGGGCCAGTTCGCGGAACAGGACGTTGCGGAAGATCTGCATCTCGTGGATGACGGCGGTGGCGTCGTAGCTCGTCATGCGCGCACGCTCGCCGCCATGCTCGCTGGCGAGCGCGCCGAGGTCGGTGAGCAGGCGCGCCGAATGACCCGGGGTGAGCAGCGCAGCCAGGGTGTCGAAGTAGGCCGGCAGGGTGTTCTCGGCGATCGGCGGGGCCAGTTCCCGCGCCTGCGGCACCGCAGCGCGTACCTCGCTTATCCAGGCGTCGATGATGAGGCGGCGCAAGGCCACCACGCCCGCGTGACGGGCGACAAATCGGGATCCTCCGGGGACAGGTGTCCGGTCAGGTTGGCGCTCATCGGGAAAGCGGTCGCGTTGTCAAATTAGAACGTGACCCCAGTCTACACGACGGTCTTTACAGGCGGCGCGTGAATGAATTGGCTCCGGCTCCAGCGTTTCGGCGCAATGCCGGCCTACTGGCCAAGCCAGAGGCGGTAGCCGACCCCGGTTTCGGTCAGCAAATGGCGCGGCTGGGCCGGGTCGTCTTCCAGCTTGTGGCGCAGGTGGCCCATATAGATGCGCAGATAATGGCCGCTTTCGACATGGCCGGGTCCCCAGACCGCGCGCAGCAGCTGCGGATTGGTCATGACCCGGCCCGCACTGCCGACCAGGACCGACAACAGCCGGTACTCGGTCGGGGTCAGGTGCACGTGCTTGCCGTCGCGTGTGACGCTGCGTTCCTGCGGATACACGGCGACGCTGCCGAAACGCACGCTGCCGTCGTCGCGGGTGACGGGCTGGCGTTGGCGCCGCAGCGTGGCGCGCACGCGCGCCAGCAGTTCTCCAGTACCGAAAGGCTTGGTGAGATAGTCGTCGGCGCCGGCGTCCAGCGCACGGATCTTTTCGCTTTCCATCGAACGGGCCGACAGCACGATCACCGGCACCGCTGACCATTTGCGTAGGTCATGGATGAAATCGATGCCGTCGCCGTCGGGCAAGCCGAGGTCGAGCACCACCAGTTCGGGACGGCGAGTGCCTGCATCGATCAGGCCACGCGCCATGCTAGCCGATTCGTGGACTTGCCAGCCCTCCTGCTCCAGCGCTGCGCGCACGAAGCGGCGAATCTGGGGCTCGTCCTCGACCAGCAGGGCGCTCGGTTTGTCACTCATTGCTTGCTTTCATCAGGACAGTCCGGTAGTTCGGGTTCAGGCATGTCGGGCGGACTGCTCGCCGGAAGCGAAAACACGAAAGCGGCGCCACCCAGCGGCGAGGGGCAGGCGCGGATGCTGCCGCCATGCGCTTCGACGATGGCGCGGCAGATCGCCAGTCCCAGGCCCACGCCAGGCAGCGCCGACTCGCGTTCGCCGCGGGTGAACTTGTCGAAGATCCGCTCCTCGCTACCGGGCTTCAGGCCCGGGCCGCTGTCGCATACCATCACGTCCACCGCCTCGCCGCGCAGCGCCGCCGACACTTCGACGCGCGATCCAGCCGGGGCGTATTTTGCGGCATTCTCGAGCAGGTTGCACAACACGCGCTCGACCAGCACGGCGTCGAAGCGCAGCAGCGGCACATTATGCTGCAGGCGCACCGAGACGTGATGGTGGCGTAGCGCGGCGCCGCTGGCGCGCAGCGCGGCTCCCACCACCTCTTCCAGCGCCTGCCAGTCGAGGTTGAAGCGCACCTGGCCGCTCTCGATGCGCGCCATGTCGAGCAGGTTGGTCACCAGGGTGCTCATGCGCAGCGCTTCGTCGTGCAGGGCCAGCGCCAGGCCGGCAGCCTGCCCCGCCAGCGGCGGTTCGCCGCGCAGCAGCGATTCCGACAGACCCACCAGCGACGTCAGGGGTGTGCGCAGGTCGTGCGAGAGCGCCGCCAGCAGCGAATTGCGCAGGCGTTCGGATTCCATGTCCACCAGGGCCGACTGCGCGACCTCGACGTAGTGCACCCGTTCGAGCGCGATCGCGGCCAGAGCCGCCAGGGCGTCGAGCTGGCGGCGCTGCTCGGGAATCAGAATCCAGCGCCCGCGCTCGGGTCCGCCCGCCGGCTCGATCGCCAGCACCCCACGGGTACGCATCGGCGCCACCAGCGGCAGGTAGAAAAGCGGGCTGGCCGGCAGCGTATCGGTGCCGAGGCCGGCACTTTGGGCATGGTCGAAGGCCCATTGAGCAATGCCTGCATCGAAACCGGGCGGCGCGACGTCAGCGGCGGCCAGCCTGCCGTCCGCATCCGGCGCCAGCAGCAGCGCGCCAGCCCCGAACGAATCGCGGACGGCGGCCTGGGTGGCCTCGACCACCTGGTCCGCCGCCAGCACGCCGGACAACTCGCGCGCAAATTCATACAGCGCGCGCACGCGCTTTTCGCGCTGCGCCGCAACCCGCGCCTGGAAGCGCAGCCCGGCCGTGAGGTGGCCGGTGATCAATCCAACCGCCAGCATGACCGCGAAGGTGATCAGGTACTGGAAATCGGACACCGCGAAGGTGAAGCGCGGCGGCACAAAGAAGAAGTCGAAGCAGGCCACGCCGACGCAGGTCGCGGTGACGGAGGGCGCGCGGCCGAAGCGTACCGCAACCAGCACCACCACCAGCAGGAACAGCATCGCGATGTTGGCCAGGTCGAGCCAGGCCAACAGCGGTGTGAGGATGGCCGCGGCAAGCAGGCTGGCGCCGGCGGCCGCCAGGTGCGGCAGTGGCCGCAATGCGCGCGGAGCGGTGTCGCGGCCGCCGGGCGGGACCTTCGGCTTCGGCGCGGCGGCCGGCGCGCCGATCTCGATCAGGTCGAGCCCCGGCGCCAGGTACGCCAGGCGGCGTGCCACCCGGCGCTGCCAGGGCCAACGCGCCTTGGCGCGGCCGAGCGCGATCTTCGACAGGTTGTGGCTGCGGGCATAATCGACCACGGCCAGCGCGACGTCGTCCCCAGGGACCGTGGAGGTGTCGGCGCCGAGGTCGCCGGCCAGCTTGAGCGCCGCCAGCACGCGTTCGCGCGCCTTGTCCGGCATGCGCGCCCGCGCCGGCGTCTCGACGTACAGGGCGTGCCAGCCGGTACCCAGCTGCGAAGCCATGCGCGCGCTGCTTCGCACCAGATGCTCGGCGCTGCCGTCTGGCCCGATGCAGACCAGCAGGCCCGCTCCGGTCTTCCAGATGGCTTCCACCGATTGTTCGATGCGCCAGGCGCGCACGTCATCCTCGACGCGGTCGGCGGTGCGCCGCAGCGCCAGCTCGCGCAGCGCGATCAGGTTGCCCTTCCTGAAGAAGTGGCCCATCGCACGCTCGGCCTGGTCAGGCTGGTAGACCTTGCCCTGCTTCAGGCGCGCCAGCAGCGCGTCGGCCGGCAGGTCGACCAGCACCACCTCGGCAGCTTCGTCGAACACGCTATCGGGCACCGTTTCGGCCACCCGGATGCCGGCGATGCCGCCGACTACGTCGTTCAGGCTTTCCAGGTGCTGGACGTTGACCGTGGTGAGCACGTCGATGCCGGCCTCCAGCAGTTCCTCGACGTCCTGCCAGCGCTTGGGATGGCGCGAGCCGGGTGCGTTCGAATGCGCCAGCTCGTCCACCAGGATCACGGAAGGCCGCCGTGCCAGCGCGGCATCCAGGTCGAACTCCCCGACGCGCACGCCGCGGTGCTCGACCTGACGCCGCGGCAGCATCTCGAGGCCCTCGAGCAGACGCGCGGTTTCCTCGCGGCCGTGGGTCTCGACCAGCCCGACCAGCGGGTGTCTTCCCTCGTCCCGAAGGCGGCGTGCTTCCTGCAGCATGGCGTAGGTCTTGCCGACACCGGCCGAGGCGCCGAAATAGATGCGCAGCTTGCCGCGCACGGCGCTGCGCTCCTGCTCGCGCACCTGCGCCAGCAGGCGATCCGGATCGGGTCGTTGGGAAACGTTCGGCAGCATCGTTCAGCGAGTATCGCGCACTTGCCCATCCAGCGCCAGATTCAGCGCCAGCACATTGACGCGCGGCTCCCCGAACAGGCCGAATACCTTGCCCCGCGCGTGCGCATCGATCGTCTGCTCGACCGCGAGGCGGGCCAGACCGCGTGCCTTTGCCACGCGCGCCACCTGCCAGCGGGCGGCTGCAAGGCTGATCTCGGGATCCAGGCCGCTGGCCGATGCCGTGACCAGGTCCACCGGGACTGGCGCCCGATTATCCGGATCGGCAGCGCGCAAGGCCGCAATGCGCCCCTTGACCGCATCCTGCAAGGCTGGATTGAGCGGTCCCTGGTTTGACCCGGACGAGCCGCCGCCGTTGTTCGGCATCGGGCCGGTTGCAGAGGGTCGGCCCCAGAAATATTGCGGCGCACTGAAGTGCTGGCCGATCAGGCGCGAGCCGACCACCCGGTCACCTTGACTCATCAGGCTGCCGTTGGCCTGTTCCGGAAAGGCCGCCTGGGCGATACCAGTGACCAGCAGCGGATAGGCCGCGCCGCACACCAGGGTGAGCGCACCGAACAGGACAAGCGCGGGACGGATAATGGATTGCATGCTTATTCCTTAGACAAGGTTCAGCGCGGTCAGCGCCATGTCGATCAGCTTGATGCCGGCGAACGGGAGCAGGAGGCCGCCCAGGCCGTACACCAGCATGTTCCGGCGCAGCAGGCTGGCCGCGCCGATGGCGCGGTAGCGTACGCCCTTCAGTGCCAGCGGAATCAGGAACACGATGATCAAGGCATTGAAGATCACGGCCGACATGATGCCTGATGCTGGGCTGCTCAATTGCATGACGTTGAGCGACTGCAGCGCCGGATAGGTGCCGACGAAGGCCGCCGGCACGATCGCGAAATACTTGGCGATGTCGTTGGCGATCGAGAAGGTGGTGAGCGCCCCGCGCGTCATCAGCATCTGCTTGCCGATCTCGACGATTTCCAGCAGCTTGGTCGGGTTCGAGTCCAGGTCGACCATGTTGCCCGCCTCCTTGGCGGCCTGGGTGCCGGAAGCCATTGCCACCGCAACGTCCGCCTGGGCCAGCGCCGGCGCGTCGTTGGTGCCGTCGCCGGTCATGGCGACCAGCTTGCCCTCCGCCTGGTACCGACGGATCAGCTCCAGCTTCTGTTCCGGGGTGGCCTCGGCCACGAAGTCGTCCACGCCCGCCTCTGCCGCGATGGCGGCTGCGGTCAGCTTGTTGTCGCCGGTGATCATGACGGTCTTCACGCCCATGCGGCGCAACTGGGCAAAGCGATCGCGGATGCCGCCCTTGACCACATCCTTGAGCTCGACCACGCCCATCACGCGGCCGCCGTCCGCCACCACCAGCGGCGTGCTGCCGCGGCGCGCGGCAGCATCGGCGATAGCCTCGACCTCCACCGGATAGGCATGGCCCAGTGCTTCGACATGGGCGCGAATGGCGCTGGCGGCGCCCTTGCGTAGCCGGCGCTCTCCCGCATCCAGGCCGCTCATGCGGGTCTGGGCGGTGAAGGGCACGAAGGTGGCGCCCAGCGAGGCCATGTCGCGTTCGCGGATGTTGAAGCGGCTCTTGGCCAATACGGCAATGCTGCGTCCTTCAGGCGTCTCGTCGGCGAGCGAGGCCAATTGCGCCACGTCGGCCAGCTCGTGTTCGGTGATGCCCGGCGCCGGCAGAAAGGCGCTGGCCTGGCGGTTGCCGAAGGTGATGGTACCGGTCTTGTCCATCAGCAGCACGTCGACGTCACCCGCCGCCTCGACCGCCCGGCCGGAGGTGGCGATGACGTTGGCGCCCATCATGCGGCTCATGCCGGCCACGCCGATGGCCGACAGCAGGCCTCCGATCGTGGTGGGGATCAGGCAGACCAGCAGCGCGACCAGCACCGTAATCGTCACCGGCTTCCCTGCTCCCGCGGCCTCCACCGCGAACAGCGAAAACGGCAGCAGCGTGACCGTCACCACCAGGAACACGATGGTCAGCGCCACCAGCAGGATCGTGAGGGCGATCTCGTTCGGGGTCTTCTTGCGCGCGGCGCCTTCTACCATGCCGATCATGCGGTCGAGGAAAGTCTCGCCGGGGTCGGCGCTGACGCGCACCACCAGCCAGTCCGACAGCACGCGGGTGCCGCCGGTGACGGCGCTGAAGTCGCCGCCCGCTTCGCGGATCACCGGCGCCGATTCGCCGGTGATGGCGCTCTCGTCGACCGAGGCGACGCCTTCGAGCACCTCGCCGTCCACGGGAATCACGTCGCCCGCTTCCACCAGAAAGTGCATGCCCTTGCGCAGCTCTTCGGACTTGACCGGATACCAGGTGGCGCCGTGGCGAGGCGACGGCAGCTTCTTCGCCGTGACCGCCTGCTTCAGGCTACGCAGCGAAGCGGCCTGCGCCTTGCTACGGCCCTCGGCCAGGGCTTCGGCGAAGTTCGCGAACAGCACCGTGAACCACAACCAGGCAGCGGTGGCGGCAATGAAACCGCCCGGTGCTTCGCCCTGCCCCGCGAAGGCGTCGATGGCCAGCAGGGTGGTAAGGATGCTGCCAGCGTACACGACGAACATCACGGGGCTGCGCAACTGGGTGCGCGGGTGCAGCTTGCGGATGGCATCCAGGAAGGCCGGTAGGACCAGCTTCGAGTCGAACAGGCTCAGGCTGCGGCGCACCGGCAAAGCCTGGGGAATGGTGTTTTCGATGACAGGTGTATTCATGGTCATTTGGCGAACAGCTGAAGATGCTCGACTACCGGGCCCAGGGCGAGCGCCGGCACGTAGTTGAGGATGCCGACCAGCAGGACGACACCCGCCAGCAGGCCGACGAACATCGGACCGTGGGTGGGCATGGTGCCCGCGTTGGCGGCGAGGCGCTGGCGCGCGCCGAGTGAACCGGCGATGGCCAGCACCGGAATGATCACGCCGAAGCGGCCGAACCACATCGCCACCGCCAGCAGCGTGTTGTAGAACGGCGTGTTGGCGGACAGGCCGGCGAATGCGCTGCCGTTGTTGTTGGCTGCCGAACTGAGCGCGTACAGGATTTCCGAAAACCCGTGCGCACTCGGGTTGGCGACACCAAGCTTGCCCGCCTCCGCCGCCACGGCAATGGCGGTGCCCAGCAGGACCAGGCAGGGTGTAATGAGGATGACCAGGGACGCCATCTTCATCTCGTAGGCACCGATCTTCTTGCCCAGGTATTCGGGGGTGCGTCCGATCATCAGGCCGGCAATGAACACCGCCAGGATGGCAAACACCAGCATGCCGTACAGGCCCGAGCCAACCCCGCCGAACACGACTTCGCCGAGCTGCATGAGCACCATCGGCACCATGCCGCCGAGCGGCATGAAGGAGTCGTGCATGGCGTTCACTGCACCGCAGGAGGCGGCCGTCGTGACGGCCGCGAACAGGCTGGATGCAGCGATGCCGAAGCGGGTCTCCTTGCCTTCCATGTTGCCGGCGGACGCATCGACACCGAGCGAGGCCAGGTGCGGATTGGCCTGCTGCTCCGCGCTGTAGGCGAGCGTAGCGGCAAGGACGAAGAGCACGGTCATGGTGGCCAGCACCGCCCAGCCCTGGCGCATGTCGCCGACCATGCGACCGAAGGTAAAGCACAGCGCGGCCGGGATCAGGAAGATGGCCACCATCTGCACGAAGTTCGACAGCGCGTTCGGGTTCTCGAAAGGATGGGCCGAGTTGGCATTGAAGTAGCCGCCACCGTTGGTGCCCAGCAGCTTGATGGCTTCCTGCGAGGCCACCGGTCCCATCGGAATGGCCTGGGTGGCCGCGCTTACCTGCCGGGTGGTGCCCGGAAGCGTGTAGGTGGCAGGATCGAGCACCTGTGCGTCGACGTGGGCGGAGAAGTTCTGTACCACGCCCTGGCTGGCGAAGAAGACGGCGAACACGACGGCTAGCGGCAGCAGCACATACAGGATGACACGGGTCAGGTCGACCCAGAAGTTGCCGATGACGTTGCTGGAGCGCGCCGCGAAGCCGCGGATCAGGGCGAAGGCGACGGCAATGCCGGTGGCGGCCGAGAAGAAGTTCTGGCCGGCCAGCGCCAGCATCTGGGTCAGGATGCTCATGGTCTGCTCGCCGCTGTAGCCCTGCCAGTTGGTGTTGGCAACGAAGCTGACGGCGGTGTTGAAGGACGAGTCGGCGCTGACGTTGCCCATGCCCTCCGGGTTGAGCGGCAGCCAGCCCTGGATGCGCTGCAGGACATACACCGCGAGCGCGCCAACCGCGTTGAAGATGACCAGGGACAGGGCGTAAGCCTTCCAGCCCTGGGCGCCGGTGGAGCCGTCGCCGGCGGCTCGGTAGAACAAGGTTTCGACCCTGCTCATCCAGCGCATGCCTGGGACTGCGGCGCCATCGGCGACGCGCGCCATGAACAGGCCCAGGGGATAGCCCAGCAGAAGCAGGACCAGCAGGAAAACCGCCAGCAGCGGCAAGAAGTCGGAGTACATGGTCATAGCTCCTCCGCCTTGAACAGGGCTGCCAGCAGGTAGACCAGCAGACCGGCGGCGACCATGCCGCCGACAAGATAAAAGGTATTCATTGCCTGCCTCCGAGGCGCTGACAACCGGCCAGCAGCAGCCGCGTCAGCGCGAAGAACAGCAGGAAGGCGCCGATGAAAAGGACGTCCATACACACTCGCTTTCAGCGTTGTTGTTGTTGAGTGGAAGATAGCGGCGCCACGCGAAACGAGGCGTAAAAAGCGGGCGGCGCCGTGTAAACGCGGTATAAAAACGCGGTCGTGTCAAAAGGTGGCGCCGACGCTCACGACGAGTGCCGACTTGCCCATGAATGTGCCGTTGGCTGGCGATGCATAGGCGCTCTTGCCGGCATTGGTACCGATCAGGGCCAGCGAGACGTTAGCGGCGCCAAAGGCACGACTGGCGCCGATCTTCCAGTCGGTATAACTGGAGGCATCGTTGTTTTCCACGCGTTGGCGGCCGGCGTGCAGCTGGACCACCACGCCATTGCCGGCATCGAGGTTGGCGCCGATGTCGAGATAGCCGCTGTTCCTGCTGTCGACAAAGCCGAACAGGTTCGTGGTGGCGTGAGAGTACTTGACGTAGGCCGGGCCGAAGCCAAGCTGGCCATAGACTTCGGTGGTGTTGGCGTTGGCGAAACCTGGCAAGCGCCCAAGTTCATTGCCGGCGTAGAGGTAGCGCAGCACGCCGACGTCGTAGCTCAGGCTTGGCGCCAGTTCGCCGCGCTTGCCGCCGTAGAGATCGAGCTCGAGCTTGCCGTCGCCGCCCGCGTCGTCGATCCATTTGATGGTCGAGGTCCAGGCGCCGACGTACCAGCCGGAAACGTGATCAAGGTCGGCGCCGCCCTGCAATGCGGACCGCAGGCGGGTCTGGGAGATGCCGCGGTAGCGGTAGTCGCTGGCGAGGGCAAGGTTGAAGCGAACGGTCGATGCGACGGCATCGGTTTGCGCGTGGGCGGCCGGGGCGAGGATGGCGGCAGCCAGGATGAGGGCGGGGATCAGTGCTTTCATAGTTCCTGCTTGTTGTTAAGGCAGGGGAAAGCGTAGAGTTTTGCCCGTAAAAACGGGCTAAAAGCTGGAGGCTGTGGTGTAAACGGCGTGTATAGGACTGGGGTCGCCCCGGCTTGCGCCGGGGCCACGGATCACGGCTTGCTGGTGCTATTCAGGTAATCCATGTATTTGGCGACCCCGGCAGCCACGTCGGTGAAGGGTTCGGTGTAGCCGGCGGCGCGCAAGGCGCCGATATCGGCCTGGGTGAAGCTCTGGTACTTGCCCTTCAGCTTGTCAGGGAACGGGAGGTATTCGAGCAGGCCCTTGTCCACGATCTGCGCGAGCGTGAGCGGCGCGTTGCCCTCGTTGGCGAGCGCATTCACCGTCGCCACCGCCAGGTCGTTGAAGGGCTGGGCGCGGCCGGTGCCGAGGTTGAAAATGCCGCGCTTGTCCGGATGATCGAGGAAGAACAGGTTGACCTTGACCACGTCTTCCACGTAGATGAAGTCGCGCATCTGGGTGCCGGCCTCATAGCCTTCGTTGGCGCCGAACAGCTTGACCTTGCCCTCTTTCTGGAACTGGTGGTATTGGTGGAACGGGACCGAGGCCATCGTCCCCTTGTGTCCTTCCAGCGGACCGTACACGTTGAAGTAGCGCAGGCCCACCACCTGGCTGCCCTTGGCCATGCCGTGCTGCGCCCAGTAGCGGCGCATGTACTGGTCGAACAGGAACTTCGAATAACCGTAGACGTTGAGCGGGCGCTCGTGCTGGCGCTCTTCCTTGAACACGCTGCCGCCGCCGTACACCGCGGCCGACGAGGCGTAGATGAAGGGAATACGCTCGCGCTGGCAGAACTCGAACAGCGCGATGGTGTACTCGTAGTTATTCTTCATCATGTAGCGGCCGTCGGTCTCCATGGTGTTGGAGCAGGCGCCCTGGTGCAGCACGGCGGAGAACTTGCCGTCGAATTCGCCGGCCTTCAGGCGCACGATGAAGTCTTCCTTGTCGGCGTAGTCGGCCACTTCGGCATCGACGATGTTCAGGAATTTTTCCGGACGCGCCATGTTATCGACCGCGAACACGCTGAAGGGCTTGCGCTTCGAGAGGGCGTGGACCAGGTTGGCTCCGATGAAGCCTGCTGCGCCAGTAACCAGTATCATTTTCTACCTCGTTTCAATAATCGTTCAGGCTGCGAGCATGGGCTGCAGCGGTTGCCACACATCCTTGGGCAGGATCTGCTTCATGCAGTTCTGGTGCCCCAGCGGACATTCGCGCTGCTGGCAGGGCGAGCACTCGATGTGCAGCCACAGGATCTTCGCCAGTTCGGACAGCGGCGGCGTATGGCGCGGGTCGGTCGGGCCGTAGATCGCCACCACCGGGCGGCGCAGCGCCGCGCCGATGTGCATCAGGCCGGAGTCGTTGGTGACCACCGCGGCAGCAACCGAGATCAGCGCGATCGCCTCGCTCAGCGAGGTGGAACCGGCCAGGTTGTGCGCTTGCGGCACGATGGCGGTGATCTCGTCGCAGACGGCGCGGTCCTTCGGCGAGCCGAGCAGCAGGATCTGCGCGTCCGGCACATTCGCGCGGATAGTCTGCGCCAGCTCGGCGAAGTATGGCGCCGGCCAGCGCTTGGCCGGGCCGAACTCGGCGCCGGGCGCGAAGGCCACGTAGGTGCCCGGCGGCAGGCCGAGGCGGGCGATGGCCTCGTCGGCCTTGTCGGGCGCCACGGACATCTGCGGCTCGGGCAGCTTCTCAGGACGCGGCAGCTTGCGCACCGGCTCATCGGCCAGCGCCTGGTAAAACTGCGCCATCGGGCGCGGCGCGGCCTTGTCGTCGTGGTGCATGACGTTGACCAGGCCGTAGCGCATCTCGCCCTTGTAGCCGACGCGCTTTTTAATGCCGGCCAGCCAGGGAATCAGGGCGAACTTGAGGGTGTTCGGCAGCACGTAGGAGTCGGCATAGCCGCGCGCCTTGAGCATCTTCGCGAATTCCTTGCGCTCCTTCCACTGCAGCGAGCCGTGCTTGAAGGGCGATTCGATGACCTCGTCCACTTCGCGCATCGCATGCCAGACCGGCGCGACCCAGGTCGGCGCCAGCACGTCGATCGGCCGCTCGGGATGTTGTTCGCGCAGGCGGCGCAGCAGCGGCTGCGCCATGACGGCGTCGCCGATCCAGTTGGGGGAGATGACAAGCGTGCGCAACATGGGGCTTTCGTAATCCTGCAATGGTGATCCGCGATTATAGCAATCGCTGCCGCCAGCCGGCGGGGGTGGCTTCCAGCCGGTGGGTCAGGCCGATGCGCTCCAGGAAGACCTCGTCGTGCGAGACCACCACCAGCGCCCCGGCATACTGCCTCAGCATCGCTTCCAGCGCCTCGGTCGATGCCAGGTCGAGGTGGTTGCCCGGCTCGTCCAGCAGGAGCAGCCGGGCCGGCGGGTCGGCGTACAGGGCGCAGGCCAGTGCGGCCTTCAGGCGCTCGCCGCCGCTCAGCTGCCCGGTAGGCTGCGCCACCTGGCGGGCATCCAGGCCGATCTGCGCCAGGTAAGTGCGCAGCCGGTCCTGGCCGGTGGTCCGGTTCAGCGCCAGCAGCTGGTCGATCGTGCTGCGGTGTGGGTCGAGCGTGCCCAGGCGCTGGTCGAGCCAGGCGCAGGCATCATCTCGCACGACGCGCCCCTTGCATGGCGCCAGCTCGCCCGCGATCACCTTCAGCAGGGTCGACTTGCCGCAGCCGTTCGGGCCGGTGATGCCGATGCGCTGCCGGCCGCTGACCACCAGGCTGATCGTGCGCAGGGCCTGAGCGGCGAACGGGAGTTCGACATCGGTCAGCTCGGCGACGCGGCGCTGGTCGGCGGCGGCGACCAGCGTCGCGTGCAGGCGCACGGCGCCGTCCTCGCGCAGGCCTTGCGCGGCCTCGCGCACGCGCTCGTGCAGCTGCCGGCGCACTTCCTCATGCTGCTGGCGCAGGCGGCCGCTGCTGTTCTCGCTGCGCTCCCTCTGCCGTCCCAGCAGGATCCTGGCCTGGTTGGCGGCCTTGCCCTCGCGGGCTCCTTGCGCCTGGCGGCGCTGCTGGCGTTCGTGCTGCTCGCGCATGGCGCGCTCCTCGCGCTGCAATGCCTGGCGCGCATGGTCGACGTCGCGCAGGGCATTGGCCTGTTCGGCGGCGCGCGCCTCGGCATAGAAATCAACATTGCCGCCGTAGCTGCGCAGGCCCTGCGGCGAGAGCTCGACGATGCGCTGCATCTGGCCCAGCAGGGCGCGGTCGTGGCTGACCACGATCAGGCCGCGCCGCCAGGCGCGCAGCTGGGCCGCCAAGGCCTGGCGGCTCGGGCCATCGAGGTGGTTGGTGGACTCGTCGAGGATCAGGAAGTCCGCATCGGAGAGCATAGCGCCGAGCAGCGCCACGCGCATCGCTTCGCCGCCGCTCAGCCGGCCGGCGGGCGTGGCGGCGCCAAGGTGGCCAAGGCCGGCCTGCTCGAGGGCATGGCGCAGGCGCGCGGACAGGTCCCAGCGTTCGCCGACCAGCGCGAAGTCGCTTTCTGCGATGCTGCCGGCGTCGATGCGCGCCAGGGCCTCGAACACGTCCTGCACACCGGCCAGCGTGGCCACCGTGCCTTCGCGCGCCTGGTCGACCTGCTGCGAGAGGTAGTACACCCTGCCCTCGCGGATGCAGCGACCGGAGGACGGCGCCAGTATGCCGGCCAGCAGCTGCGCCAGCACGCTCTTGCCGATGCCGTTGCGGCCGACCAGGCCGGTGTGGCGCGAATCAAATTGCTCGGTGAGCCCGGACAGCAGGGTGAGACCGTCGGGAAGGATGAAAGATGCGCTGTCGAGCGCCAGGTAAGGGTGCGTCATTGAACCTCCATGGATGCCGGAACTCCCCTGCTGATGCGGGAAGGTGGGAAGAACTGGCCGTCAAGCAGACGGCGGCATCAATGGCGCATTGGACGACACCTCCAAAATGAATGTGTTGGAATCATAGCAAACTTCGACGCCGGACAGGCCGGCGCTTGTGGTCACTGGTTATAATGTTGACATGCTCCGTTCATCGACGACACAGGTATTGCGCGCATGGATCGCCCTCGTGGCCTTCGTGTTCAGCCTGTTCGCGCCTGCACTGTCGCATGCTTTCGCCCCGCCGCAATTTTTTGCGCATACAAGCGAAATCTGTACCGCGGCCGGCATGGTCATGATGCCCGTGCCCGATAGTCCGGAAAGGGCTCCGGGAGCGATGCCGGACATGACGCACTGCGACCTGTGCTGCTCGCACCATGCGCCGGTGCTGCTGCCTCCGCCGCCCGAGCTGCCGCCGCTTGCCGTCCTCCCGCGCGATAGCTATCCGCGACTCTTCTACCAGTCCCCTTCCCCGCAGTTCGCGTGGGCACCGGCGCAGTCACGGGCGCCGCCAAGCTTCTCCTGACCGCTCTTCCCCCGTACCGGCTCTGAATACCGGAAGACTCGCTATCGCGTGTGACCCGCCACGCCTGTGGCCTCACACGCCCCAAGGAAACGCAATGAAGAAGCTTGCACTCACCCTGCTCGCGGCCGTCTCGTACGCCGCGCTCGCGCAGGACCAGGATGGCCCCGTCAAACAGCTGGGCACCGTCACCATCACCGGCAACCGCCCGACCTCGCTGCCGACGCAGATCCCGACCACCATCGAAGGCATCACCCGCGCCGAGATCGAACGCACCGTCAACGCCACCGATTCGGAAGATGCCCTGAAATACCTTCCCAGCCTGCTGGTACGCAAGCGCTACATCGGCGACTACAACCACGCCGTGCTGTCGACCCGCGCCTCCGGCACCGGCAACAGCGCGCGCTCGATGGTGTACGCGGACGGCATCCTGCTGTCGAACTACCTCGGCAACGGCGCCAACTTCGCGCCGCGCTGGGGCATGGTCACGCCCGAGGAAATCGAGCGCGTGGACGTGCTGTACGGCCCCTTCTCGGCGGCCTATGGCGGCAATTCGGTGGGCGCCGTGGTCGACTACGTGACGCGCATGCCGACCGAGTTCGAAGCGCATGCCAAGTTCGGTTTTACCCACCAGCCCTTCGACCTGTACGGCACGCACGAGCGCTACAACGGGCGCCAGGCCAGCGCCTCGCTGGGTGACCGGGACGGGCGCTGGTCCTGGTTCATCGACGTGAACCGGAGCAGCAATGAAGGGCAGCCGCTGACTTTTCCGACTCGCTACCTGAGTGCCGGCGCGGCGCCGGGCGGCACGGCCGTTACCGGGGCTGTCCTCGGCCAGGACCGGACTAATCGAGCATGGTACCTGCTGGGCGCCGGGACGCAGTACGACACGGTGCAGGACCACCTGAAGGTGAAGCTCGCCTACGACATCACGCCGACGCTGCGGGCCAGTTATACGCTGGGCGTGTGGCAGAACGATTCCGAGGGCCGGCCCACCTCCTACCTGCGCGACGGTCTCGGGGCGCCGGTGTACAGCGGCCGCATCGATATCGACGGGCGCGGCTATACGCTTGGCGCCACCGATTTCAATGCCTCGAACGAGGAGTTGCGCCACCTGATGCAGGGGCTGTCGGTGAAGAGCCACAGCAAGGGCGTGTTCGACTGGGAGCTGGCGGCCAGCCTGTATGACTATGACGAAGACCAGCTGCGTGCGCCGACCACCTCCCTGCCGGGCGCGCTGAACGGTGGCGCGGGGCGGATCGTGGACATGTCGGGGACTGGCTGGAATACCTTTGCGGCCAAGGGCATCTGGCGACCGTATGGTGTGGCGGGGGCGCATATCGTGGAATTCGGCTACCAGCGCGAGGCCTACGAGCTGGCCAGCATCGAGAATGCGACGGGTGACTGGCTGGGTGGTGCACGCGGTGCCCGTAATCAGGCGTTCTCGGGCCGCACCACGACGCAGGCCCTGTGGGGGCAGGACACCTGGAAGTTTGCACCAAGCTGGAAGGCCGTGCTGGGTGTGCGGGTAGAGCGCTGGCAGGCGCGGGATGGGCGGACCTCGAATGCGACTACCACTGTCGCGCATGGCGAACGCTCGGGCACTTACGTGTCGCCGAAGGCGGCGCTGGCCTGGCAGGTTCTGCCTTCCTGGGTGTTGAAGGCATCGGCCGGGCGCGCGGTGCGCATGCCGACGGTGTCGGAGTTGTACCAAGGGGGCATCAGCGGCAGCGGTACCCTGATCAACAATGATCCGAACCTGCAGCCGGAGCGATCATGGACGGGAGAGCTGAGTGCGGAGCGCCAGCTCGAGAAGGGGCTGCTGCGGCTGACCGCATTTGCGGAGCGGACCTCGGATGCTCTGTATTCGCAGACCAATGTGCTGGTGACGCCGAATTTGACCAATGTGCAAAATGTGGGGCGGATCGAGACCAAGGGGCTGGAGCTGGCCTATAACGCGGATGATGTTGTGTTGGAGGGGCTTGATTTGCAGTCGAGCGTGACCTGGACGGATTCGGAGATCACGCGCAATGACAAGTTTCCGGCCAGTGTGGGCAAGTGGCAGCCGCGGATTCCACGCTGGCGTGCGACTGGGGTGGCGACTTACCGTGTTGGGGAGCGGCTGGCGTACTCGCTGGCGGCGCGCTATTCGGGAAGGCAGTTCTCGACGCTGGATAATTCGGATCCGAATGGGTTTGCTTACCAGGGGGCGAGCAGGTACTTCACGGTGGATGGGCGGGTGACGTGGAAGCCGGTGAAGAACTGGACCTTGGCGGTGGGGGTGGATAACCTGAACAACTACCAGTACTGGAATTTTCATCCGTATTCGCAGCGGACCTGGGTGGTGGAGGCGCGGTACGATCTCTGATGGATGGTTGGGTGGAACGGCCATGTCATCACTCAATCCGCTCAGGCATAAATGAGGAATACAAGACACCAAGTTCCATGCAGCACACGTTGCTCGGACTTTTGCACTTTTACCTACGAGGCTTCGCCACGGCCGGAAGTGCCGAGGTGAACTTCAAAGCGATATGGCAGCTTTCTCCAAGCGGACGCTTGCTAAGCATTGGCTTCTATTGCAATTTGCCTCTCAATTAAGTCAACCATTCGTGGCACTACAAGATGTAGGTAACTAGTCGCAGCTCGCAGCTGTACGCGTTGAACATCGCTGAGATGCTTCGCACCATGAAACAAATTGCATCGCAACAGATAAATTAGGGTTAGGAACGATTCCACATTGCCACGCCGGATGTCAGTTGCAAGTTCCGTATTCGCAGCGATATCCGGCATTCCATCTTCGCGCTCAATCACGTAGATATCGCCGTCCTCAATCTGGCGGCAGGCAGCATGCACCTCAGTAACGATCGTTTGCAAGAATTCCTCAAGCAGTTTCTTTCCTACAAGATGAATAACCAATCTGGTTGCCCGGGCTTGCTCTGAAACGAAACGCTTCGGACGGCGCGGCTTACGTGGACCACCAATCAGGTAATCCCACGTGCGGATAACCTGCCGCGGCCCGTCGTACAGATATGCAGCGGTTGTATATGCTGCATTGAAAGCAATGTAGGCGTGAATGAATTCATCGACAAACGGAGTATGGTCTCCATGAGATGCGTTCCTGCTCTTTTCTAACCATTGCTCAACGAAGTAACGGAAGTGGTGTCTATCAATGTTCATGAGAAGGCTATCTCTACAAGTTATTGAAGAGTCTAGACTCGACCATTACTAAGTTGTTCTACAACTTGCAATTATTTTTGAGGTAGGGCAAAGCTGACTACTCCTGTTCAGGCGAAATCACTAACGACATCCTTGGGGAAGCGGCATTCGGTTTCAGCTGGTTCAGGGAACACGCATTGCGGGGCTGCGCAAATTTTGAACTTCGAAAACAAATAAAAATAGCCACCCGAGGGTGGCCGACTTCGATTCTGTTCAAGGCGGCGCAAGCAGGGATTCGCCCACGTTCCGCGGGCCGCCCTTGCGCGAGTACGCGCAAGGCTTCGAATCCCCCACGCAAGGCGCGCAGGCGCCTTGCTTCTCTCCGCCATGAAACAAATAAAAAATGGCCACCCAAGGGTGGCCATTTTCCATTTGTGTTCTTGGCGGAGAGAGGGGGATTCGAACCCCCGATAGGCTATGAACCTATACACGCTTTCCAGGCGTGCGACTTAAACCACTCATCCATCTCTCCTGATGGGTCTCGTGTGTCCACGAAGCCGCCTATTATAACAAGGTTTCTCTGCTATACAAGACTGTTCCGACAACAGTCACAACGAAGCCTCAGCCGACCAGCGCCGGCGCCACGGCCGCAGCACCTGCCGCACCGGGTTCACCTGCGTTCCAAGTTCGCTCTCCCGCACCAGCCCGCGCCGCTTCAGGTGCCGCAGCGCCACCTGCACCGCCGACTTCGACAAGCCGGTCTTGACTGCAATCGTCTGCAGGCTCGCCGGCACCTGGTCGCGGCCCAGCGCCTCCGCACTGTGGAGCAGATAGAGATAGACGACGAAGGCGGCAGGCCGCCGATCATGGCCGATTAGGTCGGGCATCAAGACCTTGAACACATACGCATCAAGCGAAGATTGGCGGGTAGTCATGAATACTATAGTCATTAAAAGCACACTCAGCCGCGAGTCTGCCACGATAATGCTCGCCACGACAACCACAAGAATCCACCATGATCACCCAACTGAAATTCGTCAGCATCCCCGTCTCGGACCAGGACCGCGCCCTCGCCTTCTACACCGACAAGCTCGGCTTCGAGATTTCGACTGACCAGCCGATGGGCCCGGGCAAGCGCTGGATCGAGCTGCGCATCGCCTCGTCCGGCACGCGCGTCGTGCTGTTCACGATGGACGGTCAGGAAGACCGCATCGGTACCTTCTTCAACGGCGCCTTCGCCTGCGACAACGTGGAAGCGACCTACCGCCAGCTGAGCGGGCGCGGCGTCGAATTCATCGAGCCGCCGACCGTGCAGCCGTGGGGATCGTTCGCCAAGTTCAAGGACCCGGACGGGAATACCTTCGTGCTATCGTCTTCCTGAAAGAGCTGCGGACAGGAGAGCACCATGGAAATGAAGAAGATCAACGCCGGCAAGCTGCGCGCCATCGGCTATGACGCACGCGAACGCATCCTGCGCGTGGAATTCGACGACGGCAGCGCCATCGACTACGACGCCGTCGGCGCTGAAGTATGGCGTAAGCTGTCGAGCTCAGGCTCGCCCTGGAGCTATTACCGCGACAACATCGAGGAAGAGTTCAGCGGCCGTCGCGGCCGCGCCGGCGTCGATCCGAACAAGAAGGCCCTCGACCGCGAAGCCCTGATGAAAGCTTTTGGCGGCAATCCGGACGACACCTAAAAAAAAAGCGCCGCCCTGTCGAAACGGGACGGCGCTCTCAAGAATCTTTCCGCGCCCGCCGGTTCAGGCGGACGCGCCCGCCATCAGGCGGATTCCTTCAGCTGCTCCAGGATCGCGGGATTTTCCAGCGTCGACACGTCCTGGGTGATGTTCTCGCCCTTGGCCAGCACGCGCAGCAGGCGGCGCATGATCTTGCCGGAGCGGGTCTTCGGCAGGTTGTCGCCGAAACGGATTTCCTTCGGCTTGGCGATCGGGCCGATTTCCTTGCCCACCCAGTTGCGCAGTTCGGCCGCCAGCTTCTTGGCATCCTCGCCGCTCGGGCGCGCCTGCTTGAGCACCACGAAGGCGCAGATCGCCTCGCCGGTGGTGTCGTCTGGTTTACCCACCACGGCGGCTTCCGCCACCATCGGGTGCGCCACCAGCGCCGATTCGATTTCCATCGTGCCCATGCGGTGGCCCGACACGTTCAGCACGTCGTCGATGCGGCCGGTGATGGTGAAGTAGCCCGTGTCCTTGTTGCGCACCGCGCCGTCGCCGGCCAGGTAATACTTGCCGCCCAGTTCGTCCGGGAAGTAGCTGGTGCGGAAGCGGTCCGGGTTGTTCCAGATCGTCCGGATCATCGACGGCCATGGACGCTTGACCACGAGGATGCCGCCCTGCCCGTTCGGCACGTCGTTGCCCGCTTCGTCCACGATCGCGGTCATGATGCCCGGCAGCGGCAGCGTGCACGAGCCCGGCACCAGCGGGGTCGCGCCCGGCAGCGGGGTGATCATGTGGCCGCCGGTCTCGGTCTGCCAGAAGGTATCGACGATCGGGCAGCGTTCCTGGCCGACGTTCTTGTAGTACCACATCCAGGCTTCCGGATTGATCGGCTCGCCGACCGAACCCAGCAGGCGCAGGCTCGACAGGTCGAAGTTCTTCGGGTGCACCTTCTCGTCCACGTCCGACGCTTTGATGAGCGAACGGATCGCGGTCGGGGCGGTGTAGAAGATCGAGACCTTGTGCTTGGCGATGGTTTCCCAGAAGCGGCCGGCGTGCGGGAAGGTCGGCACGCCTTCGAACACGATCTGGGTGGCGCCCACCGCGGTCGGGCCGTAGCAGATGTAGGTGTGGCCGGTGACCCAGCCGATGTCGGCGGTGCACCAGAACACGTCATCCGGCTTGATGTCGAAGGTCCACTTCATCGTCAGCGCGGCCCACAGCAGGAAGCCGCCGGTCGAGTGCTGGACGCCCTTCGGGGTGCCGGTCGAGCCCGAGGTGTAGAGGATGAACAGCGGATGCTCGGCATCCACCCATTCCGGCTCGCACTCGCTTGATTGGTTGTCGACCAGCTCGTGCAGCCAGAGGTCGCGGCCCTCTTGGACATTGATGTTGCCGCCGGTGCGCTTGTAGACGATGACGTCGCGGATGCTGTCGCAGCCGCCCATTGCCAGCGCCTCGTCGACGATGGCCTTCAGCGGCAGCGACTTGCCGCCGCGCTGTTGCTCGTCGGCGGTAATGACGGCCACGGCGCCGGCGTCGATGATGCGTTCCTGCAGCGATTTCGCCGAGAAGCCGCCGAACACCACCGAGTGGGTGGCGCCGATGCGGGCGCAGGCCTGCATCGCGGTGATACCTTCGATCGACATCGACATGTAGATGATGACGCGGTCGCCCTTCTTGATGCCGCGCGACTTGAGGCCGTTGGCGAACTTGCAGACGCGCTCGTGCAGCTCGCGGTAGGTCACGCGGGTGACCGTGCCGTCGTCCGCCTCGAAGATGACGGCGGTCTTGTCCGCGTTCCCGTTAGTCAGGTTGCGGTCGATGCAGTTGTACGAGGCGTTCAGCTGGCCGTCGGCGAACCACTTGTAGAACGGTGCATTGGATTCGTCGAGGGTGCTGGTGAAGGGCTTCTGCCAGTCGATGTTTTCGCGCGCCAGGCGGGCCCAGAAGCCTTCGTAGTCGCTGGCGGCCTCGGCGCACAGCTTTTCGTAGGCTTCCATGCCGGAAATAGCTGCCTTGGCGGCGAACTCGCTTGGTGGCGGGAACACGCGGTTTTCCTGGAGGGTAAATTCTTCTTGCTGGGTCTCGTTCTCGGCCATGCTAGTCTCCATAGTAGTAAGTGTTTTACCGGACACCTTAGGGGCGCTCGCTTACTGAGCCCTTACATGGCCCCGCAAGCATGCTTTCAGTTGGAATGCCATTCTACCAACCTCGCTGCAAAGCGGCGAAGAACCCGCAAAGCCGTGCTGGCGGGTGTAGAATGCTCGGCTGTAATTTGTCCAGCACTCCAGGAACCTAGATCCCGATGGCGCAGTTAATTCCTCCCAACGAAGCAAAAAAGCTCAGTCCGCTTAACAACCTGATCTTCGCCAGCCGCTGGCTGCAGCTGCCGCTGTACCTCGGCCTGATCCTGGCGCAGTGCGTCTACGTGTTCCACTTCTGGGTCGAGCTCAAGGACCTGATCGGCGCCGCGCTGGGCAATGCCGCGTCGCTGGAGCATATCCTCGACGTCGTCACCGTGCCGGGCGCGACCCGCCCGACCAAGCTGACCGAAACCACCATCATGCTGGTGGTGCTCGGCCTGATCGACGTGGTCATGATCTCCAACCTCCTGATCATGGTCATCGTCGGCGGCTACGAAACCTTCGTCTCGCGCATGCACCTCGAAGGCCACCCGGACCAGCCCGAATGGCTGTCCCACGTGAACGCCTCGGTACTCAAGACGAAACTGGCGATGGCGATCATCGGCATCTCGTCGATCCACCTGCTGAAGACCTTCATCAACGCGGCGAACTACACCGCGGAGACGATGATGTTCCAGACCATCATCCACATCGCTTTCCTGCTGTCGGCCATGGCTATTGCCTACACCGACCGCATCGTCATGACCACGCATTCGAAACATTAATTACTCCTGATCGAGAAATCCATGGCAACCGTTATCACCCAGAGCGACCTCATCGAATCGGTCGCGGCAGCCCTCCAGTACATCAGCTACTACCACCCGGCCGACTATATCCAGCACCTGGCGCGCGCGTATGAGACCGAGCAAAGCCCGGCCGCGAAGGACGCGATCGCCCAGATCCTGACCAACTCGCGCATGTGCGCCGAGGGCAAGCGCCCGATCTGCCAGGACACCGGCATCGTCAATGTGTTCCTGAAGATCGGCATGGGCGTGCGCTTCGAAGGCTTCACCGGCACCGTCACCGACGCGGTCAACGAAGGCGTGCGCCGTGCCTACGCTTTCGAGGACAACAAGCTGCGCGCCTCGATCGTGGCCGACCCGCACTTCGAGCGCAAGAACACCAAGGACAACACCCCGGCCGTGGTCCACATGGAGCTGGTCGAAGGCGACACCGTCGACGTGAAAGTGGCGGCCAAGGGCGGCGGCTCGGAGAACAAGACCAAGTTCGTCATGCTCAACCCGTCCGACTCGCTGGTCGACTGGGTCATGAAGACCGTGCCGCTGATGGGCGCCGGCTGGTGCCCGCCGGGCATGCTGGGCATCGGTATCGGCGGCACCGCTGAGAAGGCGATGCTGATGGCGAAAGAGTCGCTGATGGACGACATCGACATGTACGAGCTGAAGCAGCGCGGCCCGCAGAACAAGCTGGAAGAACTGCGTATCGAACTGTGCGACAAGATCAACGCGCTGGGCATCGGCGCTCAGGGCCTGGGCGGCCTGACCACCGTGCTGGACGTGAAGATCAACATGTACCCGACCCACGCGGCCTCCAAGCCGGTGGCGATGATCCCGAACTGCGCCGCCACCCGCCACGCCCACTTCGTGCTGGACGGCTCGGGTCCGGCCTACATCGAACCGCCGGCGCTGTCCACCTGGCCGGAAGTGCACTGGACCCCGGACACCGAGAAGTCCAAGCGCGTCGACCTGAACACCCTGACGAAAGAAGAAGTGGCGTCGTGGAAGCCGGGCCAGACCCTGCTCCTGAACGGCAAGATGCTGACCGGCCGCGACGCCGCGCACAAGCGCATCCAGGACATGCTGTCCAAGGGCGAGCAGCTGCCGGTGGACTTCACCAACCGCGTGATCTACTACGTCGGCCCGGTCGACCCGGTGGGCGACGAGGTTGTCGGCCCTGCAGGCCCGACCACCGCGACCCGCATGGACAAGTTCACCGACATGATGCTGGAGAAGACCGGCCTGATCTCGATGATCGGCAAGGCCGAGCGCGGCCCGGCGGCGATCGAATCGATCCAGAAGCACAAGTCGGCCTACCTGATGGCGGTGGGCGGCTCGGCCTACCTGGTCTCGAAGGCGATCAAGTCGGCCAAGGTGGTCGGTTTCGAGGACCTGGGCATGGAAGCGATCTACGAATTCGACGTGACCGACATGCCGGTCACGGTGGCCGTCGATTCGACCGGCACCTCGGTGCACACCACCGGTCCGAAGGAATGGTCGGCCAAGATCGAGTCGCTGAAGGGCATCCCGGTCACCGCCGCCTGATTGAATCGCGTGGGCGGATCAATCGATACGCCCGCGTTTTCAACCATGACCACACCCACCCTCTCCCCTGGCGCCCCGGTCGGCATTTTCGACTCGGGCGTCGGCGGCTTTTCGGTGCTGCGCCACATCCAGGCGCAGCTGCCGAACGAACACCTCCTGTATTTCGCCGATTCCGGCTTTGCTCCCTACGGCGACAAGCCGGAAGACGTCGTCACCGAGCGCGTGCTCGGCATCGCCGCCTTCCTGGTGTCGCGCGGCGTCAAGGCGCTGGTGGTGGCATGCAATACCGCCACCGTCGCCGCCGTGCGCATCCTGCGCGAGCGCTATCCCGACATGCCCATCGTCGGCGTCGAGCCGGGCCTGAAACCCGGCGCGGCCAGCACCCGCAAAGGCACCGTCGGCGTACTGGCTACCGAGCGCACCCTCGCCGGCGAAAAATTCCTGCTGCTGCGCGACCAGATCGTCGAAGCGACCGGCGCGCGCTTCCTCTTGCAAGCCTGCGTCGGCCTGGCCGACCAGATCGAGTTCGGCGAACCGGGCGCACCGGCGCTGGACGCCATGCTGGAACGCTACATCGCCCCGCTGCTGGCGCAAGGCGCCGACACCCTGGTGCTCGGCTGCACCCACTATCCGCTGGTGCAGGCCTCGATCGAGCGCGTAATCCGCCGGCATACCGATGCCGAGGTGACGCTGATCGACACCGGCGACGCCGTGGCGCGCCAGCTGGCGCGCCTGCTCGAGGCCGCGGGGCTGCTGCGCCCAGCCGGGGGCGAGGCTGCGCACCTGGAAGGATTTACCAGCGCCAGCGGCACCGCCCTGGACGCCGCTTTTGCCAGCCTGCTGGGGCAAAATCCGCCCGTGCACGAGGTCGCGATCGGCGCAACGCTCTCGAACCCGGCAGGCACGCACATTTAGACTTGCCAGTTCGGGAAGCGCTTTGTATAATCTTGTTCTGTCTCGGAAACAGCGAGACAGTGAAGTAAGACAGTGAAGTAAGACAGTGGTGGCTGTAGCTCAGTTGGTAGAGTCCAGGATTGTGATTCCTGTTGTCGTGGGTTCGAGTCCCATCAGCCACCCCAAAGAATTAGGCAAAAAGGCCTACATGTTCCGCATGTAGGCCTTTTTTGTTTTCTGCGCGCCAAAGGACGTCCGGACCTGGTTACACGCCGTTTGCTGCTCGACTTTTCCAGACACGATGGCTATCCTCAGGGCTCCGGCAACCCTGTCACGCAAGTGGCGCCCCTGATGACGCAAGTGCACCCGGCCCCGACTCCCATCACCAGCCTGACGGCCAAGAAGCGCCCCGCCGTCCTGTACGCCATCCGCCTGTTGCTGCTGTTCTGCGTTCTCCTGGTCGCCGTCCAGGTCTGGAGCGCCTGGAGCGCGCGCCAGAGCCGCCTGGACGAGCACGCGGCCGCTACCTCCAACATGGCCAATGCCCTCGCGGCCCAGGCCGAGAGCACGGTGAGGATCGTCGAAACGGTGCTGGCCGGCGTGGTCGAGCGGGTCGAGCATGACGGCGTGACGCTGGCCGCGAGCGACCGCCTGCGCTCCCACATGCGCAACATGGTGCTGCAGGTGAAGGAACTGCACAGCCTGTCCATGTACGGCGCGGACGGCAGCTGGCTGGTCTCCTCGGTCGAACGTCCTCTCCCCGGCACCTATGCCGACCGCGATTATTTCCAGTTCCACCTGAATAATCGCAGCCGCAACGCCTACATCGGCAAGCCATTTCGCAGCAGCCTGAACGGCGTGTGGCTGCTGCCGGTGTCGCGCCGCCTCGACCACCCCGACGGCAGCTTTGCCGGGGTGGCGCTGGGCGCCATCCAGGTCGCCTACTTCGCCGAACTGTACGAAAGCTTCGACGTCGGCCAGGAAGGCGTGGTCATGCTCGCACGCGACGACGGCACCCTGATCTACCGCCGGCCCTTCAACGAGAAGCTGACCGGCACCAGCATTGCCGATGGGCCGGTGTTCAGGATGTACCGCTCCTCGGGCCCGGTCGGCACCGCCATGCTGCGCTCCAGGATCGACGGCGTCGTGCGCCTGTACAGCTACCGCCACCTGGACACACTGCCCCTGATCGTCGCGACCGCGCAATCCAAGAAGGAGATCCTGGCCGAGTGGGAGCAGTCGACCCTCTTCATGACCGGCGCCACCGTGCTGGTGGTGCTGCTGCTGGCCGGCGTCGGCGCCCGCCTGGTGCGCCAGATCATGATCCGCGACCAGCTCGAGGCCGAGCTGCGCATGGCGGAGGAGCACCTGCAGGAGCGCAACCAGGAACTGACGGTGCTGGCGACCCGCGACGGCCTGACCGGCCTGGCGAACCGCCGCCATTTCGAGGAGACGCTGCGCCTCGAACTCAAGCGCGCCGGGCGTACCGGGGCGCCGCTGTCGCTGGTGCTGCTGGACGTCGATTTCTTCAAGAAGTACAACGACCACTACGGCCACGTGGCCGGCGACGACTGCCTGCGCCAGGTGGCGGCGGCCCTGCGCGGCGGCCTGGCCCGTCCCACCGACCTGGCGGCCCGCTACGGCGGCGAAGAGTTCGCCGTCATCCTGCCCGCAACCGGCCAGGTCGGCGCGCGCTACGTGGCCGAGCGCCTGCGCCTGGCGGTCATGGACCTCGGGATCGCGCATGCCGCGAATCCTCCCGGTGTGGTGACCATCAGCGCCGGCGCCTGCACCTTCCTAGGCAAGCCGGGCGAGGACGACGATCCGGAGGCCTTCGTGCGGCAGGCCGACGCCCTGCTTTACCGCGCCAAGGCCGAGGGCCGCAACCGGGTCGCGACCGATCCCGGCACTACCGGCGCGGCCCCGTCCGAGTTCACCATATAAAAAAACCACCTGCGGTGCAGGCGGTTTCGTGTCCGAGCCGGTGAGGCTTAGTAGCGGTTCGGGTTGTTCGGGCGGGCGTCGTAGCGGTTCGGGACGCCGTCGCGGTCACGGTCGCGGCGCGCCATGCGATGATCGTCGCGGACCCAGCCACCGCGGTCCATGTACCAGCCCTTACGGTCCTGGCGCCAGACCGGCTGCTGGTAGACGTAGCCGGCACGCACCCGCTCGTAGTGGCCGCGTTCCCACACGTAGCGGCGGCCGTTCCAGTTCCAGTAGCCCGGCACCCATACTTCGCCGCGGCGGGCGGCGGGGATGCTCTCGTGGCGCAGCGGCGGCGGCGCCTTGTGCACCACGATCACTTCGGTGCGGCCCTGGGCCTGCGCCTGGACCGGCGCGAAGGCTGCGGCACTGATCAGGACAGCTGCGGTAGCGGCAAGAATCGTTTTCATGGTACTTCTCCTTTCGGTTGGTGTTGGAACTACTATAGCCAGCCTCGACCGCACACGGGAGAAATGAAAAACCTGCTTACACTCGAAACATGCTGCCATGAAAATGTAACCGAGGGCATAAAACAAAACAGCCGGCGCAAGGCCGGCTGCTTGTGAAGGGAAGAAAACCCGATTAGTCCAGCTTCCAGGCGTAGTCGACCTTGGTCCAGGTCGCGGCCGGCGCGCCGTCCTTGGTGCCCGGCTTGAACTTGCACGAGGACAGGCCTTTCAGGGCCGCCTTGTCCAGGTTCTTGAAACCGCTCGACTTTTCCAGCTTCGATTCGGTCACGGTGCCGTCGGCGCTGACCAGGAACGATGCCGAGGTGGTGCCCTGCTCTTCGTTCATCAGCGAGGCCTTCGGGTATTCGACCGCGCATTTCTTCGGGTCGAACGATGCCGGCACTTCGGCAGCGAAGGTGGCGCCGGCGGCGGTGGCGAGGGTCATTGCAGCGATCAGTTTCACGGTCAGGTTTTTCATGGTTTCCCCAAAAGGTTTTTGTTTAAGCTGCGCCGGTCCAGGGACCGGCGCTCTTCTCTCTTAGAATTCTTCCCACTCGTCGCTAGCGACGGTGGCGGCTTTCTTGGCTTTAGGAGCCGGTGCGGCCGGTGCATCTTCCTTCGCCGCAGCCGGGGCTGCGGCAGGCTTTTTCACTGCCGGCTTTTTGAGGGCCGGAGCCGGACGCTTGGCGGCGGCCGGACGCACCACTACCGCGGTGCTGGTGGCCGCGACAGCTGGTGCCGCCTCGGCCTGGTACTGCTCGCCCTCGCTCAGCTTGAAGATGCTGACGACGCGGGCCAGTTCGCCTGCCTGGTCCTGCAGGCTCTGCGCGGCGGCAGCGGCCTCTTCCACCAGGGCGGCGTTCTGCTGGGTCATGCTGTCCATCTCGATGATCGACAGATTGACCTGTTCGATGCCGGCGCTCTGCTCGGCGCTGGCGTTGGCGATTTCGCTCATGATGTCGGTCACGCGCTTCACGCTCGTCACCACTTCATCCATCGTCACGCCTGCCTGGCCGACCAGCTTGCTGCCGCGCTCGACCTTCTCGACGGAGTCGCCGATCAGGGTCTTGATCTCTTTTGCCGCCGCAGCCGAACGCTGGGCCAGGTTGCGCACTTCCGATGCCACGACCGCGAAGCCGCGGCCCTGTTCGCCGGCACGGGCCGCTTCCACCGCGGCGTTCAGCGCCAGGATGTTGGTCTGGAAAGCAATGCCGTCGATCACACCGATGATGTCCGAGATCTTGCTCGCCGAGCTGTTGATCTCGCCCATGGTGCCCACCACCTGCGACACCACTTCGCCACCCTTGCGGGCCACGTCCGAGGCGGTCGCGGCCAGGGCGTTGGCCTGACGGGCGTTGTCGGCGTTCTGCTTGACGGTCGAGGTCAGTTCTTCCATGGCCGAGGCGGTCTTTTCCAGCGAGCTGGCCTGCAGTTCGGTACGCGAGGACAGGTCGATGTTGCCGGCCGCGATTTCACGCGAGGCGGTGCCGATGGTTTCGGTGCCGCGGCGCACCTGCTGGACGATGCCGACCAGGCTGTTGCGCATTTCCTTCATTTCCACCAGCAGGCTGCCGCGGTCCGATTCTTCGGTCTCGATCGCCACGGCCAGGTCGCCGTGGGCGATGCTGGCGGCGATCTGCGCGGTGTAGGCCGGCTCGCCACCCAGCTGCTTGCGCAGGCTGCGCGAGATGACCCAGGCTGCTGCGATGCCCATGGCGACGGCGGCGACCAGCATGCCGATCATGAAGTTACGGGCATTGACGAATTCCGATTCGGCGTCGGCCTTGCTCTGGGCATTCTGCTTCTCTTCCAGGGCGGCCAGCTGGTCCAGCGCGTCGGTCCACTTCTTCTGCACCGGGCGCACTTCGCGGATCATGACGCGGGTGGCGTCCATCGCGTTGTTGGCCAGGTAGAGTTCCGAGGCCTTGGCGATGGCCGGCATGGCCAGGCCTTCGGATTCCTTGATCTGGGCCAGCAGGGCTTTTTCCTTGTCGCTGGCATGGGCGGCGAACAGTGCCGACAGCTTCTTCTGGGCTTCTTCGTACTTGCGGGTCTGTTCCTTGAACTTGACCATTTCCGGTTCCATGTCGGCCGGATCGGTCATCAGGGTCAGCACGCGCAGCGAGGCGATGCGGTCGCTCACGTTGTTGCGCATCTCGATGACCAGGCCGGTCGAGACGTTGCTCACGCTGACGACCTTGTCGAGGCGATCCTGGATCTGCGCCATGCGCAGGATGCCGACCACCGTCACGGCGATCAGCAGCACCAGCACCAGTGCGAAACCGAGCGCGAGGCGGGTACCGACCTTCAAGTTATTCAAAAAAGCCATTTTTCCTGTTCATCCCTGTATCTATTGATCGAAATTCGCCCGGATTCTTGCGCCGTGCGACGCGTGTTACAAGCCGTTCATGCGCCTGTTATATTTCCAAGAGGATAAATCAAAAGTTCCACCCGGAAAGTTGGAAATCGACTGTAACATCCGAACTGTTTCAGCTCAACAACAGAGTTGATAATCATCAACGCGTAGGGGAGCAAAAGAAATTATGCGTGTAGACTTTCCATACGGCAAGTCCTTACTAGTTATCTATACAATTTGAACAACAAACTGTAGTTATTTGCCGACAGGAATCGGGATAGGGGCGGTCAGCATGCTGACCGGCCCCTCCCACACCACCCGGCATGCGGGTCCGCACCGGGCGGTTCGAGTAGTTGAGGTTAGGTGAGACGAGGCATGCCAAGACGGTCAAA
>PJTO01000105.1_pt1 | contig 109952 bp, 97 predicted proteins | sample 1512101 | NCBI WGS metagenome assembly PJTO01 (sample SAMN08177690, study PRJNA422409) | Soil metagenome, whole genome shotgun sequencing project.
CCATTCAACTTCGAAAGACACGCCTGACCCGCCCACGTCGTTGCGGTGGGCTGTCCCGTCCAGCGTCAACTATGATGGCCGCACTGCCTCCGGAACCAGCGTGCTACGAAATGCGCGCTTACACATGATGGGCATGACGCCGCTTGGCCGCCAGGGCCTCGGCGACGAAATCGCCTCGGTCGCGGCCTTTCTCTGCTCACCGGGAGCCTCCTATGTCAGCGGATGCGACATCAAGGTCGATGGCGGGATCTTGGGCAGACTGGGCCTCTGACGGTCTCTCCCGACATGGAAACGAAGGCCACCCCGCTCCCGAATTCGTCAGAACACGTGATGGAGGGCGTTTCGATCTACGCCCTCCATCGACAAGGTTACTCCGCAGCCAGAGCCTGCTCGTCATTGGCCGCTGAAGTCGCCGCCGGAGCAGCCGGAACCGGAACCGGAACCGGAACCGCGCCCTGCACCAGATTGGCGAGCGAGGCACCATCCAGACCGAGTTCCTTCATCAGCCCGTCGATAACCGGCGCCTGCGCGCGGTAGGCGAGCGCTGCGCTGACAGCATCGTTGGCAAGATTGCCTGAACCGCCGACCGCACCGCCGGAACTTGCCGAAGCGCCCTTCTGGGTAAGTCCGTCCACCTGCACGATCTTGATCGAATCGATCGCCTCCAGCGGCCGCACGCTCTCGCGCACGACTTCGGGCAGGACTTTCAGCAGCGCCATCTTCATCTGCAGCGAAATCTGATCGGACGAGAGCAGGTTCGCCGCCTCGTTGATGGCGCGCTGGCCGGCGGCTTCCACCTCGAAGCGCACGCGCGCGGCTTCGGCGCGCAGCTTCTCGGCCTCGGCCTCACCCTCAGCTTCCAGCCGGACGGCCTCGGCGCGGTTGGCGGCGGCTTCCTTGTCGGCCTCTGCCTGCACTTTGATGGCGATGGCCTGACGCTCGGCCTCCTTGGCCGCCTCGATCAGTTCGATGCGCTTGGCACGCTCGGCGATCTCGGTCTCGCGGCTGGTGGCAACCTGTTCCTCGGCGGCGACCGCCTTGGCGCGGGCCTCGTCCGCCTCGGCCTTGGCCTGGCTTTCCTCGCGGCTCTTGTTCTGGATGGCGATCTGCTGCCCCTGACGCGCCAGTTCGACTGCCTGCGCCTGCGCGATCTTGGCCTGCTGGATGGTGCGGTCGGCCTCGATCTGCTGCGAGTCGACCTGCTGCTTGGCGATGATCCGCGCTTCCTCCGCCTCGCGGCTGCGCAGCGCCTGTTCGCGGGCGACTTCCGCAGCCTGCTCGGCGCGGCGCATCTCGATCTCACGCTCCTGTTCGAGGCGGGCGAATTCGTTGTCGCGCTGGATCGAGAGCGACTGGCGTTCCGCTTCGAGGTTCTTCGTCTCGATCTGGACGCGGGTGTCCTGTTCGATGTCGTTGCGTGCTTTCTTGCGTAGCTCGATCTGCTCGGTCAGCTTGGTCAGACCCTCGGCATCGAAGGCGTTGTTGGCATTGAAGTGCTCGATCGAGGTCTGGTCGAGCCCGGTCAGCGAGACCGATTCGAGTTCCAGACCGTTCATCGCGAGGTCGGACGAGGACACCTGCTGCACCTTCTGCACGAAATCGGCGCGCTGTTCGTGAAGCTGGTTCATCGTCATGCCCGCCGCAACCGAACGCAATGCGTCGACGAATTTGCCTTCGACCAGTTCCTTCAGCGCTTCGGGGTGCATGGTCCGCGCACCCAGCGTCTGCGCGGCCATGGCGATGGCGCCGGCGTCGGGGCGGACGCGGACGTAGAATTCCGCCTTCACGTCGATACGAAGACGATCGAGCGTGATCAGTGCGTCCTGGTTCTTGCGCTCCACCGCAAGGCGCACGGTGTTCATGTTGACCGGCATCGTCTCATGGAACACCGGCAGAACCAGTGCGCCGCCGTTCATGACCACCCGTTCCCCGCCGAAGCCGGTTCGCACGAAACCGATTTCCTTCGATGCCCGCTTGTAGAGCCGTGCGAGCATGAGGCCGAGAGCCAGGAACAGGACGAGCGCAATCCCGGCCAGAATTCCGATACCGACGAGGTCTTTCATTGTTTGGATACTCCCCCTGGCACCGCGCGGGCGCTAGGGCCGGACAACGCGGTCGAATACGTTGGAGAAGCTAGCAGAGCAGGTCCGTTTTTCCCAGAAAAACCCGGCTTGTTCCGGCGGGTTTCAGAGCGTTAACCGCACTTGTCACGGGCTGGCCGAGTCCCGTTTTTCAATCGAGCCGAGGTAGGTAATGGTCGCCGCGCGCGATGGCCTTGAACAGTTCGCCCTCTCGCCGCACCAGCAGGACTTTCTCGCCCTGGACGAAGCGTTGGCCCTCAAGATCGGGCTCGACCATCACATTATGCGCTTGCCCATAATGGTCGAACACCCGCCCCCGCGCGGGGCTCCCCGCCACGGCGGCACCGACGAGGATTTCCGCCTCCCGCCCGACCAGCGCGGACACGTCGATGGCACTCGTCTCGTCCTGCGGGATAATCCGGCCCAGCCCGCGAGACAGGAGGCCGGTGATCGGCAGGGAGGCGAGACCGACCGCAGGCGCGACCAGCCAGGCGCTCCAGACATGGCCCGTCAACGAGAGCAGCAATTCCTGCGCCGAGATGCCGACTAGACCGAACACGGTGAGCAGCAGCATCAGCCACATCAGGAACGGCACGCGGCCGATACCGAGCACCGAGAGCAGGCCCGCGTCGATGCTGCCATGGGCGTGGACGCCGCCGTCGCCGTCGATATCCGCGTCGCCACCCAGGAAATCCCCGGCACCGACGATCTGGAGCAGCGCGAACATCAACATCAGCGCCAGCGCGACCGAGAACGGCAGGCTTCCCGCCCGCGTCAGCAGTTCAATCATCGTCGCGGGCGTCGAGGTACTTGGTTTCCAGGAACCGCCCCCGCGTCGCCAGAGCGTCGAGATCGTTTCGGGAGAGGTCCAGGCTCATCGCCTCGATCTGCCCAGCAATGACGCCCAGCCCGTCCACCAGTTGCTGCGAAGGCGTGGTGCCGCCCGCCTGGGGCTTGCCGCGCAGTTCGGCGGGTATCCGGGTGTAGCTGTCGACCAGCGAGGGCAGATGCTCGGACAGGAGCTTGCGCACTTCGCGGGCGGCGGGGCCGGTGTCTTCCAGCGTTGCGAGTTGCGGCGCGAGCTGTTCCAGACGCACTCCGATCATGTCCACCGCGTCCACCGCCGCATTGGGCAAGGCGCGGCGGCGGCTTTCCAGCCAGAGTTCGGTCGACCCCGCCAGTTCCGGCAGGGTCGCGGTGCCGAGCTGCTCGGCACGGAGCCTGGGAGAGGAAGGGTAGATCGAGAGCACGATGAACACCGCGAAGGCGAGCAGCGTGGTCAGTACCGTCGTCGTGAACGAGAGCCCGCCGAGGATCAGCCCCGCCGTCAATGCCACGATGAAAATGCCGAACAGCGCTAGGAACGCCCGGCGGATACGGCGCCAGCGGAAGCTCCAGCGCTCCTTGCGGGCATTGTAGAGCCGCGCCGCGCGCTGGCGGCGCGCGGCGCGAATGATTTCCTGGTTCACGGCGCTGCGGTTTCCGGACGTTGGAACTTGAGCCATGGCGGTCAGTCGAGCGCCTCCAGCATGGCTTTCGCGGTCTTGTCGCTACCCAGCGCGGTCCCTTCCGCCTGCCCCTGCGCACGGGCAATATAGGCCTTGGACTTGGTAACCTCGCCCTGCAGCGACTGCACCGTCTGCTTCATCGAATCGAGCGCCTGCATCTTGAAGGTGTCAATCGAATCCATCGTGTCATAGATGTTCTGGAAGGCGCGGCTGAGGGTTTCCAGCGGAATCGTGGAGTTCGCCGCCTGCTCGTGGATCCGCGCGGTATTGTCCTTGAGCATCTGGCCGGTGCCGTCGATGATTCGCGCGGTGGTGGTGTTGAGCGCGGTGATCTGGTCCAGCACCAGCTTCTGGTTGGCCATCGCCTGCGCCACCGTGACTGCCGTACGCAGCGCGCCGACCGTGGTGGTGGAGGCGCGATCGACACCCTTGATCAGTTCGACATTGTTCTTCTTGACCAGGTCGAGCGCGAGGTAGCCCTGCACCGAAACCGCCATCTGCGTCAGCAGGTCCTGCGTGCGCTGGCGCACGTAGAACAGCGCAGACTCGCGCACCGCCTTGGCCTTGGCCGGGTCTGTATGGTCGAGGTCGTTGGCTTTCTGCTCCAGGGTCTCGTCCAGCGCCTTCGACATGAAGATCATCTGTTCGAGCTTGCCCATCGCCGCCCAGAGGTTCTGGCGCTCCACGTCGATCGAGGCATTGTCCATCAGCAGTTCGTCCTTGCCGCCCTGGAGGCGGGCGAGGATCGCGCTGATATGGCCCTGCGCGCTCTGGTAACCATCGAAGTAGTTACGCAGCTTGTTGCCCATCGGGATGATCCCGAAGATCTTGCGACGCGAAAGCAGGTCGCCCTTGGTCGAGGGGTCGAGATCCTCCACCGTGCGGCGCAGTTCGGCAAGGTCGGCACCGACGCCGGCGTCCTTGTCCATCGCGCGCACCGGGCGGTCGAGGAAGCGGTTGGACTGGCCCGAAGCCTCCGAGATTTCCTTGCGGCCCATATTGGTGATCTGGTCGACGCGGCGGCCGAATTCGGGCGAGTTCACGTCCTGAGAGACGAGATCCTCGACGAATTCGTCGACGCGCACTTGCAGCTTGGACTTCTGCTCGTCACCCACCGGCACGAGGCCGGCCGCCTTCTCGGGCTGGACCACCGGCACGGGATCGGGGGGCGTCAGCTTCAGCTCGCCTGCTGTTGCCTGATCGGTCATGGTGGCCATCGAAGAAAATCCCCGTCCTTCAAGAAGTGGTGTCTTAGCCTGCAAATCTAGGTTTGCCGGAAAATACTGCAAGCGAAACAGGTTTGCATCGCTTTACTGTTCGACGAGCGCGGTGGCACTTTCGTCGGTCCCCTGGCGGCCTGCCGCCATGAGCATCGTATCGTCCCGCGCCACGAAGCAGAGCCTGAGACCCACCGCCCGCGCCCGGCGGACGGCAAGGTCGGTCGGAGCCGAGATCGCCACCAGCAAGGGGCAACCGGCGCGCGCCGTCTTCTCGACCAGTTCGTAGGAACAGCGGGAGGTGACGATGATGAAGCCCTGCCCCGGATCGATTTCCGCTCGGGCGAGCGCGCCGACCAGCTTGTCGAGCGCGTTGTGTCGCCCCACGTCCTCGCGCACCGCCAGCAATTGCCCCGCTTCGTTGCAGAAAGCCGCCGCATGGGTGGCGCGGGTTTCGCGGCCGAGCTTCTGCGCCGCCCGCAAGGCATCGAGGCCGCGCCGGATCGTTTGCGGGGTGGCCGCGCTGTCGCGGGCCAGCGCGGGCAAGGGCCGCAATGCCGCTTCCACGCCCTCGATACCGCAGATGCCGCAGGAACTGTCCCCAACGCGGCGGCGCGCCCGCTCGACGATCGCGCCGAGGCGTTCGGGCGGCAGGTTCACTCGGGCGACGTAGCCAGTGCCCCAATCGCCGTTCTCGACCCGGTGCACCGCCACTTCACCGACTTCATGCGCCGCAGCGAGGCCTTCGGCCATGAGGAAGCCGCTCACGAAGTCCTCGATATCGATGGGAGTCGCCATCATCACAGCATAGGCGATGCCATTGGTCTCGATGGCGATGGGCGCCTCCACGGGAATGACGAAAGCCTCTTCCGCGCCCGTGCCGATGCCATAGGCATTACGCTGGACCGTGATCGTCTCTGAACCGTTCATCTTGCTGGTCTAGCCTTCATCTCGGGCAAGGTCACCTGTCCGGCCGTCAAATCTCGGCCTTGATCTGGGCGAATGCCAGAAGCGCGAAAAGGCCGGTGCCGCCGATCACGTTGCCCGCCAGCGTCGGCGCCAAATGCAGCGCAAAGGCATCGAAGACCGGCATCTCGCCGTGAAGCACGAGGAGGAACATCTCGGTCGATCCGGCGACGACATGGGCGAAGCCGCCCGCCGCGATCAGCCACGCGAAAAGGCCGACGACGAATATCTCGAAACCCTTGGAACTGGGCAGCATCCACACGAATGCGGCGATGAAGAACCCCGCTGGAATGCCGTCCAGCAGCGCGACGCTGCCGCTGGCCTGCGCGGCCTTGCGCGACACGTCGAGCATTCCGGCCAGCGTGGGATGAGCGGGCTCGGCGAAGATGTCGATCAGCAGCGCGGTCAGGAATGTGCCGAGGAGGTTAGCCGCCAGCACGATCGACCAGAGCCTTGCCGTGCGCCAGAGCCGCTCCGCATTTGGTCCGGCGAGCAGCGGCAGCACCGCCGTCAGCGTGTTCTCGGTGAAGAGTTGCAGCCGCGAGAGCACCACCAGCACGAAACCCATGGCATAGCCGAACGCGGAAATGAGTTCGCGCTGGGGATGGCCCGCGAACGACTGGTGGAGCAGGCCCTGCGCGAAGACCGAGGTGGAAATGCCGATGCCGGCGGCGATGCCGGACCACCAGAGCGACATGGCGGGGCGGTGAAGTTCCTCCTCGCCCTCGCGCCGGATCACCGAGAAGACGGTGATTGCCGAAAGCCGCAGATTGTCCTTGATCTGGCCCCGTTCATGGCCGGTCAGGCCGGATTCGTCCCGCTCGATCTCGCGGTCGGATTTCCGGCGCTCCGGATCCTCGTGCGAGAGGTCGCGGTCGTCGTCGGTTCCCGGGGCGGTCGTGGCAGCATCGTCCATGCCGTCAGAACCGTCCCGGAGCAGCTATGTTCCGTCAGGAGGTGGCCGGTCAGGCGTAGTCCTCGGTATCGATGGTGGGCTTGATCGTGTCCGGGTAGCGATGGCCGGCGATGGTCTGCTGGTTCATCAGTTCGCCCGCCTTCTCCAGAACGGCCGCATCGATTTCCAGCGCGGCGGCCGCATGATTCTGGTCGAAGTGCGGGATCGAGCGGGTCCCCGGAATGGCATGGACATGCCCCTCCTGCGCAAGGACCCAGGCCAGCGCCAGCTGCGCCGGGGTCGCCTGCACGGATGCGGCCAACGCGTTGAATGCCTCGATCAGCGCAAGGTTGTGCGTCCAGTTATCGCCCACGAAACGCGGGAAATTGCGGCGCAGGTCCTTCTCGGTGAGGGTGCCCACATCGGTCAGCTCACCGCCCAGCGCCCCGCGCGCGACCGGCGAGAAGGCGACGAGCGCGATCCCCAGTTCGCGCGTGGCGTCCAGCACGCCGAGTTCGACATTGCGGGTCCAGAGCGAATATTCGGTCTGCACCGCCGCCACCGGATGGACCGCATGGGCCTCGCGGATATGCGCGGCGGACCATTCGGACACGCCATAAGCGCCGATCTTGCCCGCCTCGATCGCGCGCACCATGGCGCCTACCGAGTCGGCAATCGGCACTTTTGGATCGAAGCGGTGCATGTAGAACAGATCGATGTGATCGGCGCCGAGCCGCTTCAGGCTGGCGTCGAGCGAAGCGGTAATGCTGTCCGGCGCACAGTCGATCCCGCGGCGGGCGCCGTCGATCAGGATGCCGGTCTTGGAGGCCAGCAGGAACTCGCCGCGCCGGTCCATGATCGCTTCGTTCAGGATCTCTTCGCTGAGACCCATGCCATAGATGTTGGCGGTGTCGAAGTGATCGCAGCCCGCATCCAGGGCGTGGCGGAACAGCGCGACCGCCTCCTCGCGAGACGGCGGATTGCCATAGGCCCAGGCCACATTCATGCAGCCGAGACCGACGGAGTGGACCGGACGGCCCGCGAGGAGGCGCTTCGTCATCAGGACCAGCCGTCCTGCGCTTCGAGGCTCTGGGCCAGTTCGCCGATCACGCGGTAGCAATCGAGCACCTTGCCGACCGAAGAGTTGGGCTCACGCCCTTCGCGGATGGCGGCAACGAATTCGCGGTCCTGCAGCTCGATGCCGTTGTTCGACACGGTGACGCCGGTGAGGTCGATCGCTTCCTCGCGGCCGTTCACCAGATCGTCGTAGCGCGCAATGTAGGTCTCGCTGTCGCCGATGTAGCGGAAGAAGGTACCGAGCGGGCCGTTGTTGTTGAACGAGAGCGAGAGCGTGCAGATCGCGCCGGTCTCCGCCTTCAGCTGGATCGACATGTCCATGGCGATGCCCAGTTCCGGGTGCTTCGGGCCCTGCAGCACGTTGGCGGCAACGATCTTGCCCGACTGGTAGGCGAAGAGGTCGATCGTGTGCGCGGCGTGGTGCCACAGCAGGTGGTCCGTCCACGAGCGCGGCTGGCCTTTGGCGTTCATGTTCTTGCGGCGGAAGAAGTAGGTCTGCACGTCCATCTGCTGGACGTTGAATTCACCCGCTGTGATCTTGTTGTGCACGTACTGGTGCGAAGGATTGAAGCGGCGGGTGTGGCCGACCATGCAGACCAGGCCCGTTTCCTGTTGTTTCGCCACCACGGCTTCGGCATCGGCCCAGGTGTCCGACAGCGGAATCTCGACCTGAACGTGCTTGCCGGCGTTCATGCAGGCGATGGCCTGCTCGGCGTGCATCTGCGTGGGAGTGCAGAGGATCACGGCATCGACGTCGGGCATGGCCAGAACTTCTGCCAGATCGGTGCCGGAGTGCGGCGCGCCGTACTTGGCGGCCACTTCGGCAGCCTGCTCGGCCGAGCGGCTGATGACCGAGGCGATCTCTACGCCGTCGATGTTCTTGAGGCCGTCGAGGTGCTTTTCACCGAAAGCGCCGGCGCCTACGAGGGCAATACGCATGGGAATCTCCTTGGAGTGTCTATCAAAGACAAAGGGCGTGCCGGCGTCAACCACCGGCACGCGGAATCGATCAGATGATCTGTTCTTGAGTGGCCGCGCCTTCGACGGTGGCCGAGGGCGGCACGTCGCCGTTCACCGGCTCCAGCACGATATGGCCGACCGCCGTGTTGCTGGCGGGCACGTGGTAGAAACGCAACAATTCGCGGGTTTCCTTACCCAGCGCGCCGCGCATGATCAGCCACATGACCATCTCGATGCCCTCGCTGCCGGTTTCGCGCAGGTATTCGATATGCGGAATGCACCGCAGTTCCTGCGTGTCGCCCGACAGCTTGTCGAGGAACATGTTGTCCCACTCGGCATTGATGAGGCCCGCGCGCGGTCCCTGAAGCTGGTGGCTCATGCCGCCGGTGCCCCAGACCTGCACGTTGAGGTCTTCGGGGTAACTTTCCACAGCACGCGCGATCGCCTCGCCCAGCGCCCAGCAGCGGTTGCCCGACGGCGGCGGATAAGTGACCACGTTGACCGCCAGCGGGATCACCTTGACCGGCCACTTGGCCGGCTTGCCGAACACCATCGACAGCGGAACGGTAAGGCCGTGATCGACATCCATCTCGTTGATGATGGTCATGTCGAACTCGTCGAGGATCAGGCTCTGGGCAATGTGCCAGGCAAGGTCCGGGTGACCTTCCACGTCGGGCACCGCGCGCGGGCCCCAGCCCTCGTCCGCCGGCTTGTAGCTTTCGCCGCAGCCGATCGCGAAAGTCGGGATGATCTTCATGTCGAAGGCCGAGGCGTGGTCGTTGTAGACCAGGATCACGACGTCCGGCAGGTTCTCCGCTTCCCACTTCTGGGTCGGTGCGAAGCCTTCCTGGATTGGCTTCCAGTAGGGATCTTCCCACTTGTCGAAGTCGGACGCAACGCCCAGCGCCGGGATGTGGCTGCAGGCGATGCCGTGCGTAATGCGGGCCATCTTAGCGGTGCTCCTTGATGGAGCGCTGGCCCTCGGGCGAGCGCCCCCCGGCGATCATCATCGCCTGATAGTCTTCCAGTTTCATGCCGGTCATCGTCGAGACGGCCTGAAGGAAGCTCAGGCCATCGGTCGAGAAGACCTTGGCGAGGAAGTAGATGTTGCCGCCCAGATCGAGCAGGCGGTTATAGTCGCGGGCTAGAACGCCCTGCTTCTGTTCCTCGGTCATCGGCCATTCGTCGAGATAGGCGCGCTCGTCCGCCTTCCAGCGCTCGCGGTTTTCCGCCTTCATCAGGCTCATCGCGAACTGGTTCAGGTGATACCCCTGACGCGCACGCTGCGCGGTGTAGACGCGCGTGCCCGGGATGTCGTCGAACTCACCGAGATAGGCGTGGATGTCGATCGGACCGCCCGCGTTCTCGCAAGGATTCTTGTTCGTCACAGGCCACGTTCCTTGAGCTTGGCGTCAAGGCGCGGGAAGACCTTGCGCACGTTGCCTTCGAAGATCGCGTGGCGCTCGTCATCGGAGATGTCGAGCGCATCGACATAGCGCTTGGTGTCGTCGAAGTAGAAGCCGGTCTGCGGGTCGATCCCACGCACCGCGCCGACCATTTCGGAGCCGAACAGGATGTTCTTGTTGTCGATCACGTCGGCCAGCAGGTTCACGCCCGGCTGGTGGTAGACGCAAGTGTCGAAGAACACGTTGTTCATGATGTATTCGTCGAGCGAAGGCTTCTTCAGCATGTCCGCCAGACCGCGATAGCGGCCCCAGTGGTACGGCACCGCGCCGCCGCCGTGCGGGATGATGAAGCGCAACTTGGGGAACTTCGCGAAAAGGTCGCCCTGCATCAGCTGCATGAAGGCCACGGTGTCCGCCGCGATGTAGAAGCCGCCGGTGGCATGCATCGCCGGGTTGCACGAACCCGAGACGTGGATCATGGCCGGAACGTCCAGCTCGCACATCGCCTCGTAGATCGGGAACCAGTATTCGTCGGTCAGCGGCGGATGCTCGAAGTGGCCGCCGCCCGGATCGGGGTTGAGGTTGCAGCCGATAAAGCCCAGTTCCTCGACGCAGCGGCGCAGTTCCTTCACCGAGGCGGAAAGGTCCGCCTTGGGGCTCTGCGGCAGCATGCACACGCCCACGAAGGTCTCGGGGAACATGTTCACCACGCGGGCAATAAGATTGTTGCAGTGGACCGCCCATGCCTCGGACATGGCCTGATCGCCGACATGGTGCGCCATGGCGCTGGCGCGCGGGCTGAACACGGTAAGGTCGGCGCCGCGCTCCTTGATGAGGCGAAGCTGGTTGTCCTCGATGGTCTGGCGGATCTCGGCGTCCGAGATTTCCGGGTAGGGCGGCGCGGCTTCACCAGCCTTGAACGCGGCGATCTGGGCTTCGCGCCAGGCGTCATGCGCCTTGGGCAGGACGGTATAATGTCCGTGACAGTCGATGATGAGCGACATGCTCAATTCTCTCCCTTGAGTGCGCCTGCCGCGACAGCTGCCGCAAGCTTGGCTTCGAATCCTTCTGGCGGCGGCGCAATGCCAAGTTCGCCCAGCGCCTGCTGCCAGGCGACGGTATTTTCGGTCATGAGCGGCGGAATGCCCAGCGAACGCAGCATTTCCGCAGCCTCGTCCATCTCGGCGGCGCGGCGGCGGCCGTGAACCAGCATACGGTCGAGATTGTAGTCCGCGCGGCTTGCCCAGGGAATGGTCTTCTCGCTGGCGTCGAGCGAGGACAACACTTCGTCCGCCACGCCTTCGGCATGGGCCGCCATCATCATCTCGGCGGTCAGTGCCTCAAGCCCCTTGACCATGACCGAGCGCACCAGCTTGATCGCGGAGGCCCGGCCGACATCGGCGCCCACCGTGCGGACATTGGTGAAGCCCAGCGCCCTTAGCGCCGCTTCGGCTTCTGCCGCATCGGGGCCGGAGACCAGCAGCGGAACCTTCATCCGCGCCGGGTTCACCGGGGCGAGCACGGCGACATCGACGTAACGCCCCTTGCCGGTGGCGATAGCCTTGCCCGCCGCCCGCTTGGTACCCGGCGCGACCGAGTTCATGTCGCAGAACAGCGCGCCCTCGCCCAAGAGCGGAGCGGCGGCCTCCGCCACCGGCGGCGCGGCATCTGCGGTAACGAGCGAGAGCACCAGCGAGGCACCGGAAAGGGCCTGCTCCGCGCTGTCGCAAACGGTGATGCCGAGTTCGGTCATGACGTAACGGCGCTCGGGAAGGATGTCGAAGGCACAAGCCTTTCCGGCCCAGTCCCCAGCTCCCGCAAACGTCGATCCGGCCTCTCCGAACCCGATAAGGGCAATAGACCTGTTCATATTGCCAGTCTGCCCCGATCGCCCGAAATCGGCCAATTGGAACCGCCCGGAAGCTATAAGCTTCGCGCAATGAGCGGATCGATCACTTCCCACCGAACCTCCGCCATCCTGAACGTGTTTCAGGATGGAGAAGTACATGAGATAGCCCTTTAGACGCCCATCAAGGCGCAAATTATAGAGAAACCTCTCCCGCCGCCCATTCGAGGTCGGCGAAGAATTCGCTCTGCACTTCGGTCGGGCGCAGCGAAGCGCGGGTCGTCATGCCGATATGGCGGGTAAATTCCGCTGGCAGGCGCGATAGTTCGGATAGCCATCCCGCCTCGACTTCGACCGTCACCTGATCGGGCGACAGCACAGTGAGAAAATCGCCGCCCATCATCACCTGCCGGATCATCATGACCGAACCCGATTCGACCGGCACTTCCGGAAGCGGCACATCGTGGGAAAGAAAATAGTGCTCGAAACTGTCGCGCAGCGGCGTACCGCGCGGCGGCAAAGTGAAGGGGTAGCGCGCCACGTCGGCAGCGCCGGGACTCGTGCCTTCCAGCGGATGCCCCTTGCGGCCATAAACCGCCGGACGATCCTCGAAGAGGGGATGCTGGATCAGGTCGCCTTCCACCAGCGGCTCGCGCAAGGCCCCGACCATGAGGTCGAGCGTGCCGTTCCGCAGCGGCTCGACGAGTTCGGCGCGCGACCCTTCCACGATGGTGAGCTTCACTTTGGGTCGCCGCGACAGGAACCGCGCCACGGCAGCAGGGAGAATGCGCGCGCGAGAGAGCGGCATGGCGCCGATGGCGATACGCCGGGTCTCCAGCCCGCGCAGCGCTTCGACCTCGGAAAGCCCCGCCTCCAGTTCGACTTTCGCAAGGCGGAACTCGCGGGCGAGCTGCCCTCCCGCCTCGGTGGTGATGACGAACTTGCCCTGACGCGCCACCAGCGGACGTCGCAGCGCCAGCGCCAGATCGTTGACCGCGCGGTGGATCGAGGGGAGCGACAACCCGGTCTCCTGCCCCGCTCCGGCATAGCTGCCCGTCTCGGCCAGCGCGAGCAGTGCGCGAAGGCGCGACATGGTCACGTGCGGGCTCGGGATATGAGCGAGCGCGGCGCCGATGCGGGGTGCCAGGATCTCTCCGGCACGAGTGGGGATCATGCCATCATGGCGTCGCTCGAACAGCGGCAGACCGATCATCGCCTCAAGGCGCCCCAACGCCTGTGTTATCGCAGGCTGACTGAGGTTCACAGCCAAGGCTGCCGCATTCACTGTTCCCAATTCGGCAATCTTGGCGACAGCGCGCAAGTGCCGGAGATTGAAATTCCAGATGTCCATGGAATCACTCTTAGCCAAATCCTATGGCAGTTCCAAAGTTTCTCTTTCCCCCTTTTCAAGCGCTGCGGCAGGACGACAGGTGCGGAAAAAGGAGAATTCCAATGAGTGCCACCGACGCGAACCAGAACGGCGTACGCTGCATGTGGATGCGCGGCGGCACTTCCAAGGGCGGCTATTTCCTCAAGGACGACCTTCCCGCCGATACCGCCGAGCGCGATGCCTTCCTGCTCGCCATCATGGGCTCGCCCGACCCGCGCCAGATCGACGGCATGGGCGGCGCCGATCCGCTGACCAGCAAGGTCGCGCTCGTCAGCAAATCCGAACGTGAGGGCATCGATGTCGACTACCTGTTCCTTCAGGTCTTCGTCGATCAGGCCCTCGTCAGCGACCAGCAGAACTGCGGCAATATCCTGGCCGGGATCGGCCCTTTCGCCATCGAGCGCGGGCTGATTGCGGCCAAGGGCGATGAAACCCCGGTCGCCATCTTCATGGAGAACACCGGCCAGGTCGCCGTCGCCACTGTACAGACGCCGGGCGGAACGGTCTCCTACAAGGGAGAGGCCGCGATCGACGGCGTGCCGGGCACCCATGCCCCGGTGCCGCTGGAATTCCGCGATACGGCCGGTTCCTCCTGCGGTTCGCTGCTGCCCAGCGGCAACCCGGTCGACGAAGTGAACGGCGTGCGCGTGACCCTGATCGACAACGGCATGCCCTGCGTCGTCATGAAGGCCGAGGACGTCGGCGTCACCGGCTACGAGGACCGCGAGAGCCTGGATGCCAACACCGAACTCAAGGCAAAGATTGAGGCCATCCGCCTCGCCGTGGGCGAGCGGATGAACCTGGGCGACGTCAAGGACAAGTCGGTCCCCAAGATGATGCTGGTCGCCCCGCCGAAACATGGCGGCGCGGTGACCGTGCGCAGCTTCATTCCCCACCGCGCCCATGCCACTATCGGCGTGCTTGGCGCGGTCTCGGTGGCGACGGCCTGCCTGATCGAAGGCTCGCCCGCCGCCGAAGTCGCCCAGATCCCCGAGGGTCGCCGCAAGACGCTGTCGGTCGAACATCCGACCGGCGAGTTGTCTTGTGTCCTCGACACGGACGAGGGCGGCGCCGTCAAGAGCGCCGCCCTCCTTCGCACCGCGCGCAAGCTGATGGACGGGTTGGTTTTCGGGTAAGCAGCAAAAACCATTCGCTGCATGGCAACAACAGCGGTTATCAAGCGCTTGGGGACAAGGCCGACGGGCAAAATTGGACGGCCTCCCGCGCGCAAGATAACTGCCAGGAGCAGCGACATGGCATTAAAGACCACCCTGACAACCACCCTGACCGCCATTGCCCTCGCCGCCGCCATGACCGGCTGCAAGGGCTCCGAACCCGCCGCAACGGCCACGAACACCTCCGGCGAGACCGTGGACGTTGCCGGGACGATCGAAGCACGCAAAGCCAATTTCAAGGCGATCGGCAAGGCGAACAAGGCCGCCAAATCGGCGCTGGAAGCGGGCACGCCCGATTTCGCCGCCGTTGCTGTGGCGGCCGCCTCGATCCAGACCGACGCCGGGAAGATCGTTGGCCTCTTCCCCAAGGGCAGCGGCAAGGAATCGGGCGAGAAGACCGAGGCGCTCCCCGCGATCTGGGAAAAGCCCGCCGAGTTCAAGACCGCCGCCGACAAGCTCGCCAGCGCCGCCGGTGCTCTGAAAACGGCCGCCGATGCCAGGGACGGCAAAGCCGCGACCGCAGCGATGGGTGAGATCGGCGGCGCCTGCAAGGGTTGCCACGACACTTTCCGCGAGAAGAAGCAGTGAATTCCCGCCCGGGTGCGGAGATTGTCCGCACCCCGCTGTGGGACTGGCCGGTCCGCGTGATCCACTGGAGCTTCGCGGCGCTGATCCCGGCGCTGTGGTGGACGGCCGAAAACGGCGAGATGGGCTGGCACACCAACATCGGCACGGTGCTGATGCAGTTGCTGGTGATCCGTGTGCTCTGGGGTTTCGTGGGCGGTTCGACCGCGCGGTTCTCCTCCTTCGTGCGGGGACCAGGCGCGGTCTTTGCGCATTTGCGGTCGCCTAGCGAGGAACCCTGGGTCGGCCACAATCCGGCAGGCGGCTGGAGCGTGCTCGCGCTACTCGGCCTAATGGCGCTGCAAATCGCGCTCGGGCTTGTCGCGGGCGATCCGGACGACGGCACTACCGGGCCGCTCAACCACCTCGTCTCCTCGACGACGGCCGGTCGCGCGACGGACCTGCACGGGGTGGTGTTCTACCTGATCCTTGCGATGATCGTGCTGCACCTTGCGGCGATCGTCTACTACCGCCTCATCAAGCGAGAGAACCTGATCGCGCCGATGATTACCGGATCAAAGCCGCTTCCCGCCAGCGCAGAAGGGTTGGTCAAGGCGCCGGTCTGGCGGCTGATCGCCTGCGTCGTGGTGGCATGGCTGGCTGGATGGATGGTCTGGGTCGGGGCGGGTTGACCCGCCGTAAATACGAGGCCTGAAAAAGGGGACAGGCGGCCAGCGCCCGTCCCTTTGGTCTTCTTGTGCCTTATCGGAAGCCTCAGAACATTTCGACGTCCAGCGCCATCATCGAGGCCTTGCCTGATTTGATCGCCAGGAATGCGGCAGTTGCCTGGGGCAGCAGACGGTCGAAGAAGAACCGCGCGGTGGCGATCTTGGCAGTGTAGAACGCCGTGTCCTGGGTGCCTTCATCCAGTTTGGCCTTGGCGATCAGCGCCGCCTTGGCAAAGGTGTAGCCCATGGCGACAAGGCCCAGGAGGCGCAGGTAGTCGGTCGCGGCAGCACCTGCTTCCTCGGGGTCGTTCATGCCCTTCTGGGCAATCGTGCCGGTCGAAAGCTGAAGCGCGCCGAAGGCCTTTTCCAGCCCCTCGATCATCTTGCCGAGAGTCTTGTCCGTCTTGTTCGCTTCGATGAAGTCCGAAACGGGGTGGAAGAACGAGCGGAGATAGCGACCGGCATGGGCGGGCATCTTGCGGCCGACGAGGTCCAGCGCCTGAATGCCGTTGGTGCCTTCGTAGATCATAGCGATGCGGGCATCGCGCACGAACTGTTCCACGCCGCTTTCGGCGATGTAGCCGTGGCCGCCGTAGACCTGCACGGCTAAATTTGCGCTTTCATAACCGCAGTCGGTGAAGAGGGCCTTCACCACCGGGGTCATCAGCGCGATGAAGTCTTCCGCGCGGGCCTTCACAGCCGGATCGGTCGCGTGCTTTTCGGCATCGAGCGCGCGGCTGACCCAGGCACCGACGGCGCGGCTGCCTTCGTTATAGGCACGCGCGGTCATGAGCATGCGGCGCACGTCAGGGTGGACGATGATCGGATCCGCCGGCCCCTTGGGGTTCTTCACGCCCGAAAGCGAGCGACCCTGCACGCGCTCCTTGGCATACCACACGGCCGACTGATAGGCGGCTTCACCCACGCCAAGACCCTGGATACCCACCGAAACGCGCTCGGTGTTCATCATCTTGAACATGGCCTCCATGCCCTTGTTCGCGGTGCCGACCAGCCAGCCGATCGAATCGTCGAAGTTGAGCTGGCAGGTGGCCGAGGCCTTGAGGCCCATCTTGTGCTCGATCGCCGCGACGGAAACGCCGTTGGACGGGCCGGGCGCGCCGTCTTCCTTGGGCAGGTACTTCGGCACCAGGAACAGGCTGATCCCCTTTACGCCTTCCGGCGCATCGGGAAGCCGTGCGAGGACGAGGTGGATGATGTTCTCGGTCAGGTCATGCTCGCCCGCCGAGATGAAGATCTTCGCGCCGGAGATCTTGTAGCTGTCATCGCCTTGAGGGACGGCCTTGGTGCGCAGCATGCCGAGGTCGGTGCCGCAGTGCGGTTCGGTAAGGCACATCGTGCCCGACCAGGTGCCCTCGACCATCTTGGGCAGGTAGGCCTGCTTCAGTGCGTCGCTGGCATAGCCCTCGATCGCGGTAGTCGCGCCGTGGGTGAGGCCGGGATAGAGGCTGAACGACAGGTTGGAGGAGCAGATCATCTCCTCGGTCAACTTGTTCAGCGCTTCGGGCAGGCCCTGACCGCCCCATTCGGGATCGGACGCCAGCGCACACCAGCCGCCTTCTCGGAACATGTCGTAGGCTTCCTTGAAGCCCTTGGGAGTGCGGACGACGCCGTTTTCAAGGCGGCAGCCTTCAATGTCGCCGCTGCGGTTCAGCGGCAGCAGCACTTCCTGTGCCACCTTGGCAGCCTCTTCCAGCACTGCGTCGACAAGGTCGGGCGTGAATTCGGCCAGGGCCTCGAGATTGCCGAAACCGTCATCATTATGCAGTTCGTGGAGCACGAACTTCATGTCGCGCAGGGGCGCTTCGTAGACTTGCATGTCACTCTCCTCGCGCGCCGCCGGATCACCGACGGGCGCGCATTCATACCTTATCAGTTGCGAAGCGGCTTGCCGGTTTCGAGCATGTGCTCGACGCGGGCGACCGAGCGGTCGTCGCGCAGACGGCCCATGAAGGCATCGCGTTCCAGCTTCAGCAGTTCGCCCTCGCTCACCGTGTCGACGAGGTCGAACTCGTCTCCCCCGGTCAGCACATCGGCCAGCACGCCGGAGACGACCACGTCGTAGTCGGTCGCCATGCCGCGCTTTTGGAAGCCTTCCACCGCAAGACCAAGCGCGGTGCGGCCACCGGCGCCGGGCAGCTTGAACTCGGGCGCTTCGGGCGGGGTGTAACCTTCCACCAGCGACAGTGCCTTCTGCTTGGCGTCGTAGAGTAGGCGATCGCGGTTCATCGAGATACCGTCGTCCCCCCGCAGGATCATCATCTCGCGCGCCTGCTGGGCAGACTTGGAGACTTGCGCGGTGGAGACCATCTCGAACACCTTGGCCACTGCCGGCATCGGGCCCTTGGGCATGCCGGGCGCCTTGCGCCAGCGGTCGATCATCTCGCCATTGCCGCCCCAGCCCGGAACGAGGCCGACGCCGCATTCCACAAGGCCGCAGTAGAGTTCGGCATGCGCCTGGATCGCGTCGCAGTGCAGCAGGATCTCGCAGCCACCGCCCAAAGCCATGCCGGCAGGCGCGCCGACGACCGGGAACGGGGCGTATTTCAGGCCCTTGTAGGCGAGCTGGCCACCGGCAACGAGCTTCTCGATCTCGCCCCACGCCGCGATGTTCACCGCGAAAAGCGCGAGGCCGAGGTTGGCGCCTGCCGAGAAGGTATCGGCGTCGTTGTAGACGACGAGCGCCTTGTATTGTGCGGCCACCAGCGGGATGGCCTGCCCGATCAGCTTCATCACTTCGCCATCGAGCGCATTCATCTTACCGGTGAATTCAAGGCAGACGACGCCGTCGCCGATATCCCAGAGCGCCGCCGAGGCGTTCTTGAGGATCGGCTTGGACGAAAGCTTCACGTCGGCAAGGCGCATCACGCCTTCGGGGCGCACGATGTCGCGATATTCGCCGTCGAAGCCGAGGAACTGGCGCTTGCCGTTCTCGATCCGGTAGAACGTGCGGTCTCCCGCCACCGTCAGGATCTCCGGCACGGCCTTGTCTTCGGCGGCGAGGCGTTCGGCAAGGTACTTGGCGCCGAGCTTGTCGATCATCTCGAACGGGCCGGCCTTCCAGTTGTAGCCCAGTTTCATCGCATCATCGACGGCGACCACGTCATCGGCGGCCGAGGGTACGAGGCTGGCGGCATAAGCCAGCGTATCGCCCAGCACGGCCCATGCGTAAGCGCCGATTTCGCCATTGCTTTCGACCAGCGCCTTGAGGTCACCCTTGGCAGCCGCGCCGCGCGGGCCCTGTGCGGTCTCGGTCGGACGGTATTCGCCGGTCTGGAGATTGATGGTTTCCTTGCGGCGACCGGCTTCCTTGTTGAGGCGATAGAAGCCGCCCTTGCCCTTGCGGCCGGTATAGCCCTCGCCGATCATCTTGTTGATCAGCGGAATGTCGTGGGCGATGCCGTGATAGAGGTCGCCTGCGGGCAGCGTCGAGGTGAGGCTGGCCTGCAAGTGCGGCATCAGGTCGATGCCGACCAGATCGACAAGGCCGAAGATGCCGGTCTTGGGCACGCCCATCGGCTTTCCGGCAATGGCGTCGGCCAGTTCGACGGTGATCTCCATGTCGAACGCGGCGTTGAGGCCAAGCTGGATCCAGTAAGTGCCGATGCGGTTGGCAATAAAGCCCGGCGTATCCTTGGCCGTGACAACAGTCTTGCCGAGCAGCACGTCGGCGAACCGTTCGACCTTGGAGGCAATGCCAGCGTCCGTCGCAGGGCCGGTGACGATCTCCAGCAAGCGCATATAGCGCGGCGGGTTGAAGAAGTGCGTGATCAGGAAGTCGCGCTTGAACGCGTCCGAACGCCCTTCGACCAGATTGGCGAGCGGGATCGTCGAGGTGTTCGACGAAACGGCCGTGCCGTCGCGCTTCACTGCTTCGAGCTTGGCGTAGAGGCCCTGTTTGATGTCGAGACGCTCAATCACCGCCTCGATCACCCAGTCGCACTCGGCGACTTTGCCCAGGTGATCTTCGATGTTGCCGGTCTCCACCAGCTTGGCGGCCGACTTACTCATGAACGGCGCAGGCTCGGTCTTGAGCATTTTCGCCACCGCGCCTTCGGCTACCGCGTTACGGCCAAGACCCTTCGACTCGGCATCCTTGGGAAGGATGTCGAGCAGCAGTACCGGCACGCCGGCGTTGGCGACCTGAGCGGCGATCCCGGCACCCATGGTGCCGGCGCCGATCACACAGACTTTTTTGATGGCGCCTTCGTTGGAAAGGGGGCTCATTCCACCGACTCCAGGATCGTGGCGATGCCCTGACCGCCGCCGATGCACTGGCTGGCGAGTGCATACTTGCCGCCTTCGCGCTTCAGCAGCGAGGCCGCCTTGCCGACGATGCGTGCGCCGGTGGCGCCCAGCGGGTGGCCAATGGCGATCGCGCCGCCGTCGATGTTCACCTTGGCAGTGTCGAGGCCGAGGTCCTTGATGCAAGCCAAAGCCTGCGAGGCGAAGGCTTCGTTCAGTTCGACCACGTCAAGATCGCTAGCTGCGATACCTGCGCGCTCAAGTGCTTTCTGGCTGGAAAGGATCGGGCCGAGGCCCATGGTTTCCGGCGCACAGCCCGAGATCGCGACCGACTTGATGCGGGCGAGGATCGGTAACCCGTGGGCGCGGGCATAGTCCTCGGTGGTGACAAGCACGGCGCTGGCACCGTCGGTCAGCGGCGAGGAAGTGCCGGCGGTTACCGACCCTGCCGTGTCAAATGCGGGCTTCAGACCGGCAAGGCCCTCTGCGGTGGTTTCGCCGCGGATGGTGCCGTCTTCGCTGACGATGCCGGTCTTGGTCTGGATCGGCACGATCTCGTCGGTCAGCTTGCCCTCGTCACGTGCGGCCGAAGCTTTCTGCTGGCTGGAGACCGCAAGCGCTTCCTGATCGGCGCGCGAAATCTGGTACTTGGTGGCGACGTTCTCTGCCGTTTCGCCCATCGACATGTAGGCGGCGCTGCGCTTGGCCAATTCCGGGTTGGGCAGCGGGTTGAAGCCCATCATCGGCACGCGGCTCATCGATTCGACGCCCGCGCAGACGAAGACTTCGCCCGCGCCGATGGCGATCTGGCCCATGGCGTAGTGGACCGAACTCATCGAGGAGCCGCAGAAACGGTTCACGGTCATGCCGCCGACCGAGATCGGCAGGTCTGCCAGCAGGCTGACGAGGCGCGCGATGTTGAAGCCCTGCTCGCCTTCCGGGAATGCGCAACCGACGACGACGTCCTCGATATCGGCCGCTTCCACGCCGGTCTTGGCGATGAGTCCGCGAATCACTTGCGCGGCAAGATCGTCGGGACGGACGCGGGCAAGAGCACCCTTGTTCGCCAGATGGAAGGGCGAGCGGGCATAACCCGCGATCACGACACTTTGCATGCACTCTCTCCGTGGGCGGACGCGCCTGGGGCTTTTCCCGAAGCTGCGTCGTCGTCTTCCCTAAGGGTGCAATTCTTTCCCTATACGTCAAGCAATTTTTGGGTTACGAGAATTCAGCATCCCACCTAAGGGCCCCGTCCCGCAGGTGAGAAGATGTCCGATTGGAGAGACGATGGAGAGGTCGCTCATGAAAAATTGGAAACGCGTGGGGCTGGCAACGGTTGCCGGTGCCGCACCCTTGCTCCTTGGCCTGAATCCGGCCTTTGCGGCGGGGAACGACGCAGTCGTCGGCAAATGGCGCACGCCTTCGAAGCACGGTGTCGTCGAACTCAGCCGCTGCGGCGAATCGCTGTGCGGACGGCTCGTCGATTCTGACGGTCTCAAGGCCAATCCCGACCTGCGCGATGCGAACAACAAGGACACCACCAAGCGCTCCCGCAAGATTAAAGGTTTGCAAATTGTCGGCGGTTTCAAGGCCAAGGGGAACGAATGGGTGGAAGGACAGATCTACAACCCTGAGGACGGCGGCACCTACAAGGCGACGATAACGCCTGCCGGGGCCGACAGCCTCAAACTGAAGGGGTGCATCGTCTGGCCCTTGTGCAAGACCCAAACCTGGACGCGCATCCCCTGAGGCGCACCGGGAAGACGACAAAGGTTCAGGGCATAAGAGACTTAGGGAGTTCAAGGATATGAAACGCAATTCGGGCCGCATTCTTCTCGCGGGCACCGCATCGGCCATCGTGCTCGGCTTCGCCGGTTCGGCTCATGCCCAGGCCTTCTATCTTCAGGAACAGTCTGTACGCGCGCAAGGACGCGCTTTCTCGGGCGAGGCCGCCGATACCGGCGTCGATTCGCTCTGGTGGAACCCGGCCGCGATTGGCGGCCTCGAAGGCGGACAGGCCTCGATCCACGCCAGCGTCATCATCCCGCGCGGCAAAGTCGTCGATGACGGCACCGTGATCCTGCGCCCCGGCCAGGCTCCGGCTCCGGTGGGCGGCAACGGCGTTGCCAGGAATCCGATCAACAAGGGCGTCCTGCCCTCCGGCTCGATCGCCTACGGCACCGGCAAGTTCGCTTTCGGCCTGACCGTGACCTCGCCCTATTCCTTCACCACCAACTACGATGCCGACAGCTGGGCGCGCTATTCGGCCGACAAGACCAAGCTGCGCACTATCGACATCCAGCCGAGCGTCGCTTTCCAGCCCTTCGAGGGCTTCTATGTCGGCGCTGCCGCCAATGTGGAATACGTGGATGCCGCTCTTGGCAACTACCTGCCAAACCTCTCACCGCTGCTGGCCGACGGCCACCAGAACCTCAAGGGTAACGGCTGGGATGTGGGCTGGTCGGTCGGCGCCCAGTATCACAACGGCCCGGCCTCGATCGGCGTTGCCTACAAGTCGGCCGTGAAGCACAAGCTCAAGGGCACGCTGACCGTCGACGGCCTGCTCGGCCCGCTCGCCGCGCAGAACCGCACGCTCGACGCCACCGCCGAATTCACTACGCCGTGGCAGGCGATCATGTCGGGCCGCATTAAGGCGACCAAGCAGCTGACGCTGAACGCCCAGGTCGTGGCCTATGGCTGGAGCAAGTTCGACACGATCGACCTCGGCGCCCCGATCAACCAGTCGATCCCGGAGAACTACAAGGACGGTTTCTCCTACGCCTTCGGTATCGACTACGACGTCAACCCGAAGTGGACGGTACGCAGCGGTATCCAATACGGCGAGACCCCGACCCAGAACGGCGACCGCGACGCCCGTGTGCCGGATAGCAACCGCTGGAACTTCTCTGCCGGTACCACCTACAACATGAGCGAGAAGATCGCGATCGACGCGGCCGCCTCGTACATTACCTTCAAGGACACCACAATCGACCGCGTGACCGCAGCCTACGCAGGCACCGCCGCACAAACGCCGATCCTCACCGACGGCCGTCTGACCGACGCTTCGGCGCTGGTGTTCTCGCTCGGCGCGCGGGTGGCCTTCTGATGGGCGCCGCGGCGATGATCGGCGGTCATTCCGCCCCGGAAACCTCCTCCCAACACCCGGAAGAGATGCCGCCGATCGCGCCGCGGTTGCTCACCGACCTGCTCGACCATGCCGTGGCAGCCCACGGCGCCTGGCCCGCCATCGACTTCATGGGCCGCAAGTGGACCTACAAGGAGATCGGCGAGCTGTCCCGCCGTGCGGCGCGGGGGTTCCAGGACCTCGGCGTCAAGCGTGGGACACGGGTGGGGCTGTGCCTGCCCAATACCCCTTATTACGTAATCTGCTACTTCGCGATCCTGCGCATCGGCGGAATCGTGGTGAATTTCAATCCGCTCTACACCGAGCGTGAGATGGCGCATCTTGTCGACGATTCGGGCGCCGAATTCATGGTCGCTTCCGATCTGGCGCTCTCGCTGCCTAAGATCGAGCCGCTGGTTGGGAAAGGCTCGCTGCGCCGCGTGGTGGTCTGCCCGATCGCCGACGCCCTGCCCAAACTCAAGGGCCGCGCCTATCGCCTGCTCAAGCGCAAGGACATCGCGCACGAGCCGCACGACTTGCGCTTCCTTCGCTATGCCGACCTGATCGCCCGCGACGCCGATCCGGATCCGGTCGAGCGCTCGCCGTCGGATCTCGCTGTACTGCAATATACAGGCGGTACCACCGGCGTGCCCAAGGGCGCGATGCTCAGCCATGCCAACCTCGCCGCGAACTCGGCGCAGATGATCGCCCATGTCGGCCACATGCCGGAACAGCAGGAACGCACGCTCGGCGTGCTGCCGCTGTTCCATGTCTTCGCGCTGACCACCGTGCTGAACTACTCGGTGGATACTGCCGCCGAGATGATCCTGCTGCCGCGCTTCGAAATGAAGTCGTTCCTGGCCACCGCCAAGCGCACGAAGCCGACGCAGTTCTTCGGCGTGCCGACGCTTTATACCGCGCTCAACAACAAGGACCTGCACGGCGAGTTTGACCACGTACGCGTCTGCATCTCGGGTGGCGCGCCGCTGCCGCTGGAAGTGCGTCAGAAGTTCGAGCAGCGCACCGGCGTCAAGGTGGTCGAGGGCTACGGCCTGTCCGAAGCCTCGCCGATCATCGCCTGCAATCCGCTGGAAGGCGAAGTGAAGAGCAATTCCTGCGGACCCGCCTTCCCTGGCACCGTGCTGGAAATCCGCGATCCCGACAATCCGCACCGGGTCATGCCGCAGGGCGAGCGCGGCGAAGTCTGCGCGCGCGGGCCTCAGGTCATGTCCGGCTACTGGAACCGGCCCGAGGAATCGCAAAAGACCTTCATCTACGGCGCCTTGCGCACTGGAGACGTTGGCTATCTCGACGAAGACGGCTATCTGTTCCTGGTGGACAGGATCAAGGACATGATCCTGTGCGGGGGGTACAACGTCTATCCGCGAACGATCGAGGATGCGCTCTACGAACATCCGATGGTCCACGAAGCGATCGTGATCGGTGTGCCGGACGCCTATCGCGGGCAGGCCCCCAAGGCCTTCGTGGCGCTGCATCCGGGGGACGTTCTAGACGAGGAAACATTGATGGCCTTCCTCAAGGAGCGGCTCAACAAGATCGAAATGCCGAGCAAGATCGAATTCCGCGACAGCCTGCCCAAGACGCTGGTCGGCAAGCTCTCCAAGAAGGAGCTGGTCGAGGAAGAAGCCGCGCGCCGCGCTGCGCCGCAGCCTCAGGGACAGGCCGAGTGAGCGGCACGGGCGCAGCTCTGACTCCCACCGATACGGGTGCGGCATCGCTTTCACCCGCTCCCGGCAGCGACATGCTCGGCATTCAGGAAGCCGCCACCGAGCTTGGCGTGACGATGCGCACCTTGCGCTTCTACGAGGACAAGGGCCTGATTGCGCCGCAGCGGGTAGGCACCACCCGCATCTATTCGAAGCGCGAAATGGGCCGGATGCAGCTGATCCTGCGCGGCAAGCGGCTTGGTTTCTCGATTCGCGAGATCAAGGAATTCCTTGACCTCTACGACGTCGATCCCGAGCACCACGAACAGGTCCGCGCCCTGCTGACCAAAGTCACCGACCGCATCGACGAACTGCGCCAGCAGAAGACCGCGATCGAGCAGACTCTCGAGGAACTGCTCTCCATCGAACGCCAGTCGCTCGACTGGCTTCAAGGCTCCCCCGACGGAAAATGATGCCGATGACCCACCCCGTCCAACTCGCCGTGGAAGAACTCCGCAAGCTTCTCACCGTCGAGGAGATCGACACCGGGATATTCCGCGGCGCGGCTTCGGCCGAACAACCCGGCCGCGTCTATGGCGGGCAAGTCGTGGCCCAGGCGCTCGACGCCGCCGCGCGCGGGATCGATCCTGCACGCCAGGCCCACTCGCTCCATGCCTACTTCCTGCGTGCGGGCGATTCCGGACGCCCAATCATCTACCGCGTCCTGCCCGATTTCGACGGCGGCAGCTTCTCCAACCGCCGCGTCGTCGCCATGCAGGGCGGCCAGCCGATCCTGAACCTCGCCGCCTCGTTCCACCGGCAAGAGGAGGGCCTGTCCCACGCCGTGGCGATGCCGCGGGTGCCCGCGCCGGGACAATGCCCGGATTTCCGCGAGGCACTTGCCGCCGCCGGTCAGAGGTTGCCGCCGTTCCTGTTGGACCGTCTCGCCTCGTTCGACATCCGGCCCTGCCCGCCGGTACGCGGCGGCGACTTGCCCCAGCGCCATCAGTGGTTCCGCCTTGCTCAGCCGTTGAGTGAAGACCCGGTGATGCAGCGCGTGATCCTCGCCTATGCCAGCGACTTCGCGCTCGTTTCCACCGCGCTGATGCCGCACGGGCTCGGCTTCTTTTCGCCGGGCGTTTCCGGGGCCAGCCTCGACCATGCGCTCTGGTTCCACCAAACTCCCCCGATCGGCGACTGGCTGCTCTACTCGATGGACAGCCCCTGGGCGGGTCATGCCCGCGGCTTCGCGCGCGGCGCGATCTACACGCGCGGCGGCGAACTGGTGGCGAGCGTGGCCCAGGAAGGCCTGCTGCGGGTCAAGCCGCAAGGCGGGGAATGACGTCTATCGCCCCGCTCCCGGAGGGTTTGGGTAGGAAATGATCAGCGAAAGCGGTTCCTCGCCTCGCTGCCAGATGCCGACCACCGCCCCGTTGTAAAGATAGGCCGTCATGCCCGGCCGCAATGCCGCGCGCCTGCCGTCCGACACCACTTCGCCCTCTCCCGAGAGCACGTAGTAGACTTCGTCGTGCGCGATCGGATGCTCGCCGATCGCCGCGCCCTTGTGGAGCACGCGCCGGCGGAACTCCATCGCCCGCGGCGCCGGGGCCGCATCGGAAATGCGATAGGCCGTGCTCATGCCGATGGCGCCGTGCGGCGGCGCCTCTTCGCGCACGGTGTCCTTCTCGTCGATCACGGCCATTGCCGGAACGGGGGCGGAAGCGGTTGCCATCAGCAGGATCGCCGCGATCACGGCTGTTCCCTCCGTATGATTCGCTGGCACCGTGCCCACACTGCCTTCGCGCGGGGGATTTCCCTTGCGGCGCGGAAAGTCTTAAAATTGGCAGGAACGGCCAAGGTCGGGCGAGAATTCAGGCCCTCGATGGTCATTGCGCTCTCCCCTTCGTACAGGTTCTTGACAGGGCGGCATCCCTGCGGCAAACATGATGACACCGGTTACCAAGACCGGCAACAAATAACTGATGATTGCGCGGCCTCAATGGCGCCGGTCTAGCGACAAGCGCCACAACGCGCGAAGAAAGGCGCCCTGAAGGCGTCGGGAGCAGGTGTCGAAGAAAGGGAGCACTACATGTGCGACCACTCATGACACCGGTATCAATTGGCTAAAAAGGCCATGAGGGCCAAAAGGCTCAAGGGGGAGTGATCATGCAAGGGCATGTTTCCAGGATTTCGATACTGAAGGCCGCTCTAGTCGCAGGCAGCGCGCTGGCGCTGCCGCACGCCGCTTTCGCACAGGAGGCGACGGGCGTACAGCAGGCCACCGTTTCAGAAGGCCCGGCGGCCGAGGAAATCATCGTCACCGGCTTCCGCAAGTCGCTGGAAGCCGCGCTCAACGTGAAACGGGAATCGATCAGCGCGGTCGATGCTGTCGTTGCCGAGGACATGGCCAAGTTCCCCGACCAGAACCTGGCGGAATCGCTTCAGCGTATTCCCGGCATCTCGATCCAGCGTGACGGCGGCGAGGGCCGCGCGATCACCGTGCGCGGTCTGGGCGCCCAGTTCACCCGCGTCCGCGTGAACGGCCTCGAAACCATCGCCACCAGCTCCGACGGGGCCAGCGCCAACCGCGACCGCGCCTTCGACTTCAACGTCTTTGCCTCGGAACTGTTCAGCAGCCTCGTCGTCCACAAGACCGCCGAAGCCAGCCTCGACGAAGGTTCGCTGGGCGCCGTGGTCGATCTCAACACCGGCAATCCGCTGACGGGCAAGGCGGGCCTTTCCGCCGTGCTTAACGTGCAGGGCTCCTACAACGACCTGTCGAAGAACGTCGGCCCGCGCGTGGCCGGGCTGCTATCCTGGCGCAACGACGCCGGGACGTTCGGCGTCAATCTCTCGGCCGCCTATTCGCACACCGACACGCTGGAGACCGGCAACAACACCGTCCGCTGGGCCCAGGCCTACTTCAACTCGGTGAACGGCACGCCCTGCTTCTACTCGAACGTCGGCCCGACCGGCGGCACCCCGGTCAACTCCGGCGGCGGCTACCGTCCCTCCGCAGCCTGCGACGCGGCCGCGCTTTCGTTCCACGCGCGCATCCCGCGCTACGGCGTGGTCGAGCACGACCGCCGCCGCCTCGGCCTCACCGGCTCGATCCAGTTCGAACCGAGCGACCGCACCAAGCTCTCGATCGACGGTCTCTATTCCTCGTTCAAGGAAGACCGCGCCGAACAGTGGCTGGAAGTGCTCGCTCGCTCGAACGAGCGCCGCTTCAACCTCACGAACCCGGTCTACGACGACAAGGGCACGATGATCGCGGGCACTTACGACAATGCCTGGGTCCGCACCGAGAGCTACTTGCGCAAGTCCGAAACCGAGTTCTACCAGTTCGGCGCGACCTGGGACCAGGACGTGACCGACACCTTCCGCTTCACCGCGCTGGGCGGCTTCTCGCAATCGAACGCCGACATCCCGGTGGAAACGACCTTCGCTTACGACAACCGCAACGCCAACGACTTCAGCTTCGACTATTCGGACATGAAGTCGCCGGTCCTGAACTACGGGCTGGACGTGACCAATCCGGCGAACTTCCAGCTCGCCGAAATCCGCGACCGTCCCTCCTACGTGAAGAACCGGTTCAAGACCGCGCAGCTGCGCACCGAATGGGATATGGCGGAAGGCTTTACCGTCAAGGCAGGCGCGGTCTGGCGTCGCTACGACTTCCGCACCCAGCTGTTCCAGCGCGACACCGCCGCCTGCGCGGCCAACGGCCAGCGCGACCTGATCCTGGGCCAGGTGACCTGTTCGGCCAGCGTCTACGGCTTGCCGGTGACGTCGGACATCTCCAGCCTGATCGATCTGGGCGACGCCGGACAGCCCAGCGGCACCACCAGTTCGTGGCTGGTGGCGGATATCGACAAGGCGGCGAAATACACCAACCTCTACGCCCGCACCGCCGTCGAGGATCTTGGCAACAACCGCCGCGTGCGCGAGGAAACCTCAGGCGGCTACCTCCAGTTCGACGTCAAGGGCGAGATCCTCGGCCTCGAATTCGCGGGCAACGCGGGCGTTCGCTACGCCCACACCAAGCAGACCTCGACCGGCTACACCGCAGGCGTCGCCGCGACGGTGGAGCGCAGCTACGACGACTGGCTCCCGGCGATGAACATCGCCTTCTATCCGCGCCATGACGTGATCGTGCGCGGTGCGATCGCCAAGGTCATCACCCGCCCCTCGCTGGGCAACCTCAACCCCGGCGGCTCGGTCGACGGCTTCAACTACCGCGTGACCTTCGGCAACCCGTTCCTCGATCCCTACCGCGCGACCAATTTCGACGCCTCGGTCGAATGGTACTTCGCCCCGCAGGCGCTGCTGTCGGTGGCGGGCTTCATCAAGAAGATCGAGAGCTTCCCGGTCGCGGGCACTTATGTCGCCACCCTGCCGCAGCTCGGCCTCGGCCGCGACGTGCTGGGCACCAGCACCCCCGCCTACCTCAACTACGACCCCAACCAGGAATACGTCGTTTCCTCGCAGGTCAACGGCAAGGGCGCGACGCTCAAGGGCGTGGAACTGGCGCTGCAACTGCCCTTCACTTTCCTGCCCGGCCCGCTCAGCCACACCGGCTTCCAGGGCAACGCCACCTTCATCGACAGCAGCGCGGACTACCAGATCACCGGCCCGGCGGTCTCGGCCTGCACTCGCAACCCGACGACCAATGCCTGCGGCCTCACCGGCGTCTCGGCGATCTACAACAACACCCTGCTCGGCGTGTCGGAGAAGGCCTGGAACGCCACGCTCTACTATGACGACGGCAAGTTCAGCATTCGCGGCTCGGTCAGCTATCGCGGCCCGTTCAGCGACGCCACCAGCGCCACCGGCAATATCTTCGAGGGCTACGGCTCCTACACCAGCGTCGATGCGGCGATCCGCTACAAGGCGACGGAGTGGCTGGAACTCTCGATCGACGGCAACAACCTGACCGACGCCTATCGCTACCGCACCAACGACATCTACGCGCAGCGCAACTACGAGAACAACCACTTCGGGCGCACCATTCTGTTCGGCGCACGCGCAAAGTATTGACGCGCAGCCGATAAATCGGCCGAATAGCCTGAACTGAAATAGCGAAGAGGAAGCCGCCATGACCATCGACCGCCGATCGTTCGTGGCGGCTTCCCTCTTGTCCGGCCTCGCCGCAAGCAAGGCGCTCGCCCAGACCGCGCCGCCTTTCGACGCGGCGAAAGCGCCGCCCGCAGGCCTGCCGGAACCGGCGGAAACGATCGACCTCTGGCCGAAAGGGGCGCCGGGCCTGCCCGCCAAGCCCCCGGTCGAGACCGTCACCGAACGCTCCACCACCGCACAGGTCAACGACCGCTCCGTCACCGGCACCACCCGCCCGCGCCTGGTCGTGTTCCGGCCGGACCGGCCCAACGGCGCCGCCGTGCTCATCACGCCGGGCGGCGGCTACCGCCTCGTCGTGATCGACAAGGAGGGCTACGAGATGGCCCGCTGGCTGACTGCACGCGGCTTCACCGCCTTCGTGCTGTTCTACCGCCTGCCCGGCGAGGGCTGGGCAAATCGACAAGACGTGCCGCTGGCCGACGCCCAGCGCGCCATGCGCCTGATCCGCCACCGCGCGAAGGACTATGGAATCCAGCCAGAGCGCGTCGCCGCCATGGGCTTTTCGGCGGGCGGCCATGTCTGCTCCAGCCTCTCCACCAGCTTCTCAGCAAAAGTCTACGACCCCATCGACGCGGCGGACAGGCTCTCCGCCCGCCCGTTCTGCGCGGCGCCAATCTATCCGGTGGTCTCAATGGACCCCGCCATCGCTCACGCCGGATCGCGCGAACTGCTGCTCGGCCCCTCGCCCACGGCGCAACTGGAAGAGGTCCACTCGCCCGACCGCACCGTACCCAGGGACGCGCCGCCGCATTTCCTGCTCCACGCCGAAGACGATCCCGTCGTCCCAGTAGACAACACCCTGCGCCTGCGCGCTGCGCTGAAAGCACAGGGCGTTCCGGTGGAAACCCACCTCTTCGCGCAGGGCGGCCACGGCTTCGGCCTGCGCGGTACGATCGGCAAACCCGTGGAGGCATGGCCCGACCTCTGGCGCGCCTGGGCGCGCTCGGTCGGACTGGGCTGATCGAACTGGGCTGAAAGGACACGAGAGACAGGATGACTTTCGACAGACGCGATGCACTCAAGACCGCCCTGCTGGGCGGTATCGGCCTTGCGGCACCTGCGCTCAGAAGGGAAGAAGCTGCCGCAAGGGAGCCGGGGACGGGGACCCCTCTTCCGCCCCCCGCCCCGGCTCCCGCCCGCCACTGGCGGCGCGGCTTCGACGGGCAGCGCATTTCCGATCTCGGGAACGGGACGATGCTCAACCCCGTCCTCTCCGGTGACCGGCCCGATCCCGCGATCCTCAAGGACGGCGAGGACTATTACCTCACCTTCTCCAGCTTCGATTCCTATCCCGGCCTCACCATCTGGCACAGCCGCGATCTGGTGAACTGGCAGCCCCGCAAACCGGCGCTCACCCGCAATATCGGCTCTGTCTGGGCAGTCAGCCTCGAAAAGCACAAAGGCCGCTACTTCCTCTACATCCCGGTCAAGGCCGAACGCAACGAGATCTACGTGATCTGGGCCGATCACATCGACGGCCCCTGGAGCGACCCGAAGCCGCTCGGCCTCCACGACCATATCGATCCCTGCCACGCCGTGGGCGAGGACGGCTCGCGCTGGCTGTTCCTTTCGGGCGGGGACCGCGTGCGCCTCTCCGACGACGGCCTCTCGCTGGCGGGCAAGGTCGAGCACGTCTATGATCCCTGGCACTATCCGGAAGACTGGGACGTCGAAGGCTTCTCGCCCGAAGGCCCCAAGATCCACCGCCACGGCCAGTGGTTCTACATGCTCACCGCTGTGGGCGGCACTGCCGGTCCGCCGACCGGCCACATGGTGATCGCTGCCCGCGCCCGCTCGATCCACGGACCATGGGAACAGCACCCCGGAAACCCGCTCGTCCGCACCGAAAACCAGTCCGAAGCCTGGTGGTCGCGCGGCCACGCCTCGCTGGTCGAGGGGCCGGACAAGCGCTGGTACACGCTCTACCACGGCTTCGAGAACGGCTACTGGACGCTCGGCCGCCAATGCCTGCTCGATACCATCGAATGGACCGACGACGGCTGGTTCCGCATGACCGGCGGCGACCTCTCGCAGCCGCTGCCGGTGCCGAAAGTGCCCAAACCCGTGCCGCACGGCATGCCGCTGTCGGACGACTTCGCCGCACCGCTGGCGCTGGGTTCCAAGTGGTCGTTCTTCCGCCCCGCCCCGGACGAAGCCGCCCGCCTGCGCGTGGCCGACGGCGCGCTTCACTTCGCGGGCAAGGGCCTCGCCCCGTCGAGCGGATCGCCGCTGCTGCTGATCGCGGGCGACACCAGCTATCAGTTCGAATGCGACATCGAACTGGCCCCCGGTGGCACCGCCGGCCTCGTACTGTTCTACGACGACAAGCTCTACGCAGGCCTTGGCTTCGACGAGACCCGCTTCGTCACTCACCAATACGGCATCGAACGCGGCCGCCCGGCCAATCCGCACGGCCGCCGCATGAAGATGCGCCTGACCAACCGCCGCCACATCGTCGCCTTCCACACCTCGGGAGACGGCGGGAAGACCTGGAAACGCTTCGACCGGGGCATGGAAGTCTCCGGCTACCACCACAACGTGCGCGGCGGCTTCCTGATGCTGCGCCCCGGCCTCTACGCCGCCGGGCCGGGCGAGGCGACGTTTCGCGATTTTCGGTTCACGGCGTTGGAAGATTGATTTGAAGAACAAGGAATAAGCAGGGGCCATCGCCCCTGCACCCCGTTACTGTCGATGTCGCGCCCTGCACTATCCGTTGGCGCGCCCCTTGCGTCGGGAGACTGAATGGCTGCGCCGCAGGGAGCGCACTACGGATAGGCGGCGCGCGACGCGGACATTCCGAGGGTCCGGGGGATCATCCCACGGAACTTCCCCTTACTTCGAACTCTTCATCTTATAATCCGGCAAGGCATCCAGAGCCTTCCGCAAAGCCTCACCCCAGCCTTCCGAAACCGACTGGAAGTAGGGATCCCCCGCCTCGATCCGCCGTTCGTGGAGCGGTGTGAAGCGATCCTGCTCCAGCACCAGCAGATCGAGCGGCAGGCCGACAGAGAGGTTCGCCTTCACCGTCGAATCGAACGAGACGCAGAGCAGTTTCACCGCTTCCTCGAAGGTCATGTCCCGGTCGTAGCCGCGGATCAGGATCGGGCGGCCGTATTTGGTCTCCCCGATCTGGAAGAAGGGCGTGTCGAAGCTGGCTTCGATGAAGTTGCCTTCGGGGTAGATCAGGAACAGGCGCGGTTCCATGCCCTTGATCTGGCCCGCGACGATCATCGAGGCGCTGAAGGTGCCGGAGGCGGCGCTCTGGCCGTTGTCGCTCGCGCGTTCGCTGATGATGTCCTGGAGCAGGTTGCCGACGAGCGTGGCCACCTGGAACATCGTCGGCGCTTCCAGCAGGGTGTTGTGCCGGTCGGCGGGTGCCTTGTTGCGTTCCTCGAGCTGGCTGACGACCGCCTGGGTGGTGGCGAGGTTGCCTGCCGTCATCAGGGTGATGATGCGTTCTCCGGGAATTTCCCAGTGGTACATCTTTCGGAAGGTCGAGATATTGTCGACGCCCGAGTTGGTGCGGGTGTCGCTCATCAGCACGAGCCCGCGATCCAGCATCATGCCCACGCAATAGGTCATGGAACCTGTAACCCCTGAAATTCTTACACCCCGCGCGACCTTCTGCGGGGCTGCGGCCTGTTCAGCCGCCTTGCATCTGTTGCTGTCCGCCGCCTGCGGACTGCTGCTGTTGCTGCTGTCCTAGCAGGTTCTCGTCCACGGACAAATGCACGTCCAGCCGGGTTTCCCCCGCGCCTGTCGAAATGCCGGTTATCGGTGCGGCTTCTGCATAGTCGCAGCCGCTGGCGACCCGGATGTAGCGCTCGTCGGGGCAGATCGCGTTGGAGACGTCGAAACCGACCCAGCCGAGGCCCGCGACATGCGCCTCCGCCCAGCCGTGCCCGGCTTCCTGCTCCACCCGGTCGTTCATGCGCAGGTAGCCGCCGACATAGCGCATCGGGATATCGAGCAGGCGCCCGGCGCTGATGAAGATATGGGCATGATCCTGGCAGACGCCCTGCCCCGTCGCCAGCGCCTGCTCCGCCGTGGTTCCCACATGGGTCGTGCCGGGGGCATATGCGACATGGGCGGCCACTGCGCCGGACAGGGCATGGAGGAATCCCAGTGTGTCCGAACGATCGGCATCGACCGAGGCCAGCAGCGCGCGCACGCGGTTCTCCGCGCGGGTCAGCGGGGTCTGGCGCAGGAAGCACCAGAGCGGCGTGTGCCCGGAATGCGCGCCGGTTATGCCGTTGTTGTCCATCGTGCGCACCGTGCCGGTGCAGGTGACGGTGACTTCGCTAGTGCCCGGCTCGATCGAGACGAGCGCCGTATGGTTATGGTGCTGATCGTCGTATTCCGCTTCGTGACGGGCGCCCGTCAGGTCCATGCGCCAGTCCAGCACGTTCTGTCCATGGGTGGTCTTGGGCCGCAGCCGCAGCCGCTGCAAACCATGCGCGACCGGCGCAGCGAAGGCGTAGCGGGTGGTATGGGTGACGGTTAGCAGCATGGAAAAGCCGTCCTCTATTCGATGAAGCGGTAATCGGCGGCGATGGCGTTGCCGAGGCTGCTGGTCTTGCCGAGGAAGTCCTGCAGGAATTCGTGCAGGCCCATGTCGAAGATCGCCTCGATCGAGGTTTCGTGCAGTGCCTTGCCGGTCGCGCGTAGGAGGTCGTGCGCGGGTGTCTCGCCGCCGTACTGCTTGGCGAGACCGGCCATGTTGCTGCGGAGCTTGTCGTAGCAGAATACCAAGCTGCGCGGAAACTGCCCGTCAAGGATCAGGAACTTCGCGATCCCGCGCGACTCCAGCGCCCCGGCATTGAGCCAGGAATAGGCCCGGTTGCCCGCGACCGAACGTAGCAGCGTATCCCATTGCACATTGTCGAGGCTGGACCCGACCCAGGCGGCCGAGGGCAGCAGCACGTAGTACTTCACGTCGAGAATGCGTGCGGTGCTGTCGGCCCGCTCGATGAAGGTGCCGATGCGGGCGAAGTTGAACACTTCATTGCGCAGCATCGTGCCTTCCAGCGCGCCGCGCACCAGAGTGCCGGTGCGGCGGATGGTAGTGAGCACCTCACCCAGACTGGTTTCGCGGACCGGCCGGGCGAGCAGGTCGCGCAAGTGCATCCAGCCTTCGTTGGTGGTTTCCCAGACCGCATTGGTCAGGCTGTTGCGCACCATGCGGGCATTGGTCCGCGCATTCTCCACCATGGAAAGGACGGAACCGGGATTGTCCTTGTCGCGCAGGAGGAAATTGAACACCTGCGGCCCCGTGAACTCGCCATGCGTACGGCAGTAATCGCCCACCTGACCGGTGGTGGTCAGGACCGACTTCCATTCCTCATCCTGAGAATGCTTATTTCCCCGCGTCAGGGCGAGGTGGAACCCCACGTCGATCAGCCGCGCGGTATTCTCCGCGCGTTCTAGGTAGCGGCTCATCCAGTATACGCCGTTAGCGGCCCGTCCCAGCATCAGCGCGCCCTCACTCGTCCAACACCCACGAATCCTTGGTGCCGCCCCCCTGCGACGAATTCACCACCAGCGATCCTTTCTTGAGCGCCACGCGGGTCAGCCCGCCGGGCGTGATGTCGATTCCTTCGGGCGAGACCAGCACGAAAGGCCGCAAGTCCACATGGCGCGGCGCGAGGCCTTCCTTGGTGAAAATCGGCACCGTGGAGAGCGAGAGCGTCGGCTGGGCGATGTAGTTGTCCGGCCGTGCCCGCAGCTTGGCCTCGAAATCGGCCAGTTCCTTCTTCGAGGAGGTCGGCCCGATCAGCATGCCGTAGCCGCCCGAGCCGTGGACTTCCTTCACCACCAGCTCCGAAAGATTGCCGAGCACATAGGCCAGCGCATCCGGCTCCGAGCAGCGCCAGGTCGGCACGTTGGAGAGGATCGGCTTCTCGCCGGTGTAGAACTCGACGATCTCGGGCATGTAGCTGTAGATCGCCTTGTCGTCGGCGATGCCGGTGCCCGGCGCATTGGCGATGGTCACGCCGCCCGAGCGGTAGACGTCCATGATCCCCGCCACCCCCAGTACCGAATCGGGCTGGAAGCTGAGCGGATCGAGATAGTCGTCGTCGACCCGGCGATAGATCACGTCGATCGCCTTGAAACCGGTGGTCGTGCGCATGGCGACACGGCCATCGACCACGCGCAGGTCGCTGCCTTCCACCAGTTCCGCGCCCATCTGGTCGGCCAGGAAGGCATGTTCGAAATAGGCGGAATTGTAGATGCCCGGCGTCAGCACCGCCACGGTCGGGCGCCCGGAACCCCTGAAGGCCGGTGGCGCGCAGGCCCGCAGCGACCGGGCGAGACGGCGCGGATAGTCGGAGACCGGACGCACCGGGATCCGGGTGAACAGTTCCGGGAACATCGCCATCATCGTCTCTCGGTTCTCGAGCATGTACGAGACGCCGGACGGGGTGCGGGCATTGTCCTCCAGCACCATGAATTCCTCCGGCCCGGTGCGGACGAGGTCGATGCCCACGATGTGGGTATAGACGCCGCCGGGCGGGGTCATGCCGATCATCTGGCTGAGAAAGGCCTGGTTATTGCGCAGCGCGCTGATCGGCAGGCGACCCGAGCGGATGATCTCCTGTCGGTGATAGAGATCCTGGAGGAAAGCGTTGAGCGCCCGCACCCGCTGTTCGATGCCCCGCGTCAGCTTGCGCCATTCGCGCGCGGTGATGATGCGGGGGATCATGTCGAAGGGAATCAGGCGCTCTTCGGCGGCATCGTCCCCATAGACGTTGAAGGTGATGCCGATGCGGCGGAAGAAGCGCTCGGCCTCGGCATCCTGCCGTTTCAGCCAGCCCTTGTCCTGCGAGTCGTACCAATTCCTGAAATCTGCATAGGCAGGCCTCACCGACCCGTCCTCGTTGAGCATTTCGTCGTAACTGGTTCTGCCCGCAGCCGTCATTGTGACTCCCGTTTGTCCATGTGATGCAACATGGAATCGGACTTGCCAAGCGGCTACGCTGCAACTGCGAAAGAAAAATTCCTGCGCGGATCGGCAGAAATCAGACCGATTTGGTCAAGCATCGCGCCATCAAAGCAATCACTTTGCAAGCAGGCGCTTGCTGCAAATGCTAAGTGCGGTTGGCTAATCGAGCAGCCCCCGAGCGCTCAGATCGGCCCGCAGCGCATCCGCACCGTGGAAGTGATGTACCTGCCAGCCGAGATCGCGGGCGGAGGCAATGTTCGCTGCATTGTCGTCGATGAACAGCATCGCCTGCGGGGCATGGCCGAAGCGGCGCGCGGCAAGGTCGAAGATGCGGGCATCGGGCTTGGCCAGCTTCTCGTCGCCCGAGACGACGATGTCGCCGAACAGGTCAAGCAGCGGTTCGGTGCCGCGATATTCCCGCCAGAACGGGCTGGCGAAGTTGGTAATCGCAAAGAGCGGCATACCGCTCGCCGCAAGCGCGCGCACGATCTCATGACTGCCGGGCACATTGCCCGGAATCGTTTCGAGGAAGCGCGTGGCGTAGGCGTCGATCAGCGTGTCGTTGCCGGGAAACTCGGCCTTCCGCTCGGCGATCATTTCGGCAAGCTCGCGCCCGGCGTCGTGCTGGAAGTGCCACTCTTCGGTGACGACATGCGTGCAGAACCAGTCCAGCCGCTCCGCCTCGGGGATCAGCTTGGCGAAGAGCAGCCGCATGTCCCATTCGACGAGCACGCGCCCGACATCGAAGACGACAGCCTGAACCGAGGCATCCGGCGGGCGATTTGCGTGAACAGCAGACATGACAAGACCCCCGCGAATGGCGGGGGCCTTATGTCATCAGACGTAATCGCCCGTCCGCCTTGTTATCCCCGCCGAATAGCGGGGACAGGCAGACGAATCAGCCCTGGCGGGCCTTGAAGCGACGGTTGGTCTTGTTGATGACGTAGGTACGGCCGCGACGGCGGATCACGCGGTTGTCCCGGTGACGACCCTTGAGCGACTTCAGGCTGTTGCGAATCTTCATGTCTTGTCTCGTCTGCGTGGTCCGGCGGTGGGCCCGGAAAGGGCTGGCCGCCTGAAAATTGAAGTGGCGCCGTTACGGGTCACGGCTTGCAAAGTCAAGCACAAGAGGCCATTTCTCGTGGCCGGACCCGTGCTTTTCCCGTTCATCCACGGGCAATCGCAGCGGCTCATAACTCAGGTTCGGGTGCGACCCAACTGATTCTTCTGACAATCGATTCTTCGGACCCGGAACACCATGAAAACGCTCAAAGCCGCGATTCTCGCCACCGGTATCGCCGGGGTTTTCCTCGTCGCACCCGCCCTCGAAGCCCGTCCCGGCTGGGGTTCGCCCTGGGGCGGCGGTTATGGTGGCTGGGGCAACTCCTGGGATGATCCGCTGATGGGCGGCCCGATCGGTTCGCCGATTTCCTCGCGCAACCGCACCCAGGATTCGCGCGAGGGCCGAGTCGAAGTCAGCCGATTCGTGGCGCAGGGTCCCGAAGCAGCCGAACTCGGCAAGGGCATCGTCGCGGTCCAGTCCGATTCGGGTGAAGGCCAATGGGTCCCCGGTGCCGAGCGCGCCGCCTACGAAGCCGCCATCGTCGAGGCGCTGGTCGGCGCCGGCTACGACACCCAGCACAAGGACGACAAGGGCGGCCAGGTCGCCGAACTCAAGATCAGCCGCCAGGTCCTCACCCCTGCCGAGGAAAAGCGCAATCCGGTCAGCGGCACCGCCGCGATGGGCGTCAGCAACCGCGGCTCGGCTTACGGCCTGGCGGTGAACGTCGATCTCACCAAGCCCCGCACCGCCCTGATCGGCACCCGTCTCGACACGCGGATCGTCGACAAGGTCAGCGGCAAGGTGCTGTGGGAAGGCTACGCCACGATCGCCACGCGCGAAGGCGACGAAAAGTGGCCCGACTATCGCATCGCCGGAAAGCTCGCCTCAGCCCTGTTCGACGGCTTCCCCAAGGCCGATCCGGTCGGGCTGGAAGCGTCCCAGAACTGAGAGGTTCTGGCGGGCGCGAGCAACAAGGTCTATCGTGCAGAGACTTGCCTTCCGGAGAGCCTGAAATGACCCGCCCCCTCATGGCCGGAACGGCCCGTTCGATCTTCCTCACCCTCGGCGGCGCGCTGGCCCTCGCGGGCTGCGCTGCGCAAGTCGGACCTGTCGAAGTGACGCGCTTCAGCGCCCCGGATGCGCCGACCCTTGGCCGCGGGCCGATCCGCGTCGAGCCTGCCAAGCCGCAGGACGCCTCCAGCCTGGAATTCCGCACGTATGCCGCCGCCGTCGCGCAGGAGCTGGCGAAGGTCGGCTACCGGCAGGCGCTCCCCGGTGAGACCGTGCGCGATACGCAAGTCGCAGTGCTGTCAATCGACCGTCAGGTCTACCAGCCCGGAAGGGAGCGCAGCCCGGTCTCGGTCGGCGTGGGCGGCAGCACCGGCAGCTACGGCTCCGGGCTTGGCCTCGGCCTCGGGATTAACCTCGCGGGTAAACCGCAGGACCAGATCGAGACTCGCATGCAGGTCATGATCAAGGAGCGCCCCGAAGGCCGCACGATCTGGGAAGGCCGCGCCGCCTTCACCGTCGGCTCGAAGTCGCCGATGGCGCAGACCTCGCTCGGCGCCGCAAAAATGGCCGAGGCGCTGTTCAAGGGCTTCCCCGGCAAGTCGGGCGAAACTATCACTGTGAAATGACCAGCATCCAGATTTCCTCCGCTTTCGATTCCGGCAACATCGAAGTCCTCTCGCTCGACGGCACCACGGCCCGCCTCGCGATCCGTCGCGACCACGAGTCGGACTTCTTCCAGTGGTTCCACTTCCGCGTCAGCGCCGCCCCCGGCCAGTCCATCGCCGGGCAGGAACTGACCCTGAAGATCACCGGCCTCAACGGCTCGGCCTACCCGATGGGCTGGCCCGGCTATCGCGCCTGCGCCTCCGAAGACCGGCAGTTCTGGGGCCGCACCGACACCACCTGGGACGGCGGCAAGGACGGCGGCACGCTTACCATCCGCCACACGCCCGAAGGCGAACTGGCCTGGTTCGCCTATTTCGCGCCCTATTCGATGGAGCGCCACCACGACCTCGTCTCCTCGCTCGCCGGGCTTGAGGACGTCGAATACCGCCTGCTGGGCACCACGCTCGACGGCCGCCCGCTCGATTGCCTGTCGATCGGCGACGGTGAGGCGCAAGTCTGGCTCTACGCCCGCCAGCACCCCGGAGAATCGATGGCCGAATGGTGGATGGAAGGGGCGCTCGAAGTCCTGGCCGATTCCGCCGATTCGGTCGGCCGCGAACTGCGCAAGCGCTGCACCTTCCACGTCGTGCCAAACATGAATCCGGACGGCTCGGCTCGCGGCCACCTGCGCACCAATGCGGCAGGCGTGAACCTCAATCGCGAATGGGCCGCCCCGAGCGCCGAGAAGTCGCCCGAAGTGCTCGCGATCCTCGCCGCCATGGACGAGACCGGGGTGGACTTCGCGATGGACATCCACGGCGACGAAGCCATCCCCGCCGTGTTCATGGCCGGGTTCGAAGGCATCCCATCGCTCACGGCCGAACAGAAGCAGGGCTACGATCGCTACACCGCGATCCTCGACCGCCGCACGCCGGACTTCCAGACCAAGCTCGGCTACGGCCTCTCGCAGCCAGGCAAGGGCAACCTGTCGATGTCCACCAACCAGCTGGCCGAACGCTTCGGCGCGGTGTCGATGACGCTGGAAATGCCCTTCAAGGACCACGACGACGCCGCCGACCCGCGTCAGGGCTGGAGTCCGGAGCGTTCGGCCCAGCTTGGCAAAGACTCCATGGGGGCCTTGCTGGAGTGGTTTGTCGAGCAAGAGAAGAAGTAAGTTCAGGCAAAATGCAGGGGTTATTACCCCTGCACCCCGTTACTGTCGGCGTCGCGCACTACCGAGCCGCTGGCGCGCCCCGTGCGTGGATAGCATTTACTGGCTTTCCCGCGGAGAGCGCACCAGGGACAGGTGGTGCGCGACCTGGACATTCCGAGGGTCCGGGGGATCATCCCCCAGGACTTCTCTTCTTGTCCTAAGTCTTAAATCCCCGCCCACTGCCTTAAAGCCTGCCGCACGGCCACATTCTCATCATAACTCCACGCCGGAGCCACCGAAGCTGCCGGCACTTCGCCCAGCAGGTCCTGGAGCATCATCCAGCCCCCAGCCCAGTCCCCGCGCGTATCGTCGCAGACCGGGGAGGAGCCCCAGTCCTTGGCGAGCCGGATCATCGAGCGCTGCTGCGACGCGGGCGCGTCGAGGTCCCCCACCATGAACGACATGAACGGCAGTGTCTGGCGCGGGCAGGCGCCGAAGCGGGAGAGGCGGCGGTCAGCACCGGGAAGGTCCATGTTCGGCGGGTTGACGACGATGGCGCCGAGTACCGGGTTTTCCGGACCCACGCTTTCGAACTCGACCCACCAGGCCAGCGCCAGCGCGGCGATATCGTCGGTGACGATCACCACGGGGCGGTCGGCGCGGCGGACGGCGAGGTTGAGCTTGTTGACCCAGGTATTGCGGTGCGGCTCGTCCCAGAGGCCCAGTTCCAGCACCCGGCAATGCTCGCTCCACCCGGCCCAGCGATTCATCCAGTGCCCCTCGATGAGCGGAGCACCGGGAACGAGAAGGATCAGCGGCAGATGGTCCTGCGCACGGGGATAACGGTAGTGTGTCATGGGGTGCTCCAACGCTGTTGGGGGAACCGCCGGTCGACTCTGTCTACGTCCCGACGCCTCATACCATAACTCAACCGTTTAAGTTGACAATAAGATTCCGACGAAACGATGGCTTGCCGCGTCGCTCCGAAACGGCGGAAACGACGCGGGTTTGGGCAGGCTACGGATTATCTTGGTTTTACAGAAAGTTCGCCGGGCCGAAGGCGTGGGGGAGTAGCTCCGACAGGCGCGCTTCCAGCACGCCCTCGGCGCCGTCGCACCAGACGACGGGGTCGGTGCTCCCGATTTGCGCTATCTCGTTGAGGATCTGGCGGCAGCGTCCGCAGGGGGTGACGGTATCGCCCTGCCCCGCCGCGCCCGGCGCGCCGCCGGTCACGGCGACGGCTTCCAACTTGCCGTTCTGTTCGCGGAAGGTGCCCGAGGACAGGATGCCGGACACCGCGACCGTCTCGGCGCAGAGCGAGAGGCCGTAGCTGGCGTTCTCGACATTGGCGCCGGTGACGACCGAGCCGTCTGCCAGCAGCAGCGCGGCGCCGACGTGGAACTTCGAATAGGGCGCATAGGCGCGCGTGGCGGCCTCGCGGGCGGCGGCGATCAGGGCGTCGCGCTGCTGGGTGCTGAAAGTCATGGCTGCACCACTACCCAGCGCAGGCCCCCTTGCGCAATCTCGCTCGCAAGCGATTGGTTGGCCGTCCACAGCGACCACGGGCGGCCGCCGTAGTCTGGAGGCAGGCGGTCGCGGACCAGCCAAAGGTTGCGATCGAGCTTGGCGGCGATGCGATAGCGTTGTTCGAAGGCTCGGCCGACCTTGAGGATCACCGGCTTTCCGGCGTGGGTCTCGATCTGGTTGATGAAGGTCATCAACTCGCTTTCGACTTTGGCGTCGGAGACGTTTGTCGGACAACCGTCGGCCAGGATTTCGAGATCGATCGCGGGAGGGAGCAGGGCAGCGTCGCGCGGGACCGTGGTGACGAAGTTGGCCGACTGCATCTCCGCCGGTTGGCACGGGTCGTAGCGGTGAACCGCCCCCACTTGCAGACCCGCCGCTTTCGCCGCCACGAAGTTCGCGACGAAACGCGGATCGCGGGCAAAGGCGCTGACGCTTGCACTGGCGTCGATATAGGCGAAATCAACGCCCACGGCCTTGAGCGACTTCCAGTTCACCTCGCCGTCGGCGGCGCCGATCTCCACACCCTGCACCGGGTAGATCCCGCGCTCGGGCGTCCAGTGGCGCAAATACCACCAGCCCCAAGCGCCTGCCAGCATCGCCAGGAGCAGCAGCACGGCGGCAATTCGCCAAAGGATGCGCGCGCGCCTCTTGGCTGCCGAGCCTTTCCCGGACCGTGCCATTCCGAAAACCCCCTCAGCCGCGAATATGCAGGACGCAGATCAGCGTGAACAGCCTGCGTGCGGTAGGGTGATCGGTCTCGACTTTGCCGTCGAGCCGTTCGAGGAGGAGTTCCGCCGCCTGATCATGAATGCCGCGACGAGCCATGTCGATCGTCTCGATCTCCTGCGCGGAGGCCTTGCGAATCGCCTGGTAGTAGCTCTCGCAGACGGCGAAATACTCCCGCACCGGCCTACGGAACCGCGCGAGGCCCAGCACCATCGTCTCCAACGCCTGCCCCTCCTCATCACCGACGTCGAGCGAGAGCCGACCGTCGCGGACCGAAAGCTTCAGGCGGTAAGGCCCCTCGTGCCCGGCCTCGAAGGCGCGAACCGGCTTGAAGACATTGTCCTCGATAAGGTCGAAAATGGCGATGCGTCGTTCCTGCTCGATATCGGCGTTGCGCCACAGGATGGTCGCGTCGTCCAGTTCGATATGGGAGATGCGCGGATCGGACATGTTCCCTTGCCCTTTACGCGCTCGCAGCACGGGGTCGCAAGGGAGAGTCTTCGCGAAAATCCGGTAAAAGCCCGATTTTCGGTGTTCACGGCCGCGCTATTGCGATCCGGCAACACGGCATGGCGGCAGGTGCAAACGCATGCGGGCACCGCTCCGGCCCGATTCCGCCGGCACGTTCTCCAGCACGAGCTGCGCCTCCAACTGGCGAGTGAGCACGCGGGATATGCGCAGGCCGATCGATTCGGCCCGTTCCGGCTCGAAACCTTGCGGGAGACCGACGCCGTCGTCCTCCACGGTGAGCGCGATCCCTTCGCCGCGCCGGCGCACGTCGATGCGGATCAGACCGCTTTCGCGCGCGGCCAGCCCGTGCTCGAGCGCATTGGCGATGGCCTCAGACAGGATCAACGCCACCGGCACCGCCGCGTCCGGACGCAGGACGATGCCCGATTCGACGGCGACATGGCAGGCGATGCTTTCTCGCCCGCCAGACTCCATCACCTGCGCCGACAGGTCCTGCACGAAGCGCCCCAGCGGAACGAGTTCCCCATCCGACTTGTAGAGCCTGCGCTGGATGCGGCCGATGACCTGAAGCCGCCTGGCGGCATTGGCGATGGCGCGGCGCGCGATGGGTTCTTCCAGCCCTCTCATCTGGAGCGAGAGCACTGCGCCGATCATCTGGAGATTGTTGCCGACCCTATGCTGAAGCTCCTGGAACAAGAGTTCGGTGCGCTCGGCCAGCACGCCGCGTTCTTCCGCCAGCTTGCGCACTTCTTCGCGCGCAAGGTGAAGCCGGGCATTGGCGCGCTGCATCAGGTGGACGAGCGCGATATCGACGACGACCACGCCAAGGTAGAACGCCAGCGACACCAGCGTCCTGTAATCGAATACAAAGCCGAAGCGCGGCGGGATGAACACGTACCATGCGAACAGCCCGCAGATCAGCGCCGCCAACATGCCGGGGCGCGGACCGAACAGGAACGAAGACAGGATCACCACCGGAAAGAATGTCAGGTAGGGATAGCCCGGCGGAAAGGCATCATCGAGCGCCCAGCGTATCCAGAGCGCCAGGAGGCACAGCAATACCGTAGCGCCGTACCTCACCAGCGGACGTTCGGGAATCAGCGGAAACCGTTCGAGGAACCGGGTCTGGAAACGGGTGGATCGGTTCACTTAAGGCAAATCTTTCGCTGCGCGGAGACTGTCGGCATGGACCCGTCAAGGCAAAGACGCGCGATCCGGGCGGCGGTTCCCGGCGCGGCGCTCTCATCTTGCCCTCTGGAACGGTTCGTCCAAAGTGGATTGCGACACCGAAAACGAAGGCAATCGAATGAAGACAGCTGGCCGCATCCACCCGGTCTACGCGGACATGGAACGCACCGTGTTCGACCGAATGTCGGCGCTCGCCCGCGAGTACGGCGCGATCAACCTCGGGCAGGGCTTCCCTGACGGCCCGCCGCCGCCCGCCCTGATCGAAGCGGCAAGCCGCGCGCTCCACGAAAGGTCCAGCCAATACCCGCCGGGCGCCGGGCTTCCCGAACTGCGCGAGGCGATCTGCGCCTACTATGCCCGGCGGCAGGGACTGGCACTCTCGCCCGAGCAGGTGACCGTCACTTCAGGCGCCACCGAGGCGCTCGCCGCTGCCGTCTTCGCCCTGGTGAAGCCGGGCGACGAGGTGATCCTGTTCCAGCCCGCCTACGACGCCTATGCACCGCTCGTACGCCGCGCTGGCGGCATTCCCGTCTCGATCCCGCTCCTGCCACCGCATTTCCGCTATCCGGCCGAAGCCCTGGCGACGGCTCTAGCCGGGCGCCCCTCCCGGCTCACCCGTTCCGGCCTGCCAAATGCGGATCCGGTGAAGCCGCGCGTGCTCATGCTGAACGATCCGCTCAATCCGGCGGGCACGGTTGCCAGCCACGAGGAACTGGCGATGATGGCCCGGACTTGCGTGGAGCACGACCTGATCGCAATCTGCGACGAAGTCTGGGAGGACGTGCGCTTCGACGCTCCGACCCACCGCTCGCTCATGAGCTTCCCCGGCATGGCGCAGCGGACGGTAAAGATCGGCTCCGCAGGAAAGATTTTCGGTCTCACCGGCTGGAAAATCGGCTGGATGATCGCAGCAGGCCATCTCGCCACCGCCCTCTCCCGCGCCCACCAGTTCCTGACCTTCTCGACCGCCGTGCCGCTGCAATGGGCCGTCGCCGAAGGCCTCTCACTGCCCGATACGGTGCTGGACGAACAACGCGCAGAATGGGCAGCTTCCCGCGCGCGCCTGAAGGCGGGGTTGACCGAAGCGGGCTACATGGTGCTCCCGAATGCGGCGACATGGTTCCTGACCGTCGATCTCGCGGCCTCGGGCCTTGCACTCAAGGACAGCGACTTCAGCGAACGCGCCGTGCTGGAGGCCGGGGTGGCGACAGTGCCCGTCTCAGCGCTTTATCAAGGGGATCAGGCGCCCGAGCATCTCGCTCGGTTCTGCTTTACCAAGCCGGATAACGTGCTGGATGAGGCTGTTCAGAGGCTTTCAGAATTCAAGAAAGAATTAAATTCTGGGGCCCTTCGATAAACTCGGGAGATCCCCCAGACCCTGGGAATGTCGACCTCGCGCACGACCTATCCGAAGTACGCTCCCTGCAGCGCAGCCAATAAGTCTCCCGACGCCACCATGAGCGCGCAACGGCGTTGGCCAACATGACCTAGACGGTATTAGGGGTGCAGGGGGGCTATGCTCCCCTGCTTTTCCCTTCCCCTTCAAGCATTCAACCCACCATTCACACTGATAACCTGCCCGGTAATCTTCGCCGCCCCGTCCGAGCACAGGAACAGCGCCAAGGGCGCGATATCGTCCGCGCTCGGCAGCCCCAGCCCTGCCTTCCGCGCCGCGCGGGCCATGCGTTCGGCGCCCATGCGGACGGCGCTTTCGCTGCCTTCGACGAAGCTGGTGGAGATCGCGTGGGCGCGGATACCGTCGCGTGCGGCTTCGAGGGCGAAGTTGCGGATGAAGCCGATCGTTCCTGCCCGCGCCGCGCCAATCAGGCTCTGGCGCGGCGCGGCGTAGATTCCGGCGTCCGAAACCAGCGCGATGAAGGTGCCGCCCTGTGTCGCGAGGAAGCCGTAGCTGGCCAGCCCGAGCCGTTCCACCCAGCCCACCGAGACATTGAGGAAGTCCCCGAAGGTCTCGGGCGCGGTTTCCGGGAGCAGGCCGGTGATGCCGAGCGGCCCGGTGGCCACGCAGTCGATCACCGCGTCGATCCGGCCGTACTGCTCGCCCACTTCGGCGATCAGCGTCTCGGCCGCATCCTCTTCCCAGGCATCGGCGATGAAGCCGTCAATGGTGCCGAGGTAGGACAGCCCGGTAACAAGGGCAGAGACCTTTTCCTGCGTCCGTCCGTGCAGAGCAACCTTCCAGCCATGGGCCAGCGCCTGGCGGGCCACAGCGCTGCCGATGGAACCGCTGCCACCGGCGAGGAGCAGGACTTTCTGGTCACTCATCCTTATCCTTTTTCGGGGAAGATCAGTCGCTTTCGAAAGCCGCGCGCATGTCGTCGTCGGCAAGGTCGGAGAACTTGGTGATCCGTGCTTCGAAGCGCAGGCGCACTTTGCCGGTGGCGCCGTGGCGCTGCTTCGCAATGATCAGTTCGGAAAGGCCGGTGACGCGCTCCATGTGCTCGCGCCATTCGTTCCACTTGGCGTGGACATCGGGCGGATCGTTGTCACCAGGTTCCCGCGGCTCGGCGCCCTTGGCGTAATAGTCTTCGCGGAAGACGAACCAGACCATGTCCGCGTCCTGCTCGATCGAGCCCGATTCGCGAAGGTCGGAGAGCATCGGGCGCTTGTCTTCGCGCGATTCCACAGCTCGCGAAAGCTGGGACAGAGCGATCACCGGAACGTGGAGTTCCTTGGCGAGCGTCTTGAGGCCGCGCGAGATTTCCGAGATTTCGTTCACGCGGTTGTCGTTGGCACGGCCGGAACCTTGCAGCAGCTGCAGGTAATCGATGATGACGAGGCCGATGTTGTGGCGGCGCTTGAGGCGGCGCGCGCGGGTGCGCAGCCCGGCGATGGTGAGGCCCGGCGTATCGTCGATATAGAGCGGCAGCTCGGCCAGGCGCTGGCTGGCGAAGGACAACTGCTGGAAGTCCTCGCGGCTGATCTTGCCCATGCGAAGGGCTTCCGAGCTGATGCCCGACTGCTCGGCCAGAATACGCGTCGCGAGCTGGTCGGCGCTCATTTCGAGGCTGAAGAAGGCCGTCGCCGCGCCGACCGATTTCTCGACCGGAATGCCGTCGGCCAGATCGCGCTGGAGCCGGTCGGCGGCATTGAACGCGATGTTGGTGACGAGCGAGGTCTTGCCCATGCCGGGACGGCCGGCGAGGATGATAAGGTCGGAATCGTGCAGGCCGCCGATCTTGCCGTTGACCGAGTTGAGGCCGGTGGTCTTGCCCGAGATGTGGCCGCCCGAATTGAACGCCTTTTCGATGGCGCTGATCGCGGTGCGGGTCGCGCTGGCGAAGCTCTTGGCCTCGTTCGCGGTGGAGGCGCCTTCGGCAACTTTGTAGAGCGCGGCTTCGGCGCGTTCCACCTGCTCCATCGGCTCCACCGATTCGGATGTGTCCATGGCCTCGGCCACGAGATTGCGGCCCACCGAAATCAGTTCGCGCAGCAGGGCGAGGTCGTAGATCTGGTCGGCCAGTTCGCGTGGGGCGAGCAGGCCCTGTCCGTCGGCAGTGAGGCGGGCAAGGTAGGACACGCCGCCCAGCGCCTTCAGCGCCTCGTCCGATTCGAAATAGGGGCGAAGGGTAACCGGCGTCACCACCGCCTTGCGGTCGAGCAGCTGGAGAATGCGCTCGTAGATGCGGGCGTGGACCGGCTCGTAGAAATGGGTCGGCGAAAGCTGCGTCTGCAGTTCCTCGATCACCCGGTTGTCGATCAGGACGGCGCCCAGGAATGCGGCCTCTGCCTCGACGTTGGCGGGCAGGCTGCGGGCTTCGGCCTCGGGTGCGAGGGCAATGGCGGCTTGTTGGGACATGAGGGGAGACAACATGCCCCATCTCGCCCCCCGCCAGCAAGCGAGCGGAGCGACGATATTAATCCACAGGCTGTTGATGCGCAAAGCCCGGCGCCCATCCGGTGCGGAAGGAAATCGACCCGTTCACATTTTCGAACGGACACGAAAGGCCGAAACGATTACACTGACTGGCTATGCCAACTTGCGATTCAGGCGCCCCACCCTACATTGGCGGGCGAAAGGACGGTTATTCCTAAAATGAACGACGACCAGCCCAACGGCAACCCCTGGGTCAAGAGCCTGCTCGTATGGGGCGGCATCTTCCTGGCACTCCTGATCGTGGTGTCGATGTTCAACACCCGCACGGAAGGCGGGCCGATGATCGCCTATTCCGATTTCCGCGCCAAAGTTGCCGAAGGCAGCGTCCAGAGCGTCGAAGTCGGGCAGGATAGCATCAACGGCAAGCTGAAGAACGGCGATTCGTTCCGCACCGTCCCCGTACCGAACGACACCACGCTGGCCCCGCTGCTCCAGCAGAGCGGCGTGCAGTACGCGGGCAAGACGCCTGAGGAAGGCAGCCTGCTGGTCTACATCCTCGCGCAGACCCTGCCTTTCCTGCTGATCGTCGGCATTGCGTTCTTCGCGCTGCGCCAGGTCCAGAAGGGCGGCGGCTCGGGCGCGATGGGCTTCGGCAAGTCCAAGGCCAAGATGCTGACCGAACGCTCGGGCCGCGTCACCTTCGACGATGTCGCCGGTATCGACGAAGCGCGCGAGGAGCTGGAGGAAATCGTCGAATTTCTCCGCGATCCCACCCGCTTCTCGAAGCTCGGCGGCCAGATCCCCAAGGGCGCGCTGCTGGTCGGCTCGCCCGGCACCGGCAAGACCCTGCTCGCCCGCGCCATCGCCGGTGAGGCAGGCGTGCCGTTCTTCACGATCTCCGGCTCGGACTTCGTCGAGATGTTCGTCGGCGTCGGCGCCAGCCGCGTGCGCGACATGTTCGAACAGGCCAAGAAGAACGCGCCCTGCATCGTCTTCATCGACGAAATCGACGCGGTCGGCCGCCATCGCGGCCACGGCCTCGGCAATTCGAACGACGAGCGCGAGCAGACGCTTAACCAGCTGCTGGTCGAAATGGACGGCTTCGAGGCCAACGAAGGCATTATCATCATCGCGGCGACCAACCGTCCCGACGTGCTCGACCCCGCGCTGCTGCGTCCCGGCCGTTTCGACCGTCAGGTCGTGGTGCCGGTGCCGGATATCGAGGGCCGTGAGAAGATCCTCGCCGTGCACATGAAGAAGGTGCCGCTGGCGCCCGACGTCAATGCCCGCGTGATCGCACGCGGCACGCCCGGCTTCTCGGGCGCGGACCTCGCCAACCTCGTGAACGAGGCTGCCCTGCTTGCCGCGCGCCGCAACAAGCGCCTCGTCGCCATGCAGGAGTTCGAGGACGCCAAGGACAAGGTCATGATGGGCGCGGAACGCCGCTCCATGGTCATGACTGACGACGAGAAGAAGATGACCGCTTATCACGAGGCAGGTCATGCCATCGTCTCGGTGCACGAGGCGGCTTCGGACCCGATCCACAAGGCGACGATCATCCCGCGCGGCCGTGCGCTGGGCATGGTGATGCGCCTGCCGGAGCGCGACAGCTACTCGTACCACCGCGACAAGATGCTGGCGAACCTCTCGGTGGCAATGGGCGGCCGCGTAGCCGAAGAGCTGGTCTTCGGCTACGACAAGGTGTCCTCAGGCGCCTCGGGCGACATCCAGTACGCCACCAGCCTCGCCCGCAACATGGTCACCAAGTGGGGCATGTCGGACAAGCTCGGCCCGATCCAGTACGAGGAAAGTCAGGAAGGCTATCTCGGCATGGGCGGCACCCAGCGCACCATGGGTTCGAGCGAAACCAACAAGCTGATCGACGCGGAAATCCGCATCCTGATCGACAATGCCCATGCCCGCGCCACGCAACTGCTCAATGACCACAACGAGCAGCTCGAAGCGCTGGCCCAGGCCCTGCTCGAATACGAGACGCTTTCTGGTGAAGAGATCAACCAGCTCATCGAAACCGGCCGTATCGACCGTCCCAGCGAACCGCGCGGCCCCGGCGCCCCGCGTCCGCTGACCGGCTCGTCGATACCCAAGGCCGGTCGCCGCTTCTCGGGCAGCGTCACGCCGCAGGGCGCCTGACCTCTAGACCCGGTACAGTTCTCCTCCGGGGGAATGCAGGAGGGGGCGCAGGACTTCACGGTCCTGTGCCCCTTTGTGGTTCGGAAACGAAGGCTGGCGGCGGCGCCCCTCGCGGAAGGCAGACAAAAAGAAAGCCGACCACAAGGGCCGGCTTGGAAAAGTCTTGGGAGAGGATGCCTGAAAGGCCGGGCCCTTATGCAAAATGCTGCGATGCAGCACAATTGCAAAAAAAGCAACGTCAATTGCGTTTCACCTCACTTCACTGCCCGTCTGAGCAGATAGACGTCCATGATCCAGCCGTTTTCGGCGCGAAGCTCCGCCCGGCGCCGCACGACCTCACCTGCAACCTCGCTCAGCGCTCCGGCGATGAGACACTCCTGCGCCATGCCGAGATAGGCCCCCCACCAGATATGGATGTCCTGGGCGGGCAGTGTCTCAAAAGCGCAGGTGGCATCGAGCATGACGACCAGCGTGTCACTGCCCTGGGGCCACCCTTCCCGGCGCAGCCTGCGGCCGGTCGTGATAGTGACGGGAGCGGCCAATGTGTTGAGGGTTATGCCATGCGCCGCCGTCAGCGCCTGGATGCTGGTGATCCCCGGCACGACCCGCACGTGCAGTGCAACACCCGCCGCCAGCAGGCGCTCGGCAATGCGCAGGGAACTGTCGTAGAGCGAGGGATCGCCCCAGACGAGTAGCGCCAGCCTGCCGCCCTGCGGAAGATGCGTCTCGATCTCCCTAGCCCAGACCCCGGCAATCGCCTGGTGCCAGTCGTCCACGGCCTCCAGATAGGCCGCGTCGGCATCGCGCTCGGGCAAATCGAATTCGACAATCCGCGTCGCGCCGGTCAGCACCGCGTCGCAGATCGTCCGCCGCAAGTCGAGCAGGTCGGACTTGGCATCGCCCTTGCGCGGCAGCAGGATCAGGTCGGCGTCATTCATCGCCCGGATCGCCGCAAGCGTCAGGTGTTCCGGATTGCCGGTGCCGATACCGATCAGGTCGAGATCGATCATACCCCGTTCCTCAACCCCGCTCTCCGGCAAAGCGCGATTCCGCCGATTGCGGCCTGAAGCGGCGGTCGTAGTCCTGCGAATAGAGACTGCTCCGCACCTCCGCGCCCGCATCTGTCCCCAATCCCGGCCCGACCAGGATCAGCGCGGTGCGCTCCATGCTGCCGTCCACCGCCTGCTCGACCGTGGCGAGCGTCGCACGGACGACCCGCTCGTCCGGCCAGCTCGCCCGCCAGATCACGGCTACTGGGCAATCCGGTCCATATTCGGGCGAGAGGTCCTCGACGACTTTCGCAAGGTTATGAATCGAAAGATGGATCGCCAGCGTGCTGCCGGTTGCGGCGAAGCGGGTCAGGCTCTCACTTTCGGGCATGGCGCTGGCCCGGCCGGAGGTGCGGGTAAGCACCAGCGACTGGGCGATCGTCGGCACGGTCAGTTCGGCCTCCAGCGCGGCGGCGGCGGCGGCGAAGGCGGGAACGCCTGGCGTGACGGTGAAGGGAATGCCCAGCGCGCGCAGACGGCGGACCTGCTCGCCCATGGCCGACCAGATCGAGAGGTCGCCCGAATGGAGGCGGGCGATGTCGAGGCCCTCGCCGTGGGCTTGGGCGATGGCGGCAATGATCGCGTCGAGGTCCATCGGCGCGGTGTTGAGGATGCGCGCACCCGGCGGGCAATGGTCGAGCACGGCGGCAGGCACAAGCGAACCGGCGTAGAGGCAAACCGGGCTGGCGGCGATCAGGTCTCGTCCGCGCAAGGTCAAGAGGTCCGGTGCGCCGGGACCGGCGCCGATGAAATGAACGGTCATGTCGAAATTCCCTGGGCGATCGCGCAAGTCGCCATGCGATCGGAAGAAATGTGGCGGGCCGCGAGCAAGCGGGCGCCGGGGCCTGCCGCCGCCAGCGCTGCGGCCTCGGCCACGCTTCCGGTGCGGCGGGCGGCGAGGCTGATGGACGAAAAAGTGCTGGTAGGCGCCTGTTCAAGTGCCTCGGGCGAGATTGCCACGACCGGAACGCCGAGTTCGGCGGCAAGCCGAGCAAGATTCTGCGCTTTGTCGGTGGGAGCGGCCAGAGCCGTGACAACGGCATTACCGCAATCGGCACGGGCCATCTCGAGAGCATCACGCAGCGAAGACTGCGCCGCGCCCGTCCGAAAACCAAAGCCCGCCACGATCACAGCGTGACGCTCCACTGCACCAGTGGATAATGCGCCTTCCAGCCGCGCCTGCTGCCCAGCGGTGCCGATTGCGCCAGTTCGATGCGCAGCAGACTGCCGCCCAATTCGGACTGGCACTGCGCCAGCAGCGCTTCCGATTCCAGTGTGACGGCATGGGCGACCACCCGGGTTCCCGACCGCAATTGCCGCAGCCGCTCGACCAGCGGCAGAGAGAGGCCCCCGCCGATGAAGAGCGCATCAGGCTGCGGCTGCCGGTCGAGGACTTCAGGCGCCGCTCCCTCGACGACCTCCAGATGCCCGACGCCGAGCGCCGCAGCATTGGCGCGTGCGCGCAAGGCGCGCTGCGGGTCACGCTCGAAAGCCAAAGCCTTCAGGTCCCGCCCCGACAGCAGCCATTCGATCGCGATCGAACCCGATCCCGCGCCGATATCCCACAAGGTCTCGCCGGGCCGGGGCGCGAGGGCGGAGAGCGCCAGCGCCCGCACCGGGCGCTTGGTGATCTGGCCGTCATGGGCGAACCAGTCGTCGTCGATGCCCGAGGCGCAAGGCACCACACGGCCCGCTCCGGCGCAAGTCAGCGCCACCGCCACGGGATGGGCGATATCGGCTGGGTCTAACCCCGCCGCCGTGGCATGCCGCACCCGTTCGCGCGGGCCGCCCAGCGCTTCCAGCATGACGAGCGCGGATTCCCCGAAGCCCTGCTCGCACAGATAGTCCGCCAGCGCACGAACCGCCGCGCCGTCCCGCAGCAGCACCAGCGCCCGCAGGCCCGGCGCCAGATGGGGCCGCAGCCGCGCGAGCGGTGCGGCATGCAGGCCCATGCAGAGCGTCGCCTCCAGCGCCCAGCCCAGCCGCGCAGCGGCGAGCGCGAAAGTCGAAAGTCCCGGATGCGCGGTCCATTCGCCGGGGGCGAGTTCCCGCGTCACCACCGTTCCCGCGCCGAACCAGAAGGGATCGCCCGAAGCCAGCAGCACCACCCGCCGCCCCCGCAAGGCCAGCAGCGGCGCCACGCCCTCGGCAAAGGGCACTGGCCATGGTCGGCATTCCGCCCTAAGCCCCGAAAGCAGGCCAAGATGCCGCACGGCCCCGGTCACGATTTCGGCCTCTGCAAGGGCGGTGCGGGCCGCCTCGGACAAGCCGGAAACCCCGTCTTCGCCCAGGCCGACGATCGTCAGCCACGGCTTCTGGAGAAGGTCAGACATGGAGCATATCCTGATCCTTGGCGGCACCGGCGAAGCCAGCGCGCTGGCCGCCGCCGCGGCGGAGCGCGGCCTCAGTGCGACGCTTAGCTATGCGGGACGGACGGCGAACCCGCGCGCCCAGCCGGTCCCGATCCGCATCGGCGGCTTCGGAGGAGCGAGCGGCCTCGAACGCCATATCCGCGAGGAGGGCGTCACCCGTCTGATCGACGCGACCCATCCTTTCGCCGCGACGATGAGCGCTCATGCGGTGGCCGCCGCGGAAGCTACCGGCGTGCCGCTTATCGCCCTGACGCGCCCGGCGTGGCAGGCGCTTCCCGGCGACCGCTGGCACACTGTGCCAGACATCGCCGCCGCCGTGGCCGCCCTCTCCGGCCCGGCGCGCCGGGTGATGCTCGCGCTCGGGCGGATGCATGTCGAGGCCTTCGCCGCCCAGTCCCAGCACCGCTATCTGCTGCGCTTCGTGGACAGGCCGGATTTCCCGCCCGCACTGCCTGACCACCGCCTCGTCGTCGATCGCGGGCCGTTCACGGTCGAGAGCGACATGCACCTCCTGCGGGAGCACGGCATCGACCTGATCGTCTGCAAGAACGCGGGCGGCATGGGGGCCGAGGCCAAGATCGTCGCGGCGCGGCGGCTGGGCCTGCCGGTGCTGATGATCGACCGCCCCTTCATACCCGCCCGCACCACGGTCCATGAGGTCGGCGACGTGATGGACTGGCTCGCTCATCCCGCCCATCTCGGCGTGTAGAGGACGGGAGGTCGCGCACTGCCGGGGCCGCGCTCGACCAGCCGCGTGGTGCTGGAGCCGACGATCACCATCGTCCGCATATCGGCCATTTCGGGGCGGGCTTCGGCCAGGGTAACGACTACCAGGCGCTCCTCCGCCGTACAGACGGCGCGGGCGAAGAGGATGAGCCGCTCCGGCCCGCAGGCCTCGCGCAAGATGTCGAGCACCCGCGCGAAACCGTCCGGGCGCGCTTTCGAGCGCGGGTTGTAGAAGGCCATCGCAAAATCCGCCTCCGCCGCCAGCCGCAGCCGCCGCTCGATCAGCGCCCAGGGCTTCAGGTTGTCCGAGAGGTTGATCGCGCAGAAATCGTGCCCGAGCGGCGCCCCCGCCCGCGCACTGGCGGCCAGCATCGCGGTGATGCCGGGCAGCACGCGGATGTCGAGATCGCGCCACGCGGGCGGCCCCTCCTCCCAGGCCTCGAACAGCGCGGAGGCCATCGCGAAGACGCCAGGATCGCCCGAGGACACGACGACCGCCCTCCGCCCTGCCGCCGCGAGCGAAAGCGCATGGGCGGCGCGCTCCAGTTCGACGCGGTTATCGCTGGCGTGGCGCACCAGCCCCTCGCGCGCGGCCACGCGGGCGACATAGGGCGCGTAGCCTATCACATCGGTCGCTTCGGCCAGCAGGACGGTGACTTCGGGGGTGACTTGCGCCTCTTCTCCCGGCCCGAGACCGACCACGGCCACCCAGCCGCCGTTCGCCGCCGCGTTCATGGCCGCCGCCCCTGGCCGTGGATCAACAGGATCGAAAAGTAGGGCGTCACCTCGCTCGCTTCGGCAAGCGGCGTAACCCGCTGCTCGGCCATCGCCGCATGCTCGACCAGCCAGGCCTCACCCTCGCGCCCGGCCAGCGCCACCGCGCGGCGCAGTTTGGCGAGGTTGCGGCCGATCTTCATCACTACCAGTGCATCAGTATCGCGGATGCGGCGGGCGAGGTCTTCCTCCGGCAAAGTCGCGGTAAGCACGGTGAGCACGTCGTCGCCCCAGGTCATCGGCGTGCCGCAGGCGGTCCAGGCGCCCGACATGCCGGTGATCCCCGGCACGACGCCGACCGGCACCGATCCGGCCAGACGGCTGTAGAGGTGCATGAACGAACCGTAGAAGAACGGGTCGCCCTCGCAGAGCACCACCACGTCCTCGCCCGCACGGGCCAGCGCATCGAGATGGGCGGTGCAGCGCGCGTAGAACTCGGCCAGACAATCGTTGTAGCGCGGATCGGAAAGGGGAATTTCCGTAGTCACCGGATATTCCATCGCGAATTCGACCACGTCCTCGCGCAGCATCCCCTCGACGATCCGGCGCGCCTGTCCCGGCCTTCCGGCCTTGCGGAAATAGGCGACGTGGCGGGCGCCGCGCACCAGTCGGTCGGCACGCACGCTGAGCAGGTCCTGCGCACCCGGCCCCAGCCCGACGCCGTGAACGGTGCCGTGAACGGTGCCCACGCTCATTCCGCGCTGCTCCCGATCGCGTTGACCCCCGCCACGGTGATCGCGCTGCCGCCGAGACGGCCCTCGACCACGCAGCACGGGACCGGCTGCACCTCCCACAAGGCCGCCTTGGACTCGGCGGCGCCGACGAAACCAACCGGGCAGCCTATGACCGCCGCCGGACGCGGACAGTCAGGGTCTTCCAACATGTTCAGCAAGTGGAACAGCGCTGTCGGGGCATTGCCGATCGCCACCAGCGCGCCCTCCAGATGCGGCCGCCACAGTTCCAGCGCGGCGGCGGAGCGGGTGTTGCCCATGTCCCGCGCCAGATCGGGCACCTGCTGGTCGTTCAGCGTACAGATCACCGCGTTTTCGGCGGGCAGGCGCGCGCGGGTGATGCCCTCGCTGACCATGCGCGCATCGCAGAGGATCGGCGCCCCGCGCTGCAGCGCCGCGACCGCCGCTTCGGCAAAGGTCGGCGAGAAGCGGATATGGGCGGCGAGTTCGACCAGCCCCGCCGCATGGATCATGCGCACGGCGATGCGCTCCTCCACCGGCGCGAAGCGCGCGAGATCGGCTTCGGCCCGGATCGTCCTGAAGGACTCCCGGTAGATCGCCGCGCCGTCTTTTTCGTAGAGATAGGCCATCAGTAAGCTCCGAAATGGGCGAGCAGGCGCTCCGGGGTCAGACCGGAAAGCACCGGCGGGTCCCCGGCCCGCGCATGGAATGCAAGGTCGAACGCGCCGTCGCGCCCGGTGATCGCGACATCGGCGGCGCTCGCCCGCGCGCAGCTTTTGGCGCAGCCCGAGACGTGAAGACGGCCGGAAACATACGGTGCCAGACGTTCGGCCAGCGCGCGGGTCTCGACAGTGGATTGCGGGCAAGCGGGAGCGCCGGGACAGGCATCGGCAGCGAGGCGGGGGTCGGCAGGATCGGTGAGGAAGCCCTCGACGTCTTCCGCCTTTCCCCCCTCGGTCACGAAGGCGCGCCACGGCGTCACCCGCAAGGCCTCCGCGCCGGTCGCGGCCATCAGCCGGGACAGGGCCAGTGCATTGGTTCGCCCAAACGGCAGCCCCCAGACACGTCCTCCGATTGTGCCGGACAGACAGGCTCCCGGTACCAGAGGCGGGCGCGGTCTGGCCGGATGCAAGGTGCCGCTCGCCCAAGCGGGAAGCGGGCCTTCAAAGCGCCGGGCACGACCAGAGGCGATGGCTCCGCTGACGGCAAACCAGCGTGCCAGGTCCAGCATGCGGTCGACGGCCTCGTCCGCGCGGACAGGCACACCCGCATCTCGACCGTCGAGACGCAGCAGCAATGCCGCATCCGCCGCCCGCTCCAGCCGGAAATCGGCGGAAACCTCGGTCAGGACCGGCGCCGTGCCGAGGTCTATCGCAAATCCGATCTTGCCCGGAAGGTCCGGCAGTTCGGGCAGCCGCGCCATGAGTTCATCGGCCAGCCGCCATGTGGTGTCGCCCTCGGCCCAGTCCGGCGCGAACAGCACGTTGCGGCGCCGTTCGCTATCGGGAGTGACATCGACCAGCCCCTGCTCCACCAGCAGTGCCAGTGCCTCCGCCATATCCGCCTCGCGAAGGCCCCGGATCTGGAGGTTGGCGCGGTTGGTGAGGTCGATCGCGCCGTTGCCGAAGCGGATCGCGAGGTCGCACAGCAGTGCCACTTCGCCGCGCATGAGTCGCGCCTGGCGCGGCTTCACGCGAAGGATCAGCCCATCGCCCGCCATCATCGGACGCCAGGCATCGGGACACCAGCCGCGGACGGCGAAAGGGGACCTTCGGAAAGCGGGCACCACGGCATCCTGCCACGCGACGGCGACGAAAGCCGGGGCTTGCCGGCCAAGGGCCGGTCCGCGCGCAGCGACGGGCCAGCGCGGCAAGCGCCCGTTCTGCACGCCGGTGCAGCCCCAGCCGCACGGCTTCGTCGCTCACGCGGAGTACCGAGCCTTGGCCTATCCCTGGACCAGGGCAAGAGCGACCGATACGCTGGCAGGTCTCCTGGCTCACGGGTCAAAGCGCGATGCGCAACCTTCCCGGCTTTCGCGCAAGCTTCGCGCGGGGGCCAGTGGTCGGCCTGCCGAAGCAGGCCATGGCATCTTGCTCGCCGCTGACAGTTGCAGGGACAGCCCCGGATTCGGGAGAAACCTCCCTCACCGCGTTCCCTATTAAGCCTCGCTCGAGGCACCGGCGCGATCTTCCCGCAGGCCGCCGAAGAAGCTGCCGCAGGAACGGCTCAGCTAGCCGCTGGCGCGCCCCTCCGCAAGAGGGATCGGGCCGGGGAGAATCTAGCACCGCCCAGGAGGACCAGTCCGCCCAGCCCCGCCGCGACCGAAGGCAGCACGAAGGCCAGCCTTACGGCCATACCGGCCGCCGCATCGGGCCGCACCCCGGCCTGAAAGCCCGCCGCACCGATCAGCCAGAGACCCAGCCCTCCGCCCAGTCCGAGCGCGAGCTTGAGCGTCACGCTGCTCAGCGCATAATAGCTGGCGGAAGACCTCGGTCCCTGGCTTGCCCCCAATTCGGCCCCCAATTCGGGCGAGCGCTCGGCTCTTCGTGCGCCCCCGCGCTGAGCGACATCCGCCACCATGACGCGCAGCAGCATGTAGTCGACACCGCAAGTCAGGCCGCGCAAGGCCAGAAACAGGCCGAACAGCACGGCACTGCCCGAAGGGACTGTCAAGGCGAGCGGCATGACCAGCGCCTGCCAGCCGAAGCCCAGGCCCAGAACCCGGCGCCGCCCGATCTGATGCGCTATTTTCGCCCAGATCGGCAGCATGAACAGGGTCATCACCGGCTGGATAAGCATGAACAGCGCTGCCTGACCTGTCAGCTCGAGAACCGGCCCAACCAGAAACAGGAAAGTGCCTGCCGTCGCTGCATCGGCCGTGCCGCACAGCAGATAGAGAAGCAGGATCCGCCGCAAGTCCGGATCGCGCATCATATCCCGCGCCAGGGCGATGGGAGAGCCGCGCGGCCGAGCCGCCCGGGCCGGGCGGGGTTCTCGAAACATCGCCACCACGGCAAGCACCGTCACCGGCGCCGCTGCGGCAATGACTGTGCCCAGCACCATCGCCAATGCCCGAATGTCGAATCCGAACCGCCCCTCCAGCAGTCCGATCAGCGCGAGCATGCCGATGGCACCGATGACGCCGAACCAGACCTTGGCACCCATGATCCGGGTGCGCTCGCCCTTGTCGTCGGAGAGTTCGAGACCCCAGCCGCCGTGCGGGGTGACGATGAAGGAATAGCCCATGTGCAGCAGCAGACTGGCGCCGATCACCCGCCCCAGTCCCGCTCCCGGCGGCGACAGAAACAGCAGCAGCGCGCCCAGGGGAACGAGCACGGCACCCACGGCCATCCACGGCGCACGGCGACCGAAGCGGGTAGGGACCATGTCGCTGACCCAGCCGAGCACGACATCCGCCAGCGCATCGAGCACCCGTACACCCAGCATGAGCGCCCCCACCAGCGCCGGTGTCATGCCGACGGTCTGGGTCAGGAAGGCCGGCAGGTAGGACCGCCAGGCCAGTTCGACGGCCTGGAACAGCAGGACCGGGAGCGAGAACACGGCCACCCCGGTCAGGCCGATGCTGCCGGATTTGCGCTGCGCGCGCGGAGAATCGCCGAGGGTCACGAAGGCGCGCCTAGAGCGCCGTGATGACATTCGCGTGACTGTCGCGGCTTGTCAGGCGGCATCAAATGACCCGAAACGCAGACCCGCCCTTGCGGCCCCGCCTCCTTGCGGCATAAGGCGCGCATGATCGCAGCCACCGTCACCCGCGAAACCCTGCTGGAACCCGCCGCCGACGGTCCCCGCACTCTGACCGACTGCACGCTCGACGAAGGCGATTTTTCCGGCCTCGATCTGGGCGACACGACATTCGAGGGCTGTTCGCTGCGTCGCGCCCGGTTCGACGGCGCCAATTTCACCGGCGCCCGCTTCCGCCGCTGCCGGGGGCCAGAAGCAAGCTTCGTCCGGGCCGATCTCAGCGATACGGTCATGACCGGATGCGACTTCAGCAACGGATTGCTCCGCCGCGCCCGGCTGACTTCCGCGCGAATCGAGGGAACCAAGCTGACCGGCGCGGACCTGACCGACGCCGGGGTGCTCGGCGCCACGTTCGCCGAAGTCCTGTTCGCCTTCGCCCGCCTGCCCGGCCTGTCGCTGCGCAAGGCGAAGCTGGTGCGGATCGACTTCTCCGATGCGGACCTCAGGAAATCCGACTTTCGCGGCGCCCTGTTCGAGGATTGCTCGCTGCGGAACGCCACGCTGGAAGGCTGCCGCTTTGAACAGGCCGACTTGCGCGGTGCGGACCTCGGCGGCCTCGAACTTCGCGACGCCCACCTGTTCCGGGGTGCGGTGATTTCCCGCCTCCAGGCCGCCGAACTACTTTCCCAGCTCGGCCTCGAAGTGCGCTGACAGGCGCAAGGGCATCGCCCCGGCAGCGCTTCAACCGACTTGCACCGCGTCCCGCCCGGCGCTAACGAACCGCGTCCGCCGCACTCGATAGGGCGCAGCGGGCAATGATCGCGCCGGTGTTCCGAAAGGAACTTAAAAGGGAACGCGGTGAGAGGGCTTGCCCTCGAATCCGGGGCTGTCCCTGCAACTGTAAGCGGTGAGCGCGATGCACATCACGCGGCGGGCCAGATGCCCATGCTGCAGCCACTGGGCCGGACGCTAAATCCTGCGAGGCCTGGGAAGGCCGTGCATCAAGCGATGACCCGTGAGCCAGGAGACCTGCCGGCGTCCGGTCGCTCTTGCTTTGGTCCAGGGGATGGCCAGGGCACGGTGATTTCTCCGTCTGAGCGACGAACCCGCGGCAGGGGCCGCACGGTGCGCCGAACGGTCGTCCCAGTCACGGGCGCCCGGTCGCTCGGTGCGCCGGTCGTTCGTTCGAACGGCAGTCCCTTGCCTAGAGCTCGCTTGGCGCCCGACAGGGGAATGAAATGAAGATCGCAACCGTTTCGCACGCGGCGCTTGCCGCGGCGCTGGCGCTCGCCTGCACCACCCAGCCCCATACCGCGCAGGCCCATGCCGAGGAGGCCGCCTCGATCGTCGTCAACGGCCGGAGCCTGGAGGAGACGCTGCCGCAGGAACTCTCCCGCTACGGCAACGACGTCGCCACCGTCAGCGAGAAGCAGGTCAAGGACAGCGGCGCGGTGGACGTGACCAAGGCGCTGGAACAGGTCCCCGGCCTTTACGTGCGCGGTCGCAACGGGCCGTTCACGTATGTCGACGTCTCGCTTCAGGGATCGCGCACGCAGGACGTCCTCTGGACGATGGACGGCATCCGCCTCAACAACCGCCTCTACGGCGGCACCTCGCCCAACGACACCCTGCCCGCCAGCATGATCGAGCGGATCGAGGTGCTGCGCGGCGGCGAGAGCCTGTTCTACGGCACGCAGGCCTCGGCAGGGGTCATCAACGTGGTGACGCGCGGCTTCACCGACGATCTGAACGGCCAGGTCAATGCCTCGGCGGACACCTGGGGCGGTACCACGCTGGACGGCTATCTGCGCGGCGCAGTGGGCGATCATCGCTTTGTGGCCTATGCCTCGCACAATCGCACCGAGGGCTACCTTCCCTTCAGCGCCTACCAGCCGAGTCTGACCGACCGGCACCTCGGCTACGACCTCTGGTCGGCGGGCCTCAAGTACCAGGTCGAGATCGCCCCCGACCTCGCGCTCAACGCCCAGTACCAGCATACCGAGGCGAAGCTCGACAACCTCTCTCCCACCCGCATCCGCGAGAGCCGCAACGACCGCAACGAGGAGATCGCCAGCCTGCGGCTCGACTATACCGGCAGCGACACCGTGCAGTTCTTCCTCAAGGGCTATTTCCACGACTGGAAGACCGCCTATGTCCAGATCCGCAATTCGCTGCCCGACCATGATCCCCAGGTGATATACCCGGCGGGCACGTTCTGGGGCTATCGCGACTGGGGCGGCAGCGCGGTGGCGAAGCTGCATCTGCATCCCGGCATCGAATACCTGCTGGGCTACGACTTCCAGAACTTCAGCGGCCGCGACGACGTGCTGCTGATCGCCCCCACCAGCGAACAGGTCCACGCCGGGATCTTCCAGGTCCGCACCACCGACGAGATATCGTCGAAGGGCCGCCTCGCCGCGGGCCTACGCTACAATCGCACGGACGGCGCGAAGAAGACGATCTGGAACGTCTCGGGCCGCTACGATTTCGCCGATGCCTTCTATGTGGAAGTGAACGGCGGCACGTCGTTCGTGCTGCCCGACGCCTCGCAGCTCTACGGCAACGATCCCTGCTGCGAGAGCGGCAACCCGAACCTCAAGGCCGAACAGACCCTTAACCTGAACCTCTCGGGCGGCGGCGCACTGCCGCTGGGCGCGGCGCAGCTGCGCTGGAAGGCGACTTACTTCAACCGCCGTATCAGCGACATGATCGATACGACTTACGACGATCCGGCCTTCCCGAACGGCACGTATGCGAACCTCGACGGCAAAGTCCGCTCGCAGGGTGCGGAGCTGGAACTGGGCGCCGAGCTTCCCGGCGGCTGGAACATCTCGGCCAGCTACACATACGCCCGCGTGCGCGAGAAGGGCACATCGATGCAGCTCAACCGCAATCCAAAGCAATACGCCAAGGCCAGCCTTGCCTACGCTCCGGAAGACAGGTCCTTCGGCGCCAGCCTCAACCTGAACTGGATCGGCGATGTCTGGTCGACCGCATCGGGCTTCGGCCGCAGCAACTTCGGCAACTATGCGCTCGTCGACTTCGGCGCCTATTTCTACCTCGACGGTGCGGCGCGGCGAACTCGCTTCGGCGTCAATGTCGAGAACCTGTTCGACAAGGAATACGCAACGCGCGGTTACGCCTCCGCCGTGACCGACCAGGGCGCTCTCGACGGCAGCAACAGCCGGTTCCTCTACTTCAACCGGGGCGTACCGCGCACCCTGCGGATGAGCTACGGCCTGAGTTTCTGAGGCCATGACCACGCTCCGGCCTCGGGCAAACCGCTCTGGCAGCCTTTTACCGCGCCCGATCCTTGTCCTTCATCGCTGGCTCGGCGTCTTCGTCGGCCTGCTGATGACGATCTGGTGCCTTTCCGGCTTCGTGATGATCTACGTGGACTATCCGAGGCTGGACCCCGCCGCGCAGGTGCAGGGGCTCACCCCCCTGCACCTGCCGCCGGTCGGGGCCTGGAACACGGTAAACTTGCCGCCCGACCTGCCGATTTCCTCCGCCCGCGTCGAGATGCTGGCCGGCATGCCGGTCCTGCGCATAGTCCCCGTCAGGACACCCGACCGCCCGATCCCGCAAATGCGCGCGATACCCGATGCGATCGACCTTGCGACCGGGCAGCCGCTCGCACCGCACGGCCCGGCACAGATTCACCGGATCGCGGCCGACTTCGCCCAGGGCCACGCCGTCGCGGGCGCCCCTGCCGCCCGGGTCGAGACCGGCATCGACCAGTGGACCGTCCAGACCTACCGGCGCAATGCCCCGCTCTACCGCGTCGATTACGACGATGCGGCAGGAACCGAGATCTACATCTCCGGCAAGTCCGGTGAAGTCGTGCAAAAGACCACGCGCTTCCAGCGCTTCTGGAACTGGCTGGGCGCGGTGCCGCATTGGCTCTACCCGACGATCCTGCGGCAGGACGGAGCCTTGTGGAACGAAGTCGTCGTCTGGACATCGCTCGCCGGATGCTTCCTCACCGCGACCGGCATCTGGGCGGGCCTCGCCCGTCTGCGCCGGAAGCGCGACGGCAAGGTGGGATCGCCCTATCGCGGTCTCTGGTGGTGGCACCATGTCTTCGGTCTGTTTTTCGGCCTGCTGACCCTGACCTGGGTGGCCAGCGGCCTGTTCTCGATGAACCCCTGGGGTTTTCTCGATTCCCAAGCCGGTCTTGCAAAGCGCGAAAGACTGGCCGGACCGATGCGCTGGAACGACGTGCAGCAGGCCCTGACCGCCCTGAACCGCGTCCCCGCCGATACCCTGCGCATCGAGACCGCCCCGCTCGGCGGCTGGACCTTCCTGCTCGCTACGGATGCCCACGGTGGATCGCAGCGCTTCGACAGCCACGGACGGCCCGCGTCGCTGTCCGAGCGGGAACTGCGCGCCGCGCTCTCCGGCAAGCCGTCGCTTGCGGCGCTGGAGCTAATGGAGGACGAGGACGCCTACTATTACAGCCACCGCTCCCCGGCCCCGCTGCCGGTCTGGCGGGCGAGACTGGCCGATGCGGAGACGACGCGGCTCTACATCGATCCGGCCAGCGGACGCCTGCTCCGGGCCTTCGACCGCAATGGACGCGGCTTCCGCTGGTTACAGGACGGCCTCCACAGCCTCGATTTTCCGGTGCTGCGCCAGCGGCCCTGGTGGGATTTCCTCGTCCTGCCGCTGCTGGCCGCGGTCACGCTGGTCTGCGCTACGGGAACGTGGATGGCGTGGAACAAGACCGGCCGCGATCTGCGCAAGTTCCTGCGAAAACTGGGGCGGCGCCTGCCGCGTTGGGGGACTGGAAAGGAGGCGAGGAAAAAGGACCGCCCGGGGGGCCGAGACGGTCCTTTCCTCGAGGACGGCACCGCTCATTTGGGGCGAAGCGGAGCCGCGAGGCGCCCTTAGCCTGCATGCAAATTTGCACAATAGGGGCATTCGACGACTTGGTACTGGGGCGCGGCGAAATGTAAGGGCACGTATTAACCGGTCAGAAATGCAGCCCCACGCCCTGCTCGGCGATGACATAGCGGACCGGCGGCCCTTCGCCTTCGGCAAGCTGGCGGGCGATCGTCGCGAGGACCGGTCCGGCCCCGTCGATCGCAGGCTTGATATGGCCGATGACCACCGGCAACCCTTTCAGCCGGTCCTTGCCCCCGGCCAGCACAGCAAGGCGGTTCAATTCCTTGTGCAGCCAGCTGGGCGTCAGGTGCCCGAACAGTTCGCTGTCCTGGCGCGGATCGGGATAGGACGTCTCGATCACGATCGCCCGCAGCTCCCCGGCGCGAACCAGCGGCGCAAGGGCCTGCCAAAGCATCTCCAGCCGGGTGGAGTGCTCCACCGCATCCGGTCCGGTATCGCCCATGCAGAGCATCGCCTCGTCCCCGGCGCGGATCAGGAAAGCGGTTGAAAGCGCGCCGCCGTGCGAAAGCGGATAGGCCGTAACGGTCAGGCCCGTCTCCGCGACTGGAACCGCAGGGGCGCCCGGCGCCAAGTCTTCGTAACGATAGCGCTTCAGCAGCGGCGGCTTGCCGCGGTCCCCCATATTGGGCCAGGCGCTCCAGTTGAAGTAGTCCGCCGCCAGCGCGGAGTTCACTTCCGGAAGCGCCAGGATCGGCTTGGCGCTGTCGTCCGGCGAGACCATCACCAGACCGGCGACATGATCCAGGTGCGGATGGGTTATCAGATAGGCCCCGATCCGGCGGTGCAGCACCTCGCTGGCCCGGGTTCCGGCCGGGAAGCCACCTTGGGCGATAGCCGCCCGAATGCCCGGAACCAGGGTTCCGGCATCGCAGGCTAGGCCCTGCTCCCGCCCCTGTCGGGCGATGTACCAGGCCGAAGTCGATCCCTCGACGACCCCGCCTTCCACACCCAGCGGCACCACATCGAAAGCAGCAGGCGCCGCCGTCGCCGCCAGCGGGGCCGTCAGGGCAAGCCCGGCCAGCCCCACGGCGCCGAACTGTCGCAAAAATGTCAGCATCTCGGTAAACATGCGGCGGCGTTACGATTTCCTGTGGATCGATAAAAGCCGTTTATCGGAAATGTCACAAACGACGGCTAAGCGCCGGGCCTTCGGAACAGATGCCGGTGCACCGCCGCCTTCACCCATTTGCGCGGGTGAAGCGGGATTTCACGCATCGGCGGCACGCAAGGGGTGCGATGATGAAGATGAAGACCTGTCTGCTGGCCGGCGTGCCGGCGCTTATCGCCGGTGCCACGCCTGCCCTGGCCCAAAACGCCGCACCGGATGCCGGAGACGCCGCCGCCGATATCGTCGTCACCGCCCAGCGCCGCCCCGAGAACATCCGCGACGTGCCGATCGCCGTTTCGGTCCTCAGCGGCGACAAGATCGCTGCCATCTCCGAAGGTGGCGCCGACATTCTTTCACTGGCCGGTCGCACCCCCAGCCTCTACGTCGAAAGCTCGAACGGGCGCTATGCCCCGCGCCTCTACATCCGCGGCCTCGGCAACGTGGACTTCGACTTCAACGCTTCGCAGCCGGTCTCCGTCGTGCTCGACGACGTGGTGCTGGAAAACGTCTACCTCAAGGGCTTCCCGCTCTTCGACCTCGACAGCTTGGAAGTGCTTAAGGGCCCACAGGGCACCCTGTTCGGCCGCAACACCCCCGCCGGTGTCGTCAAGATGGACACCCGCCGCCCCGGCGACCATGCCGAGGGTCAGGCGCAGTTCACCGTCGGTGAACTCGGCACGATCCGCGCCGAAGTGGGCGCGACCATCCCGGTTTCCAGCACGCTGTCGCTGCGCGTGGCGGGCCTCGCCAACCATCGTGAAAACTGGGTGAACAACGCCTACGACGCCTCGTTCACCAAGCCCGGCAAGGACCTTGGCGGCTTCGACGACGTCGCCGGCCGCATCCACGCCCTGTGGAAGCCGGACGACCGCCTCTCGGTGCTGCTGACCCTCCAGGCCCGCTCCTATCGAGGCACCGGCACACTAAATCGCGCGAACGTCCTCACCAAGGGCTCGAACAAGCTCAACGACCGCTACGACCGCGACACCGTCTATTACGACGGCGGCCGCAACAACCCGCAGGCGCAGGACACAACGTCCGAAGCGCTGCATATCGACTACGACCTCGGCGGCGCCACCCTCACGGCCATCGTCTCGGCCTATCAGGGCAGCAGTTCGGGCCGCGGCGACATCGACGGCGGCGTGCTGGGCACCACGGCGGGCAGCGGCACGATTCCGTTCAACTCGGAAACCGGCACGCTCTCCAGCGACCTCGACCAGCAGACCTACGAAGTGCGCCTTGCCAGCAACGGCGACACCCGCTTCGGCTGGCAGGTCGGCGCGTTCTACTGGCGCGAGAAGTTCGAGCTGATCTCGGCCACCTGGAACGGCACCGGCGGCATCGACCCCACGGTGATCTCCGAGCTGCGCCAGAAGAGCGACAGCTGGTCGGTCTTCGGCCAGGTCCACTACGACCTCACCGATCGCCTGCGCCTGACCGGCGGTGCCCGCTGGACCCGCGACCAGCGCGACCTCGATGCCGCCCGCACCCTGGGCGCGCCATTCGCGGATTCGCGCCATGTGGGTGACAAGCAGCCGAGCTGGGACGTCAGCGCCCTCTATCGTTTCAGCCCGCAGGTCAGCCTGTTCGGCCGCATCGCCCACGGCTATCGCGGCCCCTCGATCCAGGGCCGCGTCGCCACGTCAAACATCCTGACGACGGCAGATTCGGAAACGATCACCTCCTATGAGGCGGGCATCAAGGCGGCGACGCCCGACAACCACTTCCGCGTCGACCTGACCGGCTACATCTACGACCTGAAGGACCCGCAGTTCACCGCCATCGGCGGTCAGGGCAACTTCAACCAGCTGATCAACGCCAAGCGCGGCAAGGGTCGCGGCGTGGAGTTCGAGGCCACCGCCATCCCGCTGCGCGGCCTCCAGTTCAACGGCGGCATTTCCTACAACTTCACCAAGATCGACGATCCGGACCTGCTGGTCGCCTTCTGCGGCGCGGCCTGCACCGTGCGCGATCCGATCGTCAACGTGGGTACCACCCGCCGCGCCTCGATCAATGGCAACCCGTTCCCGCAGGCACCGCGCTGGCTGTTCAACTTCAACGCCTCCTACACGTATGAGATGGCGAGCGGCAGCAAGCTCTATGCCCAGACCGACTGGGTCGCGCAGAAGGACTTCAACCTGTTCCTCTACGACGCGACCGAATTCCACGTCGGCACCAACTTCGAAGGCGGCGCGCGCATCGGCTGGCGTTCGCCTTCCGACGCGGTGGACGTCTTCCTGTTCGGCCGCAACATCACCAACGAATCGAACGTGATCGGCGCGATCGACTTCAACAACCTGACGGCCTTCGTGAACGATCCCCGCGTGCTCGGCGCGGGCGTCAACTTCCGCTTCTGATCCCGGTCGTGGGCCGCCGATCCCTCGGCGGCCCACGACCGCAGAAACCGTCGGCGCGATAGGCAGGCCCCTGCATATCGCGCCAGACCGTGCCAAAAGATCCCGACCGCCAGCACAAAAGGCGGATCGCGACAGGGGACGGGAACTGTGACGGGAGCAGAAAAATGGGCAGCAAGCCTGGCACTCGCGGCGGCTATTCTTTCGGCTCGGGCGCCCGTCATGGCCGATGAACCCGTCGCGAAGGCGGCATCCGCCACGCTCTCCGCAGAAGGCTATCGGGAAGAAGACACGCTCTTCGCCCGCCCCTTCATCGACCGCGACGAACCGCGCACCGGTAACGGCACCGCCTATCGCTACGTCCACGGCGGGTTCGCGGGCACGGACACGCGGTTCTCGTACTATTTCCCGCTCGCCAAGGCATGGCAGGGGCGCTTCTTCCACTACATCACCCCAGTGCCGGACAGCGAGACCCTCTCCCAGGGGTTAACCGGCGAGGAAGACCGCATCGGCGCGGCCATCGCGAGCGGCGCCTACTTCATCGAGACCAATGGCGGCGGCCCAAAGGCGGCAGACCCGATGGGCGGCGGCGACCTGACGATCGGCGCTTTCCGGGCGAATGCGGCCACCGCGCGGTTTTCCCGCTTCGTGGCAGCGCAGGTCTATCCCGCAAGGAAGCACATCTACGGCTATGCCTATGGCGGCAGCGGGGGCGCCTATCGCACGCTGGGTTCGCTGGAGAATACCCAAGGCGTGTGGGACGGCGCAGTGCCCTACGTGCTCGGCTCCCCCATGGCGATCCCGAACATGTTCACCGTCCGCCTCAAGGCCATGCGCGTGCTGGGCGACCGGCTGGACGGCGTGGTCGATGCTCTGGATGCTGGCGGCAGCGGCGATCCCTATGCAGACCTGAGCGAGGAACAGAAGGCTGCCCTGCGCGAAGTGACTGCCATGGGGTTCCAGCCGCAGTCCTGGTATGCCTGGCGCACGATGGGACCTCATGCCTTCGCCCTGCTATTCGGCGGCATCCGCATGGCCGATGCCGCCTATTTCACCGATTTCTGGACCAAGCCCGGCTACGAGGGGCACGACAGTCCTGGCCGCTACAAGACCGACCGCGTCCAGCTCGATACCCGCGTCTTGGAAGTCATCAGCGCCGAAAGAGCCGGAAGCGTCGGCATCGACCTTGGCCACACCCCCGGCACCGCCAAAGGCACCGCAGACCTTGCCTGGCAGGCCATGGGCCTTCGTTCGGCGGGCGAGATGCCAGTCGCCGTGAGGCTGGCAAACAGTCCGAACTCAAAGGCCCTGCTGCTGTCCGATCTCGTGCTGGCCTCGGGCAGGAAGGTCGTGCTGTCGGATGTGCACGGCGATATCGCGATGCTCGGCATCAACGATCCGCGCCTGATCGCCACGATCAAGGTCGGTGACGCCGTGCGGGTGGACAACAGCGATATCCTGGCCGTGCAGGAGTACCACCGCCATCAGGTGCCCGACCTGGCCGAGTACCCGGTCTGGAAGCAGTTCACCGATGCCGGGGGCAAGCCGCTCGAGGCCCAGCGGCCGATGCTCCTTGGCCCGCTGTTTACGCACAATGCGGCAGGCTCGGTGCCGACCGGCAAGTTCGACGGCAAAGTCATCCTCGTCGAGAACCTCTGGGACCGCGAGGCCCTGCCCTGGCAGGGCGACTGGTATCGCGCGCGGGTCAAGGCCCATGCCGGAATGGCGGCGGACGACCGGTTCCGCATCTGGTACACCGACCGCGCCCTGCACGGAGACCAGAGCGCGCAGGACGATCCCGCGCGGGTGGTCTCCTACATCGGCGTGCTGCAACAAGCCCTGCGCGATCTCGCCGCCTGGGTCGAGCAGGGCAAGGCGCCGCCCGCTTCCACCGCCTATCGCATCGAGGACGGACAGGTCTTGGTCCCCGCCGATGCCGCCGCGCGCAAGGGAATCCAGCCGGTGGTGACGCTCGCCGCGAACGGCGGTCCGCTCGCAAGAGTCAAAGCCGGGGCGCCCGTCAAGCTGACGGCGACGATCGAGGTGCCGCCCGGGGCCGGATCGATCACCGCTGCCGCATGGGACTTCGACGGCGACGGCACATTCGAGATCCCCGCCACGATCCCTGCCGGAAACAGGGCCAAGCTCGTGCTGACCGCCAGCCACGCCTATGCCCGGCCGGGCACGTATTTCGCGGTCCTGCGCGCCGCATCCCAGCGCAAGGGCGATCGCGACACGCCCTTTGCGCAGATCCAGGACCTCGCGCGGGCGCGGATCGTCGTGGAGTGAAATTCTAGCGGGTTTGCAATGCCGAGCCGATCATCCGCACGAGGGCGGCGATCGGCTCGTGTTCCTCGCGCGCATAGAGCGAGACGACCATCGGCGGCGCCTCGTCCATGCCCGTCAGCCGTCGCACCCCATGGCCATGGATGACCGCCAGCGGCAGCAGCGAAACGCCCATGCCCGCCGAGACCGCCGCCAGCACGCTTTGCAGGCTGCTGCCCGAGAAAGCCACGTACCAGCGCCGCCCGGCCGCTTCGAGTTCGCGAAACATCGTATCGCGGTAGAGGCCGCCGGTCGGGAACGTCACCAGCGGCAGCGGATCGCGGGCCTCGACTTCGTGCTCCGGCGCGGCGAACCAGCCCAGCGGCTCCGGAAAATTCGCGCGGCAATCTGGGCCGGGGCGCTCCTCCTTGACCACGGCGATGTCGAATTCTCCCTGCCGGTAGCGCGAGGCGAGATCGCGGCTGAGTCCAGTCACCACGTCGAGCCTGATCCGACTGCTTCCCGCCGCAAAGCGGGCCAGCCCCCGTGCTAGCGCCAGGGTCGCGAGATCCTCCGGCAAGCCGATGGAGATCGCCGCAGTGCCCGCCGGATCGCGCAGCAGGTTCTGCGCTTCCTCGTCGAGCTGGAGGATGCGGCGGGCATGGCCGAGCAACCGCTCGCCCAGCGGGGTCGGACAGACCGGACGGACGGCGCGGTCTATCAGCGGATGGCCGGACAGTTCCTCCAGCCGCCCGAGCTGCTGGCTGATCGTCGATTGCGTCATGCCCAGCCGCTCGGCGGCGCGGGTAAAGTGGCCGGTATCGGCAATGGCGACGAAACTGCGGAGGAGCCGGGGATCGAGCATGCAGCATTCCTATATCGAATGATAATCATGCCGACATCTAATTTGTGAATGGCCCTGTTTCGGGCGTAAACCGGCCTGCGAAGGAGCACTGCTGATGAAGTTTCTCGCCCCGCTGATCGCCACTCTCATGGCCACCACCACGCCCGCGCTGGCCGCCGATCAGGGCGACGTGATGATCCGTCATGTTACTGTGATCGACGTCGAACATGCCCGCGCGGTGAAGGAACAGGCGGTGGTCCTGCGCGGCCGGGATGTCGTTGCCGTCGGCAAGGACGGCGACATCGCCCGCGCTTGGCAGGCGCGCAGCGTGGTCGAAGGCAGGGACCGCTTCCTGATCCCCGGTCTCTGGGACATGCACGTCCACTTCGGCGGCGGGCCGGCGCTGATCGAGGAGAACAAGGCGCTCCTGCCGCTCTACGTCGCCCACGGCATCACCACGATCCGCGACTGTTCGGGCGACCTTCCCGAGCAAGTGCTGCAATGGCGCGGCGAGATTGCCGGAGGCACCCTGTTCGGCCCGCGCCTGCTGACCTCCGGGGCGAAGATCGAGGGCATCAAGCCGGTCTGGAAGGGCACCATCGAAGTCGGCAGCCAGGCCGATGTCGATGCCGCGCTCACCCGCCTTCAGGAGCGAGACAGGGTGGACTTCGTGAAGATCACCGACAGCACGCTCGACCCGCAGATGTTCCTCTACGCCGTCTCGCAGGCCAAGGCGCGGGGCTTGCGGACCTCAGGGCATATCCCGATGGACCTCACTGTCGCCCAGGCGGTGGATGCCGGGATCAGCTCGATCGAGCACCTCGACTATGCCTACAAGGCCGGCGTGAAGGACGAAGCGGCGATCGCCGCCGACTTCGCGGCGGGCCGCATCGACCGCGCCGAGGCCAACCACCGCCTCGACACCGGATTCGATACGGCAACCGCCATGGCCTCCTATCGCCGCTTCTCCGAGAAGGGTGTCTTCGTCACTCCGACGCTCAACGGCAGCCGGGTGATCGCCTGGTTGGATGCCGACGATCATGCGAACGATCCCTATCTCGCCTACATCGGCCCGAAGCTGCGCAAGACTTACGACTGGCGCGTCGAGCGCGCCGCAAAGGCCGATGCCGCGGCCGTCAAGGCCCGCCACGAGCATTTCGACCGCATGGCCGCCGTGCTGCCCCTGCTGGAAAAGGCCGGCGTCACGATCATCGCGGGCACGGATGCGGGCTTTCTCAATTCGTTCAACTATCCCGGCATTGGCCTGCATGACGAATTGAGCCTCTTCGTCGCCAGGGGCCTTACCCCGGCGCAGGCGCTTTCGGCGGCCACCCGCGCCGGTCCCGCCTGGTTCGGCAAGCTCGACCGCTACGGCGCGGTGGAACCCGGCAAGGCGGCGGACCTCGTGCTGCTGGACCGCGATCCGCTGAAGGACATCGCCGCGACCCGCGCGATCCGCGCGGTCGTGATGAACGGCACGTTCTACGACCGGACCGCGCTCGATGCGATGCTCGCGGACACCAAGGCGAAAGTCGCGGCGTGGAATGCCGCCGAAAAGAGCCCCGCGCAATGATCGAGACGCTGTTCACGAATGCCCTGCTGCCCGACGGCAGCGCCGCCGATCTCGCGGTTACGGGCGGCCGGTTCGCGGCGATCGGACGCGATCTCGCGGCCGATGAAGGCACCGAGCAGGTCGATCTTGGGGGCAGGCTGGTGCTGCCCGGCTTCGTCGACGGCCATATCCACCTCGACAAGAGCTTCTTTGGCGAGCCCTGGCAACCGCACCGCTCCGCTGCCAGCCTGCGCGGACGTCTCGCCGTCGAGAAGGCGATGCTGGCCAACGTGCGCCCCGCCGCGGTCCGTGCCGACGTGCTGATCGGACAGGCCGCCGGTCTCGGCACCGTGGCGATGCGCAGCCATGTCGATGTCGACGCCACGACCGGGCTTTCGCACCTCCATGCGGTCATGACCGCGCGCGAGAAATGGCGGGACCGCGTGGATATCGAACTCGTTGCCTTCCCGCAGGCGGGCATCCTGACCTCCCCCGGCACGGCGGACATTCTCGACGCCGCGATCCGCGAAGGAGCCGAAGTGGTCGGCGGCATCGACCCCGAGGACATGGACGGCAATTCCGACGGCCATCTGGATGTCGTCTTCGGCATCGCCGAAAGGCGCGGGGCGAAGATCGACATCCATCTCCACGAGGCGGGCTTTGCAGGGATCGCGCAGTTGCTCCGCATCGCCGCGCGGACGCAAGCGCTGGGCCTCGGCGGGCGCGTGTCGGTCAGCCATGCCTATGCGCTGGGCGACGTTAAGGAGCCGGTGTTCGACAAGGTGGCCCGCGCGCTGGCCGATGCCGGGGTCGCGATCATGACCAATGCGCCGGGCGACCGCGCCTTCCCGCCGGTCCTGCATCTGCGTGAGCACGGGGTCCGGGTCTTTGCCGGAAACGACAATATCCGCGATGCCTGGTGGCCTTACGGCAACGGCGACATGCTCCAGCGGGCGATGCTGATCGGCTATCGCTCGGGCTTCTATACCGACGAGCACCTTGCCGTCGCACTGGCCATGGCGACGACGGAATCCGCCTTGGCACTCGGCCTCGAAGGAGGCGGGCTGGCCGTGGGCGCGCAGGCAAGCTTCGTCGCACTCCCCGCCCCCAGCGCCGCCGCTGCGGTCGCAGCACCGCCGTCCGACCGGCGCGTCTTCCGGCGCGGCAAGGCCCTGACCCTGACTTCTTAGCTATTCGCCGCGTCGCTTGCAAATTATAGAGGCCGGTTCATGGCCGATATGCGCGACATCCGATGCTGAACCTGACGACGCTGCAACTCTTCATCCGGGTTGCCGAGCTGGGCAGCCTGTCGCGTGCGGCGGACGATGCCAATCTCGCGATCGGCGCGATCAGCCGCCGCCTGACCCAGCTGGAGCAGGACCTCGGCGTCCAGCTCCTCGTCCGCAACGGGCGCGGGGTCATGCCGACGGCAGCGGGCAACGCCCTGCTCGCCCATGCCCAGCGGATCATGCGCGAAGTGGGGCTGGCGGTGTCGGACCTCTCGGACTACGCCAACGGCCTAAAGGGCAGCGTCGACATTCTCGCCTGCACGGCGGCGATCACCCAGTTCCTGCCCGCTGACCTCGCCGCTTTCGGCCACGCCAACGACAAGATCCGGCTCAACATCCAGGAAGTCTATTCCTCCGAGATCGTCGGCCGCGTGCGCGCGGGCGAGGCGCAAGTGGGCGTCATCCTGGAAGAGCCGGGCACGGTCGGGCTGGATACCTGGAAATACCGCTGCGACCGGCTCGCCGTCGTCGCCCCGCCGCATCTGCTGTTCGGCACCCATTCGGTGCGCTTCCAGGACCTTGCCGAGCACGAATTCGTCCAGATGGGCTACGACACCGCCAATACCCGCCTGCTCGCCCGCGCTGCCGAGGAACAGGGCTGGTCCTTTCGCCTGCGCGCCGCGGTGGACAGCTACGATGCGGTGTGCCGGATGATCCAGGCGGGCTTCGGCATCGGCGTGCTTCCCAGCGAGGCGGCGAAGAACTTCATCGTCCCGATGGGTCTCAAGCTGGTCGAACTCGACGAGGTCTGGGCCGAGCGCCAGATGCTGCTGACCGCCAACGGCGCGAGCCTCACCAGCCCGGCGCGGCTGCTGATCGACTTTCTGGTGGAGCGCTCGGCCGGGCGCTGACATGCACACCCGCTCAGGCTGAGCTTGTCGAAGGATGGGAAGCCTGGCGCCACCTCTCATGGGGCTTAGACAAGCTCGGCCTGAGCGGAGGAAGGAATGGCACTCACTCGAACAAACAAAAAAAACAAATGCGGACCGCACGCTCTCGCGCGCGATCCGCATTCCCGGTCAGGTAGCTCCTCCTCCCCGACGCGGTTGTACCTTGTTACCTGCCAGCCAGCGCCGCCTGCGCCGCAGCCAGACGCGCAATCGGCACGCGGTAGGGCGAGGCCGAGACGTAATTGAGGCCGATCTTTTCGCAGAACGCGATCGACGCCGGATCGCCGCCATGCTCGCCGCAAATGCCGAGCTTGATGTCCGGACGGGTCTTGCGGCCGCGTTCGGCGGCGAGTTCGATCAGTTCACCAACCCCGTCGATATCGAGGCTGACGAAGGGATCACGGGCGAAGATGCCCTTGTCCACGTACTGGGTCAGGAACTTGCCCGCGTCGTCGCGGCTGATGCCGATGGTGGTCTGGGTCAGGTCGTTGGTGCCGAACGAGAAGAACTCGCCCAGCTCAGCGATCTCGCCCGCTTTCAGCGCGGCGCGCGGCAGTTCGATCATGGTGCCGACGAGGTAGTCCACCGTGGCGCCGCGTTCGCTGAAGACTTCGGCGGCGACACGGTCGACGATCGCCTTCATCAGCTCCAGTTCCTTGGCCGTGGCGACCAACGGGATCATCACTTCGGGGATTGGCGCCTCACCGGTGCTCTCCTTGACGATGAGCGCCGCCTCGAAAATCGCGCGGGCCTGCATCTCGTAGATTTCCGGATAGGTCACGCCGAGGCGGCAGCCGCGATGGCCGAGCATCGGGTTGACCTCGTGCAGTTCACCGGCACGGCGCTTGAGCGTTTCGACGCTGACATTGGCGGCGCGGGCCACTTCCTCGAACTCCGCCTCGGCGTGGGGCAGGAACTCGTGGAGCGGCGGATCGAGCAGACGGATCGTCACCGGCAGACCGGCCATGACCGTGAAGATTTCGGCGAAGTCGTCGCGCTGCTCGGGGAGCAGCTTGGCGAGCGCAGCACGGCGCTCGGCCTCGCCTTCGGCCAGGATCATTTCGCGCACGGCAGTGATACGGGCAGCGTCGAAGAACATGTGTTCTGTGCGGCAGAGACCTACGCCCTCGGCGCCGAATTCGCGCGCGGTGCGGCAGTCCAGCGGGGTCTCGGCATTGGCGCGCACCTTGAGTCGGCGCACCTTATCGGCCCAGACCATCAGCGTGCCGAAGTCACCGGCCAGTTCCGGCTGCACGGTGGCCACTTCGCCGGCCATGACTTCGCCGGTCGCGCCGTCGATAGTGACGGTGTCGCCTTCCTTCAGCACGCGGCCGTCGATGCGCATGGTGCGGGCGACGTTGTCGATTTGCAGGCTGCCTGCGCCGGAGACGCAGGGGCGCCCCATGCCGCGCGCCACCACGGCGGCGTGGCTGGTCATGCCGCCGCGTGCGGTCAGGATGCCGCGCGCCGCATGCATGCCGTGGATGTCCTCGGGGCTGGTCTCGACGCGGACGAGGATCACCGCCTTGCCCTGATCGGCGAGCTTCTCGGCAGTATCCGCATCGAGAACGATCGCACCCGAAGCCGCACCTGGCGAGGCGGGCAGGCCCTTGGTCAGCACATCGCGCGGCGCCTTTGGATCGAGCGTCGGGTGCAGAAGCTGGTCGAGCGCGGCGGGATCGACGCGGGCGACGGCTTCTTCCTCGCCGATCAGGCCTTCGCGCGCCATGTCGACGGCGATCTTCAGCGCCGCCTTGGCGGTGCGCTTGCCCGAGCGGGTCTGGAGCATCCAGAGCTTGCCCTGCTGCACCGTGAACTCGATGTCCTGCATGTCTCGGTAGTGCTTTTCGAGGATCTCGAACACGCCCGCGAGTTCGGCGTAAGTCTCCGGCATCGCCTCTTCCATCGACAGCGGTTTGGCCCCGGCGCGCTCGCGAGCGGCCTTGGTCAGGTACTGCGGGGTGCGGATACCGGCGACGACGTCTTCGCCCTGCGCGTTGATGAGGTATTCGCCGTAATAGGCGTTCTCGCCGGTCGCGGGGTCACGGGTGAAGGCGACGCCGGTGGCCGAAGTCTCGCCCATGTTGCCGAAGACCATGGCCTGCACGTTGACCGCCGTGCCCCATTCACCGGGGATGGAGTTCAGGCGGCGATAGACCTTGGCGCGGTCCGACTGCCAGGAGCCGAACACGGCGCCGATCGCGCCCCAGAGCTGGTCGTGGACGTCCTGCGGGAAGGGCTTGTTCCAGAGCTTTTCGACGATGGCCTTGTATTCGGCGACCAGGATCTTCCAGTCGGCGGCAGTCATCTCGGTATCGAGGTCGTAGCCGCGATCTTCCTTGGCGATGTCCAGCGCTTCCTCGAAGGCGCCGTGATCGAGTTCGAGCACGACGTCCGAATACATCTGGATGAAGCGGCGATAGCTGTCCCAGGCGAAACGCTCGTCGCCCGAAGTGGCGGCGAGGCCCTCCACGGTCTCGTCATTGAGGCCGAGGTTGAGCACGGTGTCCATCATGCCCGGCATCGAGATGCGCGCGCCCGAGCGGACCGAGACCAGCAGCGGGTCGGCGGTGTTGCCGAACTGCTTGCCGGTCACCTGCTCGACGTGGGCAAGGCCCTGCGCCACTTCGGCCTTCACGCTCTCGGGATAGACGCCGCCGTCGTTGTAATAGCGCGTGCACATCTCGGTGGTGATGGTGAAGCCCGGAGGAACCGGCAGGCCGATCGCGGCCATGCCGTCGAGGTTGGCGCCCTTGCCGCCCAGGAGGTTCTTGTCGCCCTTGCCACCGTCATCGACGCCGCCACCGAAGCGATAGACGTACTGCGTTTCAGTCAAAGCCGTCATGGATCGAAATACCTCGTTATAGGGCAGGAGCCGAACCGGGATTCGGCGATCTGCTGCAATCTGACGGGGTAAATGCCGCGATTCGCGCATGGCTGCCATCGACAAATTGCAAAGCCGGATTTCGCATTTTGTGAAATCCGGCTTTTGTCGAACGAGGAGGGCTGTTCGTCGTTTAGCCCTTCAGCCCGTCAGCCGAGTCTCTGGGGTTTTCACGAAAACGGGCAGTACGCAGACCGCCACCACGGCAATCATCACGCCCGGCGCCGCCTGCCAGCCGGTTCCCTCCACCAGCAGTTGCGCCACGAACGGCGCAAGGCCGCCGAACACCGCCGTTGCCGCGGTTGCTCCCAGCGCGAGACCGGACAGACGGCCTTCGCCGGGGAACTGCTCCGCGCTCGCCACTGCGCCCACGGCACTCACCGCTCCGCCCAGCGAGGCCAGCAGGAGCGCGCCCATCAGCGCGGCGCCGTAAGACCCCTCGCCCATCGCCGCAAAGGAGGCGGCCGGCACCAGCACCGCCAGTACGCCGACGCAGAGCAGAACCGGACGGCGGCCGATACGGTCGGACAACGCACCGACGAAAGGCGTGACGAAGATGACCATGAACGCTGCTGCCGTGGAGAGCCAGAGCGCCTCGCTCTCGATCATGGCGCCCGATTCCGTGACGAAGGCAGGGACATACGTGATGCCGACGTAGTACGTGATCGAGCCGAGCGCCGATATCGCGAAGCCGCGTCCGATCGCTGCGCGGTGGTTCCTGAGAACCTGCTGCAAGGGCCGCTCGGGCACGCTGTGGCGGAGCACCTGCCGTTCGAACTCGGGCGATTCCTCCAGGGTCGCGCGGGCCAACAACACCATACCAGCCAGCGCCGCACCGAACAGGAAGGGAATGCGCCAGCCCCACGCGTCGAGCGCGTCAGGCGACAGCGCGTTGACCGTCAGCGCCGAAACCCCCGCCGCCAGTAGGCCGCCGAGTTCGCTCGCGGCGGCGGCGGAGGAGGTCACGAGTCCGCGCCGATTACGATGCGCGCCTTCCATCAGATAGGCGACCACACCGGTATACTCGCCGCCCACCGAGAAGGCCATGACGCAGCGCAGGAGCAACAGGAGCCACCCCGCCGCCGGACCGATTACCGCGTAAGTCGGCATCATCGCCGTGGCGAGCATCGCCGCCGTCATGAGCGCCATCGACAGCAGCATCATCCGCCGCCGCCCATGGCGATCCCCGACATGCCCGAAAACCGCCGCGCCCAGCGGCCGCATCAGGTAGGCAACGGCAAAACCCCCGAGCACGGTGGCCAGAGACCCCTCGCCACCGCCGAAGAAGACCCGCGACAGGACAGTGGCAAGATAGAGGTAGAGGGTAAAATCGTACCACTCGACAATCGTCGAGAACGCCGCGACCGCCATCGAGCGCCTCGACAGCGTCTTCTGCCCGAACGGAAAGCCGGAGAAGTCGGCGTCTGCCTTCATCGGCCCCTGCGGCCCGCGCGATTTACCAGCGTCATGAACCACATGATACCGGCCCGGCCGGGCTTGGCAAACTGCGAAGGAGATGCCTCGCGTCCGGCCCGCCGCACGTGAGACGAAAGGTCAACTCATGCGGCATGAATGCCCAGGGGGCGAGACCACGAAAAGATCCCGCCCCCCGGCTCTATTCGGATATCCCGGCAGCGGTTGCTGCCATCGCACCGCTCAGAAACGATAGCCGATAGTTCCCATGACATTGCGCGGGGCGGCGACGAAGCAGTCGCCGCGGGCAAGGCAGGAAGCAAATTGCTTCTTGTTCAGCAGGTTCGTCGCGTTGATCGAGAAGCGCCAGTTGTCCCGCGTGATTTCTGCCAGCGCATCGACCGTGGTGCGCGAAGGCGTGACCACCGTGTAAAGTGCATCTGCGGGGATCGCCGGGTTCAAACCATAGGGATCCTGCAGTCCGGTCGACTTGCTCTTGCCGCTATAGACGACGCCTCCGCCAAGCCGCAGTTGCGCCGCGTCGGAGAGGCCGAAGGTCTTGGTCGACCAGACCGAGGCGGTATGACGCGGCATATAGTCGAGGCTGGAATTCACTTCGGACTTCAGCTGGTTGTAGCCGTAGTTGACGAGCAGTTCGAAATTGCCCGGCAGAGTGTGGCTGGCCTCAACCTCAATCCCCTTGGTCGTCAGCTCACCGGATTGCGTCGTAGCGTTGTTCGCCAGATAGAGGACGCGGTTACGTTCCTTGATGTGGAACGCCGTGACGGTGACCAGCGTGCGCGGCTCCGGCTGCCACTTGAAGCCCGCCTCGAACTGGGTGCCGGTTTGCGGTTTGTAGGGGTCACCTGCGATGCCACCCGGCAGCATAATTGATCCGGCGACGGGCAGGAAGCTTTCCGTGTAGCTGAAGAACGGCGAGAAGCCCGCCCCCACTTCGCCGATGATACCGGCGCGGAACGTGGTGGCATGGTCGGTCGTGCCAGCCGAGGAGGTCACGCGGTCGCGGCGCCCACCCAGAACCACCGAAACGCGGTCGAAGAAGCGGATCTGGTCCTGCACGTAGATGCCGAGCTGCTTCTGACTGTCGGTAGTCCACGGCCCCGAGGGCAGATAAGACTGCAACGCGGAATAATCGATATCGTAGAGGTCGATTATTTCCGTGGCGCCGTAGGTCGTTTGCTTGCTGACCTTGTTCCAGCTGTAGTCGAGGCCGACAAGCAGCTTGTGCTCGATATTGGCACCAGTGTTAAAGGTGAACTGCAGATTGTTGTCAGTCGAAAAGACATTCATCCGCGCATTCGAAGCACTGGAGCTAAGGCCGATGGTGCGACCATCGGTGCCATAGACCGAGAATGGATCGAGCGGATAGCTATAGCTGTCCGCGTAATGGGTGAAATACTGAAGGTCGCTGTCGATATAGCGCGCCTTCACGCTGAGACGGACATTGTCCGAGAACTTGTGGACAATGGAGCCCCCGCCCTGAAGCGAACGTCCGTTATAGCGGTCCCAGCCTGCCTTGCCGACGAAAGTATAAGGATCGAGACGGCCGGCCGGGTTCGCCGGATTGGGCCGGAAGGTGCCGACGATCGGCAGGAACTGCGAGGTCGAGCCGGTATCGTCTTCCTGATAGAGACCGGTCAGCACGATGTCGGTATCGGGCGTCGGCTGCCAGCGGATCGAGGGCGCGAACATCACGCGGTCGTCGGGAACGTGATCGACGTAAGTATCGGCATCGCGGACGCGCGCCACCGCGCGGATCGCCAGGTTGTCCGCGAGGGCGACATTGACGTCGCCCAAGGCTTCCTTGCGGTCGTAGCTGCCGTAGACGACGTTGAATTCACCGCCGGTTTTGAACTCCGGGGTCTTCGTCACGAGATTGACGAGACCGCCGATCGAGCCCTGTCCGAACAGCACCGACGCCGGACCGCGCACGATTTCCACACGGGAGAAATTGTACGGGTCGGAGGTGATGCTGGCGTAGTAGGAGAAGATATCGCGCATGCCGTCGCGGAACTGAAGCGCGTCGATGCCGCGAACGTTGAATCCGTCCACACGGGTGTCCCGGCCGTAGGGATTGGCCAGAACGCCTGCCGCATACTTGACCGTATCGCTGATGCTGATGGCACCTTGCGAAAGGTACTGGTCGGCGGTGATGATGGTGAGCGGCTGCGGGATCTGGACGATCGGCGTTTCGGTCTTCGTACCCGCCGTGGGCGCGGTGACGAGGATGCTGTCGGCTTCACCGCCGGCATTGTCGGCTGCATCCGGGCGCGCGTCCTCCGCGCGGGCGGCAGTCGTCATCGAAACGGCGAAAATCGCCGCACCACACAGGGCAAGCGCGCGGGCGGAGGCCATCGGAATTCCTTTTTTGCAATCTCGGATCGGATTGCGCCGCCGTTAACGCTATTAGGAATTATTCGCAATATTACGCCAAAAATTCGCCAACCTGTGGCTGCCAGGCCACAGTCGAACCATCGACCCTTCATGTGATCCCTTCACATCGATTGGCGGCACTGGCCCGGCCGCCGCCGACCAAAGTCTGCAGATCCAGCAAGGAACGCGCAAACCCGAGGCCGCCGCCGGCGGCAATGTAGCGTGGTTCCCATTCCGGCGAGAACTTCTGCTTGTAGGCCCGCAGCCCCTCGAAACGGTAGAACGCATCGCCGTGGCGATAAAGAAAGCCCGCCGCCCGCGCCCATAGCGGCGCCAGCGGGCGGGCCTCGATGCCGGACAGCGGCGCCAGTCCCAGTGTGAACCAGCGATAGCCTTGCGCCTGCCCCCAGCGGATGAGTTCGATGAACAGGTAGTCCATCGTCCCGTTCGGCATTGTCTCGACATGGCGCATCAGGTCCACCGAAAGCTCCTCGCGCGTTGCGGTCTTCCAGATATTCGCGAAGGCCACGATCTCGCCGTGACAGCGCACCACCGCGCAATCGAACCGGGCGATGTAGCCGGGATCGAAGCGGCCGATGCTGAAGGACTTCTCGTGTCCGCCCTTCATGGCGAGCCAGGCGTCCGAAACCCTGCGTAGGGCCGGCAGCAGCGGACCCAACTGCGCGGCGGGCACGACCTCGAACGTGATGCCCTGCCGCTCCGCCTTGCGCGCCGCCGCGCGCAGGGACTTGGCGCCCGGCCCGTCAAGCGAGAAGGCGGGGAGGCTGACGCGGGCTTCCTCGCCGTATTTGATGAGCTGCAATCCCAGATCGATCGCGACCGGCAGGGCGCTCGCGCTGAGTTGATAGAGCAGGAGCCGCCCCTGCTGCGCGTCCGCCAGTTCGCGGATGCGCCAGAGCAGCGCGCTCCATTCCTCGACCGGGCCGATCGGATCGCCCATGACGATCCAGCTGCGGCCCTGCACCTGGTACATCAGCAGGGCCTCCCCGCTTTCCGATCGCAGCAGCCGTTTGTCGCCGGTGAGCATCAGCATCGCATCGGTCCGCACCGCCCCGGCGAGCACGCGGATGTCCTGGTCCTGCATGCCCTCGGCCCGGTCCACCGGCCCTACCGGGCGCAACAGGCGCGCCAGCAGGACCACGCCCAGCAGCACGGTCACGGCAAAGCTCGCGCGGAGGAACCGCGAAGCCTCGCCCCGCCAGGCGAATTGCCACCAGAGCGTGTTGCTGTAGGGAACATGGCGGTACGAGAAGAAGCCCGCCCAGAGCATGACCGCCGCGACCACGGCGATGGCGGCGACCCACTGCGCCGAGAACCCCGCCGCCAGCGCGGTACGCCGATAGAAGGCCCGGCGCGCGCCCTGAAGGATCGCGGCGATTGCCAGCAGGATCACGGCTTGCTCAACATCCAGGCCCTTGATCAGCGCGAAGACGGCGCCCGCGACCAACAGCGCCCGCGCCGCGACGAAAGCCCCGTCGAGCCGCCGATAGAGGCCTGGCGCCAGCAGCAGCAATCCGGTTCCGGCAAGGCTCGCGGCGATATGCGAGGCTTCGACGAAAGGCAGCGGCAGGATGTGCCGCAAGGCGTGCAGCCGCGTCGCCGCCGGGGGGACCGAACCGGAAATCAGCAGGATCGCGCCGCCGCAGAAGCACAGCGCTGAGAGCAGCGGCGGCGCGATCTGGCGCAGCAGGCCTTGTGCGGCATTGACCGCTCCCGCAACCGGGGCGCCCCAGCGGCGGCGGGCCGAGACCAGCAGCACCAGTGCCGCCAGGATAAGCGGCAGGAGATAGTAGATCGCCCGATAGGCCAGCAGCGCCGCGACGAGATCGGCCCGCTGCATGTCCGGCATGAGGGCGATGACCACCGCCTCGAAGACGCCCAGTCCGCCCGGAACATGGCTTATCAGCGTGGCGACGATCGCGACGATATAGGCAAGCAGCAGTGCCGGAAACATCGCCGGGCCGAGATCGGGCACGAGGACGAACAGCGCCCCGCAGGCCGCCGAGAGGTCCGCTGCCGCCAGCAGGACCTGCGTCATCACGGTGCGCGGCTTGGGCTTCGGGAGGCCCCAGAGGTCCCAGCCATGCTTGCGCATGTGCCGGGTGGCGGCAAGGCTCGCGACGAGCAGGATCAGGATCGCCACCCCCGCGCATGTCTGCAGCCAGTGCGGCAGCGACAACGCCCCCGGCAGGTCCACCGGATGAAAGGCGAGCGCAGCCCCCGCCAGGGCGACGATGCCGCACCAGAAGGTCAGCCCGGCGATCACCACGACCCGCGCGACTTCGCCCGGCGTCAGCCCCGAAGCGCTGTAGACGTAGTAGCGCGCCGAGCCGCCGGTCAGGACCGACAAGCCGAGATTGTTGCTCAGCGAATAGCTCGTGAACGAAGCCAGTGCGGCGGTCCGATACGGCAGCGGGCGACCGATCGCACGTAGGGCGAAGACGTCGTAGAAAGTGAGGACCGTGTAGCTCACGCCGGTCAGCGCAAGGGCGGCGGCGATCCGCCAGACCGCGATGGCATCGAAGGCATGGCGAATGTCGGCGGCCTTGATGCTGTGCAGCAGGGTCCGCAGAGCGCCCAGCCCCAGCAGGGCCAAAAGCAGCACACCGGCTACGCCGAGCGCCATGCGATGGCGCGCGGCGAGCGAAGCCGCCGTCCGGACGCAAGAAGGAAACGGCATGAGCGTCAGTCCTTCAACCAGACTTGCGACTTGCAAATCCAGCCGCCCAGCACGCATCCGCTGATCTTGAGATGCTCGGGATCGAGACGCTCCATGCGCGAGAAATAGGTGCCGCCCATGTCGGGGACGTAGACGTGCCCTTCCCAGTGATCGGGGCTGACCGTGCGGTAGTCCTTCAGCAGCATCGTGCCGACCAGCTTGTCGACCCCGGCCTCGCGCGCGTCCGACGTGGCCTGGTCGTTGGCCCAGACGATCCAGCCGCACACGCCAGTCCCGCATTCGCCGGTCTTCACTTTCACGCTGCCTCGAGGATTGACCCAGGTGCCGGAAAGTTCGCCCGGAGCGGCGGTCGTCTGGGCCTGCGCCATGGGCGATGCGATCACCGTGACCAGCGACAAGGCAGCGAAAAGAATGGAAGCGGCAGGTTTCATCGTGCGATCTCCCGATGCGCGGTCGTTGTGCGGTGTGATGCGGAAAGGGCTTCGTCGATGCCCTTCAGCAGTGCGGCGTGGACCGCATTCACGTCCTTGTTCAGAAAATGGCCGCCCGGCAGCGCCACGACCTGCACGCCTGCCTGATGGAGGTGCGGGCACAGGCTCTCGGCCTCTTCCCGGCCGTAGATGCAGACCGTCGGTACCCAGCCGAGCGCCCGTCCCGAAGGCAGCGCCGAAGCGTCCGGCCGCGTCCAGTTCAGCAGTTCGGCAGGCGAGGCGCGGAAGTTGATCGTGTTGGTGGGAACGACCAGTTCGGTCGTCAGCACCCGGTCGCGCCACTCCGGCGCCAGTTTCGGGGAACCGACATTGACCATGTCGGCACCGAACGACTGGCCGATCAGTGCAACGCGCCGAACCGGACCTCCCGGCGCCATCGCCAGAGCGCGCCGCATGGCTTCCTCGATCAGTGCGGCGGCCTCGCATGGGGTTCGCTTCTGCCGAAAATAGGTCAGCGAATTGACACCGACGACCGGAATGCCGTCCTGCGCCAACCGGGCCGCGACTTTCGGCCCCATGCCGATCCTGATGCCCATGTCGCCCGAGAGAATCACCGCCACCACGCCCTTGCGGGCGGGGATCGGAGCGCGGGTCGCGGGCACGGCTACGAAGGGATCGGAACTGAAATAACCGAGCCAGGCCCAGTATCCGGTCACGCCGAGAAGCGGCAGCAGCAGCAGCGAGATCGCTGCCGGGATGATCCAGCGCCGCCTCAAAACGTGTACCCCAGCCCGATGGCGAAGCTGGGCTGGCCCCGGCGTCCGGCAATCGCGACCACGGGGGAGCGGGCATAGCGCCCCAGCAGCCGCCCATAGCCGGCACTGGCAAAGACCTTCATCCCATGGGTGAGATCGCCGGTGATCGAACGGGCCACCATGAGGTTGGCGTTCCAGTCCTTCCAGCCCGCCTTGTCGGCGCCGGAATAGGTCGGCAACCCGCTCGCCCGGCTGTCGTCGCCATCGATATCGTAGTAATAGGCGCCGAAGCGGCGGCCCACGTAATCCGCCGAGACGGACAGCGAGGCATAGAGGCGATGCGACAGCGGCGTGTCGTAATCGATCTCTGGCGAGACGATGTAGCTGCGGTGCGCCGCGGCCACGTCGTGCTGGTAGGACAGGCTGGCGGACAGGGTGTCGTAAGGGCTGGTCAGCACCCCCGTCTTCTGCACGCCGATCCAGCCGCCGAGTTCGACCGCCGTGGACCGTTCGCCGAGCGCCCGGACAGCGTGATCTCGGATCTTCGTCGTGCGGTCCAGCCGCAGCGACGCGACCGGACCCGCCTGGATCTTGAAGCCCCTGGCATCGCCGTGCGGCACGAAATCGAGCGAGAGCGAGGTACCCTCAAGGGCGAAGCCGACACCGGCGACCTGCCCCTGCGCCGCCGCCATGGGCACGATCACGTTCTGGTCGGAGCCGATGTAGCTGGGCACGCTGGCCAGGCCCACGCCCGCCGTCACGCGGTCGTGCATGCTGACAGGCGCGTTCTGCCCGTCATCCGCCTTCGTTTCGGCCAGGGCTGCACCGGGACAGGCGCCGATGCCGACGAGGCTGGCTGCACAGAGGAGCGCGTATCTGCTCATCCCATCAATCCCGAGCGATACCACCGCGACACGCCGGACCTGACCAGCGCGCAGCCGCAGATCCTGCAGGTGGTGCGCCGGACCCCGGACTCGTCCGGACGGCCAGTACCGGACGGCGTGTGCCGCTCCTTCGCGCAGGCCCCCAGCCCCCGCAGACGGGTCGCCGAGGCGCGTCCGGACGGCACTCTCGAAACACTTTCCAACATTGTCCTTGCTCCCCGATCGGCACAGGCTGCCGACCCGCCGAAGCGGGCCGCGCATCGCCGGTTCAGCGAATGACCCGAACCGTGCCGGTCAGGACCACATCGTCAGGCAGGTTTCCGGCGGCCTTCACCTTCAGGCGCTGGGCATCGAAAGCGAGGCAGTTGCCCGGCATGATGACGGCCACGTCGTTGTCCCAGGAGGCCTGGATCGCGTAAGCGTGACGGGTGCCATCCACCGAGTCCCGATCGGCTCGGGCATTGCAGAGTTCGAGATCGTGCGGCTTCTTGAAGCGCACGAGTTCGACGTCACTCGAACTGTCGAGCATGAACTGGTTCCGGGGAAGGTCCTGCTGGGCCATGAGCATGATCGGATCGTCGATGTCCGCCCCCCTGTTTTCCAGGCGCTGCGCGGATGCCGGAACGGCGGCGGCAAGCGAAGCGGCGACACCGACAAGGCCGACACAGGCAAGAAACGACTTACGCATGAGAATTCTCCTTCACCTTTACTGACGAATACAGTGTGGAGATCGATGCGATGCCGGTGAACTATACGAGGGTTGCGTCATGCCAAAGTATAGCCCGGCAGAACATCGGGCCATTCGGATCGGTAATGCCCGGGGAAGACGTATCGAAAGCCCCCGCCAACCGGACGTTTGCCCGTTCCATACCTTGGACTGCCTTCTCGTCTCCGATTGCGGCCCCAAGTTACATCCCGACAGGCGCGGTTTCCCGTATCGACAGGACCGGGAATGCGAACAGCGACTGTCCCTCTCCGACTGTGACAACCCGAAAGGAGCTATCCCATGAAGCGCACAATTCTCACTGCCCTCCTCGCCGCGATCGGCGCGATCGGTATCCAGGCACATGCCCAGGACCGGACGTTCACCGACCCTGACGGGTTCCGTGCCGTCGAGACGCCCGGCGGTTACGAGCCCGCCAATCCGCCGCTTCCCCCAGGTACACCGGCCGACGCCAGGATCATCACGGCCGCGTCGATCGCGCCGGCAAGCGCCTATCCGCCGCCGCTTCCGGCTGCGTCCTATCCGCGCTGCACCGCCCAGCGCCGCGACGCCTGCCTCCAGCGCAAATAAGAGCCCGCCCCGACATGCCGCAGCAGCCGCCAGCCGTCGCGGCGGCTCCTGCGGCTAAACCATGGTTTAGAACGCCCAGCCCAAAGCGATAGGCGAACTCGCCTGCCGTTCGATTTCCTCGCGGTGCCCGATCGGCGAACCTGTTCCGGCAAGATTCGGGGACGGGAAATGCTGCATCAGACGATCACTCCAGACATCGGCCATACCGTTTCGGACACGCGCTCCCTGGCCATGACCCTGGTCGCGGGAGTCCGCCGCTCGCTGGAGCGCGATCCGGTACTGGCACGCCACTACCTGGAACGCCTCGAAGCGCTTCTCCATCCCGAACCCAAAGCTGCCGAACGCGAACGGGACCTCCTCCCCGCGAGCGTTCTTCCCAGCGGCATTGCCGACCGGCCGAACCGGCGCAAGGGCGGCCTCGCCCCCTGGCAGGAACGCCGCGTCGTCGACTACATCGACGCAAACCTTGGAACATCGATCCTCGCGGAGGATCTAGCCGCGCTCGTCGGCCTCAGCGCCGGGCATTTCACACGGGCTTTCAAGGCAAGCGTCGGCGAGACGCCGCATGTCTTCCTCATCCGCCAGCGGGTGCGCAGGGCACAGATCCTCATGCTGGAAACCCCTGATTCCCTCGCCCGGATCGCCTACGCCTGTGGGCTGACCGACCAGGCCCATCTAGCCCGGCTGTTCCGCGCCGCGGTGGGTGCCACGCCGACCGCCTGGCGCCGCGCGGCACAGCGCCCGGCGGCGCAATAGTCGTTCCGCGCGCCCTGCGCCGACACGACCCGTTCCGCTCTCCCCCCGGCGGACGGGCAATCCTTGGCCGAGGCAGTCTGCTGCCTCGGCCATTTTTTTTGCAGAACTTCCGCCGATCCCGCCAGCGCCCCTGCCCCTTGCACGCAAACGGCCGGGAACTCCTCATAGGAAGAATTCCCGGCCGGCTGTCTGGCTCGGGGCCGTTTCGCGGGCTCGGCGGCGGTGATCCCGCGCGTCCTGCGCCAGGTGGAAGAGGCGACAGGATCGACTGCCGCCCCTCGATCGCGCCCTTCAGGCCGGGTTGGGCTGGCCCAGCGCCTTGCGGGCGATGCTGGCGGCAAACAGCGGGGTTTCGCGGCTGTTGTGGTCGCCACCGGCCGCCTGGCGCGCAGCGGCGGCATCTTCGTAGCTTACGCCATGCTCGGCGATGAACGCCATGAAGGCATCGGTCGGATGCGCGGTGACGGCATTGGTGTAGCGCGTGCGGCCGCCCTCGATCGCCTCGGCCTTGAGTTCCCAGATGACGTTGACCTGGGTGCGGCCATTGGCGGTGAACACGTCCGAGATCGAGTTCATGCGGCAGTACGTCGGGGTCGCTACCTCGGCAACATAGTGCTGCACGACAAGGCCCGTGCCGATCATCTCGACGTTGATCGACATGCGGCGACCATCGTCGGTCACGGTGCTGCCGGCGGCGATGTGGTCGGGCGGGCAGCAGCGCTGGTATTCGGCTTCGGCCAGGTTGAACAGCCAGTCGGCGATATCGATTTTCTCGATCGGAACATCGATATCGGCGCTGAATGCCGACTGCGACAGGATCGTATCGGTGAGGACTTTCATAGCTCTTTCCTTTCGGTGGTAGCGGGTTGGTATGCTGGTGGAAGGGCAAGTATCGGTCGAAGGGGAGGAACCGGCTTTCGCCTATGGCTCGCCCACCGGACCGAGAGTCTCGGCGGCGCGCACCGAGGCGGAAATCGCGGCGGGAAAGCCGGCATAGAACGCCAGATGCGTGATGAGTTCGCTGAACTCCTGCTTGGTCACGCCGTTGTCGATGCCGCGCCGCAGATGGGCCGGAAGTTCCTCGAAGGCGTTCAGCGCAACCAGCGCGGCGACGGTGACGAGGCTACGATCACGCTTGCTCAGGGCGGGTTCTTCCCAGACCTTGCCGAACAACGGATCCTCGACATAGCCCGTCAGCCGGGGGGTAAATGCCCGTGCCGCTTCCCGTGGGCTGGTCATGTCGGTGACTGTCATGCTCGCTACTCCACATTGTCATCCATGGGCGGCATCGACAGCAGGGATCCGCCGCGACGCCGCCACGGATATCGGCGCGGAAAACGCCGATCGACAGGCCAACCTTGGTCTAGAGAATGCGAGACTTTGGCACGGGACCATGCCGGGCGAGGCTCCCCCCTATCCGCCGACCATAAATGCTATTGCGAGTCGGTTGCATTTACATTAGGGCGCCGCGCAAGAAACACCAAGCCATGAAGCTTATCCCGGCAATTGCGAAACGATGCGCCGGACCAAGGGGAAACAATGAGGGACGAAATCTCGAAGCACGCCCAGGCGCCTCGGCGCATCCTGCGCCTTGCGGCCATGCTGGCGGCAAGCTGTGCCCTGCCGCACCCGGCGCTTGGCCAGCAGCATCCGGCGGCGCACGACACCGGCACGGACGACGCCCAGAGCGAAAACAACATCACGGTCACCGGCAGCAGGCCCGACGGCGATCCTACGCTTACCGAGGGAAGCGACAGCTATGCTCCGCGTGCCGTCATCATCGGCAAGGCGGCGCAGACGCTGCGCGAGATTCCCCAGTCGGTGACGGTGATGACCAGTGCGCGGATCGAGGACCAGAACCTGCTCAGCGTCGAGGACGTGATGCAGCAGATGACCGGCGTAACGGTGGACCGGGGCTGGCTTTCCTCGACTTATACCTCGCGCGGCCTGACGATCACCAACTATCGCCTCGATGGCGGCGCCAGTTCGCAGACGGCCTCCACCACCGGCGACCTAGACACCGCGATCTTCGACTCGATCTCCCTGATCCGCGGTGCCGACGGCCTGTTCGGCGCGGGCGAGGCGGGCGGCGTCATCAACTTCACCCGCAAGCGCGCGCTGGCCGATCCGCAGGTGCGCGCGGCGATGACTTTCGGCAGCTGGGACCGGGCGCGCGTCGATGCGGACATCACCGGCGCCCTCACAAGCGACGGCAACCTGCGCGCCCGCGCCATCGGCGTCTACGACATCGGCAATTCGTTCCAGGACTTCAAGACCGACGATCGCTGGCTGGCACACGGCTCGATCGAGTACAACCCGGCGCCCGACACCCTTTTGCTGGCCGGCTTCACCCACCAGACCGACAAGCATGACGGGTTCAACGCCAGCCTCCCGCGCTATCGCAACGGCGAGGACATCGGCTTCCCCCGCAGCGCCAACGCAGGGGCGCCGTGGAGTGCGATCGACCGCGACATCGACATCGCCTATGGACGGATCGAGCAGGCGGTCGGCAGCAACTGGACGATCCGGCTCAATGCCAACTATACCCGTTCGAACGACCGCACGAACGCTGCGGAAATGGAAAACGCGGTCGATCCCGTGGACGGTTCCGGCACCGACTGGTGGTACTATCAGGCAGGCTCCAAAGCCCGCGAACTGACGCTGGACTTCAACACCACCGGCAGCTTCGAGGCCTTCGGCCAGAACCACGACGTGGTCATTGGCGTAGACTACACCCGCAACCGGACCGACAACCGCAGCCTCTGGACTTACTACGGGCCGGGCAACGTGTTCGATCCCGTCTATCCGCCCGAAGTCGCCTATCCGTCCGAGTGGAGCCAGGGCTACCAGGGCCGCACCGATACCAAGCGCCTCGGCTTCTATGGATCGCTGCGTATCCGGCCCGTCGCCCCGCTCTCGCTCATCGGCGGCGGCCGCCTGGTGCTGAAGGACCGCACGCAGGGCCGCAATCTCGCGACCGGCGCCGTCACCTCGCTGATCGACCAGGACACCAAGTTCGTACCCTATGTCGCCACCGTCCTCGACGTCGCGAAAGCGGTCAGCCTCTACGCCAGCTATTCCAAGATCTACCAGTCGCAGGCCAATTACATGTCCGGGCCGCGCCCGGGCACGCCGCTCGCGCCGGTGACGGGAACCAACTACGAAGCCGGTATCAAGGGCGAACTCTTCGCAGGCAAGCTGACCGGTTCGCTCGCCGTCTATCGCGTGCGCAAGAAGGGCGCCTATGCCGTCGATCCGAGCAATCCTCCGGCCGGTACGACCGACAACTGCTGCTACGTCCGCGACGGATCACTCCGCAGCCAGGGTTTCGAGGCGGAGATCAACGGCGAGATCCTGCCCGGCTGGCAGCTCTCGCTCGGCTATACCTACAACGAAAACCAGAACCGGCGCGAGGGCGATGCAAGTTTCGCGGAAATCACGCCCAAGCACCTGTTCAAGCTGTTCACCGACTACAGGTTCCGCGAAGGTTCGCTCAAAGGCCTGAGCCTCGGCGGCGGCGTCACCGCGCAGAGCAGCAACTTCCGCTCGGGCTTCGTGCAGGAACTCAATCCGGCGACCGGTCTCTACGACGGTCCCTATTACGAATACCAGTTCAGGACACCGGGCTATGCGGTCTGGTCGCTCCGCGCCGAATACGAGGTGAGCGAACAGTTCTCGGTCAGTGCGAACCTCAACAACATCTTCGACAAGAAGTACTACGTTACCATCGGATACCCCGGTTACGGCAATTTCTATGGCGACCCGCGCAACTTCATGGTCGCCCTGCGCGGAAAATTCTGATGCCGCAGCCCTGCTTTCATTTTTTCAATGAGCGCTGAGTCCGCTTTGATGAATGCCTTTTCCGTGATGCTTGCAGGCGTGGCCGCAACGGCCACGCCTCCTGATGATACCCGCCCCCTGGAACGGCTCGGCCAGGAAGCGCCGCCCGCAATCGTGCCGGTCGGCCCCGACCCGGTCTATCCCGCCGATTTCTACAAGCCGTTCCAGCCCCAGACCGCGCTCGACATGCTCGAACGCACCCCCGGTTTCCTCCTCAGTGAAGGCACTTCGGTGCGCGGTTTCGGCGGGGCCGCGGGCAATGTCCTCATCGACGGCCAGCGCCCGACGGTAAAAGGCGGCGGCGTTACCGAAGTCCTGCGCCGCATCGCCGCGTCGCGCGTGGAGCGCGTGGTCCTGCTGCGCGCCACCGACGCCGCCGAGGCGCAGGGACAGACGCTGGTCGCCAACCTGATCCTGCGCGCCGATGCCCGGGGATCAGGCAATGCCTCGCTCACCATGAGCCACACGGCGGACGGCCGCATCTCGCCTTCCGCGCGTATCAGCCATGCCCGGCGCATCGCCGGGTGGCAGACCAATATCGAGCTTTCCGGCGAGACGGTGCGCTTTCCCACCGACGGGACCTATCTCGACCGCGACGCCGCAGATCGCCTCTACCGCACCCGGCAGGAACATATCGCGGGCAAGGCGCCCGAATACGGCTTGGCGCTAAGCACCTCCGGCGCGCTGGCAGGGGGCACGCTGACGGTGAACCTGCGGCTCAACAAGGACGGCTATTTCTCCAAACGCGGCATCGACATCTTCGAAGGCCCTGCACACGACACTCCCGACTCCCGGCGCGACATCGCCTATGATGAAAAGGGCCGCAGCGGCGAACTCGGCCTCGACTGGACCCGCCGCCTTGGCTCAGGCTGGTCTGCCAAGCTCGTCGGTCTCGGCCGGATCGAGCGCTACACCACCGATGAGGACTATATCGAGGCGGGCTATCGCGGCCTTTCCTCGCGCCTTCAGAAGCCGGGCGAGTTCGTCGTCCGCGCCACCCTCACCCGCGAGGGCAATCATTCCGTCCGTCCCGAGTTCGGCGGCGAGATCGCCTATAACCGCCTGTCTAGCCGATTGGACTATGCGGAAGACACCGGCGACGGGCTGATCGCCGTTCCGCTCGCCAACGACCGTACCCGCGTGTCGGAAATGCGCGGGGAGGCCTTCGCCTACCTTACCGTCCGGCTCACCGGCCATCTCAATCTCGAATCCGGCATGGCCGTGGAGTTTTCCCGCATCCGGGTGACGGGAGAGGCCGCACAGGAGCAGAGCCTGTCCTATCTCAAGCCCTCGCTGGCGCTCGTCTGGTCGCCTTCGGGCAGCACCCAGCTTCGCCTGGGCGCTCGCAGAACAGTCGACCAACTGGATTTCGGCGACTTCGCGGCTTCCGTGAACCAGGCCGACGGGCGGCCGCTCGGCGGCAATTCGGGGCTGCGCCCGGCCCGCGTGACCCGTACTCTCGCCCGCCTCGACCATCGCTGGGGCAAGGGCGGCGCGATCGCGGTGGAAGCCTATCATCAATGGCACACCGGCCTGCTCGGCTATCTCGTCCTGCCCAGCGGCGACGAGGCGCTCGGAACGATCGGCAATGGCCGGCAATGGGGCGTCACCGCGCAAGGGACGCTGCCGCTCGACCGGGTGATGAAGGGCGCCCGGCTCACCGTCGACGGCACCTGGCGCGGATCCCGCCTCCACGATCCGATTACCGGGCGGAACCGCGTAATGGACGACATCCCCTCCCAGAGCCTGACGGCCGAATTCCGCCAGGATCTTCCGCAGCTGAAGTCGTCGTGGGGCGTGACCTGGACCGCGCCGGAGGAAGCCAGTGTCTTCTACACCGGCGAAGTCCTGCGCTGGCGCGATCGCGCTCTGTGGGGCGCCTATGTCGAGACGACCGCGTTCGCGGGTTTCAAGACGACCCTGCGGGCCACGGCCTTCAACGGCGCCGACGACTACCGCCTGCGCGCATTCTACACACCGAGCCGGGCAGGTGCGGCGAGCGGCAGCGAACGACGCGACCAGCAATCGGGCGCCGTCGTCTCGCTGGCATTGGCGCGTTCCTTCTGAGTCCCCAGCCGCTGCCCGACCGTTTTCGAAATCGGCATCGCGCGCAGATGCACGGGTAGCCTTACCATCGCGCCCATCGCAGCAGCCAGGTAATCCAAAATCGCAATCAGAAATCAAAAATGAGCATTTGTGCTTATATTTGCACCACTATGACACAAATTCTAAAATTAAACCGATAGATTTACGGTAGATATACTATAATATTTGCTCTTCCATCAAAGCAATGTCGCCCATATGATCAGCAACTTGATAACAGGAATATGCGTTGGAGCCACCCTATTGCTCCCCGATGCAGTTTTCGCGGAGGCAGTTGCGCCTGTCGGCCCGGTGGAAATGATCGCCCCATCGCGCATTACGATAGGACGGGAACAGGACCTTGCCGGACGGGCCTCTCCTCGTTTCTCGCGGTCTTCCAGCGGCGCAGGGGCGACTTACGTGCTGGCGGACGGGCAGGCAGCGATCGAGCCTTTTCGAGTTTCGCGTTTTTCCCTGGCTTCGGGAGGTCCGGCTGCCGGACCGGCGCACGCACCCGCAGGTTCCCCTCTGCGCTCCGGTGGATTAAGCAGTCGGTTCGGGATGCGCCAGCATCCCTTGCTCGGCGGCCTTCGCTTTCATGCCGGTGTCGATCTCGCCGCGCGGCAAGGCGATGAAGTGTTCGCCACCGCGGGCGGGCGGGTCGTTCAGTCGGGATGGAGCGGCGGCTATGGTCTCGCGGTCACGATCGACCACGGCGGCGGACTGGAAACGCGCTATGCGCATCTCTCCCGGTTGGGGGTTGCTGCCGGAGAGAATGTAGAAGCAGGGGAACGGATAGGTCTGGTCGGTTCAACCGGTCGTTCTACCGGCCCCCATCTGCACTATGAACTGCGGCGCTTCGGACGGCCGGTCGATCCATTGGCGACTTTCCGGCGCTGACGGAGATCGTTTCAGATGACCTGGAACGCCAGCAGCAAGGTGCCGCCCGCGATCGCAAGGCCGTACGGCAGCCGGTCAAAGAGATGATCGGAAGCGGCGCGGATCGGGCGCCGCTGGATACGGCGGATGACGAACCAGGCGAGGAACAGCAGGAAACCGGCCAGGGTCACGGTGACCAACAGGCTCACCGCCTGCGGCAAGCCGAACCAGGCAGCGCAACCCGCGTAGAACTTGGCGTCCCCGCCGCCGATCATGCCCAGCCGGAACAACAGCATCCCTCCGGCAAGCGCCAGCAGGAAATGCGCGCAATGGTCAGCAAGTGTATCGAAACCGCCGGTCACGCCTGCGCAGGCAAGGCCGGTCAGGGCGGTCGCCAGGCAGAGCATGTTGGGGATCAGGCGCCGGAACAGGTCGGACCATGCTGCATGGAGGCAGGCCGGGAGAAGCAGGGCGAGACTGGCCAAGAATGTCACTGCCATCACTGTTGCTCCGCGCTGGAGGAAACGGCACCGCCGAGTTCGATATGGATGAGCGGCTTGAAACCGCGCGCATCAGCGGTGAAATGGACCGTATGGCCGCTCGCCCCGGCAGATTGCGGCGCGGGCTGCGGTGACGAAACGGCAGGTGCGGCTTCAGGCGCTGCCGGAGCGGCTTCCGTCACCTCCGAGAACTCGATGCGAACGAGCGGCTGGAAGCCCTTGCTGCCGGAGGCTCCCGTCCGCGGCAAGGGACCGCGTCCGGAAACTAAGCCGCTGGACGTGCGCAAGGCAACTGCGCCGCGCGATATGCGTGTGAGTGCGCCAGGTGCAGCAGGCCGCTCGGCAGTACCGACGAGTTCAGGCGCAACGGCCCTCGCGACTTGCGCGGTGAAATCCGCAGAATGGTGCTCCGCCATCAGCGGCGAGCGCATGAGCAGCGCCAGATTGGCGCGGTATTTCGCATTGTCCGGCTCGACCGCGATCGCCTCGGAGAAGAAGCGGTGAGCCTGCTCGAACCGGCCCAGCCGCGCATAGGCGACGCCGAGGCCGTTGGCCGCCGCGCCAACGGGTTCGCCCGCCGCCAGCGCGATCTGGAACCGGGCGATCGCGGCGCCGGTTCGTCCGGCGGCTAGGTCCTCGCGGCCCTGACGGGTGGCATCACCGTCCGGCAAGGGCTGGCTGCCGATGGGGCGGACCGCGACCTCCGGGCGGTTGTCATGCCGCAGCCCCAGGAATTTCAGCGTGCCGCTGCATCCCGTCAAGGGCACCAGCATACCGATTGCGATGCAGAGCGTAGCGACCGGCTTCATCGTCATGTCAGCCTCCAGCCATCTGGGGAATGAGAATGCGCACCACGCGGATCGCCGCCGGAAGCATCAGCGTGCCGATCATCGTCGGCAGCAGGCAGGCGACCAGCGGCACCGAGATCAGCACCGGAATCCGATGCGCGCGTTCCTCGGCGCGGAGCCTGCGCTTCTCGCGCATTTCGGCGGCATAGACCCGCAGCGTGGAGCCGATGCTGGTGCCGAGCCGGTCGGACTGGATCAGCATCGTTGCGAAGGAGGCGATCTCGTCCAGCCGCGCGCGCTCTGCCATATTGCGCAGCGCCATCTCGCGCGAGGCGCCTGCCCGCAAGTGCAGCGTGGCGGTGACAAGAAGCTGCGAGACGGCGGGATGCGATGCCACCATTTCGCGGCCCACCCGGTCCATCGCCGCTTCCAGGCCGAGGCCCGCCTCGATGCAGACGAGCATCAGGTCCAGGCTGTCGGGAAAGCCGTTGAGAATGTCGCGCCGCCGCCCGGCCGCGCGGGAACGGACATAGATGTTCGGCAGGTAGAGCCCGGCAAGAGCCAGGATCGCGCCCAGCAGATAGAGCTTGAGATAGCCCATCTCGCTGCCGCCGAGCACCAGCGGCGCGATCACGGCGAGCGGCAGCGCGACGACAAGGACCAGCCTCGACAGCGTATAGACCCGCGGCGACGCCGGGGATTCGAAACCGGCGGAGACCATCTGGTCGCGCAGGGCGTCGCCCTTGGTGTCGGCGAGATTGAGACCGGTTTTCTCGATCCGGTCGGCCAGCCGCGACCAGGCATCGTCGCTGGAGCGGCGCAGCGACACCGGCATGCGCGCGTCCAGCGTGCGGCGGCCGAGGGTATCGAGCTGTCGTCGGACTGTCGCGCGCTTGCTCACCATCAGCAGGATCGTGAGCACGAGACCCGCGACGATCGCGAAGACCAGCCCCAGAGCCAGAAAGCGGGCGAAAGTGTTGCCGACGAGCAGGTTCAACATGTCACACCTTGATGTCCGTGATGCGGCGGATGGCGAGGATGCCGATGGCGTAGAGCGCGAAGAGGCAGGGGAAGCCGATCGTGAAGATGCGGTCCTGCGCGACTTCGATGTAGAAGGCTGGATTCATCAGGAACATGCTGACGAACGTGAACACCGGCAGCACTGTCAGCATCCAGCCGGTCATGCGTCCTTCCGAACTGAGCGCACGGACCTTGAGAAACAGCGCGGCGCGCTCGCGGATCACTTTGGTCAGGTTCTCGATGATTTCCGCGAGGTTGCCGCCGGTCTCGCTCTGGACCGAGACCGAGACGACGAACATGCGGATGTCTTCGAGGTCCCAGCGCTCGGCCATGGCGGCGAGCGCGTCGTTGAGTTCGGCGCCGTAGGAAACTTCGTCGGAAACGAGGCCGAATTCCGAGCCTACCGGATCGTCCATCTCCTCGGCGACGAGAGCGATGGCCGAGGCGATCGGATGCCCCGCATGAAGGGAGCGCGAGAAGATGTCGAGGGCGACGGGGAACAGTTCCTCCATCCGCCGCCGCCGCTTCTGGGCCTTGCGATTGATCAGCAGCAGCGGCAGGCCGAAGGCCAGCGCCGCCCCGAAAGCGACGAGGAGCTGGAGCACTCCCAGCGTCACCGTCCTTCCGGACAGCGAGACCAGGAACAGCGCCAGGACCACCACGGCGGCGAAAGCGAGCCCCATGCGCAGCAGTATCTGCCGGGCACCGATGCGGATCGCCGCGACCATCAGCGTGCGCACGAAGGCGACATGCGCCTTTTCAAGCCATCCCGCATCGGGCGAGAGGCGCGGCGGCGCGTTCTTGAGCAGGGTATCGGCCACGCGGTCTCGGTCGTGTCCGGCATGGAGCATCCGCAGGCGCTCGTTCACCGCCGCGCGCTCGGCCTGATATTGCCAGCTCAGGCGCAGCAGCACCTGGGCGATGAGGAACACCGCCGCGAAGACCGCGACCATGGTCACGAGCCGGACGAGAACGGCGCTCATGCTTCCAGCCTCGTTGCCGGGCGGAACAGTTCCGGGTCGAGGTGGATGCCGTGGGCGGCAAGGTCCGCCATGAAGCGGGGGCGGATGCCGGTGGCCTCGAAGTGGCCGGTGACGGTTCCCCCGTCCTCACGGCCGGTGCGGTGGAAGCGGAAGATTTCCTGCATGGAGATCGTCTCGCCTTCCATGCCGGTAATCTCGCTGAGTGAGAGAACCTTGCGCTTTCCGTCGGGCAGGCGGCCGATCTGGAGCACGACATTGATGGCCGAGGCGATCTGCGCCCGCACCGAGCGCGGCGCGATGTCGATGCCGCTCATGCCGACCATCTGCTCGATGCGCGAAAGCGCGTCGCGCGGGGTATTGGCGTGGATCGTGGTCATCGAGCCGTCGTGGCCGGTATTCATGGCCTGCAACATGTCGAAGGCTTCGCCGGCGCGGCATTCGCCGAGGATAATCCGGTCCGGCCTCATGCGCAGCGCATTCTTGACGAGTTCGCGCTGGGTCACTTCGCCCTTGCCTTCGATATTGGCGGGCCGCGTTTCCAGCCGGGCGACGTGTTCCTGCTGGAGTTGCAGTTCGGCGGAATCCTCGATGGTGACGATCCGCTCGTGGCTGTCGATGTAGCTCGACAGGGCATTGAGCATGGTCGTCTTGCCCGAGCCCGTGCCGCCCGAGATGATGATGTTGCGGCGGGCGAGCACGACTGCCTGCAGCACTTGCGCCATGGCCGTCGGCATACTGCCGAGATCGATCATCCGGTCCATGCCGATCGGCTTCTTGGAGAACTTGCGGATCGAAAGCAGCGCGCCGTCGATCGCCAGCGGCGGCACGATGGCATTGACGCGCGAGCCGTCCGGCAGGCGGGCATCGACGAAGGGCGAGGATTCGTCGACACGGCGGCCCACGGCGCTGACGATCTTCTGGATGATGCGCAGCAGGTGGCGGCTGTCCTGAAATCGCGTGCTCACCTTTTCCAGCACGCCGAACCGCTCGACGAACACGGCATCGGGGCCGTTGACGAGAATGTCGTTGATCGTCTCGTCCTTGAGCAGCGGTTCGAGCGGCCCCAGCCCCAGCAGTTCGTCGAGCACTTCCTCGCAGAGCAGCAGCCGCTCGGCGCGGTTGAGCATCTCGCTGCTGTCTTCCAGCAGTTCGGTGATGATCGCGGAGACTTCGCCGGCGATCGTCTCGCGCGGCATCTTTTCCAGCACGGAAAGATTGATGCGATCGAGCAACTGGCGGTGGATGTGGATCTTGAGCGTGGAGACTTGTCCCGCCGCCTGCTCATAGGGCTCGCCGAGCGGCTTTGCGGGCGCTGGGCCCGGTATCGGCAGCTCCGCGGTCCGGTCGAGGTTTCCGGGCGATCGACGCAGTTGCCACATGTCAGTTCTCCCCTCGCAGTAATTCCGTCCTCAAAGCTTCGCCCAGCGCGCGGATGTCGGCTGCAAAGCGGGTCTTGCGCTGGAGCTGCCCCACGAGCCGTCCCTGTCCCTGCGCTGCTGCGACCTGGGGCGCATCCAGCGCGACCGTGGCGAGCACCTCATGGCCCAGCGTGCGGGCGGCATCGGCAACGTCGATTGTGCGAAACAGGCGTTTCTCGGCGCGGTTGACGACGATGGCGATCGCCTCCGGTTCGATCCCGACCGAGGCGAAGAGGTCCAGCTGCCGCCGCGCCTCGCGCAGACTGACGATCGACAGTTCGACGATCAGCACGATCGCTTCGGCACCGGCAGCGGCGGAGAGGGTCCAGTTGGTCCAGTTCGCGGGCAGGTCGAGCACGACATGGTCGAAGCGCTGGCGCAGCAAGTGGATGACGCGCAGGAGCTGGTCGGTATCGACGGCCTCCAGCGGCATGATCGCCTCGGGCGCAGCGATAGCCGAGAGACCTTCGCCCGCAGTCGCGAGGACCGATGCCAGCAGTTCCTCATCCAGGCGATCGCCCGCGGCGAGGAGATCGTTGAGATCGCCGCGCGCAGTGACGCCCAGATAATGGCGGACATCGCCGAACTGGAGGTCCAGATCGACGATGACAGTGCCCCTGCCATTTGCCTTGTGAGCGGCAAGATCGGCGGCGAGGTGCGTGGCGATCGAGGTGGCGCCGCAGCCGCCGGTGGCGCGGGTCACGGCGACAACCGGCGCCAAGGTGCTCGTCTGCGGCGTATGGGCCTGCTGGCGGGCCGCCGTGTCGAGCGAAATCTGGAGGATCTCGTCGAGATCGAGCGGGAGCGCCACGACATCGCGGATACCCTCGCGTACCAGCGTCCGGACCAGCGCCACGCTGGCATCGCTGATCGCGGCGACGACCGGGAGGTCGGGAAATGCTTCGCAGACTTGGGTGAGACGGGCGATGGACCGCTGGTCTTCAGGGCAGACCTCGATCACGGCGATCGTCATGTCGCTCAGGACATGGGCCGGGACAAGCGCGTGCGGCGCCATCGCCAGCAGGTGCAGGCCAAGCACGCGTTCATTCCTGCCGTCGGCCTCGAAGGCCGCGATCGCGGACTGCGAGGCGACGACGAGGATCGCGGCGCGTCCGGTTCTGCTCCGGCTGTCCACTTGATCGAGGTGCACGTTCTTGCCCATGAGATGCGCCTAGTTGGAGACCGTGCCGCTGCCATCTTCCATGGTCAGCGTGTAGGCAAAGGTTGGCAGGGGGACCTGCACCGCGAAGATCGCAGTGCTGATCGGCTTGTAGCTCAGGTTGCGCAGGCTGACGGTGGTAAGCGGCGCCACGTCCGGCCCGTTCGGATCGCCCGCGAAGCCGAGGCCCGACCAGCCGTAGGTCACAACGACATTCCCGGCGGCGATGCGCGGGTCGATCTGCTTCATGCGGTTCACCAGCGCGGTGAAGGCGGTGCTGTTGGCTGTCAGCGGGAAAGCGCAGGAGCCGCCCGCTGCGCACGTGCAGCTCGCGCTCGCGCCGCTGCTCTGGCAGGTAACGCCGGGAAAGGCGCTCGCACCCACCACCGTACCTTGCGGGATTCCGCCCGAGCTGGCGAAGCTGTAGCTTTGCAAGCCGCTGGCGATCATGTCGGTAGCCACAGCCCAGCGCGCGCCGGTCTGCGTGGCCTTCTCGGCCTGGTTGATGCGCCAGGCATAGAGACCGGCATCGATCGTGCCGAGGATCAGCAGGACGAGCAGCGGCAGGACCAGCGCGAATTCCGCCGCGCTCGCTGCCCTGCGATCCTGCGCGAAGGCGCGTATCGAGGCGCGAACCCGGCTCACAGGCCCGCCACCGGGCTTTGCGCCGAAGCGTTGAGCGTGCGCGAAGTCGCGCTGAAGCCCAGCGTCCCGAACAGCGAGGGATAGGGCACCTGCGCGCTGATCTTCACTTTGGGCGCATTGCCGGAAACCACCGAATAGAGGCCGCCGGTGCCCGAGGCGCACGTCACGGCGATCGTCACCTGGGCGTTGGTCCAGCCCGGCACCGTCGGCGAGCCGCCGGTGAGCTGCCCGGTCCGCGCGAGGTTCTTCACCGCCGTGCCGTTGCCGCTGAAAGTCGAGGGGCAGGCATAGTTGCTGAAATCGAGGCGCGCGGCATAGCGCGCGGCGTCGCGCACCCCCTTCACCACGCGGTGCTCGCAGACCATGTACCAGCCGCCCTCGATCGCCGCGAAGAGGAGGATCAGCGCCAGCGGCAGCAGCAAGGCCATTTCGGCGGCGGCAGCGCCGGAGCGATCCCGGCAGAAGGAAGGGCGCGGGCGCATCGTCACTTCACCAGGTACGGCACGTCGCGCCGGATCATCTGCGCGGCGGTGCTGCCGCCGCCGCTGCCAAGCGAGGTTTCGCGGATCACTTCGACATAGACGTCGCTCTGCTCGGTCAGCTTGGTGGAGCCGTTCTTGCGGGCGACCGAAGGTTCGACGAGGAACACGTCGACCCACTTCTGCACCTGCACGCCCGAGGACGCGCCGCCGATGCCCTGCGACTGGCAGTTGATCACCGCCACCGAAATCACCCGCCGGTCCACCGCCGTACCGCCCACGGGAACGCCGGGGGCTTGGCAATAGGGCTGCGGGCGTGAGGTGTTGCCGCTGTCGACCTGGTTCTGCAGCCGGGAGCCGGCATTGGCCGCCTCGTATTGATACACCTGGTAGCGCGTCGGCATGGGGGTGCCGAAAGCACCGGCGATGTCGAAGGTCGCGGCGTAATTGGCGCTGTTGGTCTTGAAGTAGGCGTTGCGATCCCAGTTGCCGTCGCCGATCTGGCCCTTGGCGCAGCTGCCGGTCAGGCTGACCGCGTGACACATGTCGCGCGGATAGCCCATCGGCGAGAGTCCGGCGATCTGGGCGGCGGTCAGCGGGGTCGAGGCCGAACCGGGCGCATAGGGGTGCGGCGCTTCGTGCCAGCCGTTGCCATTGCCGGTCTGGAACGCACAGTTACCGGTTCCGCCCTTGTGCATCAGGTCCTTGCGGGTGTTGGCGGAAGGCGGGCAAAGGCCGTTGCTGTTGCCGCAGGCCTGGTTGAGACCGTTGGCATAGACGTCGAAACGGGTGTTGAGCGCATCGAGCACGCTGACCTGCACGCCGGGCTCGGTATCGACGCCGTCGATGCCGAGGCAGTCGCCGGGGATTTCGCTGCGGCCGAGCGTCTGGGCGATGGCCTGAGCGCCGTTGCCTGCGTTGGACTGAAGGTATCCGAAGTTCCCCGGCCCATAGTTGCCGCCACCGTCGTTGGCGATCAGGCGAACGCCCTTGCCGATATAGTTGGCGGTGGTGAAGGCGGCATCGCTCGCCTCGGCGGGATTGCACATGAAGACCGGCGGCACCTTGCAGATCGACGATCCGATCCCTGCCATCGCGCTGGCCTTCGCGGTGCCGCGGAGCAGTCCGCCGACCGGCGTGAGCGCATAGTCGACACTGCGTGCGGCGACATCGAGTTCGATATAGCGAGCATTGGCATCGCTGGTGGCGGCCTGGGTGCCAGCACGGTTCTGCCAGAAGCGTACCGTCCCGGCAGTGTCGCAGGCGCTTTCATTGGCGATCGCGATAGTGTGGTTGCTGGCGAGGATAGTGGCGTTCGTCACCAGCCCGATCGCGGCAGCGGCGGCCCGCGAGCAGGCACCGCTCCGGCCGTCGAGCTGGGTCGCTCCGGCGAGTGCGGCCTGATCGGCGCCGTTCTGCAACTCGCTGTCCATACCGGCGAGCCGGGCATAGTCGAAGCCGACGCCGCCAACCATGATCAGCGCGAAAAGCGACAGTCCGTACGTGGCCGCAACGGCGCCGCTCTGGTTGGCGATGAAGCGGTGGAAAGGCGCGGGGCTGATCATGGCCGGGGCTCCGGGGCACTCAGTTGGGGCCGGACCCGCCGGCGGCGGAACCGGCAAGGTCGCGGCTGGTGCGGACGCGTTCGGGCTGCTTCACCTTGTCGGTGCGATAGCGTTCGACGGCACCGGCAGCGTGCGCGGCGCTGCCCTCCGGAACGGCGGTGCCATAGTGCGGATCGGGATCGATGATCTGCGCGGCCATCGTCTGGCGGTTGGCCTCGCCGAAGTTGTCCTTTCCGCCCATGTAGAACTTGCCTTCCGGCGTGGCACAGCCGGTGACGAGGAGTGCCAAGAAGAGCGCGGGAAGCGTGCGGTCAGAAGTCATAGCCGTCTCCCTTCGGCTGGGTGGTGGAAGGCTGGGTCGTGGAAGGTTGGGCACCTGAAGGCTCGGTCGGCGCCAGCGGCTGCGGGGCATAGGCCTGCCCGGCGAGGAAGGTGTTCAGCTCGCCCGGATCAGCGACACGATCGGTCGGCAGGCGCACTTGCGAAGGCTTGATCGGTGCCACCAGATGCGGCGTCACCACGATCAGCAGTTCGGTCTCGCCCTTCTGGAAAGCGCTGGAGCGGAACAGCGAACCGATGATCGGCAGCGAGCCGAGAATGGGCACCTGGCTGACCGTGGTCTGGAAGTCCTTCTGGAGCAGCCCCGCGATGGCGAAGCTCTCCCCGTCGCGCAGTTCCAGCGTGGTGCTCGCCCGCCGCGTGCGCAGGCCGGGGATCGTGATGTTGCCCACGGTGATCGAGGCGGAAGGATCCAGCGCGCTCACTTCGGGCTCGACGACGAGGCTGATCGTCTTGTCGCTGAGCACCGTGGGCGTGAAGCCCAGGCTGACGCCGAAGGGCTTGAACTCGACGGTGATCGCCTGGTTGCCGTTGCTGGAATTGCTGCTGGCCTGCGCCACCGGCACCGGGAACTCGCCGCCCGCCAGGAACGAGGCGCGCTCGCCCGAGAGGGCTATCAACGTAGGCTGGGCCAGGGTCTTGGCCATCCCCCGCGATTCCAGGGCGTTGAGCGTCGCGTCGATATCGAGCCCGCCCAGCGAAAAGACCTTGCGGAAGATCCCGAAGGTATCGGTGAGCGCTGCCAGTCCAAGCACACCGGCATTGCTGGTGGAGGTGACTTGTGTCGACCCGCCGCCCGGTAGAGGAACAGTCGTCGTCGTGGTCGCACCGCCCGGAACCAGTTGAGCCCCCTTGCCGATCGCTCCCGAGAACGATCCGCCGCGCGACTGGAAGAAAGCGCTGACGCCGATCTCCTTGCCAGTCGAGCGGTTCACTTCGGCGAAGCGGACTTCGAGCATGACCTGCTGGCTGGAGCCGACCGACAGCAGGTTGACCACTTTGTCGCCGGCGAAGGCGCGGGCCAGCTGCATGGCGCGGTCAGCATTGCCGGGGCTGCTGACCATGCCGGTCAGGACTACGGAGTCGTTGGATATCCTCGCCTCGATCGGATCGCCCGGAACGAGCTGGCGGAGCTGGTCGCCCAGCGCCTCGACATCGGGGCCGACGGCCACGTCGAGGATCGAGATCACCCGTCCGCCGCCGTCGTAGAGGGTCAGGCTGGTCGTGCCCATCTTCTTGCCGAGTACATAGATCGAGCGATCAGTGACCGGCAATATATCGGCGATATCCGCGCTGCCGACCATGGCCTTGGCGATCGGGCGGTCGGCACTGACGACCTGGCTCTTGTTGAGCGGCACGGCGAGCGTACCGGCGTGAAGGGACGGCGCGAGCGCGGCGGAACGGGCGGTCTGCGCACCGGCACCGGAAGCGGCGAAGACGGGTGCGGCAAGGGCGATGGCGACAGCCATGGCGCGGGCGGCGGCCCTGTTGCGATCAATAACCACTTTGCACCTCGTATTCGCTGCGTTCGTTGCCGCGGAACACGCTCATCAGCAGTCCGGCGCGGCGGGGCGCCGGCGTGTCGATCCGGGGCATCGTCAGGTTGACGCGCATCGGGGCGATACGGGCGGCGGGGGCGGCAGGCGCGCTCGCACGCGGCACGCCTATCCGATAGTTGCGGGCGGAAAGCTGCGGCGGGATCACCGTCGAGGACGATGTGACGGTCGCATCGGCGGCATTGCGCAGCGCCAGGCTGAGAATGCCGAGTTGCTGCGAAAGCGCCAGCTTCTGCGCACCGAGGGTGTCGACCTGAAGCGTCGCGGTCTTGCCCACGGCGGGATCGGTGCTCTTGTCGTTGGCATCGATATCGACGGCGAGGACCGGGACTGCGGCAAGCACCACGTCGGTCATCTTGTCCTGGTTGCCTGCTCCGTCACCGGGCATCTGCCGGGTGAGCAGGACGTCGACGATGTCGCCCGGCCGCACGAAGCCGCCTGCGGCGGTGGCGGCGCTGATCGGCACGGCTACCGCGAACTGGCCCCTGGGCAGGTTGGCGGAGAGGGTCGGCCGGCCGGACAGTTTCGAAACCAGCACCGGCTCTCCCCGGACGACGGCCCGTATGGTGGCCTGTCCGCCGCGCGTGGCATCGGCAATGGTCGTGAAGGCTCCGGCGGGAACCGAGATGGCGGGCCAGCCCACCAGCTTCAGGTTCTGCTCGTTGAGCACGGTGCCGAACGGAAGATCGGTGGCGGCAACAACGATACGGGTCAGTTGTTGCTGCTGTGCGACTTGCGCCTGACGCTGCTCTACTCCGGAAAAGTAGGTATTAGCCAGGAAAGTTGCTCCGAGGCCGATCGTGACCGCGGCGCCGACGAGTAAAAGATTGCGCCCTTTTGCCATGGCACCTCTCCCAAGTTGCCCCCAGAGGAATGGCGAAGCCCCCGCCGCCTGGGCGGCGGGGAACGCGGAAAAGGATCAGGGGCAGCCGGTGGTGCTGCTGCAAGCGGTGATCTTGGTCGCCGCGCCGTCCATGGCGCCCTTGATCGAAGTGCCCAGCGCATAGGCGGCAGTGCCGATGCCTGCCCCGACGATGGCGAGGATGAGCGCATATTCGGCTGCCGAAGCGCCGGACTGATCGGAAACGAAATCGCGGATGAATTTGGTCATGGCGGACTCCCAGTTACAGGACCTCCACTGCCGGATACAGACCGACAGGGTTTACGGTTCAAGTTGGTGTACAGTTGTCCGAAGCAATCGCTGCGGCGTCTCGTGTCCCGACGAGAGATGTTTCGAACCACAACTGCAGTTCTGCGCGATCAATGCCGTATTTGTTCTGATTGGCCCCGATCGTCTTTTGCCTCTCCCCAGAGACGAACCAATGATCCTTTGTGAACGGACCGGCGTCAACGGGAAAAGTCGACCTGATTTTTTTCTAACAAGTTCAGTTTGTTACCCGAAGGTAAGCGGTGCCATTTCAGCGATATTCCATCAAAAACAGGAAAAGTTCCCCGTTTTGGCGCTCGAAAGCCTCAATTCGTCCCGAAAACGGACAGGAAATTAGGCGATTGCTAAGCCAAACGGATAGCCGAGCCACGCGCTTTCGCATTTCGCTCATGAGAATGATTTTTCAATTCCCGGCGGCAGGTCCAGTAGTCTTGCTGAAGCGAAACTTCAAAGTATTGAACAAGGATGATTTTGTTCCAAACCGCGATCGATCTCTGCCACCGATAGAGCAGGTTCGTTTGGATTACCGGCATTTGCCGATTTAGTCGCACCTGCTTTCCGTCCGCGACGCCCACCATTCAGAAGAACCGCTGCGTCCGCCTTTGAGTGTCCCCGTTTCAGGCGCCAGGTCGGTGCGACTCGCGAAGGGCCAAAAGGCCGTTCCGGTCAGTCCGACATGGCGCGGCGGCACGTGGTTTTCACGGCGTCTGATAAACCCGGCCAGCGCAAAGACCGCCAGGATCGTCGGGATGACCCAGGCGCCCTTGAAGCGCCAGACCGCGACGAGCGCCACACCGAACAGGGCCATGGCAATAGACGGCTGCAACACGCGCGACGAGGCCGCCATGCCGAGTTGCACGAAAGTGGCTCCGATTATGCCGACCACGGCCGCCGAAACGCCCGAGAAGGCTTTGTGCAGGGCCGGGTGCTCGATCACCGCCTCCAGCCGCTGGAAGAAAATCAGGGAAAAGGCGAAAGCAGGCAGGAACATGCCCGCCGTGATGGCAAGCGCTCCATTCAGGCCGCCGGCAACATAGCCGACGAACCTTGCAAAGATGACCAAGGGCGCCGGAAGAACGCCCGCTACGGCAATGCCGTCGAGAAATGTCGCATCGCTCAGCCACCCCCGGCCGACGGTGTCGGCGCGGGCGAAGGGGATGGCGGTATAAGCGCCGCCAAAAGTCAGCAGCCCCCCTTTCAGGCCTGCCAGGAAGAGGGCAGTGACAGCGATCGACGCGGCCGCGTCAGGGATCGCGATGACCGTCGGGACGCCCGGAGCATGGACAAGCCAAGCGGAACCGATCAGCGTGAAGAACGCGATGACGGACGCCGCCAAGGTGGCGGTACGAAAGACCATAGACCCGGCCGCCCGCCACGAGCGGCAGCCAGAACGGCGCTCCCGCCAATGTCGCCACACCGCTCGCGACCGCCACGATCCAGGTCAGCCGATCCTCAAGGATATGCTGGCCGATCCGCACAACGGCCCGCAGGATAATGGCCAGAACGGCGATCTGAATGGCGAGGAGCGGGCCCGCCCATCCGACATGCCCGGCGATCTGCGCCACATAGATCCAGCAGGCTACGAGCATCAGAAAGAATCCCGGGAGCATGAACCCCAGTCCGGCCAGCACGCCACCCACGCGGCCGCGTGCCATAATACCGAGATGCACGCAGAGTTCATGGGCTTCCGGTCCCGGCAGCACCTGCAAGACTGCCAACAGCCGATTGAACCGTGCGCGATCGAGCCAGTGCTCTTCCTCCACAAGGGATTGTCGCAACATCGCGATCTGCGCAACCGGCCCTCCATAAGCGAGGCATCCGAAGCGCAGGAATTTCAGGAACAGACCTGGCAGGGTGATATGAGGAAAGTGGTCGGCTTCGAATCCGGCATCCATAAACGCTCCTTAGCCGCTGGCGCAGCCATGGAGCGCACTTGGACGAAAGCCGTCTGATCGGGCGTCCGCATCAGGCCCGTTCATTGGAATCTTAATCCATCGCTCTGAAGCGTCAATGACGCTTTGCTCACGTGCCGGCCCCCCCGATTACAGCCGAAAGAGCACGGTGGCGGCACCACGCTGAAGTCGCCCCCTCGGCAGGCTGGCCAACGGCAGCGATCGCGATTGCACGAGACTGCTACATGGAACCGGCAACCGTTTTAGAGATCGTGGTCTCCGGCGTTGGAAAGCTCTCACCCTACAGCGAAGAACTCGACGACCACCTTGTCCGGCAGGCGCGTGCCCCGCGCCACGAAGACGGTGGCGGCAAGCCATTCATGTCTGCCTGGCGCGACAGTGAAACGCGGCGTGGTTCGGAAGTAGTAGTCGGCGGCATCTACCGGCTCGCCGCGCGTTATCCGTTCCGTCACATCTTCGCTGGCTACCCGCAAACCGGGGTTGTGCAATTCGATGGCCGTGCCGTCTTCCGCTCCGAGGAAATAGCGCGCCTCCACGCGGGTGATGCCTTGCGGCAGGATCGTCTGCCAGTCGCCGCCGGCCGGGAGGATCGCAGCCGTCAGTCGCGGCCCTTCCACACGCCCGCCGAGGATCGGGATGAAGCGTCTTCGCCCGCCTTCGATCATGCCGAGATCGACCGGCGGGCCGATCTCGACGTGGGCCGTGAAAACCGGGATCAGTTCGGGCGGCTGTGCAAAAGCCGGTTTGTCCATGCCTGCTGTCCTGATACCTTCGTAGCCGTTAGATCGGGAAGTGACCGGGCAGGGTCTCGACCGTGATCCAGCGGGTTTCGGTGAAGCTGTCGATGCCCTGCCTGCCGCCGAAGCGGCCATAACCGGACGCGCCGACGCCGCCGAACGGC